>WBZL01003757.1_pt1 | contig 13657 bp, 9 predicted proteins | sample 5204291 | NCBI WGS metagenome assembly WBZL01 (sample SAMN12344345, study PRJNA552823) | activated sludge metagenome | biome: Activated sludge suspended growth; feature: Nitrification reactor; material: Wastewater; isolation source: activated sludge from nitrification reactor of wastewater treatment...
TCACCGGCCAGGGCTTCCCGGGGGGCGAAGGCGACGGCGTGCAGGGCGCCGTCGAGCCGGTGCCAGGTTCGTTCGAGCCGGTCCATCAGCCGCTCGACGTGATCCGGGCTGGTGAGGTCGACCTCGACGACCTCGACGCCCTCGGCCCCTCCGGGAAGCGCGCCCGCTGCCTCGACCGCCCGGTCCAGGTCACGGCCGGGCGCGGTCAGCACGACCTCGGCCCCTTGCTGGACGGCGCTGGCGGCGGTCGCCCACGCGATGGAGTCGGTGGTCACGACGCCGGTGATGAGCAGACGCTTGTCCCGCAGGATGGTCATGAGGCCTCCTCGGCAACGCCCTCCGGTGGTGCTGGGGGACGGACGGACAGGATGCGAACGGCGAGGAGCGCGGCGTTCCGCGCGTTCCCGATGCCGACGGTCGCCACCGGGACCCCGGCGGGCATCTGCACGATGGACAGCAGTGAGTCGAGCCCGTCGAGGGTGCCGAGCGGTACGGGGACCCCGATGACCGGGAGCGGGGTGAGCGAGGCCACCATGCCCGGAAGGTGCGCGGCGCCGCCGGCACCGGCGATGATGACCTCCAGACCCCGCCCAGCCGCGGCCTGCGCGTACTCCACCATCTGCAGCGGGGTGCGGTGGGCCGAGACCGTGCGGACCTCGTAGCCCACGCCGTGCTCGGTGAGCACGTCGGCCGCGGCCTGCATGACCGCCAGGTCCGAGACGCTGCCCATGATGACGCCGACTCGCGGGACACCGACGCCGGCGTCGGCGGCGGTGGAGCCCTGGCCGCTCACGCCGGCACCGCCGTGTCCAGCAGCGCGGCCCGGGCCCGCTTGGCCCGGGCCCGGGCCTCGGCGACGTCGTCGCCGGTGGCCGTGATGTGACCGAGCTTGCGCCGGGGCCGGGGCACCTTCCCGTAGCGGTGCACGCTCGCACCGGGGACGGCGAGCCCTGCGTCCAGCCTCCGGAGCGGATCGCCTCCGTCGGCGCTGCCGACCACGTTCACCATGCAGGCGGCCGGGACCCGGAGGTTGGTGGCCCCGAGCGGGAGGCCCAGGACGGCGCGGACGTGGTTCTCGAACTGCGAGGTCGCACAGGCCTCCACGGTCAGGTGGCCCGAGTTGTGGGGTCGTACGGCGAGCTCGTTCAGCAACAGGCGGTCATCGACGACGAACAGCTCGACGGCCATGACCCCGACGAGCCCCACCCGATCCGCCACCCGGACGGCGAGGGCGCGGGCCTGGACCGCGAGGGGCGCGGCGACCAGTGCGGGCACGAACACCTCGTCGCACTGGCCCTGTCGCTGCACGGTCTCGAGGGTCGGGTAGGCCGCGACCTCGCCCCGGGTGGAGCGCACCACCAGCACCGAGAGCTCGTGGGTGAACGCCAGTCGGGGCTCCACCACCACCTCCCCCACCTCCTCGATCACGTCGCGGGCCGCCGACACGTCCTCCACGATCCACACCCCGCGCCCGTCGTAGCCGCCGCACCGCCGCTTGACCACCAGCGGCCAGCCGTGCAGGGTGCCGAACGCCGCGACCTCCCCTGCGTCCGCCGTGCACGTCCACGGGGCCACCGGGATCCCCTCGGCACCGAGCATGGAGCGCACCTCGGCCTTGTCCTGCCCCAGCCGGGCCGCCAGCGCACCGGGAGCGACCACGTGACCGAGCCCGGCCAGTCGGTCCAGAGATGCCGCCGGGGTCTGCTCGTGGTCGACGGTGACCACATCGACCGACGCAGCCAGGCGGACCAGGTCGGCGAACCGGTCCGGCCGGCCCGGCAGGTGACGGGCGCCGGCCCGGACCGCGGGGGCGAACGGGTCGTCGCACAGCACGGCGACGTCCACGCCGAGGGTGATGGCGGCCTGGTGCGTCATGCGGGCGAGCTGGCCGCCGCCGATGATGCCGAGCCGGGCCCCGGGTGTGGGAGCGGGTGTCGCGGTGGGGTTCACGCCGCCACCTCCCGGGTGGGCCGGGCGCCGGCCGGCACGGCCCGCGCCTCCCATCCGGTCGCGGTGCGTTGGCGCCAGCCGACGCACCCGGGCTCGCGCGCTACCAGGTGGATCCACCCGTTCTCCACCAGCCGCCCGAACGGGGCGGAGCCGTCGATGGCCGCGTCCACGTGCTCGAGCCGCCCGTGCACCACGGCGAGGAGCCGCACCGGCTCGTGGAGGAGACGGTCGCCCGCCCGCACGCTCTGGAGGGCGAGTCCCCGCCGCAGATCGCCGCCGGGGCCCGACAAGACGCCGACGTCGCCCACCACGTTGTGCAACGCCTTGGAGCCCGATCCGTACACCTCGGGATCGGTGGTGGAGAAGTGGTACTGGGCGTTGATCCACTGCGCCACAACGAGTGGCGCGGTGAGGATGCCGGCGAGCGTCAGGCCGTCCGGATCGTCGGCCGGCTCGTAGGAGTGCAGGAACACCCGACCGGCCAGGTCGGCGCCGACCGTCAGCCACCGGGGCCCGATGACGAATGCCGCGTTGCCGGCGAGGCCCAGTTCGGGCACCGGCTCGGCCCAGTCGGCGGAGCGCCGGCGCACCTGGCGAACGGATGGGGACGAACCGGGGAGCCGCACCGCCCGTTCGCGGGTGACCGCGTCCCCAGCGGCGGCGAGGTCCCGCTCGAGCCGGTCGGCCAGGAGCCGGTGGGACTCGGGGACGTCGCCGAGCAGGGCCACCCGATCGACGCTCGTGTCGTGCTCCGCCGCCAGGAACCAGCTGTCGGCCGGGACCGGCAGCCCCCGCCGGGCCAGCTCGTCACGGACCTGCGGATCGTTGGCGATGGCCGCCACCGCCACCGCGTTCACCCCGCCACCGTGGCCCCCACAGGCTCCGCAGGTGAGGCCGGACTCGGTGGGGTTGTTGACCGACCGGGAGGTGTGGCCGCACAGGACCACCAGGGGCGCCGGCATGCGGCCGATGCCGAGGCGGAGCACACCGGCGACCACGTCGGCCTGCGCCGCCAGCGAGACGGCGTCCACGTCGACGACCGGGGCGGCTCGGCCAGCGGTCCGCCCGGCCGGGAACCGCCCGGGCACCAGGGTCCGGGCCGCGGCCAGGGGGCCGGCCAGCCACCCGGCGGCATCGGCCAGGGCCAGCGGCGCGATCGGGTGTTGCTTGGTGGTCTTCCAGGCGTCGGCGGTGGCCGCCGCGAGGCGGAGCCGGCCCTGGTGTGGTTCCCGCACGCTGAGCGACGTGGTGGGACGGACGAGCACCGGGCACCGGTCTGTCGGATGACCACCGCCCTCCGGCTCGACCCGGGCCGCCAGCCCGAAGAACCCGGCGTACCCGAAGGTCTCGTACCCGCCGCAACCCTCGAGGTGACGCCGGAGCGGTTCGGAGCGGACGTCGATGCAGCACACGACCTGGGCGTCGGGCCGGGTGGGCCGGGGCGACCGGAGGTCGACCGGACCCTCGGCCAACGAGGCCAGCACGCCATCGTGGACGCCCCGCTCGTACGCGTCCTGCCAGATCATCAGGCGGTCCGGGTGGGAGAGCCGACCGGGCCCGGCGTCGTCGACCGGACCCGAGTCGTGGCGGATGTCATCGAACCGGCCGCGTCCGGCCACGAGGGCCGCCTCGGTGGCCAGTGAAACGGCCAGGAACCGCAGGAGCACGTACGTCTCGCCCTCCCGCTCCCGCCACCGGAGGTGGGCCACCCAGCCGGGCAGCAGCGTGAGGTGGCGCTCCAGGTAGCTGCGCCGGCGGTGGGCGGGCACGCCGAGGAGGTGGAGCGCGTGGCTCAGCGCCCCGGCCAACCGGTCGGCGTCGGCCGCGGTGGCAGGTCGGTCGAGGTGCCCGGGGGGCAGATCACCGCGCAGGCAGCGGTCGGCCAGGACCCGACGGAGCTCTGCGGCGACCGCGGTCCCGTCCCGGTCGTCGCAGAACTCGGAGACGGTGCGCAGGGCGCGTCGGGGACCAGGGTCCGACGGACCGTCGAGGAGGGCCCGGAGGAGCACGTCCCGCTTCCGGTCGTCGAGGTCGGGGTGCCACCGGTCCAGGGCCCGGACCAGGTCGTCGCGGGTCACCCGACCGGCCTGGTGGGCCTGCCGGTAGTCGGCCAGGGTGAGCAGCCCCCGGCCCCCGAAGAGGTCGGCACCCTCCACGACACCCTGAGCGAAGGGCCGATCCTCGAACCCGGCCAGGGGGTTGACGGCGATCGTGGAGCTGAGGGGCCAGCTCGGAGGCACGGTGTCCCCGGCTCGCTCGATGTCGGCCAGGAGCTGTGCGATGTCGGAGGTGGTCATGATCAGGCTCCAGAGGTGGTGGCGGGAAGGGTGACGGAGACGGCGCCGGCCGCGGGCCGGGCCGGCTCGGCGGGACGGAGCCGCCACGAGGTCGGGGGCGACGGGGTGCCGAGGGCCACGGCCCGGGCCCACAGAGCCGGGAGGGCCCGACCGGGCGTCACAGCGACGGCGGCGAGCCCCAGCAGCACCGGCAGGATCACCACCCAGGGCAGGGCCGGGTCGACCACCGCCAGGTCCGGTCGGACCTGGGCCTTGAGCACCAGGGTCAGGGCGGCGTAGGTGGCGGCCGCCGCGGCCGACACCGCGCCGATCGTCAGCAGGTCCCGGCGCCGGACCACCCGGCGGACCGCGGCACCGGTGGCGCACCACACCGCCAGGAGCCCCAGGCCCAGGGTGAGCGACAGCTCCACCGTCCACGCCGTGCCGGATGCCACCACCACGGCCCCGGTGGCCACCAGCGCCACGGTCGCGATGGCGAGCCGGGCGAGGCGGGCCGGGGCGCCGGCCGGCGGAGCGGACCGGCGGCGCTCCAGACTGCGGACCGCGGACCCCGCCCCCAGGAAGGAGGCGCTCTTGTACATGCCGTGGGCGATGAGGTGGAGGCCGGCCGCCACGTGGAAGCCGAGTCCCACGAGCACGAGGGTGAACCCCAGTTGGGCGATCGTGGACCAGGCCAGCTGGCCCTTGGTGTCGGGCCGGGTCGTCATGACCGCTTCGGCCACGATGCACGTGATCCCGCCGAGCACCACAGCGGCGACGGCCAGAGCCAGGGCGGCGTCGGACGAGGTGGCCACGTCGGACCCGTGGCGCAGCAGCACGAGCACCCCGCTCGCCACCACCCCGGCGTGGAGGACCGCCGAGGCGGGCGTCGGCGCGGCCAAGGTGTCGGGGAGCCACCGCATGAACGGGCCGGCAGCCCCGCGGGTGGCGGCCGCCACCACCACCAGCACGGCCGCCAGGGCGACCGGGCCCCGCCCGGTCAGGGTGAGGACCACGGCGGCGGCCAGGGCGGCGTCGCCCACCAGGAAGGCGCGGGCCAGGCGCGCGGACCGACCGGCATCCGCCTCGGCGGGTCCGGTTCGGACCAGGGCGACGGTGAGGGCGCTGGTCAACAGCCAGCCGACCAGGACGAGCTCCAGGGGTTCGGCGAGCGTGGTGACGGCCACGGCGGCCAGCAGGAGGGGGCCGACCACGGCGAAGCGGCGCTGGTAGGGCTCGTGGCGGAGCGCTCGTGCGGCGTGGGCGAGCACCGTGCCCCCGGTTCCGATCACCAGGGTCAGGACCAGGGCGTCGAAGAGACCGCCTGATGGTCCGATCAACACGGTGCCCACGGCGGCGACCCAGGCCATCAGGACGAGGACCGCACCCCGTCGGGCCCCGTGGGCCGGATCTCGCGTGATGGCGGCCAGGACGGCGGCCGCGGGCAGGAGGAGCAGCGGGGCGACGAGGGGTGACATGCGAAGCTGTTTATACGAACTCCATTTCGCATGTCAAGTGTTTCGTGAAGTAAGAATCGTGTTTCTCGGGTTGCAAGAAGCCCCGCGCTCGGGTACAACGGTGGAGCACTCCGAAGGGGAGTATCCCGAGACCCGTCGTCGTCATTCCGGTTGCGTGCTGCAACCCGGCGTCGGGGCCGTCAGGTGGGAGAGACCTTCACCCCTACCCCTGAGGAGCCCCGATGTCCCTGATCGATGACGCCCCGCGGCCGGCGGACGCCGCCGCTCACCCCGGCCTGGCCGCCACCGAGGCCAGCCGCCGGCTCGCCGCCAACGGTCCCAACCGCCTGGCCGAGCCGCCTCGACGGTCCCGCCTCGCGCTGTTCCTCGACCAGTTCCGCAACCTGCTGGTGGTGATCCTGCTCGGGGCCGCGGTCCTGGCCGGACTGGTCGGCGACTGGAAGGACACCATCGTCATCGGCGTGGTGCTCCTCATCAACGCCGTGCTCGGATTCGTCCAGGAGGGGAAGGCCGAGCGGAGCCTCGCCGCCCTCCGCTCGATGCTCGTGGAGTCGGCCAAGGTGCGCCGGGACGGCCAGACCCAGGTGATCCCCGCCGAGGAGCTCGTCGTCGGCGACGTGGTCCTGGTCGACACGGGCGACCGCATCCCGGCCGACGGCCGGCTGCTCGCCGCCCCGGCCCTGGAGGTGGACGAATCGAGCCTCACCGGCGAGTCGTCGCCCGTGGCCAAGTCGACCGACCCGGTGGCGCCGCACGCGCCGCTGGGCGACCGTACCGACTCGGTGTTCATGAACACCACCGTCACCCGCGGCCGGGCCGAGCTGGAGGTGACCGCCACGGGTGCCCGCACCGAGATCGGCAAGCTCGCCGGGATGCTCGCCGCGGCTGATCCCGGCGAGACCCCGCTGCAGCTCCAACTCCATGCCCTCGGGAAGCGGCTGGCGGCCGTGGCCGCCATCGCGGTCAGTGCCTACGTGACGATCGAGCTCCTCGGTGGGGCCCCGCTCGCCGACACGCTGCTCAGCGCGGTGGCCCTCGCCGTGGCCGCCATCCCCGAGGGACTGCCGGCCGTGGTCACCGTCACCCTCGCCGTGGGCGTCCACCAACTCGCCAAGCGGGGGGCGATCGTCAAGCGCCTGGCCAGCGTGGAGACCCTCGGGTCGACCACGGTCATCTGCTCGGACAAGACCGGCACGCTCACCCTCAACCGGATGACGGTGCAGGAGGTCCACACGGCAGACCGGCCCCGGCTGCTCGAGGCCGCGGTGCTCTGCAACGACGCCGTGCTGCGCGACGGGGACCTGGTCGGCGACCCCACCGAGGGCGCGCTGGTGATCCTGGCCGCCGACGAGGGCGTGGACGTGGAGGCGTGCCGCCGGGACCGAACCCGCCGGGACGAGGTGCCGTTCGACTCGGCCACCAAGGTCATGGTCACGGTCCACGACCGCTCCGACGGCGCGCCGGGCCGGATCGCCTACGTCAAGGGCGCCCCCGACGTCCTGCTCCCACGGACCACGGCGTGGGCCGACCCCGACCGACGGCGCGAGGTCGAGGCCGCCCTCGACGACATGGCCGCCCGCGGCCTACGGGTCCTGGCTGTGGCCGAGCGTCCGGCCGAGCCCGGCGAGCCACACGTCGATCTCGCCCGGCCCGATCTGGACGACCTCGAACTGCTCGGGCTGGTCGGCCTGCTCGACCCGCCCCGGCCCGAGGCCCGTGACGCCATCGCGCTCTGCCACCGCGCCGGCATCGCCGTGAAGATGATCACTGGCGACCACCAGGCCACCGCCACGGCGATCGCCCACCAGTTGGGGATCCGGGGCGGGACCCTCACGGGCCGCGACCTCGACGAGCTCGACGACGCCCAGCTCGCCGCCGTCGTCGACGACACCGGCGTGTTCGCACGCGTCGCCCCCGCCCACAAGGTTCGCCTGGTCGAAGCCCTCCGGGCCAAGGGCCACGTCGTCGCCATGACCGGCGACGGGGTCAACGATGCCCCGGCACTCAAGACGGCTGACATCGGCGTGGCCATGGGCATCACCGGCACCGAGGTGAGCAAGGAAGCGGCCGACATGGTGCTGACCGACGACGACTTCTCCACCATCGTGAAGGCGGTCGAGTCGGGCCGGACCATCTACCGCAACATCGTCACCTTCGTCCGCTTCCAGCTGTCCACCAACGTCGGCGCCATCCTCACGCTCCTGGGCGCGTCGGTGACCGGGCTGCCCGTGCCCTTCACCGCCATCCAGGTCCTCTGGGTGAACCTGATCATGGACGGTCCCCCGGCCATGGCGCTGGGCGTGGACCCCCCGAGCGGTCGGGCCATGGACGAGGCTCCCCGCCGACCGGGGGCGCGCATCCTCAACGCCCGCCGTCTGCGCCACGTGGCCCTCGCCGGCTCGGTGATGGCGGTGGGCACGCTCGGTGTCCTCGCCCACCAGCGCTCGGTGGGCAGCGAGGAGCACGCCCTGGCCATGGCCTTCACCACCTTCGTGCTGTTCCAGGTCTTCAACGTGTTCAACGCCCGGACCGAGGACGGCACGGTGTTCAGTCGGTCGCAGTTCCGCAACGGCAAGCTGTGGGCGGCGCTGACGGTCGTCGTGGGCCTCCAGGTGCTCGCCGTGCACGTGGACCCGGTGCAGGAGGTGTTCGGCACCGCAGACCTCACGGCCCGTGACTGGCTCCAGGTGGTGGCGGTCGCCTCCACCGTGGTGTGGGTGGAGGAGCTCCGCAAACTCGTCACCCGGGGCCGGACCCGCCCCGCCGACGCCTAGGGCGGGCCACCTGTGCGGTCACCGGGCCTTGCTGCACCCGGTGGCCGCACGGCTGGCGCCGTCGAACCGGCGACCTCAGTCCTCGACCAGGCGCAGCAGCTCCCGCACCTGTCGGGACCGTTCGATGGGGTGACGGAGCGGGAGGTCGGGGTGCACCTCGTAGTGGTTCCGTCGCCCCACACGGGTCCGGGTGACGTAGCCCGCCGACACCAGGTCCGACACGATCGCCTGCGCCGCCCGCTCGGTGATGCCCACCCGATCGGCGATGTCGCGGCCGCGGCTCTCCGGATCCGACGCGATGCACAAGAGCACGTGGGCGTGGTTGGTGAGGAACGTCCACGAGGACGGGGCGGCGTGTTCTTCCATGAACCACGAATCCTACGTTCACCTTCGTGGTTCCGGGTTGGGTCGGCAGGCCCCGGAGCAGGTCGGGGCCCCGGGTGGCGGGACCGGCGCGCCGCCCCTACCGTCGGGGGGCGATCCCACGGCCACGCGAGGAACCGACATGACCGACACCACCGCTCCCCCCGCCGCCGGGGCGACCACCCCCGACACCGGCCTGGCCGACCACGTGCAACGGGCGGACGCCAACGGCATCGAGATCGCCTACGAGACCTTCGGCGATCCGGCCGACCCGGCGATCCTGCTGGTCATGGGGCTCGGCACCCAGATGCTGGCCTGGCGCGACGACATGTGCACGGCCCTGGCCGACGCCGGCCACTTCGTGATCCGCTACGACAACCGCGACGTGGGCCTGTCCACCCACATCGACGCGCCGGTGCCCAAGCTCACCGACATGGTCCTCAAGCGCGGGGCCCCCTACTCCATCGCCGACATGGCGAACGATGCCTTCGGCCTCCTCGATGCCCTGGGCATCGACCGCTTCCACCTGGTGGGTGCCTCGATGGGCGGCATGATCGCCCAGACCATCGCCCTGGCCCAGCCCCGCCGGGTGCTCACCCTCACGCTGATCATGACCTCCACCGGCAGCCGCAAGGTGGGTCGCCCCACCCCGGCGGTGATGAAGCGCCTCGCCACCCAGGCCGAGCCCACCGACCGCGAGGCCGCCATCGAGGGCACGGTGGCCACCTACCGGGTGATCGGTTCACCCGCCCACCTCGACGAGGACAACATCCGGGAGCTGGCGGGCAAGGCCTACGACCGGTCCCACAACCCCGCGGGTCGCATGCGCCAGCTCGCCGCCATCTTGTCCCAGCCCGATCGCACCGCTGCGCTGCGCACCCTGCGCATGCCCACCCTGGTGATCCACGGCCTCGACGACCCGCTGGTCACCCCGAGCGGCGGTCTGGCGCTGGCCAAGGCCATCCCGGGCTCCACCTTCATCGGTCACGCCGGCATGGGCCACGACATCTCCCACACCCTGTGGCGCACCATCACCGACGACATCCTGCGCCTCGTCGACCGCGCCGCAGTGGCCCCGGAGACCTGACGGCCCGTCAGATACGGTCGCGGCATGACCGCCGACGTGGCCGACACCCCCGACATCCTCCTCGTGTCCGACGAGGCCCGGGTCCGCACCCTCACCCTCAACCGGCCCGACGCCCTGAACGCCTGCAACGAGGCGCTCTACGACGCCCTCACGAACGGGCTACTGGCCGCGGCCGACGACCCGGGCGTGGCCGTCGTGCTCCTCACCGGCAACGGGCGGGCGTTCTGCGCCGGCACCGACCTGGTGGAGATGGGGGCGCGGGTGCTGGACCCCGACGGGTTCGTGGAGGGCGAGCACGGGTTCCTCGGGCTCATCGACGCCCTCACCGCCTTCCCCAAGCCCCTGGTGATCGCGGTGAACGGGCTCGGCCTTGGCATCGGCGCCACCATCCTGGGCTTCGCCGACCTGGCCTTCATGAGCGCGACCGCCCGCCTCAAGTGCCCGTTCACCAGCCTGGCCGTGGCCCCCGAAGCGGCATCGAGCTTCCTCTTCCCCCAGCTCGTCGGCCGGCAGAACGCCACCTGGTTGCTCCTCAGCAGCGAGTGGATCAGCGCCGCCGAGGCCGCCGACATGGGGCTGGTGTGGAAGGTCACCGAACCCGACGACCTCCTCCCCGAAGCGCGGCGCCACGCCGAGGTCCTGGCGGCCAAGCCGATCTCGAGCCTGGTGGCGTGCAAACGGGTCATCACCGAACCGTTGCGCGCCCAGATCGCCGCGGCCCGCGAACGCGAGAACCAGTGCTTCATCGACCTCATGGGCGGGCCGGCCAACGCCGAGGCGCTGGCCGCCTTCGCCGAAGGTCGGGAGCCCGACTTCACCAACCTGCCGCCTGGTTGGTGATTCGGCGGCAGGGGGCTGAAGAACCTGGGAGACTTGCCGAGCCAGCGACCGTGAGTGGTCAGCACGGCTCACAGGGGGTCCACCAGCACGATGACGGAGGGCAGGAGCACGGGTGGTGATGCGCCGACGGGGGCACCCGTCGACGCCCACAGCGTCGCGGCCCTGCTCACCCACGTCGACGCGGTGGTGGTGGGGGTCGACCTCCACGGCAGGGTCACCTTCTTGAGCCCGTCGGCCCGCACCGTGTTGGGTCACGAGCCGGCGCTGTCGGTGGGACGGTCGGTGCTCGACTTCATGCACCCCGAGGAGGTGCACCGCTTCGAGGAGTTCTTCGGCTATGCCACCGACGGGCTGGGTTCGAGCGCCCAACCCACCGTGCAGGTGCGCCACGCCGACGGCACGTGGGTGCCCATGACCCTCGACGTCATGGCCGGACCCGAGATCGCGCCGTTCGGCGCGGTGGTCGGCACCCTCAAGACCATCGGGGCCGCCGCGCCCGCCGAACTGGAGCTGCGGGCCCGCCTGGCCCGGGAAGACCGGCTCGTCCGGCTGGCGTCCACGTTCCTGGGGCTCGACCTGGCCAGCTTCGACCAGGGGGTGCAGGAGGCGCTCGCCCAGCTCGGGGGCCTGCCGGGCGTCGACCGGTGCACCGTGATGCGGGTCCGGGACGGACGAGTGGTGAAGACCCACCAGTGGTGCGGCCGCCGGGCCGAGCCCTCGGCCCGCCACGAGGTCCCACTGGAGTGGCTGGAAGGGCGGTTCGGACCCGCCTGGCGAGACGATCTCTACTTCGAGACGGCCGACCACCTCGACGACTCCGACATCGTGGGGCTCCGGGAGATGGACGACGACGGCATCCGCTCCACGCTGGCAGTGCCGATGCTGCACGACGGCCGCTTCGCGGGGTTCGTGGCGTTCGGCAGCGTCGAGACCGGCCGGCTGCGCGGCAGCGAGTTCCTGTCCCTGCTCCGCAGCGCCGCCGGGCTGCTCGGCGAGGCGTTGGCCCGCCACGACGCCGAGCTCGAACTGGCCCACCGGGCCCGCACCGACCTGCTCACCCAGATCGACAGCCGGTGGGCCTTCCTCGACGCGGTCACCGACGGACTGGAGCGGCTGGCATCGGGAGAGGTTGGTGCCCTCGCCCTGCTCCTCCTCGACCTCGACCGCTTCAAGCTGGTCAACGACTCGCTCGGCCACCTCACGGGCGATCTGGTGCTCGCAGCCGCCGCCCACCGCCTGCGGGACGCCACGCTGCCCACCGAACGCCTGGGCCGCCTCGGCGGCGACGAGATCGTGCTGCTGCTGGAGGCGGCGAACCCGGAGGGGTTCCGGGAGCGGGCCAACCAGGTGATGGCGGTGTTCGACGAACCGTTCCTCCTCGGCGAGCGCGAGTGTGCGCTCACCGCCAGCGGCGGCCTGGCCGTGGCCTACCCCGGCGCCGGGCCCGAGGAGCTGCTCAGCCAGGCTGACGCCGCCATGTTCCGCGCCAAGGACCTGGGCCGCGACCGGGTGGAGACCTACGACCGCGCCCTGGCCGACCTGCTCAGCCGTCGCTTTCGCCTGGAGTCCGCGCTGCACCAGGCGGTCCGCAACGGCGACCTGGAACTGCACTACCAGCCCGAGCTGCACCTGCCCACCCGCTCCATCCACGGGGTGGAGGCACTGGTTCGGTGGAACCACCCCGACGAGGGCCTGTTGTCGGCGGCCGAGTTCGTGCCGATCGCCGAGGACAGCGGGCTGATCGTGGAGCTGGGCCGGTGGGTGTTCGCCGAGGCCTGTCGCCAGCTGGCCGAGTGGCAGGCCGCCGGGCGCTGGCCGCTGATGCGCGTCAACGTGTCGGCCAAGCAGCTGAACCACCCCGACGTGGTCGACGACCTCGTCGCCATGATCGAAGCCTCCGGCGCCGACCCCGGGTTCTTGTGCCTGGAGCTCACCGAGACGGCCGTGATGGCCGACGCCGACCTGTCGCTCGAGGTGCTGGGCAAGCTGGCCGGGCTGGGCCTGCAGCTGGCCATCGACGACTTCGGCACCGGCTACTCCTCGCTCAGCTACCTCAAGCGCCTGTCGATGCACGTCCTCAAGATCGACCGTTCGTTCGTCGACGGGCTGGGCCGCTCCAGCGACGACGTGGCCATCGTGGCCGCCATCATCTCGCTCGCCCAGACCCTCGGGCTCACCGTCACCGCGGAGGGCATCGAGTCCAAGGCCCAGCTTCGCGTGTTGATGGAGCTGGGCTGTGAGTACGGACAGGGCTGGCTGTTCGCCAAGGCCATGCCGGCCTCGCAGGTCACCGACCTCCTCGACGCAGCCGCGCCGTTCGACTGACCGGTCCGTGCGGCGTGCCACGGCCTGTCCCGTGGCAGCATGACCGACCATGACCAGCCGTCTCCGCGCCCTCGCCGGCGCCACCTCCATCGCTGCCGTCGCCACCCTGGCGCTACTGGCCCCGTCGCCTGCCGCCGCCCACACCGAGGCCGACGTCGTGGCGGTCCCGGCGGGCTCGGAGACCACGCTCTCGCTCCGGCCCACCCACGGTTGCGACGGGTCGCCCACCGTGGAGGTGGCCATCCAGGCCCCGGTGGAGGGGGCCACCGCCGGGGCGGTCGACGGCTGGACCGCCACCGCCGAAGCCGACGGCCGGGGCAACACCGTGCTGGAGTGGACCGGCGGCTCGCTCCCCGACGAGGAGCACGGCGCGTTCCCGGTCACCTTCACCGCCCCCGACGAGGTCGGCGAACTGCTGCTGTTCCCCTCGGTGCAGGTGTGCGAGAACGGCGAGGAGCTGTCGTGGATCGACGGCGACCCCGCAAGCGACTATCCGGCACCGAGGGTGCTGGTGCTGGCCGCCGGGTCCGAACCGGCCACGTCCATCGACGACGTGCCGCCCGA
>WBZL01003758.1_pt1 | contig 13657 bp, 10 predicted proteins | sample 5204291 | NCBI WGS metagenome assembly WBZL01 (sample SAMN12344345, study PRJNA552823) | activated sludge metagenome | biome: Activated sludge suspended growth; feature: Nitrification reactor; material: Wastewater; isolation source: activated sludge from nitrification reactor of wastewater...
ATTACCAAGTGTAGTAGCAACTTCAGATGAATATATTTGAGGGTTTTCTTCTGCAAAGGTTCTTCTAAGTTGCAATGCTTCTTCAAAAATAAGTTTTGCTTTATGGGAATCATCTAGGGGGCCATAACAAACTCCTAAATTATTGAGTGCAGTAGCAACAAGAGGTAAATAAACTCTTGGATTGTAAGAGGCTAATTGTCTATAAATCTGTAATGCCTCCTCGTGAATAGCCTGGGCTTGGTTAAACTCTCTTTTATCTGTAAAAAAAATTGCAAAATTTAGTAATGTACTTGCTAGATAAGGTGAATAGATATATGGATTCTCTTCCCTCAATTGCCTGTAAATCTGCAAGGCCTCTTCAAATAAAGGTTTTGCTTGATCTAATTCATTTTTTTGTGTGTATAAATTTGCAAAATTTACCAATGTTATTGCAACATCAGGTAAATATTTTTGTAAGTCATTTTCAGCTAATTTTCGATAGATTTGTAATGCTTCTTTGTACAAGATTTGTGCTTTAAAATGCTCTCTTTTTGACTGAAGAAATAAGCCGAAATTATTAAGCGTTATTGCTACATTGTGCAAATCGAACTTTGTCGAATTAACTCTTGCCAGCTGCCTATTAATCTCCAATGCTTCTTCATATAAATTATGCGCGTTATGAAATTCATTTGTATCTGTAAATAACCCAGCTAAATTGTTTAGAATCATAGCTAAAAAAGGTTTTTCCTCTGAGTTTACTTTTGCTAACTGACGTTGGATTTGCACAGCTTCCTCAAATAATGATAACGCTTGAGGAGTTTCATTTTTTGCCATGTATAGCGTAGCTAAACTATTAAGTACATTAGCTAATTTGGATAAGTACAGTTCGCCGAAGTCAGTTGCTAACTCTCGGTAAAAGTGCAATGCAGTTTCGTATAGGGTTTGTGCCTGGAGATACTCATTATGTTCTTGGAGAAAATTGGCATGTTCTGAGGAGAAAGCAGCAGAGAAAGTTTTTCGATTAGTTGCATTTGCTGAAAATTGACCCTTCTTGAAATAGAATATAGCTTTTTGAAATCGATCTTCGGCGGTTTCTACATTCAGATTTAACATACTTAACCGGGCTTTTATCTTGAATTCATTGGCATTGTCTTCCAGTTTATTGTAGGCATGTTCTAATTTATGTTTCTCTTGAATTAATTGAAGCAGCTTAACTTGTTCGCTGGTAGTTTGTTCAGATGATAACACTTCATTTGCGCGTTGTATTTTGCCCTGAAAAAACAATTCAGCGATCAATTCAATTTCACCTTCCAAATTGATAGTAGTGAAGGTGTGTGCTACATATAATGTATCCTTGAGAAAACTCTTCTGTTCGGTCTCTACTGCTATCAAACTTTCAAACAAGGACATTCTTTCTTTAAAATTATTGGTCTTACTTATTTTTTCTATTATCTCTTGTCGTTTGCGATTCAACATCTCATAGAGTGGAAAAATACTTATAAATTGAAGCACTTCCAAATTTACGTCGCCATAATTGTTTTCAATATTATCTATACAGATTTGTACTCTTGTTTTTTCTTTAATAATTTCAAACATGGCTACATTGCCAACCCAATTCTGGATTTTAGTTAAATTTTCATTTAAGTTCATCTTCTATAAATTTAAGTTTCCGTTCTTGATATTCTATAAAAACAATGAGATTATATTGATCATTTAGAAGATCTGCTTCATCCAACCATGAATCAGCCTCATCAATTTTTGCCTGTTCAAATAACTCAATGGCTTTTTTGATCTTATTGCTTCGCGGTTCAATTCTAGACAATGTATGAGCTAGGTACAAGGTGTTTACGATAAAATCTTTTTCAACTTTAAGTAGATTTTGCAATTTTTGGCTAAAAAATAGTTCGTCGTTTAGAGTTTTTGCATCAGCTAATTCAGCTTGCACCTCGCTTATCTTATCCTGTAGTTCATTAAAATAATTAGATTTTTTTAGGTATGTATATATATGTAAATTAACGTCCTTGTTCGCTCGAATATTTGAAATTTCATAGTCTATCGATATTTCACTTTCTTTTATAAGCTGAATAATACTTATGTGAATGTCTTTGGGCATGAGATTAGCTACTTTTGGTTAATATCAATTTTTACCTTTCCTTCTTGACTTTCAATGCCTTTAACTTTAATAGAGCTTTTTTCTTGATTTGCTTTTAACTCTATATCTTTTTTTGCTTTTATTTCCTCTATAGCCAAAATACTGTCCCCTTTGCTTGAATTGGGTTCAATTTTAATTAACTCTTTGTAGCTATTCTCTTCCAGTTTTTGTACAATTTCAAATTCTCTTACAATGTCTAATACATCTTTTCTTATTTTATTCTTAATCAAAATTTGTTGATCCAAAACAGTTAGGCCCATTCTTACATTTTTGTCGAGATCTTTCAATTTTGCTGACTGGATTATTACTTCGTCAAGCAAATGGTGATTTTGAAGGTGTTCACCCAGCAGCGCTAGGGCCCTATTAAGGTCATCTCTGGTGATTAAACTTCTAATTGCCGAAGTAATTGTGTTGCCATCCATAATCTGTGATTTTTAGGCACATTTAGCAATGTAAATCGCTAATAATCAATTTGGACTTAAAATATGTATTAATATGATTATATTTAATCATTTAAAATTGAATATTTTTTAACTTATCGCAAGGATAGTCAATCGTCAGAAAGAATCGATGCCAGCTTGTTACAGGGTTTCATTTTAGTAGCGCGAAATCTAGATACCACACAAGTTTCGCTGTCTCTTTTTCCGACATGCTGCGTTGCTCGGCGGTCACATAGTCCCGCTATTCTCCCTTCTCGCGCCTTGCCTGTCGAAAAAATAGCCTGACAAAACTTAGGCACCACTTAAATTTCGCGCCACTAGTCATATAAGGAGCATCCAATTCAATCACTGATCTATAATAGATGTAATGGTAAGCCAAGTTCGGTTTTTTTTCTGAAATAAGCAACCCCTGAAACTTAAGGAACAGTCTCAATTAAGAAAGTAGGAAATATTGAAAAGGAGAGATATTATATGCCTTCTACCCCAACACCCGATTAGCCAACCCAATCCCCGCAGCAGTCCCCACGGTAATGATCGCAATCAAAAGCAGAATAGCCAGGAGTCCGGAACCGGTAAATTTTACATTCGTTTCATTCATGATGATATTATTTTAGTCCAAGTAAATTAAAGATTCGTGCTCGTTTGACCTTTCGGGCCAGAACGGTGGGCTTTTCGCCCATGGCGATATCCACACCGACGAGGTCGTATCTGCCGGGTTTTTGCGCCCAACGCAGGAGGTTATTGAAATTGGGCGCCAGAACTCGCTTATTGGTGCTCATGACGTCGATAAGTGCGCCGCTGAAGGATTGCACCAAGGGTTGAATCAGGATACCCAGTTCGATGATCTGGGCTTCGGTCAGGTGGACCTGGTCGTTTCGGGCACGCTCCAGCTTTCGGCGGACCATTTGGATATAGTCCTCCTCGGTAGCGGCATCCTCATAGTTTTCCAGCAGGTTTTCCTTTCGCTCGGGCTTTCGCTGGCGCCGGCGGATCTCGTTGACGGTTTGATCCACATCCCGGGCTGCAGCTGAGAAAATGTCGAGCTGCGCCATGCCGCCCTGGATCATCTGGCCTTTTTTTTGGGCCAGTTCCAGCTTTTGGGAGCGAAGGCTTTTCAGCTCCGCATCGATCTTTTCGATCTGTCGATCGGCGTTCTTTTGTAGGGTATCGTAATCGGGCAGGTCCGGGGAAACGAAACTGGGGTGCCTGGGTTTGTTAAAGCGATCCTTCAGATCCTGCTTTTTGGCTTCGGCCTCCTTGATGGCTTGATCAATCTCAGCCATTTGCCGCTCATACTCGCTTTCTCCCTGCGTTTTATACTGGATGCGCTTCAGATTAAGGGCTTTATCCGGATCGAAGTCTGTGGCGGATACAATGCCGTTTATCCGATCCATCCAGACGTCCTTGCGGGATATGGCCGGTTTGGCGGCAGCGAAGTTTTCCAGCAGGAAGTCGTAAATCTCGTTTTCGTGGGCATTGGTGAGTTGGGGAAACTGCCTTTGGGCTTCGCCCGCCCAATCGGCGATCTTTTCCAGGTTTTGCTGGGTGGTTTTGTCGCTGGAATCAGCCAGGAACAGCAGGGCGTTGGCAATCTTGCCGTCGGGGTTGAGTGCGGCCAGGTTGAGGATGTACCGCCAGTTTTTGCCCTCCAGCTTTTCGGCCTGAGCGCGGACTTTCTTTGGATCTTCGCCCTTCTCCAGCTTTTGCCGGTAGATTTTAGCCCGCTCCAGGGGCGTTTCCAGGCTCCGGTTGGCGTTGGAGAGTTCACGAGCATAGGCGATCGCTTCTTTTTCAGTCCCTTCAAAGCACCGGGTCTTGATATTTCCTTTCCCGGCTCGTTTGGCGCCCGCCAGGCGGTGGTGACCGGCCAGCAGGTATGTTTTGCCGTTCTTGGGGTCATCCCAGACCACAACGGGATCCAGCTGGTTTTCATCAAAGTTTTCGGCGATCTGGGCGACGATGTTTTCATTGAGCTTTGCGCGGTTCTGGAAACGGGCTTCATCGATATGAATATCCGCAATCGCCATTTCCTTTGGGCACTCAATCTTTGACTTGGGCATACCCACTTCCTTTTTCTGCTCTACTTCCGGTTTATCCAATACAACGGTCACCGTTCGTACAGCGGTAGGCCGAAAACTGCTTTTGAAAGCATCCGGGGTGTTTTCCTGCAAGTAGCCATACTGGTCAATGAGTTCCCGGAATGCGGCCTTTTTCTTATTTGATCCTTCCTTATTGCTCGCCATGATGGCCACCAGCCGGCCACCAGGGGCAAGTAAGGAAAAAGCGTGCTGCACATGCTCAATATCCTGATCGCGCTCAAAGGGCGGGTTCATCAGGATCTTGTCGTACTGACCCTCATGCTCCAGGAAATCGCCCCGGACCGGATCAAAGCCCTTCTTTTGCAGGGCTTCCACGAGGGGCCAGAACTGCTCGATCAGGGTCAGCGGATTATCCGGATAGCGGGCGCGGACGGCTTCAGCGATATGGCCCAGGCCTGCGGACGGCTCCAGCACCCGGTCGCCGGGCTGGATGTCGGCCAGGTTGATCAGCTCGTTTGCCATGGGTGTAGGCGTTGGAAAAAAGCCGTCGATCTTTTGACCGCGAAAACTGTTTTCCAAATCCTTCATTTCCCGGGCGTTTCGCTCTTCGTCGGTCAGGGTCTTGACATCGGTGTATTCGTGGTATTCCCTCAGGGCTGTTTTGATGAGCGGCAAGGTGGTCAGGCCCATGCGCTGGACGCGGTCGTAGTCTTCAAAGATGGCGGACAGCCGCTGTTTGTCGTAAACGTTGGTGATGGCCGGTACAAACTTGCGGGCGTCGTCGATACCCGATCCCGTGAAATAAACCAGGTGTTTATCCGGATGGCGGAGTACGTTGTTCGCTTTCTTTTCCAGGCGATTGGCAATCAACTGGAAGCCTTTTTTCTTGCCGTATTCCCGGACCAGGCCCAGTAGGAATTCAGCGTTGATATAGGGATAAGGATAGGCTACAAAATCGATATCCTTTTCCAGATCCAGCTCCCATTTGGCCCATTGTTTTTCCTTGTCCTCACTTTTCTGGAAACGCCGGTAATTGGCCGCGGTCCAGATCTGTCGGATGGTATCAAGCTGGACGGCGCTGTCGATCCTTGCCAGGTACTTGATATCGCCTTTTTCAAGGCCTTGCGCGATATTTCTCAGGATCTTGGCCGCCCTGATCCGGGTCTCGGCCGTATCGCGGGCATAGGAGGCTTGCCGGGCGCGCCGGACGGTGTTTTCCTTTCGGTCCTGATTATACTTCTCGCGGGATTCTTCCTCCCATCGATCGGCCATTTCCAGAAGCTTTTCAGCAACGGAAAGCTGTTTTTTTTCGGTCTTGTCCTCCTTCTTGACGTCTCCCTCTTTGAGGGCCATGAACTTGGTGGCCGCTTCTTCAGAGGTGAATTGAAAACCGGGAATAGCCCCTTGCTTATTGTAAGCCGAATAATACCCGCCAAGCTGCTTGGCCTTTCGGTTCAGCTCGTTATACTTGTCCTTTTCCACCCGGGTACCAAGCGTAACCACCCAAAGATCGATTCCCTTTTTGGTGTGTTTGGTGGTCTTCAGCTCCATTTCCACGCCCTCCAGCTCCACGGCCTTGATAGTGGATTTGCGGGCGGTTTCACGGGACTGGATCTCCAGTTCCTTATCTGCCAGTAGTCGGTCGTAAGTCTTCTTTTGTTCGGGTGAAAGGGCGGCTGATCCCTTGTAGTGAATGAAGGTCCGGAACTCGTCCAGGGTCTCGGGGTTGGTGAGCGCTTTTTCGTGGGCCTGGGTTTTTTCGGCCGTGGCCTTGACGTACTTGTCCAGGTCGGCCTGGGTCTGGGACTCGATCAGTTGGGTACGGGCATCCTCATACTTTTCGCCCCAGGAATAGGAAATCCCCCTGCCCGATACGTTGAAGTGATCCAGGAGGTAATCATAAAAGGCATTGACGTAACCCGACTTTTTGGAATGGGTGGTGTAGAATCGTTTTTTCAGATCGGCCAGGGTGTATTCCTTGTCGATCTGGGTTTTGATGGCGGTTTCGTTTTCAAGGGCTTCGTGATAGTGCTTTTTGAGTTGGTCGATGGTCAGTTCGCCTTTGCCAATTTTTTTTGCAATTTGGAGAAGGTCCTTGAACGTCATAAATCGGTTTTAAGACGGCCGGATCTTTTGACCCGGCCTTCCCTTAACTAAATGTAATTCAATAGTCTTAAGCGCTGCCCGACCTCGGGCGACTGAATACCCTTTCGGCCGGCTTAAAGATCAGATCGTAAATGCCGATGGCGTTGAGGAACGAAAAGACCAGGCCGAAGCCCTGCGATAGGCCCGCCTGGAGGAACACCCCGCCCATGACAACGCCGCCGGCCAGCACCACAAAAATGTAGTTCTTGCCCAGTTTGGTTTTCCACCCGAATGCCTTGCCGAGGTACCCCCAAACGATGACCAGGGCGCCGTAAATGGCGTCGTAGGCGCTGACCATTTTGGAAATGGACGGCTCGTCAAAAACGGGGTTGGTGACCAGGCCGGTGGTATCCACGGTTTGCGCGAAGACCAGGGCAAAGGCCGTTAAAAAAGTGAACAGCAAAAAGAGTCTCTTTTTCATCTTACCTGATTTTAGCGCCGGCCGGAAGCATGAAGGTCGCCGCCGGAAGGCGTTTGAGTTTACTTTTTGAAATGGGTTTGAAATCGTTTCGGTATGCCGGTCGACCGGCTTCATCGCGACCGCAGATCTCGATGACGGAGACGACCGCGGACTTGCCCAGAATGATCTCCAGGAATCGGCCGGACCAGTAGGTGGCATCCCAGTAATCGTTTTTGACCGGCAGGATAATGGCCCGGTTGGTGAAATAGCGCCGCACCAGCTCGCTCCACTCATCGTAAGCATCCGGCGTCATTTTGTCGGTCTCGATGGACAGGCGGATTTTTTCTACATGCAGCAGCAGCATTTTGGGTCCGTCAATGGTTCGGTACCACATAGGGTATTTGCCCTCAAAGTCAAAAATGACGGTGCGTTCCTCACGCGTGATGGGCTCAGGATCGGACGGATCACCCGGATCAAAGGGATCATCCCCCGGTTCGCCGGGCGTTTGATCGGCGTAATTCGGCAGGATCGGAGAACCGGCGCCGGTGCGCACGTCCTTGCCGGTTTGGTACAGGTCCTTTGCATGATCGCGCAGGAAGGCCTCCAGCTGGCCCTGCCGCTCAATTTCGGGGAACAGGCTCACCAGCAGCGCCGCCACACCCGCCGCGTGCGGGGTAGCCATACTGGTCCCGGATAGGTAAGCGTAACCGCCGTCCTTGTGCGTGGAGTACACGGCCTGCCCCGGGGCGGCCAGGTCCACCTCATCGCCTCCGGAGGAAAAGCTGCTGGGCTCTTCATCATCGCGAATGCTGGCAATGGTGATCATTTCGGGGTAATGCCCGGGATAGTCCACCGAATCGGTGCCGGTGTACCCCCGGTTACCGGCGGCGGCAAAAAGGAATACCCCCTTGCCGATGGCGTACTGGATCGCCTGCCGGAGTTCATCCGATCCGGATGGTCCGCCCAGGGACATAGAAATGACCTTTTTCTTGCCGGCATGCTCGCCGGTCAGCGTCAGGTCGGCTACATACCGGATCGCATTTGCAATCCAGGAGAAGCTGCCCGCTCCGGAGTCGTTGAGCACCTTGACGGGTACCAATTTGGCTCCGGGCGCCACGCCGATGACGCCGATCTGATTGTCGATCGCAGCGGCAATCCCGGCGCAGTGCGTGCCGTGGCCATGGACGTCCTTCAGTCCCGAAGCGTTGGTGAAGTTCTTCGCGTACTCTTGCAGCGATGAAGCCTCCAGGTCCGGATGATCGAACTGCCCTGCGGTGTCCAGGATAAAAATGACGGCCTTTTCGCCGCGGGTCTTGCCGTACAGCTCGGTGGCGCGCAGGTATTTGTGTCCCCAGTCCTGGATCTGGCCGGTATCCTGCATGGAAACGGGCAGGACCAGGTAGGGCGGCAGTTGAATGTCAAATTGTTGTTTCATTATGAACGTTTTAATTTTTCCATTTCAGCCTGGTGTTTTTCCTCTCTTTGCCGGTACTCCTGGCGCAGGAACCAGGCCTTGCTGATCACGCCGATCAGCCAGGGCACGGCCAGGGTGAACACGGCCCAGTGCTCCTGGAGAAAAGAGGAAATGGATACGCCCACTCCCCCGGCGTAGGCGACAAAGTCAGTCCATTTGTGCGTTTGATTCATCAGGCAGAAGAATTGAGTAAAACAGATGAAAACCGGCCGAATGAACCAGGGAAAGCCCCGCCCAGACAGTCAGCCAGGATAAAAAGTTGATATGGGGAGTGTGGGAAAAAGCATAAAAAGCGCTTCCAAGGGCCACAAGCGCAGCGCGCTGGCAGGCCATGGAAAAGCTGGAAAACAGGTGCCACCCGTCGGTCAGAAAGACCAACAGAGTCACCGATAGCGGAAACCGGGGTCCCAATTTGGGATCTCCGTTCTTGTACTTGTTCTTCCAGGAGATCTTTGGGTTCCAGAAAACGGGGTTCTTCCTTTTGAAACGGCTGGTTTCAAAGTGGAATTGGAGGGTATCCATCACCCCTTTGCAGACGCCCGTCAGGGCGTAGAACAATGCTGATATGACGATGAGCGCTATCATTGGCTGGTGAATGCCCAGAACTCGGTTCCGGTCCAGATGAGCTTCAGTTCGATATATTGCGGTCCGGTCAGCTGGATGTTGGTGACAAGCTGGCCTTTGAACCGGATGTTGACACCGCCGCTTGCGCCGATATTGACGGTAGCGCCGGAAACGGTCGCCGCGCCCATCACGTACACCGCATCACCCGGATTGAGGTTGAGGGATGAAAGATTGAGCGTGGTGGTATTGCCGTTGGTGGTGGAGTTTACCCGGGCGGTATAGCCGTCATACGGGTTTTGATTGTTGGTTCCGGAGGAGAAGGAAGCAAAGGCGTACGGCGCGTTGTTGGGCCTGACCGTCAGATCGTATGCCATTTCCTTGTTCCACAGGACCAGGTACTGCGACCCGGTACTGACCAGGGCGTAAACCTCAAAGGGTTTGTCCATGGAAATGGAGGGGTTCAACTGGATGGTTCCGCCGCCGGATACATCGATGGTCCGGGGCGTGGCCGGGGTGGTGGAAGAATTGGCGATGATGATGAAGATCTTGCCGGTATTGGAGCTTGCCGCCGGCAGCGTGATGCTGGAGTTGTTGATGATGACGGTATGGATGTTCAGGGCGTTGACATTGGCGTCGTCCCGGAAATTGAACTCGCCGTCATATACCTTTTTGGCTACGCCGTTCTGATCCAGGACCTGATGGCCGTAGGACAGCACTTCATCGTGTTTGCTTTGATCGTAAGCGTTGAAAGTGATCTCGCCGTTGGGGTTGATGGTAAAGGACGTGGGCGCTGCATGGGAAATATCCACAATGGGATTGACCGTACTTTGTCCCATGATGCGCATGGTCAGGGTATTGGTTCTGATGGCATAATCCGAAGTGGGATTATCAAAAAGCAATTCCACATTGCCGCTGTTATGCGAAGCAAAGCGGGTATAAGCTGAATTGACCAGGAGTTCATCTTCCTGCCCGTCAACCTGAACAAAGAGGTTATTATTGGATTGCAGGCGGATCTGATCACTGAGCCGGTTGACGGTGATCTCGGTTTTGGGAATGGGTCCGGTGTCCTCCAACTCTCCGATCGACAAAATGCCGGTGGGCGGATTGATCTTCAGCCCGATGCCGGTTGAAGTAGTGTCACCCATGAAAAAAGTGGAGGTATTGTCTATATAAGCCTTTCGATCGGTGGCCGCCGGGATGGTTCCATCCGTGTTGTAGATATTGGTATCTGACCCGCCGCCGCCCGGATCGCCGGTGATGAGCTTTCCGGCTGCGTTCAGACCCAGGACCTTGTCGAGGGTTCCATCGACTGTATTTGGAAAAGTGATGTCGTTGTTCTTGATGACGATATCTTCCCCGGCGCCTGCCTGGATGATGATCGCCGTATCGCCTTTGACCTGCGTTTCCTCGCCCTGAATGATGATCTGATCATCAGGAGCGGTGATGCTCAAAAAACCCGTAGTGCCGGTCTTGGAAATGCCCACCAGCCCGCCGCCTGTAATAGAAAAAGCGCCTGAAGCGGATTGAGCTATGTTTCCCGAAGATGCGGCCAGGTTGATATAGGCGCTTTGGACGGACTGAGTAATATCCCCGGAAAGGGGGCTGATAATGAAATATGACGGGGTTGCGTTTTGTCCGCCCCGGAGTTCGGCAAAGGTTGAACTCAACCTCAGGCTTTGGGTGGTCGATCCAGATTTAACTTCCATCTTATACTGATTCCAGTCCTGATAAAAGTGGCTGCCCGCCGTCGACCCTCTGGAAACATCCTGCATCCAGGCGCCGTAAGGGTAGGTTCCGGAAAAGGCGATCTGGGTCCCGCCGCCGTAATCGTAGCTTTGGAAGATGCCCCAGGGCCGGAGGCCTTCACCCCAATAGTCGGTATCGTACCGGGTGATCTTGCCCGCTGAAAAGGTTGCGCCGGGTTCATCGTACCCGCCGAGGATGCCGTTAAACTCAAAGGAATCCCGGACGGTGGACTTTATGCCGTTTGGAATGGTGTCGGAAGAAGAATAGATCCCGTTGCCGTCAGGGCTGCCGCCCCCGCCGCCGGTGAAGGTAACCCACTGCCCGCCGTCGAAAAAAAGGATGTTCCCGTCGCCGGTGACCAACACGTCGCCGGTGGTGGGATCGGCTATTCCTGAGGTATCTGCCGCCGTAGCGCCTTGATAGACGCTGTCCTGATGGGCGGTGATGTATTGTTCCAATAAAAGCATGTTGTGGCTTTCCACCCGGCTTTTGAGCTGCTGACTGATGCCGATGTTGTTATCGGGTACAAATAGCGAAAGTCCGATCTGATCCGTTTCCCGGGAAACAAATCCCACGCCGGACGGCACGCCGCCGGCTGAATTCACATCCCGAAGGTCGACCGAAGCCTGAAGCAGGTTGGAAGAATTGACCGCCATGACCTCCCAGCGGTTCCCAAGGTTATCCCAGACCACATCGCCGACCTGGATGGCCGAGGCAAAATACTGATTGGTCTGATCGGAGAACCCATCCAGGGTGCCGGTCACATCCGACGTGCCACCGGAGGAAAAACCTTGAAAGGTGAACTTTCCGACAAAGTCGGACAAGGTGGGCGACTGGGCAAAACTCAGCAAGCTGCCCAGGAGCAATATGAAGGTGAAAAACCGTTTCATTACATTCCGATTTTAATGCGAACGGGCGTACCCACGCCGTTGATATTGGCCAGCGTGGTGGAGCTTGCGCCCGCGGATACGCTGGTAGTCTGCGAGGTGACGGCCACCGCCCCGGGTTCGCGCTGGGTGCCGGCGCCGTCGACGAGTTTGACATTAGGAAGAACTGCACTTGAAAAGGCTGTATTCCAGTCCGTGCCGGCGCCCGACCAGGTGATGTTCAGCACGGCCTCCCCGCCGACGGTGAATTCAGATCCTGCGTTGGTGAACTCCTTTTGGATTGAGGAAACATCGGCGTCCGTGGGGATGGTGATCGAGTAAACGCCTTGCGTTCCGCTGGTGACGGTTACCCCGGGCGTGCAATAGCAATAAAAGCCCTGCCCGGCGTTGTAGACAGATTTGACGTCCCCGCCGCCGCCCGAGAAAGTGATCCAGGTATCGCCGTCGAAGAATAGGATATTGCCGTCATCCGTGACCAGCACGTCGCCCACAGTCGGGTCAGCAACTCCGGAAGTATCGGCGGAAGTCGATCCCGTGTAAACGCTGTCCCGAATACCGGCGATATAAGCGTCGATCAACAGCATATTGTGGGTCTCCACCCGGCTTTTGAGCTGCTGACTGATGCCGATATTGTTGTCGGGAACAAACAGCGAAAGGCCCACGTTTTCGGTCTCGCGGCTGATATAGCCCACACCTGCCGGCGTTCCGCCCGATCCGTTGATATTGCGCAGGTCCACGTTGGCCGAGATCAGGTTGGAAGAGTTGACGACCATGACCTCCCAGCGATTGCCCAGGTTATCCCAGACCACATCGCCCACCTGGACGCCGTTTGCAAAATACAGGTTGGTCTGATCCGAGTAATTGCCCAGCGTGCCGGTCACATCCGAGGTGCCGCCGGCAGAAAAGCCGGAGAACTCCACCTTGCCGTAAAAATCGGTCAGGGTTGGAGATTGCCCGAAGCTGGCAAGCGCCAGGAAAAGGCATAGAAATGCAATGAAATTTTTCATTATTCGTGGAATTGAATCGATTACAGAATACCCTTCAAGCGGATGGGCGTACCCACGCCGTTGATATTGGCCACCGTGGTGGAGGTTGATCCGCCCGCCACAGCCGTATGCTGGACGGTGACAGCCACCGCCGCCGGTTCGCGCTGGGTGCCTGCCGCATCGATCAGTTTGATGTTCGGCAGGACCGCGTCGGCAAAGCTGGTATTGAAAGCCCCTGTGTTCCAGTTGATGTTGATCACCACTTCTCCGCCGACGGTGAATTCCGTTCCGGCATTGGTGAAGTTCTTCTGGAGGGATTCCAGGATGCCGCCCGAAGGCACGTTGAGGTTGTACACCCCGGCCGCTCCGGACGTGGCGGTGATGCCCGCCGTTCCCTTGACCCAAATCCCTTGTCCGGCATTGTAGATCGAAAGGCCCGCCCCGCCTCCGCCGCCTGCCAGACTGGACAGATCTACGGTCACGGTGCTGGAATCGCTCAAGGTCAGGGTCAGAACATTGTCTCCGCCCAGTACAGCCGATTGCAGGAAAGTATTGGTGTCGATATCTTCCAGCGTGGCCAGGCTGGCCGTCACGGTGCTGGAATCATTCAGCGTCAGCACCAGGTTGGTGCCGCTCAAAGTCGCGCCGATCACATGCAGATCCCCGCCGCCGCCTTCGCCGCCCAGGTTATCCAGGATGTATTCCAGAAGTTCGGAAAGGGTAACGGGCATATCCAGGCCCTCCACATAAAAAACCGGCTCCATGTAGGCGCCGCGCTGCTGGCCGTTGAGATTGACGCTTAAAAGGTCGTTTAATCCAGGCATAGAAGTCTATTTTGCGCCCTT
>WBZL01003759.1_pt1 | contig 13656 bp, 8 predicted proteins | sample 5204291 | NCBI WGS metagenome assembly WBZL01 (sample SAMN12344345, study PRJNA552823) | activated sludge metagenome | biome: Activated sludge suspended growth; feature: Nitrification reactor; material: Wastewater; isolation source: activated sludge from nitrification reactor of wastewater treatment...
ATGAATATAAACAGCTATTTGACCCTTTGTTTGCCTGGAATCCACTTGATGCCTTGTTCGTTCATCAGGTTTACCACCCGAAGGGCTTCCTGACCGCACTGGGCGCCGATATCGCGGAGGACCTGGGCGTCGGTCACTTTGCCGTCTCTTTCAACGACGAAGGTGATGACCACGTTGCCTTCCACGCCGTTTTCCCTGGCGATGGCCGGATATTTGATGTTCTTGTAGATGAACTCCAGCATTTTCTTATCGGCGCATTGTTTTTTCTCTGCGGCCGATCCGCCGGCATCTTCACAACCCGGGAAGCGAGGCATTTCTTCCACCACTTTGAAGATCTCTTCGACCTTGGGCTCGGGTGGCGGGGGCGGAGGTGGCGGAGGCGGAGGCGGCGGGCCGGGTGTCGGCTTCACCTGTTCTACCACAGTGGTTTCATCCACACTCTGGTCCACAAATTTGGGTTGTTCCTCTTCCAGGATTTCTTCTTCAGGGACTTCCTGGATGATGGGGGGCGGCGGAGGCGGAGGCGGTGGAGGCGGTTCGGCCGTCCTTGGAATATCCTCAACCTCGATCTCGTCGTCAAGGGTATCCAGGTATTTGGACACATCAATTTGTTTCTCGTATTGCGTCCAGCCGAATGCCAGTACCGATAAGCCCAGCGCAAGCGCCATACCCAGGCCGAAGAAGGATCCGCTCAGGCGGAACACGTCCGCTTCCGGATACTTGGCGCGACCTGCGTGTGACGTATGGCCGGATTCACTGCCGACGCCCTCGGAAAGGCTTTTGTCCGTTTGCTTGGCGAGGAGGGTTCTCGTGATAAAGATCAAAGCCAAGACCGCTATCACAATACCCAGCACGCTGATCAGCAAGGGAAGGCCTCCAATGGCAACATCAAACAATAGCATACTGACAAAATTTACTTTTTAAAAAATCTGATAAACAACAGACTCCCAATTGAGCCGATAATATTAGCAACAATGTCGTTAACTTCAAAATATCTGCTGGGAAAAAAGCAGTATTGGATAATTTCGATCAAAATCCCGTAGGAAATGCAGGCTGCAATAATCCAATTCCGGCCTTTGACCGACCAATTGCCGCTTCGGTGCAGCCCCCACAGGAACAGGCCCGCCAGCAGGCAATAACTCACAGCGTGCTCCAGCTTATCAACCCCTGTAAGGTCAAAACTGGGCAGATTTTTTCCCGGCATGGTGGATAAGATGAGGACGGCAAGCCCCCAGGTTATCCCTGGAATAAACGCCTTGTGCATTTATCTGTTCTCATAGATGCAACCCTTCGCCGGTTTGGCGGGTGGGGCGCATCATTTTTTAATTTTTTTTTCAGTCGACCAGTTTTTCATACGCTTCCGCGTCCAACAGGCCGGAAAGTTCATCAGGATCTGTCATTTCAACCTTGATGATCCAACCGTCTCCGTAGGGGTCCCGGTTGACCAATGTAGGGTCGTCATCCCCGTCGGAAGTCAGCTTGGCGTTCACGGCGATGACCTTGCCGGATACGGGCATAAACAGCTCCGAAGTCGTTTTTACGGCTTCCACTGTGCCGAACTCCTCGCCCTGGGACAGGGTTTCCCCTTCCGTTTCCACTTCGACATAGACCAGTTCATCGAGTTCTTTCTGGGCGAAATCCGTGATCCCGACAACAGCGATATTGCCGTTTTCAACCCTGACCCATTCGTGGTCTTCCGTGTATTTCAGATCTGCAGGTATATTCATAAATGTCGTTTTCTGGTTGATGCGCCCAAAAATAATTGAAATTTGGGAATCAGGTATAATGCATGCTTTTTTTCCATCCGGCTCACTGGAATTTGAACTGGTAGGCCAATGACGCGATCGGCGCACCGAAGATGGACAAGCGGTACGAGCCCAGCGAGCTGTTGCCGAAGATGTAGCCCAGGCCGCCGGTCCGTTGGGCGTAATAGATATTGTAGGCATTTTTCCGGCCGTAGATATTGTACACGGTAAAGACCCAATCGGCCGTCCAGCGTTTCTTTTTCAGGCTGGGGTTGTGGATCCGCCACGACAGATCCAGCCGGTGATAGGCGGGGATCCGGCTGTTGTTCCGTTCCAGAAAGAGCGGTACAATGATATTGTTGATCTCGACGTATCCGTTCGGGATGGTATAAGGCCTGCCGCTGCTGAGGGTGAAATTCAGGGAAAGGGAGTGGTGGGCCTGATCTGCCAGGGTGTAGATGACATTCAGGGTATGGGGCCGGTCAAAATTGTTGGGATAAAGTTTGCCGTCATTGATCCGGCTGGCAAAATCCGCACCCGTCACCTGGTTGAAGCCCCGGGCGTAGGTATAATTGATCCATCCGGTGTTTTTTCCGCCGGTCTTCTGCAGGCTGAATTCGATGCCGTATGCCTTTCCCTTGCCCTGGAGCAGGTCCGTTTCCACGTACTTTTTCAGGAAGAAATCGGCGCCGGGTTTGTATTCCAGTATATTATCCGTCAACCGGTAATAGGTCTCAAGGCTGATCTGGTATTGGGCGCCCGGCGAAAGGAACACCCCTGCGGAAAACTGGCGGCTGTATTGCGGTTTGATGTATTCGCCGGCCGTTTTCCAGCGGGAGGTCGGCAACGGGGTAGAGGTATTGTAGATATTCTGCAGGTATTGGCGCATAACCGTATACCCGGCTTTCAGCGATACTTTCCTGCCCGGGCTCCAACGCAATCCCAAGCGGGGTTCGAGGCCGTTGTAGGTTTTGATGACCTTACCGGCCGGATAAACGGTTTCGTCCACCACCTCGTCATCGTCGGGTAAGTCCGAGGAATAGCTCCTCACCGCCAGCGGGCCGGTTTGCAGGTACAGGGCGTACCGCAGGCCTGCCGAGAAGGAAAAGTCTTCGCCCAATGACCACTCGCCGTCGCCGTAGGCCGCCAATTCAAAAGCGATCTCCTTGGGCAAGGTCACCGGATTGACCACCGTGGATTGCCCGGGGTCCAGTTCGCCGGGCCGGTTATCGTAACGGTTAAGCTGGATTCCGCCCGAGATCAGCGCATCGTTTGAAGCCTGGTGGAACAGCCGGGACCCCAGGCTGAGAAAGTGCAGCCGGGACCGATAAACCACTTCATTGGAGGACTGGACCTCGGGGAAGCGGATGCCCGGGTTGAAATCGGCGCTGACCAGGGTGGTTTGCAGGAAGGTTTTATCGCTGAGGCTGTATTGGGATTCCAGGGTCCCGTTGAGGGTATTGTATTCGTATATATTCTTGTCGGAAACGACGCCGTTAAAATTATTGATCAGGTCGATCTGGTACATATCCCGGCTGTAGAACCCGGTAAAGGATAAGGAATGCCGTTCGCCGGCCCGCCAGCGCAGTTTCAGCAGGGCGTCTCCGAAATTGGCGCGGGTATTTTTGAGCCTTTCCACCACCTTGAACCAGAAGTCGTTGAACCCGCCGCGGAGGGCTACGAGGGCATGCAGTTTGTCCTTAACAACCGGTGTTTCCATACTGATCCGGCTGGACACCAAACCGACCGATCCGGCCAGGGTGGTCCGGTTGGACGACGGGTTGCGCATTCTCACATCCAGCACCGAAGCTGCCCTTCCGCCGAACCGGGCGGGTACATTTCCTTTGTACAGATCGGCGCCGGCCAATCCGTCGGGCGGAAAAATGGAAAACAGGCCGAAGAGGTGGGTAGGGTTAAAAATGGGCGCGTTGTCGAGCAGCACCAGGTTCTGATCAAGGGAGCCGCCGCGAACGCTTATGCCGTTGGAAGCCTCCCCCGCCGACCCGACGCCCGGCAGCATTTGCAGGCCTTTCAGCACGTCCGCTTCGCCCAGCACAGCGGGCACTACCATCAATTGCTGGGTGGTCAGCCGCTCGATTCCCATGATCGGCTGCGACATGGCGGCGGCGCTGTTGTTCCCCACCACTTCCACCGTTTGAAGGCCCGTGGCTTCGCTTTCCAGGCCGACCTTTATCAGGGTATCCCGGTTGAGCCTGACCAGGAGGCTCTCCGCTTTGTAGCCGACGTAATCGACGGTTACTTCATAGAATCCGGCCGGGACCAGCTTTCGGAAAACGCCGTTCAGATCCGCCGCCTCAGCCCGGTTGACGCCCAATATTTTCACAGAGGCCAGGGGCAGCGGGTCGTTGGTTTCCTTATCGGCAATTTGCAGTTCGAGATGATAGGATTGCGCAACGCCGGCCATCGAGAAGAGTGCGCTGATGAGCAGAGCAGGCCATAGTTTCCAGTGCATTTTCCTTGTTTTATTGTTGTTTTTCGCTTTGATCCGGGGTTCAGCGGGCGGACGATCAATTCGGCCAGCCTTCCGGTTTGATGCCGGTACGGGTTTCGGTTTCCATGCACGGCGCGGTAGGCGTGGAAGCCGGCGGCGGCGGCGGCGGTTCGAAATTCGGGGTATACCCGCCGAAAGGCGTCCCCGGAGTGTTCACCCGGTCGATATACACGTATTTGCTCCGGTTGGCTGAGGCGCCGAAATACCCCAGGACCTTTTCTTCCGGGTCATTCGCATTGACAATATTCCCGATGATGGCAGCGGGCGGCGTTGCATTCAGCCCGCCGGTTTCGGCAGAAAGGTTTTGCAGCAAAAGCTTGAACCGGTAGTGATCAAGCGTAATGGAATACTGGCTGACCAGTACCAGCGCCGGGTAGCGGCTTTCAAAGGGCAGCACCGCGACTTCCCGGCCGGTCACCCGGTTGCCGTCCACAAATTCGTCGGAAAAAACATTGACCGATTCTCCCGGCGAAATGGTCCAGCAAGGCTCGGAACAAAGATAATCGTACCGGTTGCTGGCCGACAGGGAGGCGACGGGCTGGCATTCGCCGTTCCGGTAGATGCCGCCGAAACAGGAAGCGCAGAACAAGGCTTTCTTGTAAACGAGGAAGCGCCATTCGTAATAGTTCTTCTCCCCGGGCGGATCCTGCCACTCGCCCCGGATGCGGTGTGCGCCGTGGAATTCCTTTTTCTTGTCGTTGTATTCGTATTCCGGATCGAAATCGGGGATTATGGTATCCAGCTCAACCGCCTTGGGCAGCATTTCAGGCGTGGAAAGGTACTGCCGCCCGTCCGGAAAAACGATTTCCAGCCGGTACTCATTCCCCGTCTGCCCGGCAAAACCGGAAGGGGCCTTATAGGTCCCGGATTCTGCGGGGGTTTCCGCCAGGGTCAGTTCCGGGCCGCCCGTTTCAATGACCCGTACGGAGGCGCCCGAAATGGGGGAAAAGCTGTATTGCCCGAAGGATAACACGGATTCACTGATCCTCACGGCGGTTTCGCCGGGTTTATCCGTCACCTCTCCTTCGATAAAGACGAATCCGGACAGATAATTATAATCCGGCGCAACGGGGTCGATGCAGGTAGTGAGCCCGAAAAGGGCAAAAAGCAATAACGATCTCCAACGAAATACCATTTTTTCTGGATTTTTATGTCCGGCGACCTATTGCCGGCCAAAATAGGCAGCGCGGGAGAGCGGTTAATTCTCCACCGGCTGGTTTTCCTGTTTTTTCAATACCAACATGCCCGCATTATTCCGGGCGATCACAACGAGCGAGCCTTTCGGGGTTTTGATGGTTTTGATATCCCGCACTTCTCCGCTGATCTGCCAGGCCGCCCGTTTTTTCTCTCCGCTCCTGAAGCCGCCGCTGCCGTCGCCCTCCAAAAGCGTGCCCCTGGAGGCGTCATAAGTCCCCAGGTCGGGCCGGACGCCGGAAAGGTTGCCGGCCAGCAGGATATCCGGACGGCTGTCGCCGGTCAGGTCATCCGCCAGGATGCCGAATACCGGGCTGAACTGCGCGTTGACCGGCAACCGGCTCAACCGGTACCCGCCCGTGCCGTCGCTCAGGGCCAGACAAGAGGCCAACAGTTCAACCTTCTTGACGACCGCTCCTTCCAATGCAGCAGGTTTGAAGATCTCGTGGAATGTAAGTTCGGCAAAATCGGAATAATCCCTGAATAATTTCCGGATTGCGGGCAATTGGCCGACCAAATCATCCGTAGAAACAAAAACATATTCTTTGCCCTGCCGGTACCAGGTCAGGATGGGGTCGGTTTTCTGGTTGCCGTCGAAGTCTTTCACGTACAGGCCGATGGGTTCGGCCACTGAGGCCCGCAGGCTGGTGTTCAGGCCCAGGTTGCCCAATATCAGGTCATCCTCACCGTCGGCGTTGAGGTCGGCGGCGGCTACGCGGTTCCACCAGCCGCGCGAATCGGGGAGGTCGGCCGACCGCCAGGCGTCTTTCGAGGGGGTGAGTATTTTTACCGGCATCCACTCCCCTACTACCGCAAGGACAAGTTTTCCGTTTTGGTTCAACAAACAGGCATCCGACACCATGCCCAGTTTACCCTGTTCGGGGAGCAGGTCAGCCGTTACGTCCCGAAAGACGCCATTGCCGCTGTTTTCCAACAGGGTGCTCTGGGGGTCGAGCCCGTACGATCCGGGGATGGATCGCGTACCGACAAAGAGGTCCGTTGCACCGTCGCCGTTGAAATCCAGCGGAACCGCGCACGCTCCGTTGTTATGGATAACCGGCAGGGCGGCCGGAGCGTATTGGAGGTTGCCGGCGCCGTCGTTCAAATAGAGCCTGTCCTGAAACAAAGGCGACTGCCGGGGAAATTCCACCCCGCCGCAAACGACGTAGAGGTCCTGGTCGCCGTCGCCGTCCGCGTCAAAGAATACGGCGGCTGTTTCTTCGCTCTGCGCATTTTCGGCAAAGGACACGGGCGCCTGGCCGAATCCGCCACCGCCGGTCTGCACATACAGCGCACCCGGCTGGCCGGCAGCCCCGCAGATGTACAGGTCATCCCAGCCGTCGCCGTTGACGTCGGCGATCGCCATCCGGGGGCCCTGGGTGGACAGCAGATGGGGCATCAGTTTTTCGTATTCAAAATCGTCAAACTTGTTTTCCTGGTGAACAAAACCCAGGCCCAGCGCGCTGCCGGGCATAGCCGCTTCCGCAGTCCGGCTTCCTTTTTCGCCGGGCAGGACAACGCTTTCCGATTCCCGGACGGTTAAAACCTGGTTGGGTTGAACGTGTTCCAGCAGGCTGGTTTTCCCGGTCGGCCAGGTTACCTTCAGCCGGTCGATTTCCGGCGCCGTACCGATCCCGAAGACCATGACCGGCTCTGTTGACGACATGAACCCCCGGGCGGTGAACAGTTCCTGGAAAGCATGGTTATCGCCTGTCGTGATCTCGACCTTGGCTCCGATTCCGAAGGTATTGGGCGGCAGGCCTTCCAGCCGGATCTTGAGGAATCCGTTTTCTCCGGTAGCCCGGTTTTCGTAGACGGAGGCCGGTGCATTCAGGTTGTTGATGACCAGATCTTTGTCGCCGTCGTTATCCAGGTCGGCGAAAACGGCGCCGTTGGAAACGCCGGGCAGGTCGAACCCCCAGGCTGCGGAAACATTTTCAAATGTCATATCGCCCTTGTTCCGGAAGGCATAATTGGTCATTTTGCCTTCGGGCATTTTGGCGGCCATTTCGAGGTCTGTGGCGGCGTTCCTGATCTGGCGGTCGGAAGAATAGCGCAGATAATCCAGGTCATTGGGCCTGCGCCAGATGCCGTTGGTGATGAAGAGGTCCTTCCAGCCGTCGTTGTCGAGGTCTTCCAGCAGCGGCGACCAGCTCCAGTCGGTAGCGTCGATGCCTGCCAGTTCGCCGATCTCCGAAAAGGCCGGTTTATTCTCGCTGCCGATGCCCTGGTTCAGTTGGAGCATATTCCTTGGAAACTGGTGATAATACCCGAAGCGGCGCTTGAGCTGATAGATATTGTAGGGTTCGGCGCCCACCGAGCTTTTGGAGATGATCTCATCCTCCGGTTTCATGTCCATGGTCACGATATCGGGCAGGCCGTCGTTGTTGTAATCGGCCAGGGCGTTGCCCATGGAGAACTGGCTGGTATGGCCTATTGTTTTTTCGAGGGATTCGGTAAAGGTGCCGTCGCCGTTATTGAGATAGAGGTAGTCGTTTTCGTGAAAGTCGTTGGAGATGTAAATATCGGGCCAGCCGTCCGCGTTCAGGTCGGCAATGCCGATGCCGAGTCCGAATCCGATGCGGCTGCCGTAGATGCCGGCGGCCTGGCTGACGTCGGTAAAGTGCCCGTTGTCGTTGCGCATGAGGCGGTCGCCGGCGAGGCTGTCCCGGACGGTGCGGATCTCGGCGTTTCCGTAATTTTCAACCGAGTGGACGGAATGGTTGAGGAGGTAAACGTCCAGGTCGCCGTCGCGGTCAAAATCAAAAAAGGCCGCCTGGGTGCCGAACCCGCTGAAATCGAGGCCGTACCGGTGGGCTTGTTCAGTAAAGGTGACGCCGGCAGAAGTGGCGCCGTTGTTGATGTAAAGTTTGTTGCGGCCGTTCTTGCCCTTATAACCGCCGCCGAGCTGGCAGACATAGATATCCAAGAGGCCGTCGCCGTTGACATCGGCCATGGAGACGCCGGTTGACCATTCCCCATCCGTTTTCACACCGGCTTCCGCACTGATATTCCTGAATTTGAACCCTCCCTGGTTCAGGTACAGTTGGTTGGAGGTTTCGTTACCGGTAAAGAACAGGTCCGGCAGGCCGTCGTTGTTGACATCGCCGGCGGCTACGCCCGCTCCGTTGTAATAATAGAGGTATTCGATGATATTGAAGGAATCGGTTTCATTCAGGTCGTTCCGGAAATCGATGCCGGTATTGTTCTTCAGGGTAAACGGGGTTGGGACTGCTTTCCGGCAACTGCCGGCGAGGAGCAATACTAGTGCGAGCAGTCCTGATATTCTATGCTTCAAACCGATCGGCATTTAATTGTTCTTTGTTAAAAAAAGTCGGGCCGCTTATGGGTGCTGTTCGGTACCGAAAGGCAGTCCAGGCAGCGGTCGGGATAGTCATTCACCCAGGGCCGGTACTCGCATTCCTTGAGGACCGTCACATGCAGATCGGACGGCAGCACATAGGCCCGGATCGTATCCCTGGCCTCGACGCCGAAATACCCCAACACGGTCTCATCCGGGTCGGAAGGGTTGAAGACATTTCCCTGAACAGGCGCCGGCGGCGTATCGAATATGGTTCCGACATTGGCAACCGTTTGCCGGATCTTGCTCCAATAATCAAATGCCTTTTCCGTCATTCCGATCTGATAGACCGAAAAATAGTGCTTTTCCGCAAAGTTGAAACCGACGATCTGGGTCGCTACCCTCAACCCCTGGACGGCGGCAGACCTGGATTCACGGCCGTCGAACAGCTGGAAGTCCTGACCGCTGGGATATTCATAAACAAAGCACGGCGGCGGTATGGAGCCGAAGGGATCCGGGAAGTCGGTCGGTGAGAGCAGATAAACCTCCTCCACGTCCCACTTGAAGAACAGATCCTCGCCCGGTTGCTGATCGATCGCAGCGTTGATATAGGCATTGACAACCGGCTTGGTAACCGGATTGCCGATATCATTCAGAAAATCCTTGAAGCCGAATTCGAAATAAATGGAATCCTGCACCCCGGCAAGCCTGGGCATCGTTTCGGGTTCGGACTGATAAATCCTTCCATTGGGCATTTCGATCTCCACATGGTATGCCCGCCCGGGAATGCCCGTCATAACCCCTGACGGCAGAATGTATCTCCCGGGGTCATCGGCTGATTCCTGATATGCGCCTGAATTCCCGGCGTCATCAAAAAGGGTAATGAGGGCTCCTGAAACGGGGTAAGTAATCCGGTCGGTGGAAGCCGTTTCCCGCAGCCTGATCGCAAACGGACCGGTTCCTTCGGTGACGGAACCATCGATAACGATACTGCCGCCGTCCCTTTCGGTATCAAAATCGATCACTTCGATACAACCGTGAAAAACAAAAAGCTGGAGCAAGGCCAATATGAGCAGGTTATTTCTTTTCATGATCAGAAGCTGAAATTATAGGTGAGCGCCGGGATGACGGAGCCAAGGACGGATAACTTCACCGGCAAGGGGATCAGGATCCTTGGAAATTGTTTATAGTATACCGAAAAGGCATTTTTCCTGGCCAGCAAATTGTAGACCGAGAAGGTGAATTCCCCTCTGTAACGCCGGTCTACCAGCTTTTTGCCGACCACCGTAAACGAGAAATCCAGCCGGTAATAGTCCGGTATCCGGTAGGCGTTCCGGCTGGAATAATGGGGCACGGTTGTACTGCCCAGCTCATAACTGGAGACGATGGCGGTGATCGGCCGGCCGGTGTTGTACGTGAAGTTGAGCCCCCAGAAAACGCTTTTCCCTTGTTGCAGCTTGGCCGCCAGGGTAAAATCGTGGGGCTTATCGAAATTGGAGGGGTACCAATCGCCGTTATTGACGGTGGTTTCTTTAGTTGCTCCTGCAATCCTGATCAACGATCGGGTATACGTGTAAGAGAGCCATCCGGTAAGCCTTCCTGTATTCTTTTTCAGGAGGAATTCAGCGCCGTAGGCCCTTCCGTTGCCGAACAGCAGGTCGGTTTCCAGGTGATCGTTCAGCAGCAATTGTGCAAAATCCTTGTAGTCCACCAGGTTGTCGATGCTGCGGTAAAATCCTTCCACAGAAGTCTCAACAGCATTTTCAGCGAAATTGCGGAAGAACCCAAGCGAAAAGTTATCCGCTACCTGCGGCGGGATGTATTTGCCGCTCAACTGCCAGATGTCCACAGGGGTTGTAGCCGCGGTATTGGAAACCAGGTGAATGTATTGCCGCATCCGGTTATAACTCAATTTGACCGATGCGCTTTTCCCGATCCGGTACCGCAAGGACAGGCGCGGTTCCAGCCCTGAGTAGGAGCGAATGACCTCGCCGGAAGCGTAATCGACCGTATCAATGATGTTTTGTTCGGTCAACGGCGCGCCTTCCTCATAAGTAAAAATCCGGTCGGGGCCGACGGCCTGGAACATCGAAAAACGAAGGCCGACAGACAGGGCGAGCCTGGGCGAAATATCCAGATCATCGTTGATGAACAGGGCCAGTTCCCTGCCGATGTCCCTTTTCACCTCCTGCGCAACAATGCCTGAATCATCCCCCCGGGGCGCGATCTCGTCGGGCCGGTTTTTATACCGCACGAATTCGGCGCCGAAATGGATCAGGTGTTTATCGCCGGGATGCCAGGCAAAATCCTGTTTGAATTGCAGATATTCCTGTCCGTTCCTGAAATCATAGGCATCCACGCCCTGAGGAATGAACAGAAGGCTTTTGTAGCTGCCCAGTACCGCCGTTGTCGCAAAGGAAAAACCGGGACTGAGGATGCTGTTCCATCGCAAAGTGGTCGACCGCGTGTTCCAGTCGTAACCGAACTCCGTCGAATACCGGAAAAAATCGTGACTCAGGTAGTTGGTCAGGGTGAGGGTGTTGTTCTGGTTCAGGCGATGGGTGAGTACGGCGTTCAGGTCGTAGAAACTGGCCCGGCTATCCCGGATCTCGGGGCGTTCGAACGACCGCAGTATCCAGTTGGAATAAGAGGCCCTTCCACCCACCAGGAAGGAGGTTTTTTCCTTGAAGATCGGGCCCTCCACCAGCATGCGGCTGGTAACGGGTCCCAGGCCGGCCTTGAATTTGATCCGGTTAAAATCGCCGGATTTGGTTCCCACTTCCAGAACCGAAGAGGTCCGCCCGCCGTATTGGGCCGGAACGCTGCCTTTGTAGAGGGTGAAGCCGTCGACCACATCGGGATTGAATACCGAGAACAGCCCCAATGCGTGAGAAGTATTGAACAGTTGCGCGCCTTCAAACAGCACCAGGTTCTGGTCGATCTTCCCGCCGCGGACATTGATGCCGCCTGCGCCCTCGCCGATCGTACTGACGCCGGGCATCGTCAGCAGGCTCTTCATCACATCGAGTTCGCCCAGGAAGGACGGCAATTTTCGGATATCCTCGATGTTCATCTGGATGGCGCCGGCCCGGACATCGGAGATATTCTGGTCAGAAGGTTTGGCGCTCACCACCACTTCCTCCAGGCTGAAGGACCGCTCTTCCAGGCCGATGTCCAGGACGCCGTCCGTATAGAGCTCAACCTTTCTGTTTTTTTCTTCCAGGCCGATACTGGAAAATACCAGTTCGTGCATACCGACCGGCAGGATAAGGGCGTACCGGCCGCTCTCGTTCGTTGCCGTACCCAGGCCAAGGTCCTTGACAAACACCGTAGCGCCTGCCAGTATTTCCCCGGTGACGGGATTGCTCAGCTGACCGCTCAGGACGGCTTTTCTGGCCGAGCTCGTCATTTCGGGCGTACCGATCCTGATGATAGAGTCCCTTGTATGCTGGCCTGTGCCCGAAACGGCTGAAAACACAGCAAAGATCAAGGGCATTATGCTTTTAATAAGCCGGTATCCGGAGCGCTGTCGTGTAAAAAATTTCATATGCTCGCTTTAAGGTTCGCTGAAATAACATCTGTCCGATGGTTAATCCAGCGATCCCGGTAATCAGTGCCGCATCACCATGACATCGCCCGACAACTGCGTTTTTTCACCGTCGGGGAAAGTCAGGTCAACTATCCATATGTAAATGCCTTCTGCTGCGGGCCGGCCCTCGTACCTGCCGTCCCATCCGCCGCCGGAATGGTTCACCGGCGCTCCGCTCTTCTCAAAAACCAGGTTTCCCCACCGGTCAAAAACCAGGAACCTGGAAACTTCGGCGATTTCGCCGGTCCCCTGCAGGTAAAAAACATCGTTGATCCCGTCCTGGTCCGGGCTGAAGGCGTTGGGTGCATAAAGGTACCTGAACGGCATAACTTTTACCCGCACGCTGTCGGAAGCGATACAGCCGTTTTGGTCGGTCAGTTGCAAAATATAGGTATTGTCCCGGTGTCCGGTCCCGGAGGGCGACGGGCAATCGGTACAGTTCAGGTCAAACGGGCCGGTGCTGGTCCACTGCAGACCGGTCAGGCCGGCAGCGTTGGTTTGGTACGACAACCTGAAAAGCTCGCCTTCTCGGATCGTGCCCATTTCCCGGAGGGTGACGCTGAGCGGCTCCGGAAAAGGCTCTACCTCGATGGTGTCTTCCAGGGTTATGCAATCATTTCCGGCCTTTATCCAATAAATGCCCGGTTGCGTTATGGTCAGTTCGGGTGCGACGGAGCCGTCGTTCCAGCCGTAGGTTTCCATCTCAAAGGGCAGGCTCAGTGTTGCCGAATCCCGCGCGCAATTGTAGCGAATGTAGTCCTCAAGTTCAAAATTGCTGTTTTGGATCACGGCATTCCGGTTCGGATCCCGGCGCTCCGGGGTTTTCGGGTCGTCGGAAAACAGGATGCTGCCCAGGCCCAGCGGGAGGCCTTCCAGCACTGCCTGGGTTTCAAAAGCGGATTCTTGCGTATTGTCCAGATATCCCTTGATCCGGATGGTGTTGTTGCCGATGAGGATATCGAGGTCGTTGATGGTCAGGGTGTGCCCGCCCGGTCCGCTGCCGATTTCCGCCAGGGTGAACGTGTGCTCTACCACATCCGTTATGGTAAAAACCTCCGGAAGGATATCCTCGAAATAGACGCCGGTTTTCCCAATACCGGCCTGATTGATCAAGGTGTATTCTATGGTGAATTCCGAACAGGGTATCAGGGTTTCGGGCTGCACTTCCCGAAAAAATGAGAGGGTATACGGGCAGGAACACCCGTCGCCGAAAACGCCTGCCCGGCCGGATCCCGCGGGTGCGACATCCCCTTTTATTTTATCAATGGCATAAAGCAGTGATTCACTCTGCTGACCGTCGGCCGATCCGTATCCG
>WBZL01003760.1_pt1 | contig 13653 bp, 5 predicted proteins | sample 5204291 | NCBI WGS metagenome assembly WBZL01 (sample SAMN12344345, study PRJNA552823) | activated sludge metagenome | biome: Activated sludge suspended growth; feature: Nitrification reactor; material: Wastewater; isolation source: activated sludge from nitrification reactor of wastewater treatment...
GAGGTTGGCGGTGTAATCACGACCGTTTTCGCTGCCAGCCTGCTGCAAATGGGAGAGTAAGTTTTCGCTGCCGACAAATGAGACATTGGCAATGGGCACATCCAAGCCGGAATCTCGAGCATCTCGAATAAATCCGGCTGCGGCCTCATAAGAACCAACAATGATAATGGCATCTGGATTCGCGGCCCGTAAGACGTTCACCTGGGGCTGAAAACTCTCGGAAAAATCGGCATTCCGCCGATAGGTGGCCTCGGCCACAATATCTGTGCCATAGCTGTTGAGCGCGCGCCTGACGCCATCCCAACCACTGCGGCCATACGCGTCCGCCTGATAAAGCACGGCAATGCGCCCCCGGTTGATGTTGAGGAAGTTTTGCACCAGTCCGGCCGTTTCTTCCAGATAGGAAGCGCGCAGGTTAAAGACATATTCGCCAAAAGGCGGCTGCCGCTGTGGTTCGGCGCCAGAAAATGGAAACAGCATAACCATCGACCGATCTTCATAGAGTTTGAGCAGGGGCAGCACTCGGGTAACTGTTGGCGTGCCTACATAATTGAACAGCAGGAAGACGTTGTCGTTTTCAACCAAAGAAATGGTGTTCTTTATGGCCGGGTTGGGGTTATAACCATCGTCATAAACACGCAGGGAAATGCGACGGCCGTTTACACCACCGTTTGCATTCACTTCTTCCAGGTAGGCCATCGCGCCGCGATATAATTCCACACCCAAACCCTGCGATGGTCCGCTAAAAGCTGCCGATACCCCAATCACAATTTCGTCGTCAGAAACGCCTTCCACAGCGCTAGAAGGTGTTCCAATCGGGTCGATCATGGGCGATGACGGCTCTGGGTTACTCGCAGGCGCAGTTCCGCTGGTGCAGGCGACCAGGCCAACAAGCCACAAAATCAGCGCCAGCACATAATAATATTTTCTCATCATAACTCGCTCCGTTCTTCGCTGTGCCCATTTCCCTGCCCAACAGCCTGGATATCTGTTGGCGTCAGGTAAACGTATGTTTCCAAACCCAGAACGCGGTTCACTTCTCGAGCCGCCGTGCGTAAGATAGTATCGGCATCGGCCGCGGCAAAAACCCGTGCGGTTACTTCACGCAAAGTCTGTTCAGCGCGCGCGCGAGCTTGCGTTTGTTCAAACAATCGTTGTGTCAGACTTACAGAAGCAGCCTGACTGGTCAGACTGCTGATCTGGCGAATGTCTGCATCTGTCAGGTTGAGCAAGGAGTCGGACTGCGCTGCCAGCAGCCCAAACCATTGATCGCCGGCGATTAGCGGGAAATAAGCCGCGCTTTTTGCGCCTAATTTGTTGGCTAAACTTTGCACGTCTTCCCCGACCCGATCGTCATTGTCCAAATTATGGAAAATGGTTGGCTCGTGGCGGCTGATGTGCCTGAAACTGGGCAAATCTGCCAGATGATAGGTCATGCCGATGGCCTGCTCTGCCGATTTTCCATTCCGATTCCAGGCTGCGGTGACACTCATTAATTCAGGTTGTTGGGTGTCCCAAGGTCTATCGAAGAACATAAAACTGACCCGATCCATCTGGTTGAGTTCGGTGGATTCGATCAAAGAATTTAAGACGCCTTGGATTGTATTGGCCTGTACAACTCGTTCACTGCCGGCAAAAAGCTTTTCCATTTGGGTTTGGGCCATTTGCATTTCTTCAAACAGGCGGGCGCGATCTAATGCTTCGGCGACTTCGGAAGCCAGGGCGATGAGCATTTCATGCTGGTCTCGGTTTATTGGCTCACCGGATGGGTTGCGCGCGCCCAGAACGCCGATGGTTTCGCCGCGCACCTGGATAGGCGCTGCCAGGGCTGTAGCGTCGTCGCTGCTTGTCTCGGCAGCAGAAGATAATTTTGGGATTTCCGGTTTATTTAGGTCTCTGGAAGAAAGCAGGCGGATTCGTTCGTCATCGAAGGTGAAGCCTTGGATGAGACGGTTGGGAGAGGTGAGAAATTCGGACCAACCTTCGTGGGTCATGGTGCGCTGGAGCGCATTCACCTGGAGCAGACGTTCTTCTAGCTGAACTGTGAGCCGGTGTTGGGCTTCTACGGCTTCTAGACGGTCGGTGATATCGCGCATGGTGATGCTGAAGTTGGTCGGGGCATTTTGCGCGTCGCGATTGGCTGAGATGGTGAGTTCAACGGGTATTAATTGGTCGTTGCTGGTGCGTAAATGGGCCTGACCGGTCCAAGAACCGCTTTGTAAGGCCTGGGGGATGCTGGTTTGGGTGATGGCGTCGCGTTCTTCTTCGGCGAAGAGGTCGGTGATGGTTTTGTTGGTGATGGTCTGGTCGGTTGGTAGGTCGAGCATGGAGAGCGCGGAGTGGTTGGCGTAGATGATACGGCCGTCTAACGCCGACGCGCTGATGAAGTCCGGGTGGTTTTCGACGATATCGGCCAGCAAACCGATCCGATCGGCCAGGCGGATGTTTTCCAGACGGGTGGCGATTGACGCGGCGATTTGTTGGATTAGAACGATGGTTTCGTCTGTGAAGGCATTGGGTTGCGCGCTGCCAATGTTGAATGTGCCAAAGGCTTGTCCTTCAACGGATATTGGCACCAGAACCAAGCTTTGCCAGCCGCCTTGAGCCAGAGCTGACGAATCGGGGTAGGCGGAGAATGCGAGGTCTTGGGGCAAGCGTATGGTGTGGTTTTGGGTGATGGCCAGGCCAACGGCCGTATCGGCAATGGGCATTTGGCTGCCGGTAGCGGTGGCTCCCTTGTCGCCGGACAGCGACAAAGTTTCGAAACCCATTCCGTCTTCTGTGATGGAATTGATTGAAACCTGATGGCCATCAACCAGATCGATGATTTGCTGACTGACTAAGTCATACACTTCGGTTATGCTGTTTGCCGTTGAAAGGGCGGCGTTCAGGTTGGTGAGGACGGCTTCTTTCCGTGACTTGGCTTCCATGTCGGCCAGCAAAGATTGCAGTGTGTGGGCGGTTTCTTCGCGCTCGCTAAATAGCCCCGCATTTTCTAGAGCAATGGCGATTTGCGCGGCAAGCGCTTCAAAGGAGGGCAGGTTATCGGCCGTCAGACCAAATGGCACGGCGCTTTGCAAATCCAATACGCCCAAGACTCTGTCGGCGATGAGCAAGGGAATGGACATTTCGGAGCGGGTATTTGGCAGCAGGGGGTGGGGTCGGAAGAGTGGGTCGTCGGCGGTGTTGGGCACTAGGATGGCGCGTTTTTGTAGCACGGCCGTTACATTAATCGACGCCGCATTAAACGGTAAATAGTGTCCCTGGCGAAGGATGCGCTCAGCAGCCTGTCCGTAAGCCGCGCGCAGTTCCAGCTTGTTTTCGGCCTCGTTTACCAGATAAATCTGGGCGTAGTAGAGCTTGAAATAAGATTGAATAACTTCCACGGCGCTGGTGAGTAGGACGTCGACATGGCGAATCGCGGAGATGCTTCGCCCGATTTCGTTTGTCAGCGCCAGATCACGGGTGCGGTCGGCAACGCGTTCTTCCAGTTTGGTCTGCGCATCGGCCATATCTTTTTGGCTGGTTTGCAAAAGTTCCAGGGCGTTTTCCAGGTTTTGCAGGTTTAGATAAAGAATGACAGCCATTGCCAGGAGATTAACGGCCGTGGCCGAAACAGCAATAGCCGGAATGACGGGTATTGCGGCAACCATAAGCCCTGAAGCTTCAATAACATAGGTCAGGACACCGGCGGCAATAGACAAAAAGGCAAAAAGGATGCCAGCTCGTTTGTTAATGACTGTACCCGCGAGGAATACAAGGACAAAATAGCTGGAAACAATAATGATAGTGAACCCGGAGATGAAGAAGCTGACGAGTGTAACCACCCCCCAGAAAAGAGAAACAGCTATGATGGCGCTCAGGCGGACTCTGCCACTGTGTAACAGAGCAAACAGTCCGACCGTAACCAGCACGGTGACGGCATTGATGGCAACCGCCAGCGCCTCATCGCTCAAAAGATATGATACGGCCGTGTTAAATGAAAGCAGCACCAAAAGCGCTAACAGGATGATGTGCATCAAATTAGCAATACGCGTTTTGTTCTCGTCTTCAGGGTAGATGGGTGGCGAAAAGAGCCTTTTGATTGTTTCTACCATCACTTTTTTCCTTGGTCTAATCTAACAGACGTAAGACTCATTTTTAATTGTCGAGTTTCGGGTCAGGTACTTGCTGTCGCCCGTTTGTCTCGGTGGGTTTCAGATATACGTAGGTTTGCAAACCCATGGCGCGCCCGATTTCGCGCACGGCCGTTTGCAAAATAGATTCAGCGTCGACCGTGGTATTGATGCTGCCGGAAATCTCTCGCAGCAACTGCGCCCGACTGGCCGTATGGCGCGTTTCTGCCAGCAAGCGGGCGTTGTCCAGAGCGACGGCGACATGGTTGGCAATACCCATCAACAAGGTGCTGTCGGATTGGGCGTAGGCGTTTAGGGTGTAGCTCTGGATAGATAAGACCCCTAGCACCTCCTGGCCGATTTGCAGCGGAACATACATCAGGGAGGCGGATGGTTTTTGGTAGTCGCCGAGCATGGTGGATTTTTGGCCAACCGCAATGCTGCGAAGCTGGTCGACGGTGCGGTTGATAAGCAATGGCTCGTGTGTGGTAATGACCGTGGCGATATTGCTGGTTGCGGAGAAGGGAGAGGCGGGTTCATGGTAGACACGGCCGTTATCATACACTAGTGGGTATTGGATCTGATTCGTTTCCCGATCATATAAGGCAACAAAATAAGCGTCTACGGGCATAATGCGCCGGATCTGTTCATACACAGCCAGGAGCAAATCATGTTGATCGATCTGCTGGGAAACCACTTGCGCCACCCGGTTCAGCACAGCCAGTTCCTCAGCGCGCGCTTCTGTTTCCTCAAACAAGCGGGCCTTGTCGATGGCCGTAGCTGCCTGTAGGACGATCGCCTCGGCCAACTGCAGCTGGTTATCGTCCAGAGATTGACCTTTCTCTAAGATGTCTATTCCCAGCGTTCCAACAACATCTCCCGACAATGTAATCGGAATAACAGCCAGGCCGTAAATGCTCTGCTCGTGCAATAGATCGAGAATTCGTTCAGTTAAAGGAGACGTACGCGCATCTGGTACATAAACACTCTGCTTGCTTTGCAAGACTTGCTCTGTCAGCGCATTTCCGGCGATCGGAATGATTTGTCCTAAGGCGCTTGGTGATTTGGCGCTGTTGTAATGCTCGGCGATGATGGTCAATGAGGTGCCTTCTTCGTTCTTCAGGGCAATGCGGACTTGTTTTATTTGCAAAGCGTCGGCTACTTCATCCACAATCACTTGCATACTTTCGTGCAGGCCATTTACCAGCGAAATTGACGTAACAACCTTGTTCAGAATAGCTAATTCTCGGCCACGGCGCTGTGATTGGGCGAGGGCTTGCTCTGTTGCATCTGTTAGGCGCAGGTTTTCCAGATGACGGCTTAACTGGTCGGCGATAACGGCCGTTATATTCGCCACTTCTGCCGCATCCATATTTCCCGCCGACTCAACGGCCAGTTCGCCGATCACTTCGCCGCGAATTTGCAGCGTTTGTGTCACCATCTCGGCCGGATATTCCTCGTCCGTCATGGGCGCGGCATTCACTTTGTTCTGGTCATAAACAAACCCATTCGAAAGCGTGGGCAAATCTTCCGCCGCTTGCCATGCCTCATAGGTCAGGCGGCGAACCGCCTGCTCTGCTTCCAACTGGTATCGCGTCGCATCTTCTAGCAGACGCAGATTTTCGATTTGCTGACCAACCTCTTTGGAAATCAAAGCCACCATCTCCAGGTCGTTTTCTGACCAATGCAAACCGTCGCCTTTCTCCAGTTGGATAGTGCCAATGGTTTCATCGACGACATGAATCGGAATGGTGACGGCATTTTGGGGCGTTGTTTCTGTTGTTGCCAGGGCAGTGGCGCTGTGGACAGCGTCGTCTTGTATGTCGAAGATATAGCCGATTCGGGTTGCCCGCTCCAGACCATTTAGATAATTGTCCCAGCCCTGGCGTGTAATGCGGCGGGTGTAATTTTCGATTTCGGCGCGTGCTTCAATGGTTTCTGTGAGCAGTCTAGTGTTTTCAATGGCGATGGCCAATTGCCCGGCCAATGCCTGATAGGCGGGTAAGTTTTCTTCAGACAAGCTGTTTGGCCGCGCACCTTGCAGGTTCAAAGTACCCACAACACGGTCGCCAACGAGCATAGGAATGGCCATTTCAGAGCGTGTGAGGGGCAGCAGGGGATTGGGTTGGAACAAGAAGCCCTCGCTGGTGTCAGCGACGATGACGGGTAGCTTCTGTACGGCGGCTGTCCCGTTGATGGAACCAGGGCCAATCGGTAAGCTGTGGCCGGATTGCCGCAGTTGTTGCCCAACTGCGCCAGTACCGGCGCGCAGGATTAGGGTGTTTTTGGCCTCGTTGGCCAGATAGATTTGTACATGGTAAAGATCAAACCGATCTTGAATGATGTCCACGGCCGTTGTCAGCAGCTCATCCAGGTTGTACACCTGCGACAAGTTGCGGCCTAGTTCCGCCGCCAATTCCAGGTCGCGGGTTCGCTCTTGCACCCGAATTTCTAGCGATCCAAACAGATCGCGCAGCCGGCCAGTCATTTCATTAAAAGTATTGGCCAGAAGGCCGAATTCATCCTGACTCGTCAGTGGAACAATAACATCCAGGTCGCCAAGACTGATTTTTTCGGCAGCTTCGGCCAGTTTGGTTACGGGGGCGGTAATGGATTGGCTGACCGCCAGGGCTAGCAGTGGTGTGAGCATCAAGGAAATGGCTAATATTGCCAGGCTTATGGATAAAGTTTCGTTGACAACGGCAAAGGCAACGGCCGTCGGAGTCGTATGTATCAAAAACCAACGCGGGCTGCTTTCTCCCGGAACGACAAAGGGTGTATACGTAATCAGGTTGGCATCATCTTGCAGGTCGCCAGGATTTCCGGAAAAAAGAACGTCAGCCAATCCTGGGTACTCATTCTGAATAGTGATGCCCGTTTCCAGGTCTCGCCCCCACTGTTTTGTCTCATCGGGATGGTACAAATAGTAGCCATCGGCGTCTACCATGGTGTAATAGTTATCTGGGTCTTGTAAAAAGTTCAGAAAATTATCAGCCAGGATGTTGGTAACAATCACGCCAACTTTCTCGCCGTTATATACAACTGGCGTGCCGTACCGCAAAACAGGTTTATGTGGCATTTCAATGGCCCCTTGTTCCACATTCAAGTCCAATGGCGAAATCATCAATTCGCCTGGAGAGAGGGCGAAGGTGTCATCGAAATAATAGCGGCCGGCCTTATTCTGCAATTCATCTTCTGGCACAATTGTGGAAACGCCATTGCGGTCGGTGTTCACACGAATAATTTCCTGCCCGGTGGCATCCAAAAACCGGACCTGATCATAGATGGTTCTCGCCTGGGCGAAGGCGAAAAATTCTTGGTTCAGATTGTCGCGTGCAGCGGCGATGGCGGCTGGATCTGCGTTTTTATCAACCGCCGCCAGATAGTTTCTTAAAGCAACCGATTGGCTGAGGAACTGCACATCATCGCTGGCGTCGGTGAGAAAAAAGGTGAGCGCTTCTTTTTTGCTTTCTACATTGTTGCTGCTGTCATGGCGTATTTGGGTATTCAGTCTGCCCAGGAAGCTCCACAAGAAAAAGCCGCCAACGACGATAACGATAACGGCCGGGATACTGACAAAAGTCACCAGGAGTTTGGTGCGCACACGTAAACGCCGGTATTGAACCAGCAGAATCAATACAAATCCGGCTGCGGCGAACCCCAGACCGAAGAGCGGCAGGGGGGAATATATGGGGGCCAGACGTTCAATCGGGATAAAGAGATCGAGCAAGATGGAGGCAATGCCGACGAGTGCGCTGACGCCTACCCAGAAATTAGCGAGCTTGTCGGGCAGTGTTTGCGCAGATATGCCTACGACGATAAACACAGTCAGGATGGCCAGAGAAGTAGCGCGGTTGGCGGCAATGAACGGTACGTAAAAAACCACTAGCATGAGCGTGGAAAACAGCAGGTAAATGCCGATGAAGTGGCGTTCGTGTCGGCTTAACCACACACTGACCCAGGTGCTGATAGCGAACAGGAAAATGAGGAGGAGGGCGATGTATATTTGCCAACCGATGGGAACGGCTGGACTGAGGGTCTGGTAGGCCAAAAAGGCGGCGCCGAATGTGGCTATGACCGCTAGAGCCAGGGATAACCAGAAAGCTCTTCGGGCCTGGGCTGCTGTCGTATTTTCTGCTTCCATATCAGTTTCTCCGCGTATGAGAAGAGGCGTCGCCTGTTAGTTCGGTACGGCCGTTTCCCTCAAGGACATCGTGCCCTAGTTGTACGCTGGTTTTTTGGGCATTGATGGCCAGGCCAATTTCGCGGGCCGCCACCCTGAGAACAGTATCAATATCTCCCGCCGACCGAATGCGCCGATTGATTTCGTTGATGGTTGTTTCGCGGTCGATGCGCGCTTGCACTTCTTCGTGTAACCGGGCATTATGCAGGGCGATGGCTACCTGAGAGGCAATCGACTGCAAAATTTTGGCGTCTTCTTCATTCAGTCCGTTTACACTATTTTGCTGCACATCCAGAACGCCCAGAACTTCGGAGCGGTAAATGATGGGTACGGCCGCTTCCGATTTTGTGTCGGGCAGAAGGGGGTTGGGCAGCCAGTTTGCCACCTGCGCGACATCGGAAACCATGACGAGTTCGCCGGTGTTGGCCGCTTGCCCCACCAACCCTCGTCCCAGGAGTATCTTATGTCCATTAGCCAGCATCATCTTGCCGACTGTGCCTGTACCGCCCGCCATGACCAGTTCGTTGGTGGATTTATCCAGCACATAAATATGCACATGGTAATAATTGAAGGCTTTGCTGACTTGTTCGACAACCTCAGCGACCAATTGATTTTGTGCCAGGATGTTGGAGAGCCGCTGGCTGATTTCCATACTGGTTTCTAGCGCATGTGTCCGTTCGTTCACGCGTTGTTCCAGGTTGTCTATCATTTCTTTTAAGTTTTCGGTCATCACATTGAAGTCTTTAGCCAGGGTGCCTAATTCGTCGTTGCTGGAGACAGTGACAGTGCGGTTTAAATCGCCGCTGGCTATAGCTGTGGAGGCTTCGGTCAGGTCTTGAATGGGATGTAGGATACGGGTGGTGATTAAGACCAGCCCGGCGCCGACAACGGCGAGGGAAAAGATGGAGAGTACGGCCGTTGTGACAACTTTCTCTCTTTGCGCCTGTAGGATACTCGTTCGGTCGGCCACAATTTCCAGTACGCCGATAATATTCTGCGAAAAATCATACAAAGGCACACTGTAAATTGCGTATTCAGTGTTGTTGACTTGGATGTCGTTGCTAAGAATCGGCTGGTTGGTTAGCACCTGGTCATAAACGGCCGTTGGCGCAAAAAATGGCGTTTCCAACGTAGACGCCTGCAAAATCAGGTCTTCTGTCGGGCCGACCGCATCGGCCACAGCGCCGGTAAAGGTGGCGATTTCAGCCGGTTCACGCCGCAGCAGAATCTGCCAATCGACACCATATTGATTTTTCAGATCGGTTAACAATTTTTGGTCTACGTTTAAACCAAACTCTACTGTGCCAATGTGGTTGTTCTGGTAGTTCACCGGAACAACCCCGCGCATCCCCAAACCACCGCGGCCGATCTCCAGGCCACCCACAGGTTCATTGGTTGCGTTGGCTTCTAACACTGTAAACCGAAACGTGGAAAGATCATCATCAAAGCGGTCTAGTTGGTGCAGCCGCAAAAATGACGTGGCCGGCGGCAGGTGAAATTGGCTTTGCGGAATGTCGAACTTTTCGTCTAAGGCAAGATAGGCGGGCAATGTCAGTTCAGTTAGCCGTTCTCGATCCCTGGCGGCGAATGCGGCTTCTACTTCGGGATTTTGGGCTGTTTCCATAGCCAGCGCCACAGCAAACGACTCCATAGCTTGCAGTCGGCTCTGCCATGTCTGGAACAGGAATTCCAAGTTGCTTTGTTCGGTGGCAGCGCTGACTCGTAAGTCGGTTTGGGTTTGCACAAGAATCAAGCCTAAAAACCCAATCCCCAGGATGAGTAAGGTAGGTAGAAGCACTTTTCGGGTAATCGTCATTGGCTGACCTCCAAGGATTGCTGCCGAGGGTCGTTTTGGTTTATTTGGTTAGGCCGTTTGTTCATCGGTATGTTTCGTTTGTTCAGTAGATTGTCTGTTGTTCGGGGTTGGGGCGTTGGCGGGTACGGCCGTTTGCAAGCGGATTCGGGTCTTTGCAGCCCCGGTCGCATGACCAATTTCCCGAATCGCTACTTTCATGGCCGTTTCCATGTCCGTTGTACTCAGAATTTTCTGGTTGATAGCCCGAATAACGCTTTCGCGGCGCGCGCGCTCTTCTGCCTGCGCGTAGAGTTGGGCATTTTGCAGGGCAATGGCTACCTGGTTGGCAATGGATTGCAGCAGATCGACATCGGCTTGTTGTAAGCCAGCGCGGATATTGTGCTGCACATCTATGACGCCGAGCACATCTTCGCCGATCTGAATGGGCACGGCCGTTTCCGCCTGTGTTTCTGGTAATAATGGATTGGGCAGCCAATCTGGCGACTGAGAAACGTCTGTAACCAGCACCGGCCTGCCCGAAGACGCTGCCCGGCCTACCAGACCTTGCCCCGGCAGAATCTGGTGCCCACTGGCGAGCATTTCCTCGCCTGCTTCCCCGGTTCCACCCACCATGAGCAGCCTGGATTTCTCTTCGTTAAATAAATAAACGTGCGTGTGGTAATAACCAAAAGACGTGTTAATTTGTTTCACCACTTCTCGCACAAGCTGGTCACGATCCAAAATCGTGGTGAGTTGGCGGCTGACCTGGGTGCTGATGAGCAGCGCGCGTGTGCGGTCTTCTACACGCTGCTCCAATTCGCCATAAGAGGCGCGCAGCAGATTGGTCATCTCCACAAAGGATCGAGATAGCTCCCCGATTTCATCCTGATAGGTTAAGGGGGTAATTTCGCGGAAATCGCGCTGCGTAACGAGGCGCGTTTGGGCGATGAGGGCGTCTACGGGCCGGGTGATGCTGCGCATAACCCACAAGCCGGCCGTTGTCCCAACCACAACCGCCAGAATGACTGTGCCAATCCAGGTGAGGCGTAGGAAATTTTGAGCTTCTACGGATTGGGTGACAGCCAGGTTCACATCTTCTTGAATGTAAGACCGGAACTGCGCCAGACTTTCGTCGAAGCGGCGCTGAAGGGAACTCATTTCGGTGTGCCGGATAACCTGGGCTTGCGACCAACGGCCGTCTTGGGCAACGGCCGTTATCTCATTCACTGAATCCACTAACTGCGAACCTAACAACTGCGCTGTTTCCGCTGCCGCCAGATCGCGTTCGTTTAGCCCCGGCAGGTCCGATACAGCTGCCAGATGCTGGCTATAGGTGTCTAGCAGTATCTCCAAATCACTTAAAATGGCGCTGCCTGTCTGGCGAGTCAGCAGCATCCGATCCACCGTTGCCGTCACAGAAGCCCACGATCTTTCCAGGTCTGCCAGGTCGTTAAACTGTTGCAGGCCGATTTGCGTCTCAGAAATTGTGCGCGAGACAGAGCTGGCAAACGCCAGCCCCAGACCGCTAGAAAGCAGCACCAACAGCCCAATCAGCAGAAAACCCAGGCCAATCCGCTGTCCCAGGGAAAGATTTCGTATCATAACCAGCTCCTGCGGCATTTGTGATGAGAAGACCGATAAATCATAAGTAAGCGCACTATTTGGTCGTGTTGTGCCACAAAAAATAATACCTGTGCAGACCAGACCCTAAGGGTTTTCTCTTGAGAAGTTAGACCTTTTCCAACTCAAACCCTTAGGGTCATCTCAGAGAAACCTGACAAACTCATTTGCGCAGCCTGTCAGGTTTTGCAGTTTCCTAATGCGTAACCAGGGCAAGATCAACCGCAATTGTTTTCGGGATTGTTTCGCCTTGCAGATGTTTGACGGCGTTTTCAATGCCCAGACGTCCCATTTCCGCCGGTTGTTGGGCTATGGTCCCGGCCAAAGAACCGGCTTCTAGTGCCGCAATGGCATCGTCTACCGCATCGAAACCCATGAACCGGATGTCTCGTAGACGTCCGGCTTCTTCAGCGGCGGCAATGGCGCCCAAGATCATTTCGTCGTTGTGGGCAAAGACACCGACGATTTTGGGATTGTCGGCCAAAATTTGGGCGAACACATCATGCCCTTCCTGGCGGTTAAAATTGGCGACTTCTTTGGCTACGACTGTAATGTTGGGATAAGCGGCGATGGCTTCGTTGAACCCTGCGCCGCGTTCTTGCGCGGCCGATGTGCCTTCGATGCCTTCCAGTTCTACCACATCGCCTTCATCCCCTAGCAGTTCGGCCAGGTAATCACCGGCCATTTTGCCGCCGGCCATGTTGTCTGAGGCGATGTGCGAGATGATGGCGTTGGATTCGATACTGCGGTCTACGCTGAGAACGGCAATGCCGGCTGCGGCTGCGGCGTTGATTTTGTCTGCCACGCCGGCGCCGTCGACGGCCGTTATCACAATCGCATCCACGCCCTGATCAATCATTTCCTGAATTTGCTCATTCTGCGTCGCCAGGTCATTTTGGGCTTCGCGGATAATCAATTCAGCTTTCAACCGGTTGGCTGCTTCGCTGGCCCCTTCTTCAATTGTCTTAAAGAAAGTTGCGTCTTCCGGCATAAGCAGGGCGATGCGCAACGTTTGGGCAGCGTCATTGGTTTGGGCGTCTTCTGGCGTGGTGGTGCCAGAAGTGCAGCTTGCCAAACTGAAGCCTAAAATTAGAACCAAACTGAACACTATCTTGGTTAACGATTTTTTACCAAACATTTTTTCTCCTCTTCAGTCAAATTGTGCCAGGGATATCAAGAATTTGCGGGAAGTAAACTATGTTGCCTGATTGCCTTAATTCTATCTGGCGTTACTTTGATCCTGAATGGTACTTTTGGTAATCGGTCCGTAGCTGCGCAGGTTTCCCTGGCGAGACCCCAAGGCAAGGGTTTGATGCCCAATAATCCAAATTCTCAGGAGCAAGCCCTTGGGGTCTATATGGTTACATCGGTCGGTCCCTTTGTGTGGGGAGCATATACGGTTATTGGTTTACCAATACGTGGATTTATGATCTGCTTACGCTACGAGCCGATCATAACACAGAGTGTAGGAGGAGGCGTGAAGAATGCGTGACAGTAGACTGGAGAAGGATGGGAAAATAGTACCTTTACGGCCGATTTTCCATGATGTGTCATGCGTGATGCGTGGGCGCGCCCTACGCATCACGCATGACACATCAGTTTTCCCGGCTTGATTTGCGCCGGTGGCTGAATTTTTTGCGGAATTTGGCGACTTTGGGGGCGACGACGAATTGGCAGTAGGGTTGGTAAGGATTGTTTTTGAAGTAATCCTGATGGTAATCTTCTGCCCGGTAGAAGACATCTAACGGGGTGATTTCGGTGACGATGGGGTTGGGCCACAGGTCGGCGGCGTCGAATTCGGCGATGATGGCCTGGGCGGTTTGCTTTTGGGCCTCGTCGTGGGTGAAGATGACGGAGCGGTACTGGGGGCCGACGTCGTTGCCCTGGCGGTTGAGGGTGGTGGGGTCGTGGATGGTGAAGAAGACTTCTAGTATCTCGCG
>WBZL01003762.1_pt1 | contig 13647 bp, 9 predicted proteins | sample 5204291 | NCBI WGS metagenome assembly WBZL01 (sample SAMN12344345, study PRJNA552823) | activated sludge metagenome | biome: Activated sludge suspended growth; feature: Nitrification reactor; material: Wastewater; isolation source: activated sludge from nitrification reactor of wastewater treatment...
CGCGGGACATCCAGTTCGTGGCTTGCGAAGCCGACAGCAACCGCCGCAACGGCATGAGCATCGCCGACGCCGAAAGCGTCCAGGTGCTGGGCGGTGTCTATGCCAACTCGAACGGCGGCGGCCCCGAGGCCGGCGTGGAGATCGAAGCCGTCGGCTCCAGCCAGGCCATCTCCAACGTCCTCGTCTCCGGCGTCACCTCGCGCGGTAACCATGGCGCCGGTTTCCAGATCACGGCGAGCAGCGGCGGCGTCACCGACAACGTGCGCATCTTGGGCAACGACGTTGCCGACAACGCCCGCGGCGCCTTCCGCGTCCGCAGCCAGCACATCACCATCCGCGACAACCACATTCACGACCACTCCGCCGACACCAACAACGAGGTCGCCACCCTGGTGGTTTTCCCGGAGTGCCAGGACATCGAGATCTCCGGCAACCGCTTCGACCGCATCGAGACCGGGCTCGACATCCTGTGGGTGCAGGCCGGCGCGCTGCGGGTCAACGTCACGGGCAACACTTTCGACAGCATCAACACCGAGGAGGAAGCGGGGTCGGTGGTGCGTCACGACGGCGTCGAGGGGTTGGTGGCGGAGAACAACTTCAACCGCTGCGGCTTCCGGGGGATCTACGTCACCGGCGCCCGTTCGACCATCCGCGACAACGTCCTCAATGGGATGCGGCGCAACGTCATCTGGGCCAACGCCCAGGACATCAATATCGTCGGCAACGTCATCGGCCCGCTGGCGGTCGCCGGGGACAGCACGGCCGGCCAGTCGGTGATTCGCTCGCGGGGCAACGGCGGCCTGGTGACCGACAACTCGCTGCAGTGCATCGACACCACCCAGCGGGGTCTGCTCCTCGACCTCAACCCCATCCTGGTCGCCCACAACATCATCAAGAGCTGCAGCTCGACGAACTGGCTGCAGTTCCTCGCCGGCACCGGTTCCACGGTGCTCGACAACAACGTCCACTACTGAGCCATCCCAGGCTGGGCGGCGAGCCCGCTCCCGGCCCGGCCCGTACTATCCTCGGCGGCGATGGCAGCCGCCGAGGCCCCCCGCACCGCCCCCACGGCACCTTGGTTTCGCCGGCTGACGTTTCACGGCCTGCTGGCGAGCGTCTGTCCGCTGATCCCCATCCCCTGGCTCGACGATTGGGCACTCGGCTGGGTGCGCCGCCGCCAGGCAGGCGAAACGCTGGCGGCCTGGGGCGTCCAGCCCCTGGACTGGCACCTCGACACCTTGAGCTGGGAGGGCGAGCGGCCGTCCCGCGGCGGCTGCGTGCGCCTCGTCGGGCTGCTGGCCCATCCCGTCGTCTACCTGGCCAAGAAGCTCTTCCGCAAGCTGGTCGTCTTCCTCACCCTGAAGGACGGCGTCGATGCCTTCTCGCGGTCCTTCCACGAGGGCTACCTGCTCCACCGCGCCTTCGAGCGCGGCATCCTCGACGCTCGCACCCTCGCCGGCGGCTACCGCCTCCTCGCCGTGCGCCAGGCGATCGTCGACACCTGCGAGGCGATGGACCCCCGCCCCGTGAACCAGCTGGTACGGCGCAGCCTGCGGGGCAGCCGGCGCCTCCTCGTCACCACCTCGCGGTGGCTCGGCCAACGCCTGCGGCCCGAGCGCCGGCGGTCGGCGGCAGCGGCCGTGGAAGTCGCCCGGGTCGGCCTCGAGGACCGCGACGAGCGCCTCGCCGACCTCGCCGACCGCCTCGCCGACGACCTCTGGCTCGACCGCTCCTACCTCAGGGCCCTCGATGCCCTGTTCGACCGCTCGCTCGCCGGCCGCCGCCTCGAAGAGCGCGCAGCGAGCGAGGGCCCGAGCCTGCCCGGCCCCGACCCCGAGCCCGCCTGAGCCGGGCAGTGAGCACAAAGAAGGGGGCCTCGCGGCCCCCCAGGGTGAGACGGTGCTCCGGTGGTTCGCCTACGGCACGGTGAGGGTCCAGGCCGAGGTGTCGCCGGTCTCGAAGCCGTCGCTGAACAGGGCGCTGCAGCCGAGCGCGTCGCAGCCCGGCCAGGTGACGTTCGAGAGGCTGATGTCGTCGAGCCAGAAGCCGACGTTGGCCGACGACTCGTCGCAGATCACCCGGAAGCGCACCTGGATCTTCTGCCCGTTGTAGGTGGCGCCGAGGTTGACCACGCCATTGCGCCAGGTCAGCTGCGAGCCGGACCAGGCGAGGGTCCCCGGCGAGGTGTTGTTGTTGAACAGCTGGCCGTCGTAGGCCACCGTCGAGAGGTTGCCGATGTCGATCCAGTCGCCGCCCTCGGTGCGCAGCTCGACGACGCCACCGTCCCAGTACTGGCTGGCGTCGCCTTCCATGTTGTAGCGCAGCCAGAACGACAGCGTGGTCGAACCGCCGCCGACGTCCACCCACGGCGAGACCAGCGACTTGTCGCAGAAGCCACCGATGTCGGCGGCGAACCAGCTGTTGGTGCCGGTGTGGGCGGAGGTGGTCACCCGCGCCCAGTCGTCACTCCCCACTCGGGCAGAGTGGGTGAAGGCGGTGTCGGCATCCTCGGCATCTTCGGTGAGCGGCCCGGCCTGCGGGCTCGCCGCCACGAAGAGGTCGAGCGGTTGCGAGCCGCTGCCGCCGGTGTAGGTGAAGTCCGCCCGCACCTGCGCCGTGTCGCGGCACTGACTGGCGTACGACAGACGCACGGAGAAAGTCTGGCTGGCGGAGTTGCCCGGCAGCAAGCTGCCGTAGGACTGCGCCCCCGAGAGCACGCTGAGGCCCGGGTAGAGCGAGGCGAGGCTCACCTGCACGGAGCTCGCAGTGTCGGGCCCCTCGTTGGTGACCTCGACGGTGACCTGAGCGGTCTCAGCCGGATCAAGGTAGCCATCCATGTCGCAGCCGCCGGCCGAGTCGTCGATCGCGGTGATCCGCGCCGAGAGCACGTTGCGGGTGGCCTTGTAGATGCTTCGGCCGTGAGTGCCCATCCACAGCACGTCGTCGGTCGCCCAGATCAGCTGCGTCACCCGCGTCCAGGCGGTGCCGTAGTCGTAGCGCACCCAGTCGAAGGTGTTGGTCGAGTTGCCGTCGGTGGTCCACAGGCCGAGCTCGCTGCCCAGCCAGAGGCGATCGGGGTTGGTGGGATCGACCACCACGGCGTAGAGCGGGATGTCCGGCAGGTTGGCGTGGATCGACGTCCAGCTGGTGCCGCCGTTGGTGCTCTTCCACACCCGGTCGGCACCGTAGTCGGCAAGCGTCGCGTAGAGGGTGTTGCCCGTGCCGTCGTTCGGGTCGACCTCGATCCAGGTGATGTCGAAGCCACTCATCGCGGCGTCCTGGATCTGCGCCCAGGTCGAGGGCGTACCCAAGGTGGTGGTGCGGTAGATGCGGCCGGAGCTGGTGCCGGCGTAGGCCGTCGTCGTGCTGTGGGGGCTGAAGGCGAGCGCCGAGACCGAGCCGGTCAGGGTCCCCGAATCGTCGGTGAAGGTGGCACTGCCCAGCGCGCGGATGTTGGTCGAGAAGTAGACCCGGTTGGTGCCGACCATCATCCGCGCGCCGTTGTTCGGGTCGAGGGTGAAGGGGGTGATGAACAGCGAGCCGGTGGTCGACGGCAGGGCGATCTGCGCCCGCGTCGAGCCGCCATCCCCGGAGCCGAAGAGGCCGCCGTTCGGTGTCGCACCGTAGATGAACTGGGTCTGCTGCTGGTCCCACGCCGAGAAGCCGCCGTCGCCGCCGAACCACTCCAGCCAGACGTCGTTCTTACCGAAGTAGAGGTGGGAGCCGTTGTCCTGCGTACCGCCGATCACCCCTTCGCCGTCCGGGTGCGCGGCGATGCCGTAGTACTGCGCCACCCGCAGGTCGAAGTTGAGCTCGGTCCAGGTCTCGCCCTCGTCGGTCGATTTGAAGATGCCGCCGTCGCAGCCGATGAAGAGCGTGTTGGGGTTGGTGGGGTCGAAGGTGACCACGTGCAGGTCGGCGTGGACATAGTTGTCGGGGTATTGCCCCGAGCCGGGGTTCCAGAAGGTCTTCTTGGTGATCGTCGTGCCGGCGTTGACCGTCTTGTACATGTCGACGGCGCCGACGTAGACGGTGTTCGAATCGCCGGGTTTGACGCCGGCGATCAGGTCATACCAGCCCTGCCGCTCGATGAACGCCGTGGCGCTCGCGGCCTGGGTGAAGGCGCTGCCGCCGACAGGCGAACGCCACAGGCCGCGGGTGGCGTCCGAGCCGTTCGCCACCGAGAGATAGACCACGCCGTCGGTGCCAACCCCGATCTCCATGCGGCGCAGGTTGGTGGTGGGGATGCCCTCGGCGGCGCCCAGCTGGCTGAAGCTGGCGCCATCGTTGGTCGAGCGCCAGACCCGCCGCGTCGTGTCGTCGATGCCGAAGTGGTAGGCGTAGATGCGCGCGCTGGGGCTCGTGGTGGTCGGATCGAGCTTCAGATCGACGAAGCCGCGGCTCGACACCCCGAAGCCGCTGCGCTCGGTCCACACCGGGCTCACGGCAGTGAAGTCGTCGGTGCCCCAGATGCCGGTGCGGGTGGCGGCCAGCAGCTTGTTGGTGCCGGGGATGCGCACCAGGCGGTTGACGTAGAAGAAGTTGCTGTTGTCGGTATTGGCCAACAGTGTCCACGTCGAACCGAAGTCTGAGCTCTGGTAGATGCCGAGGCCCTGCGAGGCATCGACGTTGAAGAAGCCCTCGCCCGTGCCCACGAAGACGCGGTTGGTGTCGTCGGGATCGGTGATCATCGAGCCGACGGCGAGGCTATCGAGAAAGTCGTTGGTAGCCGTCCAGCTGGCGCCACCGTCGGTCGACTTCCACATGCCTCCCGAGACGCTGCCGACCAGCATGACGTCGGTGTCGTCGGCCTTGATCACGATGCCGCGCAGCCGCCCACCGAAGTTGCCAGGGCCCCAGCTCTCGATGCGCAGCGTCGGAGCGGTCGCCCCACCAGCGAGCGTCGCGCTCTGCCGCTCCAGCCGCTCCACGGCGGCCTGGGCCTCGACGTTCAGCTGCGAGGCCGAGAGGCCCGCCGGTGTCTGGTGCAGGCTGGCCCAGTAGGCCGCCGCAGCGTCGGGTTGGTCGTAGCGGTTCTCGTCGGCTTCGCCGGAAGTGGCCATCAGCCGCTTGCCGGCGTGAGACTCGCCAGCGGGTTGCGGCTGGTACCAGGCCCCGAGGGCCGCTGCACCGGCAAAGAGCACGAAAACCAGGGGAGAACGCAAGCGCTTGGCCATCACATCGTCTCCTCTTCAGGGGATGGGCTGAGAGTGTTGTCTCGCAAAGGATAGCACCACGCCCCAGCCTCCAGGCGGGCGGCAGAGGGCTGGCGGTGGCGGCGTTGGGCCACCGCTCCGGGATCACGCCGGTTGGTTTGCATCTTGCTCTCGGGGGTGTCGAAAGGGATGGGCGAGGCCCACCGCGTGGGGCCTCCCGCCCAGAGAGGAGGATGCGATGTTCGACGCCGTCGCCACCGTCAACCGTCCCTCACCGAGCAGCCGTGCCGCTGTGCTGCCGGTGGCCGCGCTCCTGCACCTCGGGGCCTTCAGCGTCTGGGCCCTCGCCGGCCTCTGGCAGATCGCGCCGGTGCCGCTCCCCGTCCTCACCCAGCCCTTCGTGGTGGTGAGCCTGCCGCCCAGCCCTGCCGCCCCACCGCGCCCGGCACCGCCGCGGCCCGAGCCGGCGCAAGCGCAGGCGGCGATCGCCCCGGTGAGCACGCCGACGCAAGCCCCGACGGCACCGCCCACCGTGCAGCCCACCACCATCCCGACCACGATCGAGCCCGCCAGCAGTGGAGCTGAGCTCGCGGCCGAGGCCGGCCCGCTCGCCGGGGGGCCGGCGGCCACGGGAGTCGCCGGCAGCACCTGCATCGGCGACTGTGGGCCGGCCGGCCCGCCTGGCGACGGCAGCCCGATCGTGATCAGCGTCGGGGTGACGCCGCCCCAGGTGCTGAACCGGGTGCTCCCGGCCTACCCCGAGCTCTGCCGCCGCATGCACAGGAGCGGTCGGGTCGTCGTCGACGCGGTGATCGACGCCCAGGGCAGTGTGCAGGACGCCCGGGCGCGCAGCACGACCTCGGGTTGCGGCCTCGAAGCGAGCGCCCTCAGCGCCGTCCGCCAGTGGCGCTTCGCCCCCGCCCACATCGAGGGGAGAAACGTCGCCGTCTACTTCACGCTCAACGTCGACTTCGGCCTACGCTAGCCCCACCCCGCCGCCATCTCGTCAACCACCCCGCCGGCCGGCCTGGCCGGCGAGCCGGCAGTGGATCATGGTCGGAAGCCGGGCCATCCCGGCCCGGCCCAAGCCGGGAGGCGCTGTGAAGAAGAAACCGCAGGCCCTCGCGCCGGAGAAGAAATCGCACGCGGAGTGCGGCGTGCCGCACACCAGCTGCCCGAACACCTGGAAGGGCAGCTGCGATCGCCCGGCGGGCCACGATGGATCGCATTGCTGCGATCAGTGCCGCTCCTACTACTGATCTCGACCGACTCGAGCCCGACCAAACCCACCTCTGGGGCCGCGCGCGATCAGCCGGCACGGCGCGCTCGCTCGAGGCCCCAGGCCCCCACCAGCAAGACCGACCCAAAGGCCGCCCAGGCGTCCACGCTCGCGGGCAGGCCTGGAGGCTGACCGCGGCGAGGAGCGACCTCAGCCTTCGTCTCCCAAGCCCTGCCACTGTGCTAGCTTCAGCCGCCCCGCGCCCCCCACCATGGTCCAGCCCGTCCGCGCACGCCCGGTCCCAGCCGCCTCGATGCCACCGCAGACCGACCTTGGCCGACCGGCCGCCTACTACCCGCGAGGCCGCCGGGCCGTCGTCTTCGGGTTGTGGCTGCTGACCTTCTACACCGTTTGGGCTCTGCTCGTCTTCGCCGGCGGGCGCTGGGCGGCGGTCAAGGCCCACTGGGGCATCGCCCTGGCGATGGCGGCCGGCTCGTACATTGCCGGTTCGACGCCGATGGGCGGTGGCACCGTGGGTTTCCCCATCCTCGTCCTGCTCTTCAAGCAGCCGGTCGAGGTCGGCCGCGTGTTCAGCTTTGCCGTGCAATCGGTCGGCATGGTCTCGGCGAGCTTCTTCATCCTGCTGAGCGGCCAGCCGGTCGCGGGACGGGTGCTGCGCTGGGCGATCGCCACCGCGGCCTTCACCGTGCCCCTCTACACCCTCGTCGTGGTGCCCCAGCTGGCGCCGCTCGCCGTCAAGCTGCTCTTTTCCGTGGTGTGGGCCAGCTTCGGCCTCATGCACCTCGTCAAGGTAAGCGAGTTCGTGGCCTTCAGCGGCCTCGCCCGCCATCCAGCGCGGGTCGATCGCCTGGCCGGGGCGGCGATCGGCCTCTTCGGCGGCCTGGTCGCCGCGGTGACCGGCAACGGCATCGACATGGTGCTCTACTGCCTGCTGGTCGCCCTCTTCCGTGCCGACCTCAAGATCGCCATCCCGACCTCGGTGATCGCCATGGGCGCCACCTCGGTGATCGGCTCGCTCACCCATCTGGCGCTCGGCGGCTTCAGCGCCGAGGTGGTCGGCAACTGGCTCGCTGCCGCTCCCGTGGTGATCCTCGGCGCCCCGATCGGCGCCCTGGTGGTGAGCTTCCTGCCCCGCCGCCCCACCCTGCTGATCGTCGCCGGCCTGTGCCTCGTGCAGCTCGGCTGGACGGCCTACGTCGAGAAGCTAGGCCCTGGCCTCCTCGGCCTCGCCCTTCTCGGCGTGCTGCTCTTCAACCTGGTCTTCCATCTCCTCTACCGCGCCGGCCGGCGCTGGTTCCCGCCCTGGCGTCACTTGCCGTCGACCGAGTAGCGGCCCGGGCCGAGGAAGAGCAGGGCGAGAAAGACCACGCAGAGCTCGCCGGCATGGGACCAGGTGTTGAAGCCATCCCCCTTGTGAATGTGCATGGCGGTGGCGACCGCCATATTGACCACCAGCAGGAAAGCGGCCGGGCGGGCGAACAGGCCGAGGATCAGCAGGATGCCGCCACCCAGCTCGGCGAAGGCGGCGGCGAAGCCCCAGGCCGCCGGAAAGGCGCTGAGGTGGAACATCCCCATCACCTGGCCCAGCTGGGTCCAGACCTCGGGTCCACCGGCCATCTTCGGGTAGCCGTGGACGACGAAGGCGACGCCGATCCCAAGGCGCAGCACGAGGAGGGCGAAGTCGCGGTACTTGCCGAGGCCCGACATCACGGCGGTGTTCATGAGGGGTGCATCTTCCTTTCTGCGGCTGGCGCGCAGCCGGCTTTGGCGAGCAGCCAGGCGAGGAGCTGGGGCTCGAGTCCAGGGGTGGGAGAAAAGCCGAGATCGAGGTCCGCGGGGAAGCCCACGTGGCCTCCCCGCGCCGTCCAGCAAACGGTGAGCGCCCCAGCCGCGGCGGCCGCCGCCGGGCGGATGGCTGCCGGCGGCACCATCGGGTCGGCCTCGCTGGCGACCAACAGCGATGGCACCCGCAGCTGAGCGAGGTGGGGCGCAACGCTCGCTCGGCGGTGGTAGTCGTCGACGCCGTCGAAGCCCCAGCGGGGCGCCACGATGCGGTCATCCCACTGCCGCAGGTGGGTGATGCGGCGGGCAGCCGCCACCGGCAAGGGCACTGCGTGGCGCGCGGCGACGGCGGTGTAGATCTCCAGCAGGTTGCCCAGCACATAGCGCCGGTAGGGCCAGCGGATCGGGCGGTCGATGGCGAGGCCGGCCGTCCTCAGGTCGAGGGGTGCCGAGACCGCCGCCAGGGCGGCCAGGCGCGGTGGCTGGGCGGTCGCCGCGTAGTGCAGCAGGAGGTGCCCGCCGATCGAGTAGCCGATGCCGACGACCTGCCGGAAGCCGGCGAGCTGCGGGCTCGCCAGGGCGACGCCGAGGTCGCCGCTGAGGCCCGCGTGGTAGAAGTCCTCGCCGAGCCGGTCGCAGCCCCGAAGGTTGAGGCGCAGGCAGGAGATCCCGGCCCGCGTGGCCGCGGCGGCCAGCCGCTGCGCATAGACGGCGTCGGCCGAGCCGCCGATGCCGTGCACCACGAGGAGGAGGGTCTCGCCATCTCCCTCACGGCGCAGCCGGCCGGTCAGGCGCACCGTGCCACGCAGGGGATCACTGAGCCCGGTGCTCCAGGCCTCGCTCGGCGGCGCTGCCGCCCGGGCCCCGAGCCGCGGCGCCACCGTCCAGAGGTGGGCGGAGAGCGCGCGGCGCACCCGCTGGATCACCGTTCGGCTCCCTCGCCGGCCGCGAGCTCGCGGCCGAGCCGCGCGGGCAGGCCGGGCCCGCGGTAGATCAAGGCCGTGTAGACCTGCACGGCGCTGCAGCCCAGGCGGAGCAGGTCGCGGACCTGCGCCGCCGTCTCGAGGCCACCGACGCCCACCACCGGCAGCCGGCCGCGGGCAACGGCGAGGGCGGTGGCGATCGTCTGGCGGGCGAGCGGAGCGAGCGGCCGGCCCGAGAGGCCGCCTTCGAGGCCGGGGTCGCGGGCCAGCACATCGCGGCGGATCGTCGTGTTGGTGGCGATCAGGCCGGCGAGGCCGTGGGCGACCGCCAGCTCGACCACCTCCGCCACTGCCTCGTCGCCGAGGTCGGGAGCGATCTTGAGCAGCACCGGCGTCGCCCCCGCCGCCGTCATCACCGCCGGCAGCAAACGGCTGAGCGCCGCGGAGTCTTGCAGGCTGCGCAGGCCAGGGGTGTTCGGCGAGGAGATGTTGACCGTGAAGTAGTCGGCAAGGCCGGCGAGGCGCTCGAGCGAGAGCACGTAGTCGTCGGCGGCCGCCTCGACGGGGGTCACCTTGCTCTTGCCGACATTGACCCCCACCGGCACGGTCGGCCACCGCCCCGCCTCGCGCAGCGCCCGCAGGCGGGCGGCGAGGGCGGCGCTCCCCCGGTTGTTGAAGCCCATGCGGTTGATCAGCGCCGCCTCGGAGGGCAGCCGGAAGAGGCGGGGCCGCGGGTTGCCCGGCTGCGGGTGGGCCGTGACCGTGCCGACCTCGACGAAACCGAAGCCCAGGCTCGGCCAGAAGGGGACCGCCGCGCCGTCTTTGTCGAGGCCGGCAGCGAGCCCGACCGGGCCGGCGAGGGCGAGCGGCCCGAGGTTCCAGGGAGTGCTCGGCGGCCGCAGGCCGCCGAGCCGCGCCAGCGCCGCCCAAGCCCGCGGGGCCCGCGCGAGGGTAGCGAGCATCGCTTCGTGTGCCCGCTCGGCGTCGAGAGCGAAGAGCAGCGGCCGCAGCAGCCGGTAGGCGAGGCTCAGCATCCGCCCCTCCCGCGCCGTTCGCCCCGCAGCGCCACCCGCCAAGAGCGCCCGCGGGTCAACTCGCCCGCCGCAGCACGACGAGGGTCCGGTCGTCGCTCGGCGACCCGCTGCCGGCGTAGGCCCGCACTTCCTGCTCGATGAGCAGATGGAGCTCGCCGGCGATGGCGCCAGCGTAGCGGCCGACCAGCTCGCTGATGAAGGCCGTGCCCAACTCGGCCCCTTCAGCGTCGGTCGCCTCGCTGACCCCGTCGCTGAAGACGACCAGCACGTCCCCCTCTGCCAGCGCGACCTCACCCTCTTCGTAGGCCGCCGCCGGGATCAGCCCCAACGGAGGGCCGCCGACCGCGAGCTCCTCCGTGCCGCCCCCAGCCCGCACCAGGAGCGGCCGCTCATGGCCGGCGTTGACGTAGCGCAGCCGGTGGCCCACCGGGTCGAGCTCGCCGACGAAGAGGGTGGCGAAGCGGTTCTCGGGGCTGCTGGCGTGGAGGAAACGATTGAGGCGGCTGAGGAGGTCGGCGCCGCGGGCTCCCGTCGAGGCGTGGGCGCGTAGGCTAGCGTGGAGCGACGACATCAGGAGGGCGGCGTCGAGCCCCTTGCCCGAGACGTCGCCGAGGGCGAGCAGCAGGCGGTCGCCCTGGGGCAGAAAGTCGAAGCAATCCCCACCCACCTCACCCGAGGGGCTGCTGCCGCCGGCGAGCTCATAGCCCGGGACCTCCGCCGCCCCGGCTGGCAGCAGGCGACGCTGGATCTCCCGGGCGGCCACCAGCTGCTGGCGCAGGCGCTCGGTTTCCAGCTTCTCCTCGAGGAGGATGGCGTTCTCGATCTTCACCGCCGCCACCGCGGCGACGCCTTGCAAGAGCTGCAGGTCTCCTTCGCCAAAAGCACCGGCGGTGACCGGCGAATCGACGTAGATCATCCCCAGCACCCGGCGGTCGAGGGCGATCGGCACCGCCATCACCGAGCGCAGCTGGCCGAGGAGGACCGAGCTTTGGTCCTTGAAACGCGGGTCGATCCGCGCATCGGCGGTCAGCACGGGACGGCCTTCGCCCACCACCTCGGCGACGATCGAGCTCGGCAGCCGGACCTCTGCCGGGCCGGGATGAGAGCGCGGCTGGCGGTAGCTGGCCACCTTGCAGGCCAGCTCTCCCGCCGGTCCCTCCTTGAGCAGGAGGAAGGCCCGCTCGGCCGCGATCTCGCTGAACAGCAGCTCCAACACCTGGTCGAAGGTCTCTGCCAAGTCGGCCGGCCCGAGCACGGTGGCGATCCCCTGGCTCAGCACCTCGAAGAGGGCCTGGCCGTGGACCAGGGCGTGGAAGCGGCCGCTACCGAGCAGCGGGGCCTCCGGGTTGGTCGGCGCCTCGGAGCGTCCACCGCGGTGCGCCGCGGGCTCCCGCCGTAGCGACTGCGGCCGCGCCACGAACTCCCCCGGGGCAGGCTCCTCAGTGGCGAAGGTGGTCTCCACCACCTCGATCGCCGTGTTGCCGATCTGGATGCGGTCCCCCGGCCTGGCGATCGCGTGGGTACCAATGCGGCGGCCGTTCAGGTACGTACCGTTGCCGCTGCCGAGATCGCTCACCCGCAGCCCGCTTTCGGCGCGGGCCAGCTCGGCGTGGAGGCGCGAGGCGAAGGGGTCGTCGAGCCGCAGCGCGCTGCGCGTCGAGCGGCCCACCATCACCGGCAGCCTCTCCAGCTCGACCTCGTAGTGTTCGCCGCCTGGCGGCTTGACGCGCAGCTTGAGCATCCGGCCTCGGCCCCATCCGTGGCGAGGCAAGGCGTCGCCGTGGCTCGGCGGCGTTCGCTCGCAGGGAGGGCAGACGGCGGATTATAGCCCTCGCCAAATGTCCCGACAGGCCCCGCTGCGCGCTTCTACACTGGTTCCTCGAAGCGCAGGCTGGGCTGGCGCCGGGCTCGGCGGAGGAAGCGCGCCACGTGCTCGATCACCGCGATGGTCAGCGCTCCCTGCCGGGCTGCCTGCTGGAAGAGGAGGAGGGCCGCGAGCGCCTCGCGGTGGACCTCGCGCGACTGGAAGATCGGGTACATCTCCTCCGCCAGCCGGCCCACCTCGTCGAAGCGGTCGGCGCCGGCGAAGAGCAGGGCGAGATCGAGGGAGACGAGGGCGGCGTCGTAGCCGATGCCATGCTCGAGGAAGCCCTGGCGAGCCTCCTCGTAGGCGACACGGGCCGCCGCGCTCTCGCCGCTCGCCTGCGCCAGCTTGCCCTCCAGCCAGCGCAGGCGAGTGCGGGTCGAGAAGCCGGCCAGCTCGGCGTAGAGCGGCCGCACCGTCTCGAGGTGGGCAGCCGCTTCGGCCGGCCGCTCCGCCTCGAGCAGGCAGTCGATCAGGTTGTGATGGGCGCAGAGGGTGGCCCGCGGGTCTTGCGCCGGGTCGAGCAGGCCCAGCGCACGACGCAGCAACGGGATGGCGCCCGCCGCGAGCCCGGCCTGATGATAGCCGTAGGCCTTCTTGACCAGCGTCTTGCCCTCGAGGTGCGAGTCCCCCAGCCGGTGGTAGATCCCCACCACCTCCTCGAGGAGCTGCTGCGCCTCCTCGAAGCGCCGCTGGGCGCGGCGCAGGGAGGCCTTGAGGCTCAAGAGCTGGGCGTTCACCAGCGGCTCACCCACGCCGTCGGCGAGCAGCTCCTCGGCGGTTGCCATCGCCGCCGCCGCTCCCCGCAGGTCCGAGCGCACGCGCCGCGCGTTGGCGAGGTAGGCCCAGGCCAGGGCCTGCACGTCGGCGAGGAAGGCGGCGCCGTAGCGGGCCGGATCGAGCAGCCGCGAGACCTCGATGGCGAGGCCAGCCAGGCCCTCGGCCGCCTCGGCGTCCTCGAAGACCGCCTCGGCGCTCTCGCGGATCAGGTAGTCACAGACCCCCCAGGACTGGAACTGAGGCGCGGTGCGCAGGAGCTCGAGCTGGTGCGCTTCCGGCGCTTGCACCAGCTCGGCCACCAGCTCCGGCGCGGCCGCGCGCTCGGCTTCCAAGCTCACGCTCTGCTGCCGGGTCCGTTCGAGGACGCGGGCGAAGATCTCGGCGTACGGCGAGGCCTCCGGCACCAGCTGGCGGCGTTCCGGCAGCGCCACCCGTCGCCAGGCCCGCCGGCACGGCCCGCACAGGCTCAGCGTATGGGCCAGCATCTGGCGGAGCAGGGGGACGGCGGAGATCTCACCCCGCAGGGCACGCTCCAGGGTCTCGGCGTCGAGGTGCTGATGCTTCATGCGGCTCCTCCTCAAATGTCCTGCCTCTGCCCTCTGAGGTTGCCGCAATCGACGATTCCGTGACGTATTTAGGAAAAAACCAGGGCGCCGGCCCGCCGGCGCCCCACCCCTCGCCTACCGCTGACCGTCGGGATCCATCCCCGAACCTTCGTCACCCGTCACGGCGCTCGGCCGGCCATCCGGATCCATCCCCGAGCCCTCCTTGTCGAAGTGGCCCGTGAGCACCGGCCCCTCCATCGTCGGCGTGCCGTCGAGCACGAAGGCGGGCCCCTTCTCAGCGAGCAGAACGAACCGGCTCCACA
>WBZL01003763.1_pt1 | contig 13647 bp, 18 predicted proteins | sample 5204291 | NCBI WGS metagenome assembly WBZL01 (sample SAMN12344345, study PRJNA552823) | activated sludge metagenome | biome: Activated sludge suspended growth; feature: Nitrification reactor; material: Wastewater; isolation source: activated sludge from nitrification reactor of wastewater...
TCGAGCGGGCGGTGCGCAAGATCCTGGTCAACTACGCGAAGCGCCAGGTCGGCAACAAGGTCTACCAGGGCCAGAGCTCGTTCCTGCCGCTCAAGCTCAACATGGCCGGCGTGATCCCGCCGATCTTCGCCTCGTCGATCATCCTGTTCCCGGCGACGCTGGCGCAGTGGTTCGGAACCGGCGAAGGCACGATCTGGCTGCGCGATGTCTCGTCGGCGCTCGCGCCCGGGCAGCCGATCCACGAGATCCTGTACGCGGCCGCGATCGTCTTCTTCTGCTTCTTCTACACCGGCCTCCAGTACAACCCGAAGGAGACGGCGGACAACCTGAAGAAGAGCGGCGCTTTCATCCCCGGCTACCGGCCGGGCGACCAGACCGCGAAGTACATCGAGAAGATCACGATGCGGCTCACGCTGATCGGCTCGCTCTATCTCGTGATCGTGTGCTTCATCCCGAATTTCCTGATCGCCTGGAAGAACGTTCCGTTCTACTTCGGCGGGACGTCGCTCCTGATCATCGTGGTGGTCACGATGGATTTCATGACCCAGGTGCAGGCCTACATGATGTCGCAGCAATACGAGAGCCTGCTCAAGAAGGCGAACTTCAAGGGCGGAGTCCCGAGCCGCTGATGGCCAAGGAAGACACGATCCAGATGCAGGGGGAGGTGGTGGAGATGCTGCCGAACGCCACCTTCCGCGTGAAACTCGAGAACGGGCACGTCGTGCTGGGGCACATCTCCGGCAAGATGCGGATGCACTACATCAAGATCCTTCCCGGCGACAAGGTGACGGTCGAGATGACGCCCTACGACCTGTCGCGGGCGCGGATCACGTTCAGGGCGAAGTAGTTCGGGGATCAGGAATCAGAGGACAGGGAACAGAGACGTCGGCGTTTCCGGCGGCGCGCCATGAAGGCGCGATGAGATGTCGGCGAGGAGAACGAGATGAAGGTACTGGCGAGCGTGAAGAAGATGTGCCGCAACTGCAAGATCATCAAGCGCCACGGCGTGGTGCGGGTGATCTGCACCGAGCCGCGCCACAAGCAGCGGCAGGGATGACAGGTAACAGGTAACAGGTAACAGGAGACAGGCAACGGAACGGGCGGCAGCGATCGGCGGTTTTCCGATCCCTGTTCCCTGACCCCTGTTACCCGAGAGCGAGGAACGAGCGAAATGGCACGTATTGCGGGCGTCAACATCCCCAACCACCAGCACGCGGTGATCGCGCTGCAGGCGATCTACGGCATCGGGCCGGCGCGCGCGAAGGCGATCGTCGCGGCCGCCGGCGTCGTGCCGTCGACCAAGATCAAGGACCTCTCCGACGCGCAGATGGACAAGCTGCGCGAGCAGGTCGGCCGTTTCGCGGTCGAGGGCGACCTCCGTCGCGAGACGACGATGAACATCAAGCGCCTGATGGACCTCGGGTGCTACCGCGGCGTGCGCCACCGCAAGGGCCTGCCCGTGCGCGGCCAGCGCACGCGGACCAACGCCCGCACCCGCAAGGGCCCGAAGAAGGGCCGCACCGTCGCGCTGTCGAAGTCGGCGCCGGCGAAGTAACCAGGAAAACCGACGATGGCACAGCAACCGTCCCAGAAGGCCGCCACCGCGGCGCGCGCCCGGAAGAAGGTCAAGAAGAACGTTTCCGAGGGCATCGCGCACATCCACGCGTCCTTCAACAACACGATCATCACGATCACCGACCGCCAGGGCAACGCGCTCTCGTGGGCGACCTCGGGCGGGGCCGGCTTCAAGGGCTCGCGCAAGTCGACCCCGTTCGCGGCCCAGGTCGCGGCCGAGTCCGCCGGGCGCGCCGCGCTGGAGTGCGGCGTCAAGAACCTCGAGGTCCGCATCAAGGGGCCGGGACCCGGACGCGAGTCGGCGGTCCGCGCGCTCAATGCGCTCGGTTTCAAGATCGCGTCGATCTCGGACGTGACGCCGGTGCCGCACAACGGCTGCCGCCCGCCGAAGCGCCGGCGCGTCTGATCAACCACCAACTCGAACACTGGATAGCGACTGTGGCCAGATATACCGGACCCAAGTGCAAGCTGGCGCGACGGGAGGGGACCGACCTCTTCCTGAAGAGCGCGCGTCGATCCCTCGACTCCAAGTGCAAGCTCGACGTGAAGCCCGGCCAGCACGGGCAGAAGTCGGGCTTGCGCATGTCCGACTACGGCAACCAGCTCCGCGAAAAGCAGAAGCTGCGCCGCATCTACGGGCTCCTGGAGCGGCAGTTCCACCGCTACTTCGTCGAGGCGGCCCGCCGCAAGGGCTCGACCGGCGAGAACCTCCTGAAGCTGCTCGAGTCGCGGCTCGACAACGTCGTCTACCGGATGGGCTACGGCTCGACCCGCGCCGAGGCGCGCCAGCTCGTGAGCCACGGCGCGATCCAGGTCAACGGGCGGCGAGTGAACGTGCCCTCCGCGCTGTGCCGCACCGGCGACGTGGTCGCGGTGGTCGAGAAGTCGAAGGCGCAGCTCCGCATCGTCGATTCGCTGGCGCTCGCCGAGAAGGTGGGTTTCCCGGCATGGGTCGAGGTCGATCCGAAGAAGATGCAGGGGACGTTCAAGGGCGCGCCCGACCGTTCCGAGTTCGGCCAGGACATCAACGAGAGCCTCGTCGTCGAGCTCTACAGCAAGTAACTGCCCGGGGAGCGAGGGCCGCGCCGCGTGGTGGCGCCGCGGCCAGCGCCTCCGGGTACCGCTTTTTCCTCTGCCACGAGGATTCCGAATGCAAAGCAACGTTCTGCTGAAGCCGCGCATCATCGACGTGCAAAGCATGTCGCCGTTCCACGCGAAGGTCGTGATGGAGCCGTTCGAGCGCGGCTACGGCCACACGCTCGGCAACGCGCTGCGCCGCGTCCTGCTGTCGTCGATGCCCGGCTACGCGCCGACCGAGGTCCGCATCTCGGGCGTGCTGCACGAGTACTCGGCGCTCGACGGGGTGCAGGAGGACGTCGTCGACATCCTTCTCAATCTGAAGGGCGTGGTCCTCAAGCTGCACAACCGCGACCACGTCGTGCTGAAGCTCGCCAAGTCGGGCGAGGGCGCGGTCACGGCCGCGGACATCGAGCCCAACCACGACGTCGAGATCATCAATCCCGAGCACGTCATCGCGCACCTCACATCCGGCGGCAAGCTCGAGATGGAGATCCGCGTCGACCGGGGCCGCGGCTACCAGCCTGCCACCGCGCGCGTGAAACCCGAGGGCGGACGCACGATCGGCTCGATCCTGCTGGACGCCTCGTTCTCGCCGGTGCGGCGCGTGAGCTACGCGGTCGAGAGCGCGCGCGTCGAGCAGCGCACCGATCTCGACAAGCTGGTGCTGGACATCGAGACCAACGGCGTGGTGGAACCCGAGCAGGCGGTCCGGTACGCGGCCAGCGTGCTGGTCGAGCAACTGTCGGTGTTCGCCGACCTCAAGGGAACCGACGCGCCCATCGCCGAGCGCAGTTCGCCGCAGGTCGACCCGATCCTGCTCCGGCCGGTCGACGACCTCGAGCTCACCGTGCGTTCGGCCAACTGCCTCAAGGCCGAGAACATCTACTACATCGGCGACCTGATCCAGCGCACCGAGACCGAGCTTCTCAAGACGCCGAACCTCGGCCGCAAGTCGCTGAACGAGATCAAGGAAGTGCTCGCCTCGCGCGGGCTGTCGCTGGGCATGAAGCTCGAGAACTGGCCGCCGGCCGGGCTCGACAGGCCGTGAGATCGACGGCCGAAAGCGCACCCCTGCTTTCGGCCGGATCGGCTTCCCGAAAATCGCTGGCGAAGCCAGTCGATTTTCGGCGGAAAGAACAAGCAAAGAACAAGAACCGAGCGCCGTGCGAAGCGGCGCCGCCACGATGAAAGGTTGAACCATGCGCCACCGCCACGGGCAGAGAAAGCTGAACCGCACCAGCAGCCATCGCGTCGCGATGCTGCGCAACATGACCAACTCGCTGTTCACGCACGAGGCGATCAGGACCACGCTCCCCAAGGCGAAGGAACTGCGCCGGGTCGCGGAACCGCTGATCACGCTCGGCAAGGAGCCCACGCTCGCGAATCGCCGCCTCGCGTTCGACCGCCTGCGCGACCGCGCGGTGGTCACCAAGCTGTTCGGCGAACTCGGCCCGCGCTACAAGGCGCGGCCGGGCGGCTACCTGCGCATCCTCAAGTTCGGGTTCCGCCAGGGCGACAACGCGCCGATGGCGCTGGTCGAACTGGTCGACCGTCCCGCGGCATCCGAAGCTCCCGCCGAGGACAAGGCCGGCTGACGTACCGGCGGGCCGGTTCGCATGGGATGGAGAGGCCGGGTTTCCCGGCTTTTCCGCTTTTCGGCAGTCCCCGGCAGCAGCACGTGTAGGATGCGCGCCATGGACGGCAAGATCCTCGTCACCGGCGGCGCGGGCTACGTGGGGTCCCACGTGGCCATGGCGCTCGCCGACGCCGGCCTCGTGCCGATCATCCTCGACGACTTCTCGTCGAGTTCGCGGGCGGTGCTCCCGCGACTTTCCGCGCTCGCCGGCAGGACGGTCGAGCACGTCGAAGCGGACGTCCGCGACACCGCCGCGCTGCGCAAACTCTTCCACGACCATCCGATCGCCGCGGTCATCCACTGCGCCGGGCTGAAGGGTGTCGGCGACGGCGAGACGCGACCGCTCGCCTTCTGGGACGTCAATGTCGGCGGCACGATGGCGCTCGCCGAGGTGATGGGCGAGGCCGGCGTCGCGCGGCTCGTGTTCTCGAGTTCCGCGACCGTCTACGGGCAGCCGGAGTCGCTGCCGGTGGGCGAGGACGCACCGCTCAAGCCGAACGGCGTCTACGGCCGCACCAAGCGCGCGGCCGAGGACTTCCTGCGCGACCTCACGCGGGCGAACCCGAACTGGCGGATCGCGTTGCTGCGCTACTTCAACCCCGCGGGCGCCCACCCGTCGGCGCGCATCGGCGAGGCGCCGCTCGGCCGGCCCGACAACCTCGTGCCGCTCCTGTGCCGCATCGCGGGCGGCGGCTTTGGCGAACTCGCGATCTTCGGCAGCGACTGGCCGACCGAGGACGGGACCGGTGTGCGCGATTACCTGCACGTGCAGGACCTGGCCGAGGGGCACCTGGCCGCGATCCGGTTCCTCGCGACGGCACCTGGCGCGACCGCGTTCAATCTCGGCATGGGCCGGGGCTGGTCGGTCCTCGAGGTGGTGCGCGCGTTCGAGGCCGCCTGCGGCCGCAGGATCGCGCGGAGCTTCGTGCCCAGGCGGCCCGGCGACGTCGCGTGCTATTACGCCGATCCTGCCCGCGCGGAGGCGCTCCTCGCGTGGCGTGCGCGACGCGACCTCGATGCGATCTGCGCCGATGCGTGGCGCTGGCAGCTCGCGGGCGGCGGCTACTGAAGCTTCCCGCCCCGGCGGAAGCGCGCGAGTTCATCGTCGAGCCACGCGCGTGCGGTGAGTTCGCGGGTGCCGCAGCGCACGAGGTAGGGCTCTCCGCTGAGGCTGCTCGACGATGCGACGCGTCCGACGAACTGGTCGGCGGTCGCGAGGCGCGAGCGCACGGCGTCGAGCTTGCGGGCGAGGTGGTCCCGGGCAGCCTTCCCGTCGTACTCGGTTCCGCCGCGAACGAACCGGCAGGGCGATGCCGCGACGAACGCGAGCAGGTGGTCGATCTCGCCCTGGGCCTTCGCGTCCGGCGTGGCCCGCGAGAGGCCCGGCGCAACGCAGGCCACGCAGGCGGCCACCGCAAGTGTCGTACGCATCGTCCGCTTCATCGCCGCTCCCAGCGCAGCGTGGCGAGGATCGGCGAGTGATCCGACGACGCGACCTCGTCCACCCACGCGTCGACGACATCGAAGCCGCGCACGAACAGGTAGTCGACCGGCATCCCGGAGAAGACGGTGCGCTCGCCTCGCGAGGCCTTCACCTCCGACAGCGCGAGTCGGGTGGCGAATGCGTGCACCGCCTCGACGCGGTAGACGCTCCAGGTGTTGAAGTCGCCGGCGACGATCATCGGGCCACGGTGCGAGTCCAGCACCGTGCCGAGTGCGTCCAGCTGCTCGCGGTACGCGCCAAGGGCGAGGGTGAAGTTGATCGCGTGCAGATTCGCGACTGCGAGCGTTTCGGTGCGCCCTGCGACGCGGTACCACGCCACGAGAGCCGACTTGGGCAACGTGATGAGCGGCTCGGCGGCGCGCTGCAGGCAGGCGTCGTAGGGAGCGACGGCCGCGCCGGTGAGAACCCCGTTGGCGACACCTTCGTACTCCCAGGCGTCGGCGTGCACCCAGTGACGCGCCGACTTCCCGAGGACGCCGCGCAGTTCGTCGGTGAGCGAGGCCTCCTGCAGCAGAACCAGGTCGCTCCCGGAGGCGAAGCGCGCGAGGTCGTCCTGCCATCCGGGGTCGGCGTTCTTGTGGATGTTCCAGGACACGACCGCGAGCGGCCGGCCGGAGTCGAGGTGCCCCGGCGTGAACGCGAGCGGCTCGCGGTGCGCGCAACCCAGCCGCGCCTCGACGACCTTGCCGCCGGTCTCGACCCGGGCGCGATCGACCGCGGAAACGGTGGCGCACCCTGCGAACGCGCCCAGCGCAGCAGCGAGGAGGACGCGCAGGACGCCGCGGCGTAAAACGGTGTCAGACACCGGCGAGTGAAGCGCCTTCGACTTTGAGCGCCTCGGCACGGATCTCCTCGGTGAGTCGGGCCTTGAGCGCGGAGAACGCGGGCGTCGTCTTCACCGTGTAGTGGCGCGGATGCGGGATCGGCACCGGGACGTCGGCCTTGATCCGCCCCGGGCGCGCGCTCATCACGACCACCCGGCTCGCCATGAAGATCGCCTCCTCGATGTCGTGGGTGACGAACAGCACCGTCGTGCGCTCGCTCTCCCAGATCGCGAGCAGCAGTTCCTGCATGAGGCCCCGCGTCTGGTGGTCGAGCGCGCCGAACGGCTCGTCGAGCAGCAGGATCTTCGGGGCGTTGGCGAGCGCACGCGCGATCGCCGTTCGCTGCTGCATCCCGCCGGAGAGCATCTTCGGATAGTGCCGCTCGAAGCCGTCCAGCCCGACCTTGTGGATCCAGTGGGCCGCGATCGACGCCTGCTCGGCGGCCGGCACGCCCTTCTCGTTCAGGCCGAAGCGGACGTTCGCCTCGACCGTGAGCCACGGGAACAGCGTGTAGCTCTGGAACACCATGCCGCGATCGGCGCCGGGCCCGGTCACTTCGACGCCGTCCAGCAGCACGCGTCCGGAGGTAGGCCGGTCGAGTCCCGCGACGATGCGCAGCAGCGTCGACTTGCCGCAGCCCGAGGGGCCGAGGATGGTGATGAAGTCGTTGTCGGCGACGTCGAGCGACACCGGCGTCAGCGCGAGCGTCGGTGCACCGCCGCGCACGCCGGGAAAGACGCGGCCGACGCCGTCGATAGCGAGCTTGCTCACGCGAGGCTCCAGGGAAAGAGCTTCTGGTTCGCCCACTTGAACGCGAAGTCCGAGACGAGGCCAATGAGGCCGATCATGATGATGCCGAAGATGATCTGGCCCGTGTTGAGCAGCGCCTGGCTGTCGGTGATCATGTGGCCGATGCCCGACGACGCGCCGATCAGCTCGGCGACGATCACGTAGGTCCAGGCCCAGCCGAGGACGAGCCGCAGCGTCTCGGCGATCTGCGGGGCGGCGTTCGGCAGCAGCACGCGGCGCACGATGCCCGAGGAGCCCGCGCCGAGCGTGTAGGCGGCCTCCACGAGGTCGCGGCGCGTGGACCCGACGGTGACGGCGACCATCAGCACGATCTGGAAGAACACGCCGAGGAAGATCACCAGGAGCTTCTGCGTCTCGCCGATGCCGGCCCACAGGATGAGCAGCGGGATGAACGCGGACGCCGGCAGGTAGCGCGCGAACGAGACGAAGGGCTCGAAGAACGCCTCGACCGGCTTGAACGCGCCCATCGCGATGCCCAGCGGCACGCCGACGAGCGCGGCCAGCACGAAACCGCCGAGCACGCGCCACACGGTGATCCCGACGTCGAACGCGAAGCCGTGCTTCGTGAACAGCTCCCGGCCCTCCGCCAGCATGGTCAGCGGATCGGCGAGGAAGGTCTTCGAGACGAAGCCGCCGAACGTCGCCGCGCTCCATACGGCGACGAACAGCACGAAGAACGCGACGCCGAGCGCGACCTTGCGCGCCCGGCCCACCGGAACGAGGGGCTTCATCGGGCCGCCGGCCGCGCGCGGGACGGGTAGCGTCGGGCGCCGGGGCCGACGCGACGCCGCGCCATCACGGCCGCGACCCGGGACGGCCTACTGGATGAACCGCGTGTCGGCGAGCTTCGAGAGGTCGGGAATCGCCTTGATGATCCCGATCTCGAGCAGCAGGTCCGCGGCCTCCTTCGAGAACTGCAGGTGCGGCCCGGCGAAGAATGCCTTGTTCGCCGCGCGGTCCTGCCAGCGCAGGTAGCGCTGCGACGCCTCGAACTGCTCGGCCGACTGCTTCACGTCCGCGCCCATGATCTCGAAGCTCCGCTTCGGGTCGTTCTTGATCATGTCGACCGCGTCGAAGTAGCCGTCCGCGAGCGCGCGCGCCGCCTTCGGGTTCTCGGCGAGGAACTTCGGCGTGCAGCCGAACGTGTCCATGATCATCGGGTAGTCGAGCGTCGTCGCGATGATCCTGCCGGCCTGGGGCGCGGCGCGGACGGTCGACAGGTAGGGTTCGTAGGTCATCGCCGCGTCGTTCTGGCCGGCGACGAACGCCTGCGCCGCGGGACCGGGCTCGAGATTGACCACGCGGACGTCCTTCACCGACAGCCCGTTCTTCTTGAGGAACCAGGCGAGAGTGAAGTACGGCGCGGTTCCCGGCGCGGAGGCCGCGACCGTCTTGCCCTTGAGGTCCGCGATTTTCTGGACGTCGTTGCGCACCGCCATGCCGTCGGCGCCGTAGCTCTTGTCCATCTGGAAGATCTGCGTCGTCGGCACGCCGTTCGCGTTCCACACGATCCAGGTCTCGACCGTCGTCGCGGCGCACTGGATGTCGCCCGACGCGATCGCGAGGTGGCGGTCCTTCTGCGGGATCTTCTTGAGCGAGACGTCGAGACCGTGCTTCTTGAAGAAGCCGGCCTCCTTGGCGAGCGTGAGGGGGGCGAAGCCGGTCCAGCCCGAGAGCCCGATCGCGACCCTGGTCTCCTGGGCCGCGGCGGGACCGGCGACGAGAATGGCGAGGGAAGAAAGCGTGACGGCGAGGCGACGCATGGCGGGGCTCCGGGGGAGGAAGAGGCGGAATCTTGGCGAGTCGCCCTGCGCCTGTCAACGCCGGTGCCGGGCCGTCTCGATGGCATACAATGCGCCGACCCGCGCCACCGGAGTTGCCGCCGGAACGCATCCGCGATGACGATCTCCCGCCTGCTTTCCCCGCGCGACTTCCGGCGAATGCCGTGGCGCAACGGTGGCGGCACGACGGCGGAGATCATGACCTGGCCCGAAGGCGCCGGCGGACACGCGTTCGTCGGGCGGGCCTCGATCGCGGACATCGGGCGCGACGGCGCTTTCTCCGCCTGGCCCGGTTTCGACCGCACGATCGTGCTGGTCGACGGCGACGGGATCGCGCTCGAATATGAAGGGCAGACGGTCGAACTCGCGGCGCTGCACGAGCCGTACCGCTTTCCCGGCGACAGCGCCTGCGATTGCCGGCTCCTGCGCGGACCCGCGCGCGCGTTCAACCTGATGATCCGGCGCGGCGGGGCGAGCGGCCGGGTCGTCGTCGTCGACGGCGCGAGCGCGATCGCGGGCGGCTGGCGTTTCGGCGTGTGCTACGCGGTGCGCGGAACCTCGGAGTGCCTGCTCGCCGGACGCGCGCCGATACCGGTCGGACCGGGGCAGGCGCTCGTCATCGACGATCCCGATCCCGGCGCACCGATGCACGTGAATCCGGTCGACGGCGGCGCGGTCGCGATCGTCGTCTCGGTCGACCTGCTGGCCTGACGGGCGATGGCGACCTGCCTGCACGCGCCGCTCGCGCTCTTGCCGTCGGGCTGGGAGCGCGACGTGGCGGTGTCGGTCGCAGACGACGGAACGATCGCGGCCGTGCACGCAGGGCGCGCGCGCGGTGACGCACAGGATGCCGGCGGAACGCTGGTGCCGGCGATGCCCAACCTGCATTCGCACGCGTTCCAGCGCGCCGTGGCGGGGCGCTCCGGGCAGGCCGGGCGAGGCGGCGAGGACAGCTTCTGGACCTGGCGCCAGGCGATGTACGGCTTCGTCGGCCGTCTCGATCCCGACGCCTGCGAGGCGATCGCCGCGCAGGCCTACGCCGAGATGGCGAAGGCCGGCTACGGCGCGGTGGCCGAGTTCCACTACGTCCATCACGATCCCGATGGCAGGCCCTACGCCGATCGCGCGGAGATGTCGGCCCGTGTGCTTGCCGCGGCGCAGGCCGCCGGCACACCGCTGACGCTCCTGCCGGTGTACTACGCGCACGGCGGCTTCGGCGGCGTGCCGCCCACGCCCGCGCAGCGGCGATTCGTGATGTCCACCGGCGCGTTCGCGACGCTCGTCGAAGCGTTGCTGCCGCTCGCGGCGGCACAGCGGGCGATCGTCGGCGTCGCTCCGCACAGCCTGCGCGCCGTCGCGCCCGATGAACTCGACCGCGTGGTCGCCGCGAGTCCGGCCGGATCGCCGGTCCACATCCACGTCGCCGAACAGATCGCCGAGGTCGACGGCTGCCTCGCCTGGTCGGGCGCGAGGCCGGTCGAGTGGCTGCTCGGGCACTGTGCGGTCGACGCGCGCTGGTGCCTCGTGCACGCGACGCACATGGAGGATCGGGAGACGCACGCGCTCGCCGCGAGCGGCGCCGTCGCCGGCCTCGCGCCGACGACCGAGGCGGATCTCGGCGACGGCGTGTTTCCGGGCGTCGCCTACGCCGCTCAAGGTGGACACTGGGGCGTCGGCAGCGACTCCAACACGATCGTGGATCCGTTCGCGGAACTGAGGCAGCTCGAGTACTCGCAGCGCCTCGCGCACCGGCGTCGCAACCTGATGCACGGTGCCGGCCTGTCGACCGGAGCGGCGATGTGGCTGGCCGCTGCGCGCAGCGGCGCGCAGGCCTGCGGACGGAAGGCCGGCGCAATCGAGGTCGGGGCGCAGGCGGACCTCGTCGTGCTCGATCGCGACGAGGCAGCGCTCGCGGGGCACGGCGACACCGTTCTCGACGCCGCGATCTTCGGACCCTGCCGCGCGCCGGTCCGGCACACGATGCTGCGCGGCCTCTGGGTGGTGCGGGACGGCCACCATCGCGACGGGGACCGGATCTTCGCGCGCTACCGGCGCACGATCGAAAGGCTGGCGAAGGCCGAGCCGTGAATCTGCCGGCGCGTTTCGACGTACTGCTCACCGGTATCCACCTCGCGACGCTCGAGGGCGCCGACTGGGGCATCGTCCGCGACGGCGCGATTGCCGTCACCGGCGACCGCATCGCCTGGGCGGGGCCGGAGAGCGGCCTTCCGGCGGTGCCTGCGTCCCGCCGCCTCGCGTTCGACGGCGCGTGGGCGACGCCCGGGCTCGTCGACTGCCACACGCACCTCGTCTACGCGGGCAACCGCGCCTCCGAGTTCGAGCGGCGCCTGCGCGGTGCGACCTACGAGGAGATCGCGCGCGAGGGCGGTGGCATCGTGTCGACGGTGCGCGCGACGCGCGCTGCGAGCGAGGACGCACTGGTCGAGGAGAGCCGGCCGCGTCTTGCCGCGCTCGCGGGCGAGGGCGCGACGACGGTCGAGGTGAAGTCCGGTTACGGGCTCGAGCGCACAGCGGAGCTGAAGCAGCTCGCGGTCGCGCGCCGGCTGGGCGCAGAGCTTCGTGTCGACGTCCGCACGACGCTGCTCGCCGCGCACGCGGTGCCGCCCGAGTACGAGGGCCGCGCGGACGCGTGGATCGACACCGTGTGCGGCGACATCGTTCCCGCGGCCGCGCGGTCGGGGCTCGCCGACGCGGTCGACGCGTTCTGCGACCGGATCGGGTTCACGCGCGACCAGACGCGACGCGTGTTCGAGGCCGCGCGCGAGGCCGGCCTGCCGGTCAAGCTCCACGCCGAGCAACTCTCCGACCAGGACGGTGCGGCGCTCGCTGCCGAATTCGGGGCGCTGTCGGCGGACCACCTCGAGTGGTTGTCCCCGCGCGGCATCGGGGCGATGGCGGCCGCCGGGACGGTCGCGGTGCTCCTGCCCGGCGCATACTACGCGCTGAGGGAGACGAAGCTGCCGCCGGTCGATGCGCTGCGGCGCGCCGGCGTGCCGATCGCGGTGTCCACCGACTGCAATCCCGGCACCTCGCCGACGACCTCGCCGCTGCTCATGCTGAACATGGCCTGCACGCTGTTCCGCCTGACGCCGCTCGAAGCGGTCCGGGGCATGACCTGCGTCGCCGCGCAGGCGCTCCGACTCCGGGATCGCGGTGTCCTGCGCGCCGGGATGCGTGCGGACGTCGCGGTCTACGCGGTGAGCGAGCCCGCGGAACTCGCTTGGCGCTTCGGCGGAAACCCCTGTCTCGGGACGCTGCGCGGCGGCGTGCCGTGCTTCGCGGTCGAACCGTGAGTCTCTGGCGCCTCTCGCGCGGCGACTCGCCGCTCGTGATCGACGTTCCACACGCCGGCACCGTGGTCCCGGAAGCGATCGCCGCGCGGATGACGGCGAACGCGATCACGCTGCCCGACACCGACTGGCACGTCGAGAAGCTCTACGCGTTCGCCGCCGAAGCCGGCGCGACGCTGCTCTTCGCGACCCACTCGCGCTACGTCGTCGACCTGAACCGCGATCCGGCCGGTGTCGCGCTCTACGCGGGCGCGGACAACACCGAACTCGTGCCGACGCGCAGCTTCGACAACGCGCCGATCTGGCGCGAGGGTGCGATTCCCGGGCCCGACGAGGTGGCCGCGCGCGTCGACCGCTACTTCACGCCCTACCACGAGGCGCTCCACGCCGAGATCGACCGCGTGCGCGCGCGCCACGGCCACGCCGTGGTCCTCGACGGGCACTCGATCCGTGCGACGGTGCCGCGCTTCTTCGCCGGCCGGCTGCCGGACTTCAACCTCGGAACCGCGGACGGCGCGAGCGCGGATCCGTCGCTCGAATCCCTCGCCGCACGCCTCCTTGGCGAGGACCGCGCGTTCTCGTCGGTGGTGAACGGCCGCTTCAAGGGCGGCTGGATCACGCGCCGCTGCGGGCGGCCGCGCGAGGGCGTCCATGCGCTCCAGCTCGAGATGGCCCAGGCGGCGTACATGGACGAGGCGCCGCCCTACGTGTGGGACCCCGGCCGTGCCGCCACGCTCTCGGCCGTGCTGCGCCGGCTCGTGTCGGCGCTCGCGGACTGGCGGCCGGGACGCGGGTGAAGCGCCTCTACAACGCGCATTCGCGCGTCGACGCCTTCCTGGTGCGCGACCGGTTGCTGCACGCGAACATCGAGGCGCACGTGTTCAACCAGCACATGGCGTCGATCGCCGGCGACGTGCCTCCCGACGTCGCGGGCCCGCAGGTCTGGGTCGACGACGAGGACTACGTCCGTGCACAGGGTGTGCTCGCGGACTTCGAAGCCGAGCGCGCGCGCCCCGGCAGCCTGCGCTGCGCCCGCTGCGGCGAGGAAAGCCCGGCGACGTTCGACCTGTGCTGGAAGTGCGGCGGTTCGCTCTGACGGGGGAGGCATCCGCCTCGTTCGGGCCCC
>WBZL01003764.1_pt1 | contig 13644 bp, 13 predicted proteins | sample 5204291 | NCBI WGS metagenome assembly WBZL01 (sample SAMN12344345, study PRJNA552823) | activated sludge metagenome | biome: Activated sludge suspended growth; feature: Nitrification reactor; material: Wastewater; isolation source: activated sludge from nitrification reactor of wastewater...
AGCTGGATGAACTGCGCGCCATCCAGCAGAACTGCGGCGCCTTCCTGCTCGAACTGGAGGCGCGCGAGCGCAGCCGCAGCGGCATCGCCAACCTGCGCGTGGAATTCAACCGGGTGCATGGCTTCTATATCGAAGTCACCCATGCCAACGCCGCCAAGGTACCCGACGATTACCGTCGCCGGCAAACGCTGAAGAACGCCGAGCGCTACATCACGCCGGAGCTGAAGGCCTTCGAGGACAAGGCGCTGTCGGCGCAGGAACGGGCGCTCTCGCGCGAGAAATTGCTCTACGAGGAGCTGCTGGCGCGGTTGGTGGACGACATCCCGGCCCTGCAGCGCATCGCCCGCGCCGCGGCGCTCCTCGACGGCCTCTGCGCCTTCGCCGCCATCTCGGTGCGCGCCAACTGGTGCCGGCCGCAGTTTGCGGAAACCTTTTCGCTGGAGATCGAGGCCGGCCGCCATCCGGTGGTCGAGGGCCAGGTCGGCAGCTTCATCGCCAACGACTGCCGCTTCGATTCGGCGCGGCGCATGCTGCTCGTCACCGGCCCCAACATGGGCGGCAAGTCGACCTACATGCGCCAGGTGGCCCTGATCGTGCTGCTCGCCCATTGCGGCGCCTTCGTGCCCGCCCGGGCGGCCCGACTCGGCCCGATCGATGCCATCTACACGCGCATCGGCGCCTCCGACGACCTCGCCTCGGGCCGCTCCACCTTCATGGTCGAGATGACCGAAGCCGCCTCGATCCTGCGCGGCGCGACGGAGAACAGCCTGGTTCTGATGGACGAGGTCGGCCGCGGCACATCGACCTTCGACGGCATGGCGCTGGCCTTCGCCATCGCGCGCCATTTGCTGGAGAAGAATCGCGGCTACGTGCTGTTTTCGACGCACTACTTCGAGTTGACGCGGCTGGCCGGAGACTACGCCGAGTGCGCCAACGTGCACCTCGACGCCGTCGAGCACGGCCACCGCATCGTCTTCCTGCATGCGGTGGAGGAAGGCCCGGCCAGCCAGAGCTACGGCATCCAGGTCGCCGCGCTGGCCGGCATCCCTGCGAGCGTCATCCGCGACGCCAAGCGCCGCCTGCGTCATCTGGAAAACCGAGAGGTCGATGCCGGCCCGCAGGCCGATTTATTCGCCGCCGCGCCGGAACCCGTCGAGGCGGAACCGCACCGGGCGCTCGACGCCCTGCGCGCGCTCGACCCGGACGGGCTCAGCCCGCGCGAGGCGCTGGAAAAGCTCTACGAACTGAAGCGACTCTCGGAATAAATCACCGCTGCATTTGTCAATTGCGGCTTTCCGTCACTCGGAAACCCCGTATCGATTACCGCCGGCAACCTGACTATTCTTCCCACGCCTGCCTGACAACGACAAATGCGCGCGCCCCACAAGGGCGACGCGACGGCTGGCGCACACCACAAAGGAGGAAGTCATGTCACTGCATGCCCTGCGGCACTGCACCGCCGTTCTGTCGTTCGCTTTGCTGCCGGCCATTGCCGGCGCCGCCACCCTCATCGTCGGACAGGTCGCGCCCTACAGCGGCCCGCTGGCGCCCACCGGCAGCCACGTCGGTGCTGGCGCGCAACTGTATTTCGATCGCGTCAACGCCGCCGGCGGCATCCACGGCGCGAAAATCCGCCTCGTCACCAAGGACGACGGCTACAAGGTTCCGGAGACTGTCAGGCTCACCCGGGAGCTGATCAGGGAGGCCGCGCCGGTGGCGCTGGTCGGCATGGTCGGCACCGGCAACGTCGAGGCCCTGGTCAAGGAAGGCGTTCTCGCCGACGCCGACATTCCCGTCGTCGGCATCCGCTCGGGCGCCCAGTCGCTCGCCTCGCCGGTCGTGCCGCAGCTCTTCCACACCCGCGCCAGCTACGCCGCCGAGGTGGAGAAGATCGTCCAACAGCTCGCCACCACCGGCATCCGGCGCGTCGCCGTGCTCTACCAGGACGATCCGCTCGGGCTCGACGGCCTGGCCGGGGCGGAGAAATCGCTCGGCCGGCACAAGCTGGAGCTGGCGGTGAAGGCGCCCTACGAGAAGAACACCACCAAGGTCGAGGCCGCCGTCAAGGCCATCGCGGCGGCGCGGCCGCAGGCGGTGATCATGGTGTCCAACACCGCCGCCAGCGCCGAGTTCGTGAAACAGGCGCGCGCCGCCGGCATCGACGCACAGCTGCTCACCCTGTCGATCACCGACGGACCGCAGGTGGTCAAACGCATCGGCAAGGAAACGGCGCACGGCCTGGGCATCGTCCAGGTTGTGCCCGACCCGGCCAGCCGGGCGCTGGCCTTGACCCGCGACCTGCAGGACGATTTCAAGAGGTTCGCGCCGAAGGGCATCGAACTGAACCACACCCTGCTGGAAGGCTATCTGGCCGGCCGGGTGCTGGCGGAAGGGCTGAAGCGGGCCGGACCGAGTCCGACGCGGAAGAAGCTGCGCGAAGCGCTGGAGGCGATGCGGGACTACAACGCCGGCGGACTCTACATCCGCTTTTCCCAGTCGAGCCATTCCGGATCGGACTTCCTCGACATCACCATCCTGAACCGGGAGGGCAAGATCCTGCGCTGAAGCGGCACCGGGCGTCCAAAGTCAGCCCGCCGGAACGGCAGTCAGTGATGGTGATGGCCCTCGGGGCCGTGCACGTGGCCGTGCGTCAATTCCTCGGCGGTGGCCGCGCGGATGTCGGAAACGGTGCAGTTGAAGATCAACGCGGTGCCGGCAAGGGGATGGTTGCCGTCGACCACCACCTTGTCGCCCTCGATGTCGGTGATGGTATAGACGATCTCGTCCTCGCCGTCCTCGGTCGCCCGCTCGAACTGCATGCCGACCTGGATGCTTTCCGGGAACAGGGAGAGCGCTTCGACGCGCACGAGTTCGGCGTCGTACTCGCCGAAGGCATCCTCGGGCTGCAGCTTGACCTCCAACTGCTCGCCGACCGACTTGCCGTGCAGCGCCTCCTCGATGCGCGAAAAGATGCCGTCGTAGCCGCCGTGAAGATAGACCAGCGGCCGTTCGCCGCCGTCGATCAGGTTGCCGTCAGGATCGGTGACGCGGTAACTCAACGTGACGACGGTATCCTTGGCGATCTGCATGGCAATTCCTTTCAATCCAGTTTCTTTACCAGTTCCAGCACTTCGAGTGCATGGCCCTTCGGGTTGACGCCATACAATGCGTGACGCAATACGCCTTTCTTGTCTATGACGAAGGTCGATCGCACGATGCCGTGCTTCTTCACGCCGTCCTTCTCCTTCAACTGCCACACGCCGTAACGCTTGCTGACTTCGCATTCCGTATCGGCCAGCAGCCGTACGGACAGGCCGTGCTTGTCGCGGAATTCGGCATGGCTGATGCAATCGTCGCGGGACACGCCCACGATGACGCAGCCGTGCCGCGCGAACGCGTCTTCGTGATCGGTGAAGTCGATGGCCTCCATGGTGCAGCCGGGCGTGTCGTCCTTGGGATAGAAATACAGGACGACATGCTTCTTGCCGCGCAAATCCGACAGATCGAAGGACTCCATGTCGGCGTCGGGCAGCGCGAAAGCAGGCGCGGACTTTCCGGCTTGCAGCATGCGGTCTCCTGGCGGCAATTCGATGTGATCAAGTTTAACATCGGTTGCCGACGAGTAAGCAAGCCCGGCTATTCTTCGGGGACTTCATGTAAAGTACGACCATCGATCCATGCTGGACGAGCACCCGGGGAAAGACGATGCTGATCAGATTTCTTGTCCTGTTCTATCTCTCTGCCGCGCCCGCTCTTGCACAAACGTCCGAGCGCTGGGACATTCCGCTCGATCCGCGCGACTGGAAGCTCGCCGCCGAAAACCGCGAGGGGCGTCTCACCGAGCGCACCTATGTCGCCCCGGGCGAGAGTGAATACTTCTGGAACGAGAAAATCGTGGTCGGCCACCAGCGCCTCGCCTTCTCGCCCGACGACTATCTCACCGGCTTCATCGAGCACCTGAACGAGCATTGCCGCCCATACAAGATGAAACCCATCGAACAGAGCGAAATGGCGGTATTCCTGCAGTGGGAGGGCGACTGCCGCATCACCGGGCAGCAATTCGAGTACCGCCGCATCGTCGTCGCCAAGGACGGCGTGCATATCCTCGCCTATGCCGCCAAGACCAACCGGCTCTCCGAACCGAAGCGGCAGGCCTGGCTGGGCATTCTGCGCGACGCGAAGCTGAAATGACCCATTCCAAAAATGCCCGATCGTCTACATGTCGTCGCGGACGACATCACCCGCCTTGCCGTTGACGCCATCGTCAACGCCGCCAACGAGTCGCTGCTCGGCGGCAGCGGCGTGGATGGCGCCATCCATCGCGCGGCCGGGCCGCAACTGCTGGCTTTCTGCCGATCCCTGAAAGGGTGTCCGACCGGGCAGGCAAAGCTCACGCCAGGCTTTCGACTGCCGGCGAAGCATGTCATCCACACGGTCGGGCCGGTCTGGAGAGGCGGGGGCCACGGTGAGCCGGCGCTGCTGGCGTCCTGCTACCGCAACTGCCTGCGCCTGGCGGAAGAACACGGCCTGCACAGCATCGCCTTCCCGGCCATCAGCTGCGGCGTGTACGGCTATCCGCATGAGGCGGCCGCCCTCATCGCCGCCGCCGAATGCCGGACGGCGCTGGAAGACAATTCCGCCCTGAATCAGATCCTGCTGGTGGCCTATGACGAGGCGATGGCGAGCGTGCTGAGGAGGGCTGCGCGGTCGGCATAGGCGTCGGCTATACTTTGTTTTTTCCCCCACCCGAGAACGCCCATGAAACTGGAAACCCTCGCCGTGCACGGCGGCTACAGCCCGGAACCCACCACCAAGGCCGTGGCGGTGCCCATCTACCAGACCACGTCCTACGCCTTCGACAACACGCAGCACGGCGCGGATCTGTTCGACCTCAAGGTGGCGGGCAACATCTACACCCGCATCATGAACCCGACGCAGGACGTGCTGGAGAAGCGCGTGGCGGCCATGGAGGGCGGCATCGCGGGCCTGGCGCTGGCCTCGGGCCAGTCGGCCATCACCTACGCCATCCAGACCATCACGGAGGCCGGCGACAACTTCGTCTCGGCCAGCACGCTTTACGGCGGCACCTACAACCTGTTCGCCCACACCCTGCCGCAGTTCGGCATCGAAGTGCGCTTCGCCGACTACCGCGACCCGCAGGCCTTCGAAAAACTGATCGACGCGCGCACCAAGGCCATCTACTGCGAATCGATCGGCAACCCCCTCGGCAACATCACCGATTTCGAGCGCCTCGCCGACATCGCCCACCGCTACGGCATCCCGCTCATCGTCGACAACACCGTGCCGACACCCTATCTGTGCCGCCCCATCGAGCACGGTGCCGACATCGTCGTGCATTCGCTCACCAAGTATCTCGGCGGCCACGGCAATTCGATCGGCGGCATCATTGTCGATTCGGGAAAGTTCCCCTGGGCCGAGCACAAGCAGAAGTTCAAGCGGCTGAACGAGCCGGATGTCTCCTACCATGGCGTGGTCTACACCGAGGCCCTCGGGCCGGCGGCCTTCATCGGCCGCGCCCGCGTCGTGCCGTTGCGCAACATGGGCGCGGCGATCAGCCCCTTCAACGCCTTCCTCATCCTGCAGGGCATCGAGACGGTGACGCTGCGCATGGACCGCATCTGCGAGAACACGCAGAAAGTCGCGCAGTTCCTCAAGGGCCATGCCAAGGTGTCGTGGGTGAATTACGCCGGCCTGCCCGACCACAAGGACCACGGCCTGGTGCAGAAGTACATGGGCGGACGCGCCTCCGGCATCCTCACTTTCGGCGTCAAGGGCGGCAGCGAAGGCGGCGCGCGATTCCAGGACGCCTTGCAACTGGTCGTCAGGCTGGTCAACATCGGCGACTGCAAGTCGCTCGCCTGCCATCCCGCCTCGACCACGCACCGCCAGCTTTCCCCGGCGGAAATGGCCAAGGCCGGCGTGTCGGAGGACATGGTGCGCCTGTCGATCGGCATCGAGCACATCGACGACATCCTCGCCGACCTCGACCGGGCATTGCAGGCCGCATGAGGGGGTTCCACGGCCATGAGCGACATCCTGATCCGCCGCAGCCACACCATGACCCAGAAGGCGGCGCGCCAGGCCGCCGAGAAGATCGCCCGCCAGCTCGACGAGGAATTCGACCTGTCCTACGAGTGGGACGACAACGTGCTCAACTTCACGCGCAGCGGCGTCAGCGGCGAACTGGTCGTGGAAAAGAAGGAAGTGCACATACGCGTCCGCCTCGGCTTCCTGCTCTTCGCCATCAAGCCGCGCGTCGAGGCGGAAATCCACCGCTTCTTCGACGAGAACTTCGGGCCGGATGCCGGCCCGAAGGTTTGATCAGCCTTTCAGGGATTCGATCAGGTCGATATAGCGCTGCATCGCGTCATCCTTGGCCACGCCCTTGATCGCCGCCCAGGCATCGTACTTGGCGCGGCCGACCATGTCCGTGAAGCCGGGACGCTTTCCCTCGACATCGCCGGCCGTGGCCTGCTTGTACAGGGCATAGATCTGCAGCAGCGTGCTGTTGTCCGGACGTTCGCTCAGTGTTTTCGAAGCCGCCACGGCCGCTTCGAAGCTTGCCTGTAGATCCGCCATGTTCCTCCCCTCCTTTTGATAGCGGCGCCCAATCGCCCGCCGTCCCGGTATTATAGGCGAACCAGAATCTCCATCTGACCTCTATGAGCAAGCGCGAGCGCATCTCCCCGGTCGACACAGCCTGGCTGCGCATGGACCGGCCGACCAACCTGATGATGATCGTCGGCGTCATGATGTTCGAAGGCGCAATGGACTACGAACGTCTGCGGCGTACGCTCGAGGCGAGGCTGCTGCCCTATCGCCGTTTCCGGCAGAAAGTGGAGCACGATGCCACTGGCGCCTATTGGGTGGATGACGAGGACTTCGACCTCGACCGCCACTTGCACCATGCCGCACTGCCGGCCGGCGATCACAAGGTCGAATTGCAGAAGATGGCCGCCGACCTGATGTCCATACCGCTCGACCCCAATCGCCCGCTGTGGAGCTACCACCTGGTCGACAACTACGATGGCGGCTCCGCGCTGATCGTGCGCATCCATCACTGCATCGCCGACGGCATTGCCCTCATTGGCGTCATGCTCTCGCTCACCGACGCCAGCCCCGACGCCCCCGAGCGGCCCGGCCCGCCTCTGAAAATGGCCAGGGGAGAAGAAGGCCCCGACAGCTTCTTCTGGAACCGCGTCTTCGAGCCGGTCACCCAGGGCATGATCACGGCCTACAACCTGAGCACGAAGGCCTGGCTCAAGTATTTCGAACTGCTCACCCACCCCGGCCAGGCGCTCGACTACAGCCGGCAGGGCGTCGGCATGGCGGCGGAACTCGCCAATCTGCTCATCATGCCGGCCGACTCGCAGACCCGCTTCAAGGGCAAGCCCGGCGGCACCAAGGCGGTGGCCTGGGCCGAGCCGATGCCGCTCAACGAAGTCAAGGCGGTGGGCAAGGCGCTCGGCTGCTCGGTGAACGACCTGCTGCTGTCCGCCGTGGCGGGAGCGCTGCGCGCATATCTTGTCGAGCAGGGCGACCCGATCGAAGGCGTTGAAGTGCGCGCCATGGTGCCGGTGAACATGCGTTCCAAGGAGGATGAAGGAAAACTGGGCAACCGCTTCGGCCTGGTCACTCTGCTCCTGCCGGTGTATATCGAGAATCCCTTCGAGCGGACGTTCGAAGTGCGGCGGCGCATGGATGAACTGAAGGGGTCCTATCAGCCAGTCGTCGCCCTCGGCGTGCTCGCCGCCACCGGCCTGGCGCCGAAGTTCGTGCAGGACATCGCCCTCGACATCCTCGCCAACAAGGCCTCGGCGGTCATGACCAATGTGCCAGGCCCGCAGCAGCCCCTTTACATGGCGGGATCGCGCCTGGCGCAGCAGATGTTCTGGGTGCCGCAAAGCGGCAACATCGGCATGGGCGTCTCCATCCTCAGCTACGACGGCAAGGTGCAGTTCGGCCTCGTCACCGACCGCCATTTCGCCGCCGATCCGGAGAACATCGTCTGCCGTTTCTGCACGGAATTCGAGAAGCTGGTCTATGCCCTGTTGCTGGATCCGTGGGAGGAAGTGCGCTCGCCAGAGGAAATCCAGCAGAGCATGGAAGACGAACTGGCCGTATTTGCCGGCGCGCACGGCAAGGCCGCGACACCGGCCGCCAAGCCGCACAAACCGAGCAAGCCGCGGAAGAGGAAGGCCGTCGCCAGTCCGAACGCCCCGCCTGCAGTGCCCGCCGCGCCCCGCCCCGCCCCTGCGGGCGAGGACGCGCCGTCTTCCGGCGACTGACTTTTACTCTTCCAGTTCCGCCTTGGCCGCTTCGACGTCGAGGCGCTCCATGGCATCCATCGGCTTGCAGGCCGCCGCTTCGTTGTAAAGCTTTTCGGCCTGCTTCATCTTCGCCTCGCCGAACAGCATCACCAGGCCGTTGGCGTATTCGACGCGGGCGATGGCCGAATCCGGATTGAGCTTGAGCGCCTTCTCGTAGTGCTCGATGGCGGCATCCTTCTTCGCGCCGTAGGTCAGGCCGCCGACCATCGCGCCGACCTTGTTGATCACCTCGGCATGGAAGGCGCCGAGGGCGATGTGGGCGTCGGCATGTTCCGGATTCAGCTTGAGCGCCTTGGTCAGGCTGTCGCGCACCTTCGTGCCGAGGCCCTGCGCCAGCGCCTTCGCGACGGAAATCCCCTGGCTGTAGCGGCCCAGCGCCAGGGCGTGGAAGTAAAAGGCGTTGGCGTATTTCGGCATTGCCGCCATCTGCTCCTCGCCGCGCGCGGCCGCCTCCTCGAACAGCGCCAGCTTCTTCTTGTCGTTGTTCTCCAGATAGGTTGCGTAGATCGTCGCCGCCTTGTTGGCCACTGCGTAACCGGGCAGGCCCAGGCTCAGGCCCAGTTCGCAGGCCAGCTGGAACGCGCCCTGGTGATAGAGCCGCCAGGCTTCCTGCACCTGTTCCTCCTTGGGAAAGATCTCCCGGTCGCCGCGATGCAGCCGGTCCCAGTGCTTTTTCAGCGCCGCGCCCTCGTAAACGTAGGCTTCATCCGCATGGGGAAACTTGTTCCATCCGCCCTTGGCCATCCTGGTCTCCTTGGTTATTGGGTTACATATTCTTTCGAAAGCTGCTGCAGCAACTGGCGCGAAGCACCCTGCAGGAAGGGCGCCATCATCGACATCACCTGGTACACGCCCCGACCGAGGCCGCTGCTCGGGTCGCGCCGGCGCGGATCGCGCGCATACTCGAACGGCAGCCAGTAGGTGGCGATGACCGCCATGTTGGTCGACAGCGCCTGGATCTCGATGGAACTGGCCTGCATCTCGCCGGTCGCCACGAGCCCTTCGCACAACGCCGCACCCGTCTTCACCTTGTGCGCGAGGATCTGCTTGAAATGCACCTCCAGCAGTCGGTTGCGCGACAGCAGATCATCCAGGTCGCGGTACAGGAAGCGGTACTTCCAGATTTCCTCGAACAGCACGTGCAGGAACAGCCACATGTCCTCGACATTCGCCGCGCGGCGCGTCGGCGACGCCAGGGTTTCGCTGATCTCCCGCTCGAAGCCGGCGAACAGCTCGTTGACGATCTCGTCCTTGCTGTGGAAATGGTAATAAAGGTTGCCCGGGCTGATGTTCAGGTCGTCGGCAATCACCGTGGTGGTGACGTTCGGCTCGCCGAAATCGTTGAACAGCCTGAGGCTCGCCTCGAGGATGCGCTCGCGGGTGCGCCTTTTCGGTTTTCTTTCCATGACCCGTGAAGGATAGCACCCCGTCGGGCGGGGCAAAACCAGGATGGCGTCAGGCCGCCTTTCGCGCCGCTTCCAGCCTGCCTTCCAGCCAGCACTCCAACTCGTCGAGTGCGTCCCCCAGCCGATGGCTGGTCGCCAGGAGCGTGTTTTCCTTCTCGGCGTGACCGTCGATGTCGTGACGGATCAGGGAACGCTTCTGCTTGAGCGCCTCGAGCCGGATGCGGATGCCGTGCCTGGCCAGGATCGGACCCAGTTCATGGCGCCGCCGAAAGAGCTCGACGCGCGTCTTCTGGTAGGCATGCTCGCACAGATGGCGCCGGCTTGCGTAACTGAACATGTTGGTGAAGAACATCTCGGCATCGTCGCTGTTCGGCTCGAACAGCACGACATCGGCGTTTCTGTAGTCGGTCCGGTACTTGGCCATGCCCACCTGCATGCGGGAATGGATGATCGAGCGGAAGGTTTGCGCCAGCACCACCGGCAGTCCGCCTTCCACCAGCTTGTGGCGCTTGCCGGCACCGCGCTTGACGGCCAGCTCGGAATCGAAGGGCACAAGGGGATTGACGCACAACACCAGGTCGGCGCCCTCTTTCAGGGCAACCGAGGCGTGCAGCGTCTTCTTCAGGGCGCCATCGACATAATGCCGCCCGTCGATGTCCACCGGCGGGAACAGCCCGGGCAAGGCCGCGCTGGCCTGAACGGCCGCGGAAATCGGCACATGGTCGAAGCCGGGCGCGCCGAACACCACCGATTCGCCGGAATCGAGGTCGGTCGCCACCAGGAACAAGCGCCGCTTCAGCTTGCGGAAATCGTTGCTGCGGCCCCGCGCGTTGAAGATGCGGCTGAGGAAATCGTGGATGCCGGCGCTGTTGAAGATGCCCGTCGGGATGGCCTGCGACAGACGCTGGAAAGACTCGAAGAAGCTCTGGCTCCAGGGGCTGGCCAGATAGTTCCAGATCGAGGCCAGCAGCAGGGGCGGCACCGACAGCGCGCGCAAGGCGTATTCGCGGAAAGCCGGCTTGAGCAGCAGTTCCGGCTCGAAAGGTTCATCGGCGGTGTCGTTCTCGATGAACATGTGGCGCATGCGTTCGGGCGTCAGCCCGTTCGCCAGCCCGGCGGCGATGAACCCGCCCGAACTCACGCCGACATAGACGTCCAGGTCATTGAAATCCATGCCCTCGAGCGACTCGGCCAACGCCAAGAGTACGCCGAGTTCGTAAATGCCTCCGAGGGGACCTCCCCCCGCAAGGGCCAGCCCGACGCGCGAAGGAGCTGGCTTGCGCCCCTTCACGCGCGCTGCGCGCGCCTGAACCATGATCGTCCCCCTTCTGAGGGACGGTTATTTCTTCGCGGCGCTGCGGCGCGTTGCCGGCTTCGCTCCAGACTTCGCTCCATCCAGCTTCTGCACGACCTCGGTCAACTCGGCCACGCGCTTGGACAAACGCTCGATGTCCTTCTTGGTGGGCACGCCGAGGCTCGACAGGGAACGGGCGACGCGATCCTCGAAGACCTGCTCCAGCTTGTCCCAGGTGCCGGACGCCTTGGCGGCCGCCTCGGCCATCTTGTCGCCGGTAACCTTGCGCACGAACGACTGGCGGGTCTCGCCTTCCTTGACCAGGGCGTCGAACATCTTCATGCCCTCGGCCCCCAGCTTGGTGCCGCTTTGCTGGGCCTTGGCGAACGCGCCGAGGCCGGCCAGCCAGATCTGCTGCGCCGAATCGCGAACCGTCTGCGCGAAATCGCTTTCTGCCGATGCCTTTCCCGCCAGTGACTTGAGTTTCTTGACCATGATGATGCCTCCTGTGCAAAGTTGATGTTCGGTGTGGCGTTGGCCGCTGTGCTGCCGCGGCGGATCTCACGTAGGCAATCTAGCCTGAAAAATTAGTGAAGGCACACTAAAAAGCTGGGCGAATCATTCTAATGGCCGACGTCGCTCTGCCATGCCGGACTTCCCCGTGTATGATATTTCGCTCAGAAACGAGGAGGTTCGCATGGAATACTTCGTCACCGGCGCGACCGGCTTCATCGGCAAGCGCCTCGTCAGGAAACTGCTGGCCCGTCCCGACAGCATCGTCCATTTCCTCACCCGCTCCAGGGAGCCGGAAAAGCTCGAGGCGCTCTACGCGTTCTGGGGCGTCGACAAGACCCGCGCCATTCCCGTCGTCGGCGACCTCAAGGAAAAGCAGCTCGGCGTCTCCAAGGCCGAGCAGAAGAAACTCAAGGGCAAGGTCGACCACTTCTTCCACCTCGCCGCCCTCTACGACCTCGGCGCATCGGCCGAGGAGGACGAAGCCGTCAACATCGCCGGCACGCGCAACACCCTGGCCCTGGCTGAAGCCCTTGAAGTCCGCTGCTTCCACCATATGAGCTCGATCGCCGCGGCCGGCATGTTCGAAGGCATCTTCCGCGAGGACATGTTCGAGGAGGCGGAAAACCTCGAGCACCCCTACTTCCGCACCAAGCACGAGGCCGAGGGCATCGTGCGCAAGGAATGCAAGGCGCCCTGGCGCATCTACCGGCCCAGTTCCGTCGTCGGCGACTCGCACACCGGCGAGATGGACAAGATCGACGGCCCCTACTACTTCTTCAAGATCATCCAGAAGATCCGCAAGATCCTGCCGCCGTGGATGCCCACCATCGGCCTCGAGGGCGGCCGCATCAACATCGTGCCGGTGGACTTCGTCGTCGCCGCGATGGACCACATCGCCCACCAGAAGGGCCATGACGGCAAGTGCTTCCACCTCACCGACCCGCACCCGCACCGCGTCGGCGACGTGCTGCAGATCCTCGCCCGCGCCGCGCACGCCCCCGACATGGGCATGCGCATCAATGCCGCCCTGCTCGGCTTCATCCCCCGGGGCGTCAAGAAGAGCCTGATGGCCCTCACCCCGGTGCGGCGCATCCGCAGCGCCCTCATGAAGGACCTCGGCCTGCCCGACAACGTCCTCGACTTCATCAACTATCCGACGCGCTTCGACTGCCGCGACACTGAAAAGGCGCTGGAAGGCACCGGCATTGCCGTGCCGCCGCTGGAAACCTATGCCTGGCGGCTGTGGGACTACTGGGAACGCCACCTCGATCCCGATCTTTTCATCGACCGCACCCTGAAGGGCCAGGTCAAGGGCAAGGTCGTGCTGGTCACCGGCGGCTCCTCCGGCATCGGCAAGGCCGTCGCCCGCAAGGTGGCCGAGGCCGGCGCCATCACCATCATCGTCGCCCGCGACCCCGAGAAGCTGGCCGAGACCAAGCGCGAGTTCGAGGCCGACGGCCTGGAGCTCGCCGCTTACTCCGCGGACATCTCCCATTACGAGGAATGCGACGATTTCGTCAAGCAGGTGGTGGAGGAATACGGCGGGGTGGACATCGTCATCAACAACGCCGGCCGCTCGATCCGCCGCGCCATCGAGAACTCCTTCGACCGCTTCCACGACTTCGAGCGCTGCATGCAGCTCAACTACTTCGCGGCGGTGCGCGTGGCGATGGGCTTCCTGCCCGGGATGATCGAGAAGAAACGCGGCCACATCATCAACATCTCCTCCATCGGCGTGCTCACCAACGCGCCGCGCTTCTCCGCCTACGTCGCCTCGAAGTCGGCGCTGGAAGCCTTCTCGCGCTGCGCCGCCTCGGAGTTCGCCGACCGCGGCATCGACTTCACCAGCATCAACATGCCGCTGGTGCGCACCCCCATGATCGCGCCGACCAAGATCTACCAGAGCGTGCCGACGCTCTCCCCGGAGGAGGCCGCCGATCTGGTGATGGAAGCCATCATCCACAAGCCGATACGCATCGCCACCCGCCTCGGCATCTTCGGCCAGGTGGTGCACGCCGTCTCGCCGAAGGTGGCGCAGATCATCATGAACACCAGCTTCCGCATGTTCCCGGACTCG
>WBZL01003766.1_pt1 | contig 13639 bp, 13 predicted proteins | sample 5204291 | NCBI WGS metagenome assembly WBZL01 (sample SAMN12344345, study PRJNA552823) | activated sludge metagenome | biome: Activated sludge suspended growth; feature: Nitrification reactor; material: Wastewater; isolation source: activated sludge from nitrification reactor of wastewater...
AGGCTAATTATTGTTTTTTTTTGTTATCCATTTGATTTATATCGGATTATACTAATAGATTATGGCGGATAAATCAATTTATGAACTTAGATCGCTCGCTGAAATCATCACAGCCCACAAACTCAAAAGCTTATCATTCCCGCTTCTGGACAGTAACCCCAATAACCTTCATGAACTGTACAACCTGATCTCTGCGGGGAATCTAACCTCAACAGCTGAGGTGGAAGATCACTTTTTTTCCAAGCTTTCCAACAGCGCTATCTACGCTACGCGGCTTCAACGCAAATTGCGCGAGTCGCTGCTGGATACGCTTTTTCTCATCGATTCGTCGGAATCCGGATTCAACGCATTGCAAAAAAATTATTACAAATGTTACAGGAATCTGATTGCGGTTAAGATTCTAAATGGAAGATACCAACGGGCGGCTGCTATTCCCATTGCCGAGAGGACCATCAAAAAGGCGATCCATTTTGAGATTTCGGATGTGGTCATCGAATTGGCGAAGGATTTGCGGTTCCATTACGGGGGGATCATCGGCGACAAGAACAAGTGGAGGCATTACCACAAGCTGGTCGAGGAATGGCGGGCCAAACACCAGACGGAGGTCTTGATTGAAGGGTATTACCTGGATATCATGTGCAATTTTATCTTGTCAAAGTCGACCAAAAAGGAATTTTCCAGGGTAGTAGATCAGCATTTGGCATCTATAGAAGGCAGCATGAGGTCTGCAAAAACCTTCAGGAGCACCAGTTATTATTTTATGTTGAAAGTCTTGAAATTTGAAATCGTCAATGATTTTGCCAATGTATTGACGGTAAGTGAAGAAGCCCTAGCCTTTTTCGACACAAAAAAGGAATTGGTGACAGGGCCGACGAGATTCACCTTCAACAAAAACCTCTTGATTTCCTATACCAGGCTGCGAAAATTTCACCTGGCGGAAGCTGCGGCCAGGCGTTGTATGAAATTGGTCACCCCGGGTTCCTTGAACTGGTACAATACCTGTTATCTTTCGATTGTCTTGTATTTTCAATCGGGAAAGTTTGAAGAGGCCCATGCTTTATGGCAACTTGCGGTGACCCACGCCAATTTCAAAAATATTCCTGACTCCAATAAGGAAACCTGGAGGATCATTGAGGCTTCGATCCAATTTTTTATGCTGACCGGGAGGATTGATTCCAAAGATGATCAAAAAACATCCGCTAATTTCAGGGTCAACCGCTTTCTGAATGAGGTTCCCGCCTTCTCAAAGGACAAAAGAGGCAACAATATCAATATCCTGATCCTCCATGTTTTATACTTAATCCAAAGTAAACGATACAACGAAATCCACGACCGGGTTGAATCACTTCGCGTTTATTCAAGCAGGTATCTGCGCAAAGACGATATGTTCCGCAGCAACTGTTTCATCCGCATGCTGATGTGCCTGCCCGCCGGGCATTTCCATTTGGCAGCCGTAAAACGTAAAGCTGCGCCTTTTGTTGAGAAACTCAAAACGGTTCCGTACGCGAAAGCCGATCAGCCCATCGAAATAGAGATTATTCCGTATGAAACCCTATGGGAAATCGTATTGGAAAAACTGGACAAAAGGATAAGATAACAGGGTCTTAAGTTCAATCATGCATCTTTGTTACAGAAAGCTAATCATTTAAATAATTGATTGTTAGTATCTTGTGTGTTAATTATTGCTTTCCTGCCTGATGGCCGGTTAAAATAGCCTTCCTGATCCCTGCAGATTTGACCTGTTCCAAATCGGTAAAAGTGTCCTTGCCCGCCGGCAGTTTAGCCGGTACCTTTGTAACGATTATCAGATCTACACCTAAAACTTAATTTTTTATGAAACCCAAAAAACGCGCCTCCGATTTTAAAAATGGCAAAAAGGGGATTCTCTCTTGGGAACGGTTCTACTTTTTTGCACTGGCTGCAGCGCCGGCGGTGATCACCGAAGGCGATGTATTGTTTTGAATTTTTTACGCCTTGGAATGCGTCGCCGCTGCGGTTTTCGTGCGGCGACGCAAGCTTTTTCCAGGCATCAGGTCAGGAAGAAATGGTTTCCGCCCCCGAGGGGAAAAACTGTTTTTCCAGCATTTGCCAGAGCACCTGGTAGGGGATGATCTCCACCTCGTACATGGCAATGGGTATCCGCGGAAGTTCGGCAATCGTTTGACGCGCTTTTTCATGCAGGGGCTTATGGCCGAATCCGGAGTTGACCAGCGACTCCAGTAGCTGGATGAACATGATGGTCCGTTGTCGGTTCTCCTGGCCGTTCAGGCGCCGTTGCCGATATTTTCGCAGGGCTTCAATCCGGTATTCAGCTTCATCAAGGCGCTTTTCAAGGAGCAATAACATGATCTGGGCCATGAGCATGGGAATATTCCGGCCCTGTTTATCCCGGGCAGCCGCGGGCAAATCGGCGATCAAACGGGAAATGCAGAAATCCTCCGGATACAACGGTGTTCTGGGATCAACCTGCAGCAGCTTTGCGCGGATCAGCAGGAAAAAATAGGCTTTGTACAATTGCCAGGGGAGTTGGGTTACAGCCGGCATATCTATGAATTGAGGGTGTTGGACGGCTTTTGTCCAAATATCCCAGGCATGGGCATACTGGCCTGCGTGGAGCTCGATGGCTATTTGCAATTCCAGCGTCTTGAACCAGTGGTGGGCGCCTGAAGAGCCCAGTTTTATGGCCGATTGTGCGGCTTCTCTCGCCTGTACAAACTTGCCTTGCATCAACAACGCCACCGCAAGTTGCTGGTAAAACATGACAGTCGATTGTTTTCCGGCATGGGGCAAACGGCGGAAATAGTCGATGGCTTCCCGGCTGGCTGATTCCGCCCGTTGCCAGTTTTTTTGCCCCATCAGCGCTGCGATCTCGATCAGGCGGGAGGGTTGCTGGAAAAAAACGGTCGGGATTTTGGGGCGCCAGGGCTCCAGTCGACGGAAGTAATCCGCCGCTTTTTCAGCGATCTCCGGCTCAATCGATTTGGAAGAAGTGTTCAACAGCTGGAGCCTGAGGAACAGGTCGGTAGCCTCATCTTCCTGGCGCCATATCCTGGCCTGCTCTTCCGCTAGAAGAGCATAATGTGCAAATTTGGAGGCGTCCGGCTGGTAAATGCTGTACCATCTTTTCAGGATGCGGGCGGCATCGGCGGCAATCCATGAAAAACGGTATTTCAAGGCTACCGCCAGGATCTCACCGGCTATTTCAACGGCATTCTGCGGTGCGCCGCGCCAAATGAGGAGTTGCATGACCGATTGCAACTGGATGCACCTGGACAATGCCCGTTGCGGATTATTGAAGTCGGGTTGATTCATGTCGATGAAAAACAGCGTGTTGTGGAGTCTTTTCTTGAGGCCGGAAATCAGGCGTTTGAACACTTTGTCATTCGGCGTCATGCCGAAGAGTGCGGCGGCTTCCTCGAGTGTCCGGACTTTGCCTTCCCATACGGCGTCGTACAGCAGGCGGTAGCGGGAAGGGTTAGCGCCTTTTTCCGGGTTGGAAAGGATCTCTATCTGGCGGATCTTGTACCGATTGAGTAAGTGTACCAGTTCAAAGAAATTATTCATGGTTGCCTTTTTTTTGTCAATGTTAGGACCGAAAAGACTAAATTCGCATTTCGATTTTTTAAGCATTCAGCATATCAGAATTATTAAGTTTTGTTAAATGTTTTTATCTTAAGTGTTTAAAATCAATATTTTAAATATTGATAACATGAATGGAAAATCATTTGAATTGCTATTGGATTTGACGGGTTTTATCGGGAGAAACAAGGTCAAACAGCTCTCTTTCCCGCTCTCAAAGGGTGACAAATCGCTCAGGGGCCGGCTGTACGACGGACTGACCCGGGGAACGATAAAATCCCCGGAGGATATTGCCAGGAAGCTGTTTCCGGATGCAAAGGACAAGGCGGCTTCCGTCAACCGGCTGCAATCCCGCTTATGGGAAGCTCTGCTGGATGTGGTATTTCTGATCGATGCGAACAAGTCGGGGTTCAATGAACTGCAGAAAGCTTATTACCAGTGTTCAAGAGACTTATTGGCAACTAAAATTTTGATCGGTAGATTTCAGCGTACTGCAGGAGCGTTAGTAGCAGAGAAGGCTATAAAAGTGGCAATCCGATTTGAAATTTCAAATATTGTTTTTGAATTAGCCTCTGATTTAAGATTTTACTATGGAGTAGTAATGGGTAATTCAAAAAAATGGAAGAATTACGATACTGTACTTTGCGATTGGAGTGATAAAAGACAGTTAGAGATTTTGGTAGAAGGTTACTATATTGAAATAATGGTAAATTTTATTTATTCCAAATCAACTAAAAAAGAATTTTCAAGAAAAGTTGAAATTTTTCTCAATTCGATTGAAACTGAAATGCAATATAAATGGACTGTTCGTGTTTTTTTCTATTATTATTATCTTAAGACCCTTCGATTTGAAATCGAAAATGACTTTCAACAATTGCAAACCACAAGCGAAGAAGCTCTCCGTTTCTTTGAGTCGCGAAAAAAACTATCCACCGGGCCGATATTCTATACTTTTCATAAAAGTCTGTTGATCGCAACCACAAGGCTTCGAAAATTCCCCATTGCGGAATCTGCGGCGGTCAATTGCGTAAAATACACTACACCTGGGACCTTAAACTGGTACAATTCCCAATACCTGACCCTGATCTTGTTTTTGCAGTCGGAACGGTTTGAGGAAGCCTGGGCAACCTGGAAAAAGACTGCTGCTTCTGCGGGGTTTGATAAACTGCCAACCGCAAATAAAGAATCCTGGCAGATTGCAGAGGCGATGGTCCAGTTCCTCATGAAATCCGATAAAATTCAGGCGCTGAGTGAAGAGGACCGCAGGAAAAAATTTCGCATCACCAAATTCCTCAACGAAGTTCCCGCCTTCTCCAAAGACAAGCGCGGCAATAACATCAACATCCTTGTCCTGCATATCCTTTTCCTGGTCCAGGGCAAGCGGTATAATGAAATTCACGACCGCGTGGAATCGCTGCGGGTGTATGCCAGCCGTTATTTGCGCAAAGACGATATGTTTCGCAGCAACTGCTTCATCCGCATGCTGATGTGTCTGCCTGCCGGATATTTCCACAAAGAAGCCGTACTGAGAAAGGCAAAGCCCTTTTGGGAAAAATTGCAAACCGTACCTTATGTCAAAGCTGACCAGCCGATCGAAGTGGAGATCGTACCCTACGAAACACTTTGGGGCATTACCCTGGAGCTGCTGGACAGAAATAACAACGCCTGACCCGGAAAGCCGAGGGCCCTGCATGTGCATGCAAAGCCCTAAGCTGTTTCATGTCGTTTTGTTCCACGGGCTACAACCCATCGATGATAGCCTTGATTTCATCTTTGGTCTTCCCCAATTTTTCCTGAAGGCGGCCGATCAACTGGTCTTCCTTGCCTTCTTCGTAAAGCAGATCGTCATTGGTGAGCTGGGCGTATTCGGTTTTCAGCTTGCCCTTGATCTGTTTCCAATTGCCTTTAATCCGATCTTTGGTTGCACTCATGATTGTATGGTTTTGATTGTTAATTCATTATAGTAACACCCACCGGCCCTGCCGGAGGATGAGGGGGGTACAAATATTCAAAGGACGGCTTTACAGGCTTCTTACCCCGCCGAAGTAATACCGGATCCCGACGGAAAAATCGAAAGCATTGGTGCGTGTGGCCGAGGTGCGGGCTACTCCATCCAGTTCGATCTCATTCCGGCTTCGGGCAAAGTTTTGAGCTTCCAATCCGGTACAGATCCGGATTGAATTCAGCATAGCTTTGAAATGGTTAAGGATTTTGCGTGTTCGACGGTATCACCTTCAGGCGATCTGTAAATAGAAGGCAATGAGATCGAAAATGTTCGGTATACTATAAAAAAAATTGTAATTATTTAGGTCTCCCCAATTGAGGAGAAATTTCCTATATTTCAGGCAAGAAAACAGTTGAGTCTGAGCCTATCCAACGACATAGCATCCCTCAATGATCTGGTCATAAAGCTGATGGCCCGGGTCGAGACGTTGGAAGCGGAGAATCGTCAACTATTGGTCAGGACTCAAGCCCTGGAGACAGAAAACCAGGAACTATTGGTCAGGACCCAAGCCCTGGAGACAGAAAACCGTCAGCTATTGGTCAGGACCCAAGCCCTGGAGACAGAAAACCAGGAACTGCGGGCACGCCTGGCAGCTAACAGTCGTAACAGTCACCAACCTCCCTCCTCGGAAGGGCTGCGCAAGCAAGCGGCACTTCCCAAAAAGAAGCCCAAGGCCAAAGGTGGCCAAAAGGGGCATAAGGGAAAAACCCTGGAGATGGTGGCTGAGGCAGACCGCACTGAGGCCTGTGGGGTTGAAGTTTGCTCCTGTGGTCAAAAGCTCAAGCAGTCAGCCCTACAAATATTGGAACGGCGTCAGGTATTCGACCTGCCCAAACCGAAATTGGAGGTCATTGAATATCAGCGCCTGGGCTGCACCTGCCCGGCGTGTGGAGCGCGCCTCAGCGGACAGTTTCCCGAGGGGGTCAACGCCCCCGTGCAATATGGCGCCGGGGTCAAAACACTGACTACGCTGCTGAATGTGCAAGGATGCTTATCCTACGATAAAATCCGTCAGTTGTTCAGCGACTTGTTCGGCTATGAAGTCAATGAAGCCACCATCCTGAAGGGCAATGAGCGAATGTATCAGGCTCTGGAAAAACCCGAGCAGGAGATTGCAGGGATGCTCTGCCAAGCCCAGTCTGCTCATTTTGACGAAAGCGGCCTTCGGGTGGAGGGGCGCCTGCATTGGCTGCACAGTGTCAGCGATAAAGGCTTCACCTATCTGTTCGTTCACACCAGGCGCGGCAAAAAGGCCTTGACCAGCCCATACTCACTGCTGCCTCATTTCCGGGGCTGGGCCATTCACGATTGCTGGAGCAGCTACTTTGCCTTTGACCAATGCCGTCATGCCATTTGTGGGGCTCATCTGTTGCGCGAACTTCAGGCCCTCAAAGAACAAAAGCGCAAGTGGGCGGCGGCCTTTGGAGACTACCTGCTTTCCCTGTACGACTTCACCCATCAAGGAAGCAGGGCCTTGGCTGCCGGCATGCGAACCTGGGCCGCTCGCCGATATGACGAACTATTAGCCCTGGCCCGTGTAGAGGAACCTCCGCCTGAAAAAAAGAAGGGGCAGCGCGGACGAGCAAAGGGATCCAAAGGATATAATTTGATCCAGCGCCTGGAAAAATACAAGACAGCCGTACTGGCTTTTGCATTCCTTCCCTGGGTTCCCTTCACCAATAACCAGGCTGAACGGGATTTGCGTCCGGCAAAGGTCAAACAGAAAATGGCCGGTTGTTTTCGCACCATCCAAGGGGCAAGGACTTACGCCCGCATCCAGGGTTTTATATCCACCATTCGTAAACAAGGACTCAACGTTTTCAATGAACTTCGCGCCGCTTTATTAGGCGACTGTATCCTCTTTCTCCCAGAGGGAGCTAAATAGTTACAAAAAATTATAATAACAACTGATCGATCTTGCTGCGCATCAAATTTTTGGAAGGGATACCCGTCAGTTTGTCCACCGCTGCGCCGTTTCGGTACAGGAGGATGGCAAGGTGGCCGTTCACCCCAAATTCCTGGGCCGATTCCGGAAATTTGTGCGGATCAATGGAAAAGAACCTGATTTGTGGAGAATAATGACCGGACATGCTTTCCATCATAGTATGCACAAGGGAAGCTCCTCCGGTCCAATCAGATGCGAATACGACAATCCCGGTAAATTCCTTTTGTATATGCTGATTCAACTCCGGGCCTGTGATTTCGTGGTAGATAAGATTCTGAGACAAAACCCTGGTTTTTCTTGAGTATTAATACTTATGGATCGAATCCAATACCATGCCAAAATTGGGATATGGGCATAAGTTAAACATTATCAACAAAATGGGCAGGTTCCCCGGCATGAGTATGAATGCCTGGATTTTGATATTTAAGAAAAATGATGAAATATCGGGAAAAACGCTGAAGGTGCTTACTCCTTCAGGTAATCCAACCGGTGTATATTCAACTTCAGCATTCTGGAAGTCAGTGTTTTATCGTTCATGTCCAAAAGTTCGGCTGCACCGTTTTCGCCGCTTACCCGGCCGTGGGTCCTTTTTAGCGCTTCAAGTATATGAACACGCTGCATTTCCTCCATGGTTTTGAATGAATGGTCCTCTTCAAGTTCGGAGCGGGTCGAAACCAGGTCCAGCAGCAGCTTCTTGCCGGAAGAGAGGATCATGGCCCGCTCGATGAGGTTTTCCAGTTCGCGCACGTTGCCGGGAAAATCATATCGCATCAGGCTCTGAAGGGCAGGCTGAGGAACCTCGGATACATTCTTGCCCAGTTGTTTGTTGAATTTCTCGACAAAATGCCGAACCAGCAACGGGATGTCATCTAGCCTTTCCCGGAGCGGCAGGTTCTTGATGGGGAATACGTTCAACCGGTAATAAAGGTCTTTTCTGAAAGTCCCGGCCTGTACCAGCTTTTCCAGGTTCCGGTTGGTGGCGGCAATCAGCCGCACGTCCACCCTGATCGTCTGGGTTCCGCCGACCCGCTCAAATTCCTTTTCCTGCAGGACCCTGAGCAGTTTTACCTGCAGATCCAGCGGCAGTTCGCCCACTTCGTCCAGGAAGATGGTCCCGTGGTGGGCCGCTTCAAACCGGCCGATCTTTCGTTGGTAGGCTCCCGTGAACGCGCCTTTTTCATGGCCGAAAAGCTCACTTTCGATGAGGTTTTCCGGGAGTGCGCCGCAATTGACCTTCACCAGCGGACGATCTGCCCGGTTGCTCATCTGATGGATCGCCTTGGCCAGCAGCTCCTTCCCAGTACCGGTCTCGCCCAGGATAAGCACCGTTGTATCCGTATCCGCCACCTGCTCCACCTTTTGCAAGACGGTTTTGTAGTTCGGGCTCTTGCTGATGATATTGGAAAAGCTGTATTCAAGCTTGATTTCTTCCTTCAGCAGGATATTTTCCTCTTCCAGTTTTTTGCGCAACCGCTCGTTTTCTTCAAATTGTTTTTGCAGGGCCGCTTCCTTTTGTTTGCGTTCGGTGATGTCGCGCAATATGCCCAGGATCAATTCCTCGCCGGCGTACTTGATCAGGGAGAACCGGCCTTCTACCGGCAGGATCGAGTCGTCTTTTTTCAACACTTCGTATTCGCCGCTGATGGTAGACCCCGACAGGATGGTCTCCCAATCCGACTCGTATTTTTGTTGAGACAGGTTGGGGTAAAAATCAAGCTCCCGCAATTGCTCAACTTCTTCGGGCGTATAACCCAGGTTCTGGCAAAACGAATTGTTGAAATACCGCAGTCTGCCGTCTTTTCTCAACCAGTAGATCATTTCATCGGCCTGACTGAGGGTATGGTAGGAAAGCTGAATGTTTTCATCTTGGGTTTTGCGGTGCCGTATGTCTCTCAAAATGGCGCAGGCGACCTCCCTGTCTTCATAATTGGTAATGGTGATCAGGGATTCAAGCGGAATCGTTGACCCGTCCTTACAGGTCATTTCAAGCTCGGATGATCGGATTTTTTCAATTTTTATCCTTTCCCAGCCCGCCTTGATGTCGGTCATGCTATAATCGGGAAACAGGTCCCGAATGGTCATTCCGGCCAATTCCTGCTCTGAAAATCCGGACAGCTTGCTCAGGGCTTCATTGAAAAACAGGAAATTCCCGTCGACGTCCAACCAGTAAATAATATCTTTTGCTTGTTTGAGGGTTTGTTCGGCGAAATGGATCCGTTTTTCGCGCTCTTTCTTTTTGCGCAGGTCGATGGCGAATTTCAGGCAGTATTCTTTCCCGTGAAAATTGACGTAGTTCAACGAGATCTTTACAGGAAATATTTCGCCGTCCTTGCCTCGGCGCGTTCGTTCGATCTCCAGATTTTTCTGCTCCTTGGCCTCTTGCCAGAGTGCATTCCAGCTTTCTTTGGTGAGCTCGGGGTCGACATCCATCACGGCCATACCCAGCAATTCCTGCTGTGAATAACCCAGTTTTTGGCAAACGGCCTTGTTGACGTATTCGAATTTGCCGTCTTCGCGCACCCAATAGATCATGCTGAACGCGTGATCTATGCAAAACTGCATCAGATACAGCGCTTCGGTCCGCTCGGTAAAGGCGGACAAGTCGCGCAAAATACCGGTGATCTTATGCGTAAACCCTTCGGAGGTTATGGGACTGGCGCGTAATTCAGCCCGCATTCTCCGTGCAGGAAGCTTGAGGTTCAATTCCGTATCAAAGGTAATCCCCTTTTTTGCGGCTTCTTTCAACAATGCCAGCAGGTTGTCGAATTCCTGCTGCGGTAGAAATGTCTTCAGCAGGTCGCGGGCGTCGTTCTCGTCCATGACTTCCTGCGCCGGTATGCCGAGCAATTCCAGCATGCCTTCGGTAAAGAGGATCTCTTTTTTGATCAGGTCGAGTTCCCAGCTTCCGGACCGGGATATTCTTTCCGTCAATTTTAAAAGCCGGTGGAACCGGGCGCTTTCCAGGAGGTTTTCAATTATTCCGCAGCAGAATTGCTCGCCCTCCAGCTCGACCAGCACCCCTTTGAAGCCGACTGGAAAGATGCTGCCTTTGGCAGTCATATGTTCGGTTTCCAGGTAAAGGCGGCCGTCGTCCTGCAGTTGCGTCCAAAGCTTGCGCCAATGCAATAGATTGGTATGCGGATTGATCTGGAAAATGGTTTTTTGATTGAGGTCGGCCTCGGGATAGCCCAATTCATCGGCAAATTGCCGGTTTACGCCGATGATATTGCCTTCGCGATCGAGCCAGACGACGCCATGGTCAATTATGCCGATTGCTTCCTGATAGATGGAAAGGAGCTGATTGTGCTTGACAGGACTTGATGCCATTCACCTTTTTTTAAACCGTTTTTTTTCATGTTGTAGTGTAGTAAGGATTCAGGGCGTGCCCGAAATAGGATCATTCCGCGTTCGGATACATGTTCCGGAGGAATGATCTATCTGCCAATCAGGGTGAAAGATAGGCAAAATAATGGGGAATGCTATTAGAAATTCTGAAATATCAGGAATTATTTTTATTTCCACCGAACACTGACCCGGATGGTGCGTTCAAATTATATAAAGCAACATAATCATAAAAGTTGCTAACTTTCTTGATTTACTGACCTGAAAATCAAGTCTTTCGATTTTATTTATTCAAAAGCAAAAAGTGTTTAACCTTTTTGGTTATAAGGCTTTGTTATTTTTTCACTTAAAATATTTCAATCATGAACAATCGATCAAAAATGTTGATGGCAATCGGCGCCGGCCTGTTGGCCGGGGGGGCATTCGGTTATTATCTCAACTCTGAGAAAGGCAAACGAATGCGCAAAAAAGCCAAGAAAGCGGTCAGGGATCAGGCTGACCAGTTGTCGGAGCGCTTCTCCCAGCTTGCCACCGACGCCAAATCCTGGTTTGACAATATGACGACTACCGCGAAATCGAAAATTGAGGAAATGGCCGAAACGGCAGAAGACAATGTAGACGGCGTGAAGAAAAACCTCAAAAAGGGCGCTGATAAGGCAAAAGCCCGGATGAAGTCTACCGCCGACAAAATTGAAAATGCAGTCGGGAATAACTCAACTCATTGACCCGGTTGTTAAATCTGCACCATGAATCATTCGGAAGAATTATTGCAAACTGCCGGAGAAACGATGGAATACGCCCGGCAATACGCCCGCCAGCAGGTCGAATATTACCGGCTGGAATTTGCCGGGCGACTGGCCAAAACCACCGCCGCGCTGATCACCCTGGTCGCGGTAACCTCCGTTGTCGCGCTGTCAATGGTCCTGTTGTCCATCGCGGCAGGCTTCTACCTGGGCGGCGTGTGGGGGTCGTACACCCAGGGATTTCTGGCTGTCGGAGGCACCTATTTTCTGGTGGCCGCCGTAATCTACCTGATGAGGCACCGGTTGGTGACTAACCCGGTTCTGGCTGTTATCCTGAAAGCTTTCCTGGACTAAAAGAAAGGCACCATGAAAAATCCTATCCGAACCCTGGCTGACCTCGAACGGGAGCAGGAAAAATTGAAACTGCAAATGGAGGTGGCCAAACATGCATTTGCCCAAGGCATGGTAAATACCCGCAAGCAAGCCGGGCGGTTCTTGCTGGGAAAAATGGCCTTGCCGGCCTCCCTGGCAGGACTGGCCTCCCTTTGGCTTCGCGGCAACCGGGAAAACGGGAAACCGGAACCGGTCGCGGAACAGCCCTGGTGGCAAAAAGCTTTACCGGTCATAATTCCCATACTGGAATCCATAGCCGGGAATCCGGAAGGTGAAACGACCGGAAATGAAAATGGTGCAGATTCAACCCATAGACATCCCTAATGCTCCATTAACCAATTAAACAATCCACATATGAGAAAGAATATCGGCATCCTGCTGATGGTACTCGGCATCGCCCTGGGCATCTACGGATTTACCAAACTGGACGATAACAAAGCCGATATCCGGATCGGCGATCTGGAGCTCAGCGCCGAAGACAAAGGCGGCATGAACCAGGCCTATATTTTACTTGGGCTCGGCGCCCTTGGTCTGTTGGCCGGAGCAGTAGCCGTAAGTAAAAGATAGACTAGCGGCGCGAAATCTAGATACCACACAAGTTTCGCGGCCTCTTTTTCCGACATGCTGCGTTGCTCGGCGGTCACAGAGTCCCGCTATGCTCCCTTCTCGCGCCTTGCCTGTCGAAAAAATAGCCTCCCGAAACTATGGTGCTACTTAAATTTCGCGCCACTAGCGGCCTCCGGATTTTGTCAAAATAAAAAGCCATGCTCCTGTCAAAAGGAACATGGCTTTCGTTTTGCTGTGAGAGGAGGATTCGAACCTCCAAGGGGCGGTTAGTCACGCGAAACGCTCGATTTTTCCCGTCCTTCCCCACCCTCGTGACCGGAGGGCGTGGCTGCCTGTTTCACCACCTCACAGTATTTAAGTCCTGCTTTTCAGGACAGTGCCTGACTTCGCTGAAGCTTTGTCAGACGGTGCCTGACTTTGCTGAAGCTTTGTCAGACGGTGCCTGACTTCGCTGAAGCTTTGTCAGACGGAGCTGTGAGGGAAGGATTCGAACCTTCAAAGGGCGGTTAGCCGCAGCACAAGGTTAAGTGGTCAACCCTAATCCCGAAGGATTTATGCTGTGTTTATCCCGTTTATCCCTACCCCCGAGACAAGAGGGCATGGCTGCCTGTTTCATCACCTCACAGTGTTTGAAGCGTTTTGTAAAGCCTTTGCTTTTTCGCTTTCTGATGATGCAAAGATAAAATAGATGCCATTTTTATGCAAATTTTTCAAAAAGAAAATCAAAAATTTTAGAAATCATTAAAATTATTCCAGTTTTTTGATATTATCTAAGAATCACACCTGTCACACCGCGGGTTTTTAAGAATTCTTAAATGAAGGAATTGGACATTTGAAGATTTGGTAATAAAAAGCCGTCATTTTACATTAAATTTCAAAAAATATGCAAATCTTGATATATTGTATTTTGATCTCCTGAAATAACAATGCAATAAGTTGAAAATCAACCAACCCAAAGAATGTCTGCAAACCTCCCCTGAGTGCCCTGAGTGCCCTGAGTGCCCTAAGTGGTCCCCCCCAACACCCACCCTAAGTGCCCTGAGTGCCCTAAGTGGTCCCCCCAAC
>WBZL01003768.1_pt1 | contig 13633 bp, 14 predicted proteins | sample 5204291 | NCBI WGS metagenome assembly WBZL01 (sample SAMN12344345, study PRJNA552823) | activated sludge metagenome | biome: Activated sludge suspended growth; feature: Nitrification reactor; material: Wastewater; isolation source: activated sludge from nitrification reactor of wastewater...
CCAGGGTTTGCGCCAGATGACGTGCGACAGCGGCCAGTTGCACTTCGTTCAGCAACAGTTGATCCTCACCTATGGTCGTTCAACCACCTTCATGAGGAAATCTGCGCTGTCCTGCAAGACGGGTGCCTTGCTGCGAAACGGTCTGGACAGAGCCATCACGACATCTTCATGCCCAAGGTCATTATAGGCGCGAAATTCAGCAGGAGCCCCCAGTTCATGCAATTTGCGCGAAAGCAGGATTGCATTCCTTGGCTTGACCGTATCGTCCGAGGCCCCGGTCACAATCATGATTGGAGGCGCATCGCTGCGTGCAAATGTGATCGGCTGGGTTTCAAGTGGCTGTGGCCATTGGTTCATCGCGCTGATCGCGCGATGTGAATCAAAGGGATAAAAATCATAGGGACCTGACAGCCCGACGGTTGCACGGACAATCGAGGGCCTAACGCCTGCAGACATCAAATAAGATCGATCCAGCGTCAGCATCATGGCAATATAGGCGCCAGCGGAATGGCCGGCGAGAACGATGCGATCCGGATCGCCACCGAATCTTGCAATATTGTCGTGAACCCATCGGACAGCCGCCGCACCATCCTGATTGAACGCCGGGAAACGGACATTGGGAACCTTGCGATAATCCGGAACGACTACAATGAAGCCGCGATCGGCATAGGCGCGTGCAGCAAAGCCATAATGATCCTTGTCACCATGCGCCCAGCCTCCGCCGTAAAAGAACACCATGACTGGTCGGGCTTGCCCGGATGATTCTTTCTGACCCCAGACATTGAGCATTTGCCCGCTCTCTTCGTCAAAAAGAACATCCGTCGCGAGTTTTTCCGCCTTACTTCCGCCAAGCCATAGCCTGTCGATCAGGTCGAGCTGATTGGGGGGGGCAATGAACCGGGTAAACAGAAAGATCGCTGCAGCAACGCCGAACAGGGCAAGGAGGAGAGTCTTCATGCAGTCTTCCGTCAAAAGGCGTCCGCTGGCAAGGCCATCACCGCTTCCGCACCTGCTTCAAGCTTGCGCCGCAGCGCGCCGCTATCGGGCATGATCCTCTCAGCAAAGAAGCGCGCAGTGATCAGCTTTGCTTCCATGAAAGATTGATCCGCGGTGCCTCCATCCAAGGCGGACTGCGCGGCACTGGCCATTTTCAGCCACATCAAGCCAACCGAAACAATTCCCATCAAATGAAGATAGGGGGTTGATCCCGCTCCGGCATTGTCGGGGTTGGCCAATCCATTCTGCATCAGCCACATGGTCGACGCCTGAAGATCACCAAAGGCCTTTTCAAGGCGTGCAGCAAAATCTGCAAGCGGCGGCTTGGCCTTGGCAGCTTCGATCTCTGCAGTCACCAGCGCAAAGAATGCACTGACGCCACGTCCTCCGTTTTGTGCAAGCTTCCGCCCGACAAGGTCCAGTGCCTGAACCCCATTTGCGCCTTCATAGATCTGTGTGATGCGGGCATCGCGGACATATTGGCTCATGCCCCATTCTTCGATGAAGCCATGGCCACCATAGACCTGCTGCATGGCCGTCGCGATATCATACCCCTTGTCTGTGCCATATCCCTTGATCACGGGTGTCAGCAGCGAGATGAGATCATCAGCCAGCTGGCGTTCGGCTTCCGTTGGCGCATTGTGGGCAAGGTCCACCTGAAGCGCACCCCAAAGGCACAGGGCACGCAGGCCTTCGGTCAGGGCCTTGGCTTCCATCAGCATCCGTCGGATATCGGGATGAACCAGGAGCGGATCCGCCTTTTCATTTGGGTCCTTCGCGCCGGTCAGGGATCGCCCTTGTCGCCGATCCTTGGCATATTGGAGGCCGTTCTGATACGCGATATCGGCCTGTGCCAGACCCTGTACGCCAACCCCGAGCCGTGCAGCATTCATCATGATGAACATGGCCGCCAAGCCCTTGTTTTCTTCGCCAACCATGTAGCCCGTCGCGCCATCATAATTCATTACACATGTAGCCTGCGCACGGATGCCCATCTTGTGCTCGATCGATCCGCAACTGACCGCATTGCGATCGCCCAGAGAGCCGTCGTCATTCACCAAAATCTTCGGGACAATGAACAGGGAAATGCCCTTGCTTGATTCCGGAGCATCAGGAGTCTTGGCCAACACGAGATGGATGATGTTCTCGGTCAGGTCATGTTCCCCACCGGAAATGAAAATCTTGGTGCCGGTGATGCTATAGCTTCCATCTGCCAGCGGCACTGCACGAGTTCGAATAAGCCCCAGGTCGGTGCCCGCATGGGACTCGGTAAGGTTCATTGTTCCGCCCCATTCACCCGAGATCATTTTGGGCACGAAACGCGCCTTCTGCTCTTCAGAACCTTTGGCAAGAATGGCTGCGACTGCCCCCATGGTCAGGCCAGGATACATGCCGAAGGACTGGTTCGCGGCCATGCGAAACTCTTCCATGGCAGTGCCAACAACATGGGGAAGCCCTTGGCCACCGAATTCCTCAGGCGCAGACAGGCCAACCCAGCCGCCCTCTCGATAGGCTCTGTAAGCGTCCCTGAAGCCATCTGGCGTGGTAACGCTGCCATCCGGATGTCGTGTGCAGCCCTGCTCATCGCCCGACTTGTTCAACGGAAAAAGGATTTCCTCGCACACGCGGCCACCTTCCGTCAGCACAGCCTCGATCATGTCGGCAGACGCATTTTCAAAGCCGGGCAATGCGGCGTACCGTTCAATGCCAATGACATGGTCGAGTATGAACCGCGTATCGCGGACTGGAGCACTATACTGGGGCACGCTTCTTCTCCTGGTAACAAGCCTTTTCAGGCGTCGCCAGTGGCGTCCGCCTCTTTCACAATATCGATGAAACGCGACAGCTCATCAATATGTGCGTCGATATCGACACGCTGCCGCTTGAGCAGATCGATTCTCGCCTGACATTTTTCTATGGTCACCAGCCGCTGGGCATGCCTCCCATCGCCAATGTCATACAGGTCAATCATTTCCCGGATGTCCGCAAGGCTGAAGCCAACTCGCTTGGCTCTCAAGATCCACGCCAAGCGGGCCCGATCACGTTTGGTGTAAATTCTGGTCAGGCCACGTCGAATCGGTGAAATCAGGCCTTCATCCTCGTAAAAGCGCAATGCACGGGCCGTGACCTTGAATTCGTCCGAAAGGTCGGAAATGGAATATTGATGCCGGTCGCGCGGATCGATGATTTCTACGGTAGCACTGGACATGTACGAGTGTTACTTTACGTATACGTAAGGGTCAATCCCGCACGAGCTGACTCCCGTCGATCCGGCGAAAAAAACAGCTCTGCTCACCTGTATGGCAAGCCGGTCCTTCAGGGCGGCACCGAAGCCAGATCGCATCCTGATCGCAATCGATACGGGCTTCGATCACGTGCAGCACATGGCCCGATGTTTCACCCTTGATCCAAAGCGCGGCGCGGGAGCGGGACCAGAAAGTGGCCTTGCCGGTCCGCAACGTTAACTCCAGCGCTTCTGCATTCATGTGCGCAAGCATCAGCACGTCCCCCGTCACCGCATCGGTGCAGACAGCGGTAATCAGTCCTTTGTCGTCAAATTTCGGGTCAAGGGACTGGGTCATTTCGCGTTGGTCGTTCATTGGGGCAGTTTAGGCCTGTCGCGGCGCAGGGCAAGTGAGGAGGGTCGTCCCGACCAGTTTCGGCCATTTACCTCCAATGGGCATTACAAATTGCGGACAAGCCTCTATATGCCCGGCACGGCGAAACCATCAGGCGATTCCAAATGATTACAACTCATCCATTCGATGATGACAAGTTGAGGGAAGAGTGCGGGATTTTTGGGGTTTGGGGAGCGGAGACAGCGTCAGCGGTCGTAGCTCTTGGCCTTCATGCCCTCCAGCATCGCGGACAGGAAGCTGCGGGCATAACCAGCTGGGACGGCAGCAATTTCCATTCCCATCGGGCCATGGGCCATGTCGCGGGAAATTTCGATCGGGATGATATTATCAACGGCCTGCCGGGTAACGTCGCCTGCGGCCATGTCCGATACGCTACGACGGGAGAGACATCGCTGCGCAATGTCCAGCCGCTCTTTGCCGATCTCGCGTCCGGCGGATTTGCGGTCTCACACAACGGCAACATTTCCAATGCCATGACCGTCAAACGCGACCTTGTTCGCAAGGGCGCAATCTTTCAGTCCACCAGCGATACCGAGGTCATCATCCACCTTGTCGCCACGAGCACTTACAGGACGTTGCTCGACAAGTTCATCGATGCGCTCAAGCAGGTCGAAGGAGCCTATTCGCTGATCTGCTTGACGCCAGAAGGCATGATCGCATGCCGTGACCCATTGGGCATTCGCCCTTTGGTCCTTGGTCGTTTGGGTGACGCGTATATCATTGCATCAGAGACCGTTGCTCTCGACGTTGTCGGCGCCACCTTTGAACGCGAAGTCGAACCCGGCGAAATCGTGATTGTTGCAAATGGGGATCTGCGTTCGATCAAGCCTTTTTCCCCGACAAATCCAAGGCCCTGCATCTTCGAGCACGTCTATTTTTCAAGGCCGGATTCGATTGTGGATGGGTCAAGCGTCTATTCTGTCCGCAAGGCCATTGGCGCCCAACTCGCAATTGAAAGCCCGGTTCGGGCGGATCTCGTCATTCCCGTGCCGGATAGTGGCACACCTGCGGCAATCGGCTATGCCCAGCAATCCAGCATCCCTTTCGAGCTTGGAATCATTCGGTCCCACTATGTAGGGAGGACATTCATCCAGCCCGGCGATCAGGTGCGGCATCTGGGGGTCAAGCTGAAGCATAATGCAAATCGGGCCCTGATCTCTGGCAAAAGCGTCGTATTGATCGATGATTCCATCGTTCGGGGAACGACCAGCCTCAAGATTGTGCAGATGATGCGTGATGCGGGCGCGACCGAAGTCCATATGCGGATTGCAAGCCCCCCGACGCGGCATAGCTGTTTCTATGGGGTGGACACGCCCGAACGGTCAAAGCTGCTCGCCGCCAAGCACAATCTTGAAGAGATGCGGACCTTCATCCACGCCGATAGTCTGGCATTCATTTCGATTGATGGCCTCTACAAGGCGCTTGGTGAAGATCGGAGGGCAGACATCCGGCCACAATATTGTGATGCCTGCTTCACGGGAGACTATCCCACGCGTTTGACGGATCAGGATGAAATCGCACCGGAAAGCCAGCTCAGCCTGTTAGCCGAACGGGTGGTGTGATGGATCGACCGCTTGAAGGGCAAATAGCGCTTGTCACCGGCGCATCACGCGGAATCGGCGGCGCCACGGCGGAGGCATTGGGGCGTGCCGGTGCGCATGTGATTCTGACGGCCCGGACCTCCGCTGGACTTGAGGAGGTCGAAGAACGCATTCACCAGGCCGGTGTGACTGCGACGATCGCTCCGCTCGATCTGACCGATCCCGACAGTATCGGTCGCCTGGCTCAGGCCATTTCAGGTCGCTGGGACAAATTGGACATTCTCGTGCTCAATGCGGCAATGCTCGGGACGCTTGCACCTGTGCAGCATCTCGATGCGAAGGAGTTTGCGCAGCTTTTCACGCTGAACGTCAGTGCCCAAGCAGCGCTGATCGCCGGATTTGATGCCTTGCTGCGGAAGGCTGGGAAGGCGAGGGTGGTGGGCATCACTTCAAGTGTAGGTGCAACGCCACGCGCGTTCTGGGGCGCTTACGGAGCTTCAAAGGCGGCCTTTGACACTTTGCTTGGCGCCTATGCCGAAGAAAACCGGAATACGGGCAAGATCGCGGTTGCCATTGTCGATCCGGGTGCCACGCGGACCAAAATGCGGGCGCAAGCCTATCCGGGTGAGGATCCTGCCGCGCTGAAATCGCCGGAAGACGTTGCAGCTCGCATTCTTTCCCTGCTCACCACAGGCTTTGATACAGGGTACCGGGAACGGATCGGTTAACCATTTCCGGCAGCATTGCATTAGGCAATTGCTTGCTAATTTCGTCGCAGGACCAGCATTGTCAGGAATGTACGATGCACGAAACACGTTCATATCATTCAGCCGCACAGGAAGATCGGTGTGGCACAAGAGCTCCGATGCGGCTTGCAGCGAAACTGCGCGCATCTGGTGCACCGGGATTTGAAGTGACCGTCTATGACCTGTCGATCAGCGGCTTCTGCTGCGATGCCGTGACCGGCATGAAACCGGGCGCGATCTGCTGGGTTACGCTGCCGGGCCTTTCCAGCCTTCAGGCAAATGTGATCTGGAACGACGGTTCACGGGTTGGTTGCGCATTTGACCATCTGTTGAACGTTGCGGTCTACGATCGCATTGTCGCCGTCCACGGCACAGCGCATCAATCTTCGGTATCAAGCGCCTTCTGAACCGCCTTGTAGAATGCAAGGCGTTCAGCGCCGACGCCTTCGGGGTCGGTCGCGGTCGGCCAGTTCCCGTTTGAGGCGATCACCAGTTCGCGCTTGGGATCGATGAAGATGCCCTGTCCGAAAATTCCCTGGGCAGCAAAACTGCCATCATCGTTCGTCCACCATTGGTACCCATAGCCCCGACCCGGAACGTCAATTTCTGCCTGCTTGGTCGTTGCGTGGCTCAGCCAGTCATCTGGCACGATCCTGTGCCCGCCGGCAATGCCGCCTCCCAGAATGAACATGCCGAACCGTGCATAGTCCCGCAAAGTCGCAGAAATGCAGCATCCGCTGATTTCATGACCAGTAGGGCCGACCATCCAGATTGCGTCACTCTGCATTCCATAGGGCTGCCAGACTTTTTCAGACAGATAGGCTGAAAGCGTCTTGCCGGTTGCGCTGGACACGAGGACCCCGATCAGGTTCGTTTCGCCTGTCTTGTAGACCCACTTGCTGCCTGCCGGCGCTTCCCTCGGCAGTTTGCGCATGTAGCTGACGGTGATGTCCAGACCGGGCTCAGGCTTTTGCCGATTGAAAAGGGCAACGTCCGACTTTGGATCCGTATAATCCTCGTTCCATCTGACGCCCGACGTCATTGTCAACAACTGCCGCACAGTCACATCATCATATGCGGACCCACGCAGGCCCGGGATATAGACCGTCACCTTGTCTTCGAGACTCTTGATGTAGCCATCCTTCAGGGCAGCTCCGACAAGTGTTGAGGTGAACGATTTTGCAACAGAGAAGCTGGTCCAGCGACCTTCCGGTCCAAATCCCAGCGCATATCTTTCAAATCTGATCTTGCCTTTCTGGATGATGAGCAGGCCCGCATTCCGCTGGTGCTTCATCAAGGCATCCAGATCGAAATCCAACGTCAAAGGCTTGCCTTGTTCCAGCGCAAGCACAGGGCCACCGGCAGCGATCGTGTTTGACTTTGCGAGTTTCTCCATAACGCGAAAGGCATTGTCGCGTTGTTCCTGTGTCCAGAAGAGCACGTTGTCGTCCTTTGGCAGATCAGCAGATGTCTGTGCGTTGGCACCCATATGCATCAATGCCAGTGCCAATATCCATTTCCGCATTGCCAGTCCCCTCCTTGACCAAGGTGACCTGGCCGACAGTAATCCCGCCGCTTCGGAAACCACCTTCACAATACATCAGATAGTAGCGCCACAACCCCTGGAACCGCGAGTCAAATTCCGCCGGAAGGCGACCGGACCGTTCGGCATCATCAAAACGGTCCCGCCAGCGCCGAAGAGTTTCCGCATAGTGGAGAGGAAAATGCTGCGGATTCTCCCATCGCAAGCCCCGTTCCTCTGCAAGTTTCCGGAAGCGACGCTCGGAAAGCAGCATACCCCCGGGGAACACGAATGTCTGAATGAAATCCACGTTCCCGGCATAACTGTCAAAAATGGCATCATCGATCGCGATGAACTGGATGGCAGCGCGTCCGTCTGGCTTGAGGCTCCGGGCGATCACGTCCAGATAGGTTGGCCAATAGGCCTGACCGACCGCTTCAACCATTTCGACAGACGCAATGGCATCAAACTGCCCAGAAATGTCCCGATAGTCGCAGATCCGGTAGGAGACGGTCTCGCCCTCGGCCCTGGCGGTCTGTTCAGCCCAGGCGCATTGCGATGGCGAAAGCGTGATCGCTGTGACCCTGTGGCCGAGCCCGGCACAGTATCGTGAAAGATACCCCCAGCCGCAACCAATCTCCAGAATGTCCGAACCGGGCCGAAGGTCCAGCCGGTTGATCAAAGTGGCAACCTTGCGTTGCTGCGCGGATTCGAGAGGCTCCTGTTGAGTGACAGACTCGGCAAAGATCGCGCTTGAATAGCTCATCGTCTCGTCAAGCCAGCTGCTGTAGAAATCATTGCCAAGGTCATAATGTGCAATGATGTTGCGCCGCGCGCCGGGGCGGTTGTTCCGCCTCATCCAGTGGAAAATCCGTCGAGACAATCGGGACAGGCCGGACGGGCGGCCAAGATTGCCCAGGCTGCTGCGGTTGAGCATGAACAGCTCGAACAGCGCGACAGGATCGGGGCTTGCCCACTCGCCCTTTTCCCACGCAACGTACCAGCCAACGGATCCGGAGCGGGCCAGCCGGAGTAGCGCGCGCCATCGGCGCAGCTCAATCCGTGCAACAGGGCCCGGGGCATGGCCACCGATGATGCGGAAATGCCCTCCAGGTAAGACTGCCTCGATTACGCCAAATTCAAGTCGCGCATCGAGCCCATCAAGAAACCGATGAAACCCGCGCCAGCCAAAACGCCCGAGAAAGCCGGCCTGCGGAGGGCGTTCCTGGTGAACGCGGCTGGATGGCGGCTTGGTCATGGCAGGTCACGCCTACATGCCGGTGACGTCATGAAGGCCTTCAACTGTGCAGCTGGCGCATTACGTCCCGTGCCGTGCGGCACACAGGGAACGATCTGAGTCAAAATTTGCAAGCTCTCTTCTCGCATTCCGCATTTTCTTACACGGGACTATACTCGAATCCGGCAAGTTTTGGCTGCATCGCGGATGAGCAACATACGCTTTTTTGGTGGCTCGTCCATGTGATCGCGATGTGGAGACCTGTCAGGCAAGAGCGGCAATGATGCGTCGCGAGCCGTGGTGTCAGGGAACAGACACTATCGTTGCCCGTGCAACATAGGCAACCAGTGACGTGCCAGCCGGGATCGTCGCACTTCGCCCTGTAAATCCCGGAGTCAGGACGACCATTCCAACGACTGCTCCTGCCGTGACACTTCCCCGGTTGGACGCATTTCCAAGCAACCGAACAGTTGTGCTCCCTACAGTCATGTAAAGGGGCTGAATAATGAGTCTGCCCGACATGCCAAGCGCACCCTTCGCCCTGGCATCGCTCACCTGACCTGTTGCCGCTGCCCCCTTGGGAACTATCACCTTTCCATCGACGACAAGATCCTGCGTCGTCCGCAAGGCGACAAGGTCGCCCTTCACACTGGTCTTGCTCGAGAGGGCAACTACAGTTTCAAGCCTGACTTCGGTGTCGGCCGAAAGACTGACAGGCGTCTCCGCAAGGGTAATGCTGGACATCGTCAGGAAAGCCAGACCGCACCACAATTTTTTTCCAGAACGCAGTATCATTGTACGGTCATTGGCTCCGTTGGGGCAGCGCGCTTGATCGGTGTGCTCGACATGTCAAGCAGGACATCTTCACCTACAAAGGCAGAAATGATTTCTCCCGCCTTTATCTTGGCATTGTTTCCACGATGAAAGAGGCCGACCACGCCTGTGAATATGACCGCTACCCCGGCGGAGCCAGCTCCAGTTCCCTTGGCGCTGACTTCGCCATCGAGGGGAATTTCCGCGGCGCCAAGGCTGATATGTTGAAGTTTTGCGGTCATTCGGCCGGACTTGCCTAGCCCTCCCGAGTCTTCTGCAGCCAGGACAGTTCCAAATGCAGGCGTCCCGATCGGAACAATGATCTGTCCATCAACGACCACAGGCTGATGGACCCGCAGCTTGATCCGTGTTCCGGCTGCTGCGGTGGCAGTGCTGACTTCGCTGATCGCCATGAGGACAACGGGCGTATCCCGCTTGACCAGCACCAGAGGCGCTTTGACAGGTGCAGCGCTTTCCAAGGCAGGTGCTTCGTTCGGGACAGCCGCAGGATCAACAGCGGGTTGGCTCGATGCGCCGGAAGACAAGGCCAATGTTGCAAGAACTAGAAATCGCAATTCACGCACTCCCCAATGCACCCCGGCCCCTCCGGCAATCAAGTGGGGCGTCAAGTGGAAGGCTGAGTAGCACGAAATGGGGGGTGTGCAACTGATTGACACACTGTGCAGCAATCTGCCACGCTCGGGCTTGTCAACATGTGGGAGGACACTCAGTGAAATCGTATCAGTATCTAGTCGTTGCAATGCTTGCGGCTACGGGGCTTCAGCCCGCAACAGCCAAAGAGGCGCCTAAGACCTATATTGTGGTCAATGAGGAAGTGGGCGTCCCTGTCTTCCCGTACGACATTACCGATCGGCCATATAAGGTCCTGGGCGAAGTGACCGCCGGCGTGAGAAAGGCAACTGTCTTCAGCAAGGAAGCCTCACAGACCAAAATCTATAAAGAATTGTGGGAACGTGGCGAGAAGATGGGTGCCGATGCCATCATCAATGCGAAGTATGGCGATTCTCATATTTCTGCCTTTAGCTGGGGCAAGACAAATGCCACCGGAACCGCGATCAAGTTCACCGATCCGGAACCTGTTCCACAACAGCCAGCCCAATAGATATCCGTTTTGCAGCGTGCGGCCTCGGTCCGGGGCCGCCGCACTTTTCATTCACATTCATGCCAGAAACTTCAACGCTGACCTTCTGAAATCGGCTCGGGAAGGATCTTTCGCGCCTCGTTCCAGCGAAGCGCCTTGAGAGAGGCTTTGGCGGACAGGGTGGGATTCGAACCCACGGTGAGCGTGAACCCACGCCGGTTTTCAAGACCGGTGCCTTAAACCACTCGGCCACCTGTCCGCTTGAAGGGGCCGCGCATAGCGGAGTCATTGCGGTCCGCGCAAGCGGTGTCACAAAATGGGGTGACGGAACCGTCTCTGCTATGGCAGACTGCGGCTATGCGATCTTTCCGTCTTCGCGCTGCAATCGCTTTAGCCTGCGTTACGTTCACGCTAGGTGCGAGCGCGGAGCCCGAGCCGCCAGTGCAGGCGCCCGATCCATTTCAGCAATTTGTCGAGCAGCTTGGCGCACAGGCCTTGGCCCAGGGTGTTTCGCGCAGAACGGTCGATGCGATCATGCCCACGCTGTTTTTCAGCCAGCGTGTTGTGAACCTCGATCGGGCGCAGCCGGGCGGGCCTCCCAATTCTCCCATTCCCAAATTTGCGCCCTATGCGGCGCAGCATGTGGATACGGCGCGGATCAACCGGGGGCGCGCGAAATACAGGGCCCTGCTGCCCTTGTTGCAGCAGGTCGAGAATGAAACAGGGGTGCCAGAAGCGATCATGGTCGCCATTTGGGGGCATGAAACCAACTATGGTTCTTACACCGGCGATTTTGATCTTGCGAATGCCTTGGCAACCCTTGCCTTTGAAGGGCGGCGGCGAACATTGTTCGCGACGGAGTTCATTGCCACGCTGAAGCTGATCGATCGAGGTGTGCCGCGCGAGACATTGAAGGGAAGCTGGGCAGGGGCCACCGGATATCCACAATTTCTGCCTTCGACCTATCTCCGTTATGGTCGTGACGGCGATGGGGACGGTCGCGCCGATATCTGGTCAAGCGAAGCAGACGCGCTGGCATCCATCGCCAATTATTTTCGGGCTTCGGGATGGCGGGCTGGCCAGCCATGGGGCGTGAAGGCCTTTGTTGCCGATTCGCTGGATCGGACGCAGCTCGGGAGCCGGTTGTCCCCGTCACGCTGTGCCCGGGTCTTTGCCCGCCACAGCCAATGGAAAACAATTGCAGAATGGCGGTCCATGGGTGTCATTCCTCTGGAAAGCAAAGGCATCAGGAACACGGACCTGGCGACGCTCCTCGAGCCGGACGGACAGGGCGAAACGGCATACCTCCTCACTGGAAATTACAGGGTGATTCTCGAGTATAACTGCTCGAATTTCTACGCGCTGTCCGTTGGCCTGCTTGCTGATGAGGTTACCCGGTAACGCCAGTGCTTGGTCATCGCGGCGCATGGAGCTATCGCGGATATTGTCGTGGTTCCTGAGTCGAAGGCCGAACATGAAATTCCCATTTGCGTTGCCTGTTGCCCTGCTTGCGGTGTCCATTCCAGTCAGTGCCGCTGCTCCCCCGTTTGAGACGAGTGCCCCGGTGGCCTATATGGTCGATCTGTCATCGGGTGCGGTCCTCTATGCAAAGGACGCAGACCGGAGGATTCCGCCCGCATCCATGGCAAAGATGATGACAGCGCACCTTGCCTTTCGCCTTATCAAGCAGGGCAAGTTCCGGCTTGATCAGAAATTTACCGTGAGACCCGAAACCTGGGCGAAATGGCATGGTCCGGCTGCAGGATCGACGATGTTCCTGTCCGCGGGCGAGGACGTGAGCATCGAAAATCTGCTTCATGGCATTGTGACGCTTTCAGGCAATGACGCGTGCGTTGTGCTGGCAGAGGGGATGTTCGGCACCGAACAGGCTTTCGTTGCCCAAATGAATGCCGAAGCGAAACGGTTGGGCCTGTCCAACACCAATTACGGAACGTCCAATGGATGGCCAGATGGTGGTGTGACCTATACCACGGCCAAGGATCTGGCGGTTTTGGCGCGCGCAACCATTGATGAGACGCCAGACATGTACCGCAAGTTCTACAGCCAGACCCAATTCACATGGGGCAAGACGCTGGGATCTGGCGCAGACATTACCCAGGCCAACCGCAACCCGATCCTGGGCCGCATCGCCGGCGCAGATGGAGTCAAGACCGGGCACACAGAAGAGGCCGGTTATGGCTTTACCGGGTCCGCTGAACAGAACGGGCGGAGGCTTGTCATGGTCGTTGCGGGTCTCGACACGTTCAACAACCGCATCACGGAATCCGTCCGTTTCATGGATTGGGGATTCAAGGCCTGGGAAACACGGCCGCTGGTCGCTGCCGGAAAGGTGGTGGAGCAGGCCGAAGTGCAGATGGGCAGTGCGTCACGCATTGGGCTCGTTGCACCGCGCAACATTGCGGTCACGCTGCCGATGGGGTCGTCCGCGCGGATGAGCGTGAAGGTTGTCTATGATGGGCCCATCAAGGCTCCCATTGCAAAGGGGCAGCACATTGCCGACCTAGTCGTTTCAACGCCAGACACTGCGCCCCAGATCATGCCGCTGGTTGCACAGGACTCTGTGTCGGAGGCCGGATTTTTCGGTCGCGTTTGGGCCGGCTTGATGTCATTCTTCGGCGGGTGAGCGGGAAATTCATCTCATTGGAAGGCGGGGAGGGCGTCGGCAAGTCGACCCAGCTCAGGATGCTTGCGCAAGCCCTGCGCACGCTGGGCCATCGCGTTGTGACAACGCGGGAACCGGGTGGCAGCCCCGGCGCTGAAGCAATCCGGACGCTTCTCATGAACGGGGACATCGATCGCTGGAGCGCGCGAACGGAGGCGCTTCTTTTTGCAGCCGCGCGTGCGGACCATGTTGAACGAACGATCCTGCCGGCACTGGAACGCGGCGAATGGGTCCTGTGCGATCGGTTTGTCGATTCCACACGGGCATATCAGGGGGGAGCAGGGGGGCTGGACGATGAAGAGATCCTCGCTCTTCATGCCATAGGCTGCAAGGGCTTGTTGCCAGACCGGACCT
>WBZL01003770.1_pt1 | contig 13622 bp, 13 predicted proteins | sample 5204291 | NCBI WGS metagenome assembly WBZL01 (sample SAMN12344345, study PRJNA552823) | activated sludge metagenome | biome: Activated sludge suspended growth; feature: Nitrification reactor; material: Wastewater; isolation source: activated sludge from nitrification reactor of wastewater...
CAGGGCGACGAAGTTCTTGGCGAACAGTTCCACCGAGAAGTGCGCCACCGACCCGGCCTTCGATGCCGGGATGTCCGAGGCATCACCGACGGCGAAGATGTTGTCGTGGGCCTTGGATTGCAGCGTCCCGGGATCGACCGGCACGTAGTTGAGATCGTCGCCCAGCCCGGACCGGGCCACGTAGTCGGCGCCCATGTTCACCGGCACGGTGACCAGAAGGTCGAAGGGCACCTCACGTTCGTCATAGGAGACGATCGCGCCTGCCTCACCGTCCACCGACTCCACCATGAAGTCGGGCTCCAGGTGGATCTTGCGCTCCTCCAGCATCCCCCCCAGCAGCCGTGACGCGACCGGCTTGGTGAAGGCGCCCTCCAACGGGGTGACGTAGGTGATCTCAACGGCGTCACGCATTCCCTTATCCGTGAAGTACGCCTCGGCCAGGAAGGTGAACTCCAGCGGGGCGACCGGACATTTGATGGGCATCTCGGTGACGTGGACCACCAGACGTCCGCCGTTCCAGGTCTTCAGTTTGTCGGCGAGGGCACACGAACCCTCGAACGTGTAGAACTCGTGGATCGTGTCCCGGAAACCAGGCCCATCCATGCCCGGCGTCTCGTCGGGGCGTGGAGTGGTTCCGGTGGCGATCACCAGGTAGTCGTAGTCCATCGTCGTGCCATCGAGCAGCCGCACCCGGTTCGCCTCGGCGTCCACCCGGTCGATCTCCCCGCGTACCAGGGTGACGCCGTCGGGGATGAACCGGTCGGTGGGTTTGTGGATCTCGTCGGGGGTGTAGTCGCCGAAGGGAAGGAACAGGTAACCCGGCTGGTAGTAGTGAGTGTCGCTCTGGTCGACGATCGTGATGTCCCACTCGCTGTCCGGCAGGTCCGCCCGCAACTTGTTGACCACCATCGTCCCAGCGGTTCCGGCTCCCAGTACCAACAGTTTCTTCATGACGTCTCCTCCTCAGGGTCGGCGGGCGGGTGCGCGTCGCTGGTCGAGCGCGAGATGGCGGTGGCGATGCGGGGCAGGGCGCTGAGGACGCGCGCCCGTTCCTCGTCGCTCAGCGAGTAGAGGTCGGAGTCGGTCACGCCGGTCGGAGCGACCCCGCCGGCGAGCACCATGCCGGTCAGTTGACGTCCGGCGCGGACGAACACCCGCGCACACTCGAATCCGACGTCGCCCAGGCTGAAGTGGGGTTCGAACGACTCCTCGTCGGCCAATCGCCGCCACTCGGCGACACATTGCCGCAGCAGGGCCGGATCACCGGCCCTATCGGTGAAAGTGGCGCAGGGATTGGCGATGCGGGTGACCGGACGACCGTCCATGTCGGTCACGACCATCATCACGCCGAGCAGATCGGCAGCGACATCGATGGCGGCCTGAGCCACACGACGGTCCGGCGCGGCAGGAGCGGGAACAGCCAACTCCTGGATCCGTTGCGCCGGGAAGCGCCACTGGCCCCCCACCCGGATCGCAGGCAGTCGGCCGGACTCGGCCATCCGGTACACCGTGGAACGATCGACATGCAGGATGTCCTGCACCTGCCGAGCATTCAGCAGGGCCGGGGAATCTGCACTCACCGTCTCCGTCTGCACACTATGCAGCGTATGCAGACGGTGCAGCACCTCCCAGAGGCCCAAGTCCCGGTATCGACGGGACCTTAGGCCCCCGCTGATCTGATCCGGGCGGGCGATCAGGTGGTGCTGTCGGCCACCTTCGACGCGCGGATCTCGTGGCCCGCGCTGGTCAGGCACTTCCCCGTCTCCAGGTCGAACTTCCAGCCATGCAGCATGCACTGCAGGATTCCGTCCTCGATGTGACCGAAGCGGGTGAGGTCGGCCTTCAGATGCGGGCACCGGCGCTGGAGCACCCAGCCGTCGAGTTCGATGTCCTCGGCATCGGGCTGTTGCTCGGCGTACCAGCCCTCGACGTAGTTCACCCGCTCGTCGGACAGGGTCTTGAAGAACGTGTAGACGAACTCGTTGTACTGGCCCACGCGCTTCGCCTGGAACCGGGCCGACAGGAACAGGCTGTTGACCCAGTCCTCCTCGCCGGTGTGGATGAGGTGTTCCATCAAGCGCCGCTGGGTCCGGAACCGGTAGCGCGGTTTGTCACTCGGTTCCGGGCGCCGCACCGTGCTGGTCGTGAAGTCGAAGACGATCTCCTCGACCACGGGCGGGTCTTCGCCGGCTTCCGGAGAATCGGCCGTCAGCTCGAACAGCACCGGACCACCGATGCCGTGCGACATCTGGTCGGCCTGTTCCATGATCGGCTCGACCTTCTTCTTGAGCGCGTCCAGGACGTCGATCTCGGGGTGGGACCAGGAGGCACGCTCCGTGGCCAGCACGACCTGCTGCCGCTCCCGGAAGGCTTCCAGGTACCGCCGCTTGTTCTCGGTGGTGAAGAAGGCAGGAACGTCGTCGATCGGCTGCTCGACGACGATGTCGTCGGTCGCGACATCACATTCCGTGCCGGGCAGCAGGACGATCCCGTTGTCGTACCCCTGCTCCGCCATGAAGTCCACGAAGACCTGCTGGTCGGGGAAGATGTTGCCCTCGTCGCCGAAGATGTCGTTGAGGTGCCACAGGTCGTCGTCCAGGAAACAGGGCGGTCCCGCGATCGGGAACACCCAACTGGCCTTCAGGTCCTCGATGTAGCGCAGCGACCGGTCCAGTTGCCGCTCCCGCTTCTGCTTGCCGAAGGCCGTCTTGGCGTTGGCCGGCAGGTCGTACACCATCGGGTACCAGATCGCGCCCGAGAACTGCAGCAGATGGGCGTGGACATGGCCCAGCTTCGCGAACGCCGACAGTTCGTGCGGGCGCGAGTCGTTCTGGTTGAGCAGCCGCACCCCGTCGACATCCTCGACCCAGATGGACGAGTCACCCAGTGGTCCGTCCGTGGGTGCCGTCATCGCCTGGATCATCACCTTGGCGCCGCCGTCCAGCTCCACCACCTCTTCGTTGGGCAGCCGACGCAGGTTGGCGAAACCTAGGTCGCGCAGTTCGTCCTCCATCGAACTGGTCGGGAAGTCGGGGAACAGGACCACCGTGTCCTTGCGGATGTTGCGCGCCAGGTTGACCGCGTCGAAGTGGTCCCGGTGCAGGTGCGACACATACAGGTAGTCGCACTGCCCGAGGGCTTCCCAATCGAGCTGGGAGTTGTCCGGGAAGGGGAACCACGACGCGAAGTAGGCCGGGTTCACCCAGGGATCGCAAAGGATGGACCCGGACGTCTGGGTCTCGATGAAGATGCTCGCGTGTCCGGTGCCGGTGATGCGCACGACTGCTCCTGTCCAGGGCTGCTGGGGTTCGGAAGCAACGTACCTCACGCTCCGCAGCGACTCATCGGGACCAAAGTCCCGGCGCCACCGCGAGAAGTGGGCCGACGCGATGCTTGGTGCGGACGGGGTCGGCGAACTACGGTGGACGGGCACCTTGGAGGTCACCCATGCCCGACACCCAGCAGACGTTCGACTCCCGCTCTCCGGCCGACGGCAGGGTGGTGGCCACGTTCCCCATCATGGATGCCGCCGCCGTGGGCGAGGCCGTCGACCGGGCCCGTATCGCCGCCAGCTGGTGGCGCGATCTGTCGTTCGGCGAGCGGAAGAAGTACCTGCTGCGGTTCAAGTCGATCCTGGCCCGCCGGGCGGACGAACTCGCCGAACTGGTGCATCAGGAGAACGGCAAGCCGACCGACGACGCACTGCTCGAGATCCTCTTGTCCATCGAACACATCGACTGGGCCGCCCGGAACGCCGAGAAGGTGCTCAAGCAGCGCCGCGTCCGCCCCGGACTGCTGACCGCCAACCAGGACGCCCGCCTGGCCTACCAACCGCTGGGCGTCATCGGGATCATCGGACCCTGGAACTATCCGGTCTTCACCCCGATGGGCTCCATCGCCTATGCCCTGGCGGCCGGCAACGCGCTCGTCTTCAAGCCGTCCGAGTACACCCCGCTGGTCGGGCAGTGGATCGTCGATGCCGTCAACGAGGCCATCCCGCAACAGCCCGTCGCCCAACTCATCACGGGCGCCGGGTCCACTGGCGCGGCACTGTGTCACAGCGGGGTCGACAAGATCGCCTTCACCGGCTCCGGGGCCACCGGACGCAAGGTGCTCAAGGAGTGCGCGGAGAGCCTGACACCGGTGGCCCTCGAACTCGGCGGCAAGGACGCCGTTCTGGTCGACGCGAGTGCGAACCTGGACAAGGCCGCCGACGCGGTGACGTTCGGTGCGTATCACAACGCCGGGCAGACCTGCGCCGGCGTGGAGCGTGTCTACGTCCACGAGGCCGTCTACCACGAGTTCCTCGAGAAGGTCGCCGAGAAGACGCGGGCGTTGGTGCCCGGGACCAACCGCGACTCCTCCTACGGCCCGATGACGATGCCGTCGCAGATCGACGTCGTGCGGCGCCACATCCTCGACGCCATGGCGCGGGGTGGGCGGGCCGTCGTCGGCGGGCCGGAGTCGGTCGGTGAGTGCGTCGTGACCCCGGTCCTGCTCGCCGACGTCCCGGAGGACTCCACCGCGATCACCGAAGAGACGTTCGGGCCGACCATCGTCGTCAATCCGGTGCGCGACCTCGACGAGGCGGTCGACCGTTCGAACGCGTCGAGTTATGGGCTGTCGGCGGCCATCTTCTCGGGCGATCGCAAGGCCATGGGCCAGGCGGCCAATCGTCTGCGCACCGGTTCGGTGACGATGAACTCCTGGGTCATGAACGCCGGGGTCCCGGCACTGCCCTGGGGCGGCAACGGTGAGTCGGGCTTCGGCCGGATCCACGGGGCCGACGGCTTGCGTGAGTTCACGCGCGCCAAGTCGACCACCCGAGAGCGCTTCCCGCTCCCGATCGCGATCAACATCACCAACTTCCAGCGCCATCCCCAGGCAGCCCAGTTGGTGCGCAAGACCTTCGCGTTGATCCACGGCAGGTCGTGACTTGCGCCTGATCGTCGCCCACTGTTCGGTGGACTACGCCGGACGACTGTCAGCTCATCTGCCGCCGGCCACCCGGCTCCTGGTACTCAAGGCCGACGGCTCCGTCCTGGTGCACAGCGACGGTGGCTCCTACAAGCCGTTGAACTGGATGAACCCGCCGTGCACCGTCTCGGAGCCGGAGGACGGCGTGGGCCAGTGGACCGTGACCAACCGCAAGGGCGACGAGAAGTTGGTCATCACCGTGACCGAGGTGCTGCACGACTCCCGACATGACCTGGGGGTGGATCCAGGCCTGGTGAAGGACGGCGTGGAGGCCCATCTGCAGGAACTGCTCGCCGACCAGATTCACCACGTGGGCCCGGACGCCACCCTCATCCGCCGCGAGTACGCCACGGCGATCGGACCCGTCGACATCCTGTGTCGCGACGCCGACGGTCGCACGGTGGCGGTGGAGATCAAGCGGCGCGGCGACATCGACGGGGTCGAGCAGTTGACTCGCTACCTCGATCTCCTCAATCGTGACCCGCTGCTGGCCCCGGTGGCCGGCGTCTTCGCCGCCCAGGAGATCAAGCCCCAGGCCCGCACGCTGGCGGAGGACCGGGGCATCCGCTGTCTGGTGCTGGATTACGACGCCATGCGGGGCATCGACGACGGCATGCGGTTGTTCTGACCAAGCCCTAGTTGGGCAGCGGGTCCACGACCACCTGGAGCGTCGCCAGACTCGGATCAGCGGCATAGGCGATGCGGTTCCCCGCGTCGCGGGCCGTCAGCAGCGCCGCCATCGACTCCGCCGTGATGACCTCGCCCGGCACGATCACGGCGACCCCGGGCGGATAGGGCGCGATCAACTCCGCACTCACCCGCCCGACGGCCGTGTCGGCCGGGACAGTCTCGTACGACGCGGCGAAGGCTTCGCCGGGCGTCAGGGCAGTCGGCGGCAGGGTTACATCGGGGACCACCACCGGCCGGGCCGGCTCGGACCCTGCGCCTGCCACGATCCCGTCGATCAGGCGGCGCATGGTGGCCTCGTCATCCAGCAGTCCGACCTGCGCGACGATGGCGTCGCGATCGGCCATCTCCAGCGGGATCCCGCGCAGGAGTAGTTCCTCTTCTGCTGCCAGCCCAGAACCGCCCCCGGTGAAGTGGACCACCAGCTTCATGGGATCGAACTGGGCCCCCGGGAAGTCGTCGGCCCCCGGCACACTGAAGCCGGCGGCCCTCAGCTCGTCGCGAGTGTTGATGACGAGGTCGGTCGTGCGGGCCATGGCTGGCCGACCGCTGCTGGATCCCACCCAGGCGCGCGCCGCGTCGATGCTGGCCATGATCGCGGCAGACGGGCTCGTGGTGAGCGTCGAATCGTAAGCGCGCTGGATCCGCGCCTCGTCGATCCGATCCCCCTGGGTCAAGATGACCGCAGCCTGGCTGAAGGCCGGCAACATCTTGTGGGCGCTGGTGACCATGGCGTCGGCACCATGCTGGATGGCGTTGCGCGGCAACCCGTGGGCCAGTCCGAGGTGCGCCCCCCACGCCTGATCCACCACCACGGTCAGGTCCGCCGCGTGCGCCAGGTCCACCAGGTCGCCCAAGGGACCGAGAGTGCCTTGATAACTGGGGTCGGTCAGGAACACCGCCGTGGCCTCGGGATGCTCGGCCAACGCGCGCTCCAGGGTGGAGACCTGAACCCCCAGGGGCACGCCCGTGGCCGGATCGGCCGCCACCGGCAACCAGACGGGTCGCGCGTTGGCCAGTGCCAGCCCGCTCAGGACACTGCGGTGGCAGTTGCGGGTGACCAGGACGGTGTCGCCCGGGGCGCAGACCCCCCGCACCATCACCTGGTTGGCATGCGTGGACCCCTGCGTGGTGAAGCGGCAGTGGTCGGCGCCCCACAACAGCGCCGCCCGGCGCTCCGCATCGGCGAGGATGCCCGTCGGCTTCGTGTTGTCGGCGCCGCCGTACAACGGGACGTCGGCGTCGAGCAGGCGGCCGAGCATCGGGTCGAGTTCGTGAGCCTTGCGTTTGTGACCCGGGATCGCGAACGGTGCGGTGTCCGCCTCGACGAACCGGCGCCACGCCGCGAACAGCGGCGCATCGTTCTGCCAGTCGTGATCGTCGGACGCCAGGGACTTCGGTTCATGACTCACCCGTCCATCGTGCCCCATGCCCCGGGCTACGGATTCCCTGTAGTCCGATCGTCGTTACCCGCGGGTAGGTTGCACGTTACTGGTCGGTAGGGCGTGACATGGGCCACGTGCGCACCCATGGTGGAAGCGAGGACATCAGCGACTGAGGAGCCGATCACCATGACCGACCGAACCTTCGACCTGGGAGTCGACGGACTCGTCGCCCGTCAGGATCTCGCCGCCCTCGCCGACCCGTGGCGTCCGATCGACGTTCCGGTCGCCCATGCCCGCAGAAGCGAGGCACTCCCGGCGCTGCCCAACCTGGGACCGTGGGCGGCCGCTCTCGAGATCCCCGGGCTGGACAGCGTGCACCTGCGGCACTAGTCCGGGTGCGGCGCGGCGCGATCGCGCTTGACCGACGACCGGCGTCGTTTGGCCGCCAGTCGACGTTCGACGGACGACCGGGATGGCCGAGTCGGGCGGCGTTTCCTTCGACGGGGCGCAAGTGCGGCGCGTAACTGCTCGGCAAGACGCAGCCGCGCTGCGCGACGGTTCTGCCACTGGCTGCGATGATCCGAGGCCACCACCAGCAGACCCCCGTGGTTCAGCGCCAGTCGCGCCACCAACAGGTCGCGTCGGCCGATGGACAGGGACGGCGAGGTGCGCGGGTCCCACGACAGCGACACCCGAGAATCAGTCGTGTTCACCGACTGCCCCCCGGGGCCGGACGAACGCGAGAACCGCCAGACCAGTTCGTGGGCCGGGATGATCAAGTCCTTGGTCACCGTCAGGTCGCCGGCGACGTCCTCCATGGCCTGTTCCGCGCCGCGCTTCAGGCGGCCTGCGGATCCAGTCCGTTGGCGGCCCTGATCGCGTCGACGACCTGCTGCATGATGACCGTGGCGTCGTAGTCCTTGGGGGTGAACACTGCAGCCGCACCTGCGGCCTGCAACTCCGCGGCGTCGCGGTCGGGGATGATCCCTCCCACCACTACCGGTACGTCCGTCAGTCCCGCGTCGCGCAGGCCCTGGATCACGTCCGGCACGAGTTCCATGTGTGATCCGGACAGGATCGACAGACCGACCACATCGACGTCCTCGGCGACGGCGGCAGCCACAATCTGATCCGGGGTGAGCCGGATCCCCTGATAGATGACCTCGAATCCGGCGTCGCGCGCGCGCACCGCGATCTGCTCGGCCCCGTTGCTGTGACCGTCCAGACCCGGTTTGCCGACGAGCATGCGCAGCCGACCTCCGAGTTCGTCACCGGTATCGGCCACCGACTCACGCACCGCCGTCAGGGCGTCGCCGGCCTCGACAACGCCGACCACGCCGCTGACACCGGTCGGTGCGCGGTACTCACCGAACACCTCGCGCAACGCTCCGGCCCATTCGCCGGTGGTGACCCCGGCCCGGGCGCAGGCGAGCGTCGCGTCCATGAGATTCGCATCCGTGGCAGCCTGCTCCTTGAGCGCGTTGATGGCGACCTCGACCTCGAGTTCGTCCCGCCCCTCGCGCCACTGCTTGATCGCATGGATCGCGGCGGCCTCGACCGCCGGATCGACCGTCTGGATTGCGGTGTCGAGGTCGGCCAGCAGCGGGTTCTCTTCCGTCGTCTCGAACCGGTTGACCCCCACGATCGGGTCCTCGCCCGCTTCGATGCGGGCCCGTCGCGCGGCGTGCGACGCCACCAGTTGCTGCTTCATGTAGCCGGACTCGACCGCCGCCACGGCGCCGCCCATCTCCTGGACCCGATCGATCTCCTCCTTGGCGCCGGCGACGAGCTCGGCAACCTTGGCCTCGATCACGGGCGAGCCGGTGAAGATGTCGTCGTATTCGAGCAGATCGGACTCGAACGCCAGCACCTGCTGGATCCGCAGACTCCACTGCTGATCCCAGGGCCGGGGCAGACCCAGTGCTTCGTTCCACGCCGGCAACTGCACGGCCCGGGCGCGGGCGTCCTTGGACAGCGTCACGGCCAGCATCTCCAGCACGATGCGTTGAATGTTGTTCTCGGGCTGCGCCTCGGTCAGGCCGAGCGAGTTGACCTGCACGCCGTAGCGGAAGCGCCGCTGCTTGGGGTCGGTGACGCCGTACCGCTCGGCGGTGATCTCGTCCCACAGCTGGACGAAGGCGCGCATCTTGCACATCTCTTCGACGAACCGGACCCCGGCGTTGACGAAGAACGAGATCCGGGCCACGACCTTGCCGAACTCCTCGGCGGGCACCTGCCCGGAGTCCCGCACCGAGTCGAGCACCGCAATGGCCGTGCTCATGGCATAGGCGATCTCCTGCACCGGCGTCGCGCCGGCCTCCTGCAGGTGGTAACTGCAGATGTTGATGGGATTCCACTTGGGGATGGTGGTCACCGTGTAACTGATCATGTCGGTGATCAGCCGCAGGCTGGGTCCCGGCGGGAACACATAGGTGCCGCGCGACAGGTACTCCTTGATGATGTCGTTCTGCGTGGTGCCCTGAAGCTGGGCGGCTTCGGCTCCCTGCTCTTCGGCGACTGCCTGGTACAGCGCGAGCAGCCACATCGCGGTGGCGTTGATGGTCATGGACGTGTTCATCTCGCCCAGCGGAATGTCGGAGAACAGTGCCCGCATGTCCCCGATGTGGGACACCGGAACGCCCACCTTCCCGACCTCGCCGCGGGCCAGTTCGCTGTCCGGGTCGTAGCCGGTCTGGGTGGGAAGGTCGAACGCGACCGACAGTCCGGTCTGGCCTTTGGCCAGGTTGCGGCGGTACAACTCGTTGGACTCCTTGGCCGACGAGTGCCCCGCGTAGGTACGCATCATCCACGGCTTGTCCTTAGGACGGTGTTCCTTGGGACGGTGTTCGCTCACGAGAACCTCCAGGCTCGACAGCAGGATATTCGGTCCGTAACCACGCGACGAAGCCCCCGTCGCCGGTGAGGCGGACGGGGGCTTCGTGTCGAGTGCGGGTCAGCTGGTCGGCTGCGGGGTCCAGCGCAGGTAGGGCTTGACCTCTTCGACCTCGGCGAACTTCGCCCGTGCGTCCTCGGTGGACATCATCGGGGACACGATGACCTTGTCACCCGGGGTCCAGTCGACCGGCGTGGCCACCGGAGCCGAATCCGTCAGCTGGAGCGCGTCGATCACGCGCAACACCTCGGTGAAGTTGCGGCCCACCGACTTGGGGTAGGTCAGGATCAGACGCACCTTGTTGGCCGGGTCGATGATGAACACCGAGCGCACGGTGGAGGTGTCGCCCTCACCCGGGTGCAGCATGTCGTACAGGTTCGACACGGTGCGGTCGGGGTCGGCGATGATCGGGAAGTTGAGGTCGGTGCCGCCGACGTCGCCGATGTCCCCGGCCCAGCCGCGGTGATCCTCGATCGGGTCGACGGAGACTGCGATGACCTTGACGCCACGGGCTGCGAATTCGCTCTGCAGCGCCGCGGTGCGACCCAGTTCGGTGGTGCAGACCGGGGTGTAGTCGGCGGGGTGGCTGAACAGGACCGCCCAGTTGCCGTCCTTCCAGTCGTAGAAGTTGATCTCACCGTCGGTCGTGTCCGCGGTGAAGTCGGGGGCCTCGTCGCCCAAGCGAATCGTCATCTGTGCTCCTTGTGATGGATCGGGGTCGGCGCTGAGCCGACAATGGTCTAGCGTAAGTGCCCCTGACGCCGGGGGCTGCTCTGGGTCGGCCGAAACGGGCGCTCGCCGCCATCCGTGGGCGTCTTCGGGCCAACCCGGCCACATGTGGCCGCCAAACCCCACTCAGGCCGTTCGGTGGCGCCCAAGACCCTAATCGTGGCGAGTGTCCACCATCGTCAACAGCATGACGCTCGGCTCGGCGGCCAGCACCGAGTGCGGCTCTCTGGTCGGCAGGTGCAGCACCCCGCCGGGCACCAGCTCCACGGTCTGGCCGGATGCGGTCACCTGGAGTCGGCCGCTGATCGTCTGCAGCAGGACCGGCATCGCGGCCGTGTGCTCGCTCAGTTCCTCGCCTTCGTCGAACGCGAACAGCACCAGGCGGGCACCTTCGGCCCGCAGGACGGTGGTGGACACCGTGCTGGCCGGGGTCACCGCAATGCTTCGGGACAGGTCGTCGACGTACTCCATGTCACTCCTTGGGATTTCGCAGGATGGTCACGGCAAAGTCGGCGTCGTCGGTCCACGGACGCACGTCCCAGGTGGCGAATCGCTGCTCGACCACGAAGCCCGCTGTGCGTGCATGGTCGTCGAACGTGGCAACGGGATACCGCGCCACATGGAACCCGACGATCGCGAACCCGTCGGGCACCAGGACGGCGCGCATCTCGGACAACGCCCGGACCTCGGTCTCGGGAGCCAGGAACACCATGACATTGCCGGCGCAGATCACCGCGTCGAAGGAGTCCCCCAGCGCTGCCCGGTCGAGGTGCGCCACGTCGCCCACCAGGTAGCGGGGCCCGGAGTAGTCGCGTTCGGCGGCCTCGATCAGCAGTGGGTCGATGTCCAGGCCCACGACGTCGTGACCGACGGCCGCCAGATAGCCGGCCAGGCGGCCGGGGCCGCAACCGGCGTCGAGGATGCGGGAGCCCCGACCGACCATGGCGTCGACCAACCGGGCTTCACCGGCGATGTCGTTGCCCGACTCGGACATCCGCCGGAATCGCTCGATGTAGGCGTGGGAGTGCCCAGGATCAGTGAGTCCGGGCCAGCGGCTTTCCATCGAGATCACTCGTAGGAGTAGAAGCCCTGACCGGTCTTACGTCCCAGGTCACCGGCGACCACCATGCGCTGCAACAACTCCGGTGGCGCGAACTTCTCGTCCTGGGTGTCGTTGTAGATGTTCTGCGAGGCGTTGGTCAGGATGTCGACGCCGGTCAGATCGGCAGTCTGCAACGGGCCCATCGCGTGGCCGAAGCCCAGGCGGCAGGCGATGTCGATGTCCTCCGCGGACGCGACCCCGTTCTCCACCAGGCGGGCCGCCTCCATCGACAGGGCCGTGATCAGCCGGGTGGTGACGAATCCGGCGACATCGCGGTTGACCACCACACAGGTCTTGCCCACACTCTCGGCGAAGTCGCGGGCCCGAGCCAGGGTGTCGTCGCTGGTCTTGTAGCCCCGGACCAGTTCACACAGTTTCATCATCGGGACGGGCGAGAAGAAGTGGGTACCCACGACGGACTCGGGTCGACTCGTCGCGGCAGCGATGCGCGTGATCGGGATGGCCGACGTGTTGGTGGCCAGTACCGCGTCGGCGGGTGCGGCCTTGTCGATCGCCGCGAAGAGTTCGGTCTTGACGTCGAGGTTCTCGAACACGGCCTCGACCACGATGTCGGCCTGCGACACCGCATCCTCGAGTGACGTGGTGGTGTCGATTCGGGCAATCGCCGCGTCCGCGTCCGCCTGGGTCAGGGACCCTTTGGCGACGAACCGGGCCAACGACTTCTCGATGCCGGCCATGCCGCGAGCCAGCGCGGCATCATCGACGTCCCTCATGATCACGTCGTGGCCGCCCACGGCCGACACCTGCGCGATGCCGGACCCCATCAAACCCGCACCGATGACCGCGGCTCTGCTCACCCTGAACCTCCTGGATGTGTCCTTCCGGACGTATCTCCCAGGGTAGGCCAGCCCTCATGCCAGGAAAGATCGCACCCAGTCGTCGGCCGGCGCCAGGGTGACCTCCGTCTGGTTCCCCACCTGCACCAGCCGACCCCCGTTCATCAGCGCGACCTGATCGGCCAGGGCGAACGCCTCGTCGCGGTCGTGCGTCACGTAGATGACCGTGGCCGCGGTCTCGGCGAAGGCCACATCGAGCAGACCCACCAGGTCCCGCCGCAGTGCTCGGTCAAGGGCGCCCAGCGGCTCGTCCAGCAGGACTACCCGCGGTTCCGGAGCCAAGGTGCGCGCCAGCGCCACCCGCTGCCGCTCCCCGCCGGACAGTTCGTCGACCCGAGCGGTGGCACGATGGGTGAGGCCGACCAACTCCAGCATGGCGTCGACCCGTCGGGCGCTGTCGGGGCCGGAGCGCCGCTGCATCCGCAGCCCGAACCCGACGTTGCCGGCCACATCCAGATGTTCGAACAGCGCTCCCTCCTGGAACATCAGCCCGATCCCGCGGCGGTAAGGGGCGACCCCGGCCAGATCCGTCCCGTCGACCACGATGGACCCACCCGACAGCGGTTCCAATCCCGCGATCGCGCGCAGGAGTGTGGACTTGCCACAACCGCTCGGACCGAGGACCGCGAGTACCTCACCGGGCGCCACCCGCACGGTGACGGCGTCGACGGCGACCCGCTGGTCGTAGCGCACGGTGACCTCGCGCAGATCCAGTTCAGACATGAGGACTCCCCGGTCGGCGCCAGCGGTCGGTGAGCAGGACGACCAGCCCGGTCAGCACGATCAGGATCGCAGCGAGCGCCATGGCCTGGCCCTGGTTGGTCTCGCCGGGACGGCCCAACAACCGATAGATCATGATCGGCACCGTGGGTCGATCCCCACGGGCCACGAAGAGAGTGGCTCCGAATTCACCCAACGAGATCGCGAATGCAAAGCCCAGGGCGACCGCCACCGCCCGGCCCACCAGGGGCAGTTCCACCGACCACAGCACT
>WBZL01003771.1_pt1 | contig 13618 bp, 12 predicted proteins | sample 5204291 | NCBI WGS metagenome assembly WBZL01 (sample SAMN12344345, study PRJNA552823) | activated sludge metagenome | biome: Activated sludge suspended growth; feature: Nitrification reactor; material: Wastewater; isolation source: activated sludge from nitrification reactor of wastewater...
TGATGAACCTGCGTGTCATGCGACATAACCAACTGTGGGAAGCCTACTGGGAAAAGCGCTGGGCAGAGCCTTTACGCAGAGCAGCATAAAATCGATGTTCCACCTCCCAACACTTTCGATCGCACCCAGTGTTAGCTCCAACTCGCCAATGCGTTCTTGCAGTTCGCCGCAACGCTCGAAAATGGCACGGCGCTCAAGCACGAAGCTGTCCAGTTTGCCTTGCGCAGCTTGCAACCGTGTGAGTAAGCCATTAGCACTCAGATCAAGTCGATCAAGCTGCTCGCGGCTTTCCTCCGCGTCTGGGGGCTTCTCGCCGAGTTCAGCATCGATCTGACCAAGCAGTTCGTCGACCAGCTCAATCTTCGCGATCTTGGCCGCCTTGCGTTCTGCCTCCTTGGGGACCGTCACGGCGGCAGCATCGTCTTTGCCTGTAAGGATGAGCTTGAAAAGGTTTTGCTCGAAGGTGCGCTCGGACGGAGTTCCTGACAGATAGACAGGGCTGGTCTCGGACATGATGTCGTCCTCGGCCACAACGGCGTATTTCGAAAGCAGGCGGATGGACAGCGAGTCCTTCTTCCCATTGCCATCACGTACAACCCACTTGTTGGCTAGGCCGATCGCTTCAAGCAATCGATGCGAAACAGTGTCAGTCCGCTTGTAATCATGTTTCTCACGCAGAACCTCGCCTTTACCTGTGGGCGGACCCTTGTGCAGGCCGGCATATAGCTTGAAGTTGCCGCCGCGCGTCGCTCGATAGAGCGTGAAGTCGCCTTGATCGCCCAAGGTGATGCCTAGCCAAACGCAATCGTAAGCCGCGATCTCCTCGGTCTCAGGCAGGCTCGTCAACACGCCGAGCATGAAGAGGATAGTCTTCGACGCAAAAGACTTCCCGGTGTTAGATGCACCGAAGACAATGTTAAGGCCATCATCGAACTCAAGTTCGGCGGTCTCCACGTTTGGTCCAGTGAAGACCAAGTGGTGCAGATGGATACCCTTCATTTGGAAAGCCTCTCAGGCATCTCTTTGATATGGAACTCTGCGGTCCAGCGTCCGATGCGGTCTTCGATCAACGTTCGCATCTCGGTGGTCTGCATGCTCGCAAAGCGATTGGCCATCCACTTGGCCCGCGCCTTGAGAGCAAGGGAGTACGGTGCCTGGAGCAGGTCCAAGTAGCTTGGCGCGTCTTCGCTAGCGCCGAACTCGATGCCACTCTCAATTTCGAACACATCGACGAGATGCACCTGTTGCATGAGGCGCAGACTCTTCTCGACCAGTTGACGACGCACAAGCAACTCGCCCGTACGATTAGGCAAATCCGGATGCAGGCTTTCCGGCACGTCCACTCCGTCGATATCACCGGTGTGCACCACCAGGTGGTCGAGCCAAGTCATTTCCAACAGATCACATCGACGGGGGTAGAAAGCCTCCAGCACCACCAGCGCCCGGATCCCGGTCTCAAGCGTGCTGTTGAAGGGGTGTGCCCCCGATGCATCGTGCTCTAACAATCCCACGGCATCAGCCCTACATTCGCAAATTGGTGGCAGGTGCCTTGCTTGACCTGCGGGCTGGCGTGTTTGCCGAGTACTCCGGACGGCTGTAGGACAGCCGCTTGTTGCATCACCTTGGTAAGCCGAGCGTAGAGACCTTCGTGTGCGGCACAATGGACATCGAACACGCCGTGGAAAACCTCATCCTTGAAATTCTGCAAGTACTCGCCGGGCGTGGAGTCTCGGTAGAACCGGTCAAACGCCACGGAATCAAAGAATCGCGTTCGCTGGGCACGTAGATGCGGACCGAATTTCGTACAGGCGAGCGCGGCCGCCGCGTCAGCGTAGGACCCTTGGCCTTTTTCCTCGTAGATCCTGAGGAGCTGACCGATGTAGGCAGATTCGCTGGCCTGAATTTCGTCCGGCACCACACCCCTCGGCCCAGGGCCGGGGTCGGCGCCGAACCATTTCACGAGAGCCGGTTTGCACGCAGGATCGTTGACGAGGCGGTTGGCGTCGAGCCAGCTGACCTTCGTGAAGTCGAACGCCCGGATCTTGGCTTCGATTTTGGAGGTCAGTTTCACAATCTGGTTTTCCACGAGCGCCCCAGCGATGTCGGTGTCCCACCAGTCTAGGAAGGCCTGCCTGAATTGCTCAGGGTGTGCGACGAAGTGCCGCACATTCCGGACAACGCCTAGCGGCGCGACATAGATGTATGCGCGCGGAAGTGAGAATGCGCCGTCCGCCGAATGCTTGAAGATCTTACCGAGCTCGATAAAGGCTGACGCCTCAGACAGATTCGACTTAAGCTGCTTGCACTGAAAGTTGTCCCACGGCCCCTCCATGCGGCGGTCGGTGACATATCCCGTCACATCACGTCCCATGTCACCCGTACCGCGCCATAGCTCGTGGTCGTGGTAGTCCTTGTAGCGCTGGGCGAGCCAGTCGTCGACAAATTCCTCAAGCTCAGACGGCGAAAGCGCGCGAATCTGGGCAGCGTGGTTGATGAGCAATGGTTGGCCCCCCTCTGCCGATCTGTGGTCCCATGCCGGCGTTCTAGGTGCGCAATGATACTAGGTTGCAGCAAGTTCGGAAACGACATCGGTCTCGACGGCGGCAGAACATGCAGGAGCCTAGTGCCCCAGGAGGAGAGGCAGCCCGGCAGACCTCGTCTACCATAGACAGAGTCGCTTAGTTCTCTTTTTTCTTGGAGGAGCCAGCGGTAGGCTTGACGCCGCTCGCGGCGACATCCACCGTGCCGACGACCGGGGCCCCGACGGTGACCACCGTCAATGTGACGGACACGGCCGCACCGGCCACTGCTACCACCGTATAGCCGCTGCAGCACGCCACCAAAATAGACATGCTGGCAACGTACTGGACCACCTCCCCATGCTCTGCTCCTACTGCTCAGAAACCGGGATTGTACCGGCACGCGGACTTTCAATCAGGCGTCTGCAAGCTATGGCATAGCAGACTTAAGATGTAATGAAGTTGTCGATCCGCTTTGGCCGATAGGCTTCCCCCGTTGCATCCTGTCTCTTAGCGCAACGGGTCACACACAAGCCGAAGCTAGCTGGCGCAAATTCTCATTGCGCCACCAACTCAGCCCCCAAGCTTCTCCCACCCCTCAAACCGCTCCCGCCTCTCCTTGCGGAAATTCGACAGTTCCAGCCGTATTCCGTCCGGGTCGCTGAGAAAGGTGGCGTAGTAGTCCTCGGCGTATTGCGCGTAGCACTGCACCGGCGAAGCGTCGATGCCGCGTTCGTGCAGGGCTGCGCGGGCGCGGCGGACGTCGTCTTCGGTGGCCACGCGCAGGCAGAGGTGGTGCAGGCCGGGCGCGTAGTTGTCGTGCGGGGTGGCGTTGCGGGCGGGGCGCAGGACGAGGCCGAAATGGCGGTTGAAGTAGTTGATGTGCGGTTCGTCGCCGAGGGCGAATTTACTCTTGCGAAAACCGAGCACCTCGACCAGCAGGGTGTCGTAGAAGGCTTCGGATACGGCCAGCGAACTGACGATGAGGTAGATGTGCTCGAGGCCGAGGACGTCGACGGGTGGGTTCATGCTGCTTCCTCCGAGGGGTGTGTGGCCATTGTAGGCTGGCCGGATGCGGCGTTGGCGCGGGCCGGTTCCGCCCAGCGGACATCCTTCTGCAGGTAGGCGATGGCCGACGCGGCGGCGAGGATGGCGGCGGAGCTGGCGATGGGCAGCGACAACGAGCCGGTGAGGTCGCCCAGCCACCCGGAAAACACCGGCCCGGCGGCCTGCCCGATGCCGAAGGCGGTGGTGAAGGCGGCGATGCCCGCGCCCCAGGCGCCTTGCGGCGAGCCGTTGCGGACCATGACGGTGATGGCGGCGGGGCCGATGAACATGGAAACGCCGAACAGCAGCGCCGAGACGGTCATGGTCGGGCTGCTGGCGTCGACATAGGGCAGGAAGGCGGCCACGGCGAGGACGGCGCAGACCAGCCCGAGGGTGTTGCCGCCCCGGTTGCGGGCGAGCCGGGTTTTCCAGACGTAGGGCGAGGCCATCACGGCCAGCCCGAGCAGGCTCCAGAAGCCGGCGATCTGCAACACGCCGGCCTGATGGCTGCGCATCCAGGCGATGATGAAGGTCATGTAGGTGATGTAGCCGCCGCCATAAACGAAGTAGGCGAGCACGCCGAGGCTGAAGTCGCGCCAGTTCCAGCGCCCGGCCACGCTGGCGCCGGAGGGGTCGTGGCTGTTCAGCGCGGCGGCCACCGAGAACAGGCTGAAGACCAGCGCCAGCGCGCCCATGGCGACCCACGCTTCGCTCCAGGCACCCTGTCCCTGCCATTCGAGAACGACCGGGATGCCGATGCCCGAGAGCAGCATGCCGATGCCGGCGCCGCCGAAGTAGCCGGGAATGGCGAAGGGCTGCACGCGCGAATGCAGGGCGCCCTGCGCGCTGACCAGCGCACTGCCGCAGATGAACACAGCGGCGCCAACCACGCCGGCCACGAAGCGCCAGAACATCAGCGCGGGCAGGCTGTTACAGAAGCCGGTGGCGACCATCGACAGCGAGGTGAGCACGATGCCGGCGATGTAAAGCCGCCGGCTGCCGAGGCGGCCGACGACGAAGAACACGGCCAGCGCGCCGAGGATGTAGCCGATGCCGTTGGCGGTGTTGAGCGAGCCGGCGGTGGAATAGCTCCAGCCGAAGGCGTCGCGCATCGACGGCAGCAGCAGCGCATAGGCAAAGCGGGCGAAGCCGTTGGCGATGGCCGGCCCGAGCGACAGCGACAGGATCACCAGCAGCGAGAGCAGGATTCCGTAGGTGGGGGTGTTCCGGCAGGTGTTCATGTCAGGCCCTCTCTCGCGTCACGCGGCGGCCGTGCGGCAGGCAGCGCGGGGTATTGCCGTGGGCGGCGGCGGCGAGGATGGCGAAGGCGGCGGCTCGGGCAAGGCGGTCGGACATGGGGCGTTCTCCGGGGTGGGCAGCGGGCGGACATCGCACGCCGATGCGCGACGGCGCCCGTTGCGGGTTGCTTGGGCCTGTCGATTGTTGCCGCTGCCCTGCGCAAGTGCATGAGTCTCTTTCATGCATTCCATGTGAATTGTTCATTGCCCGGCCGGGCGGTTATTCTATAGTCGAATACGGTGGCGCGGCGAAGCGCGCGGGTTCCCCGCATCCTCCGCCCCTTCGCCTGCCGCATTGCCCAACCGGAGGCCTCATGAAACCGATCCGCAACCTCGATGAACTGACGCTCACGCCGCACGTCGCCGGCACGCGCTACGCAGCGCAGTTCGCCCAGCTCGGCCCGCTGATCGGCGCCCGCAAGCTGGGTTGCCGCTTCAACGTGATCCCGCCGGGCAAGGCGGCGTGGCCGTTCCACAGCCATCTGGTCAATGAGGAGCTGGTGGTGGTGCTGAGCGGCCGCGGTACGCTGCGCTTCGGCAGCGAGCGCTTGCCGCTGCGCGCCGGCGATGTCGTCGGCCTGCCGCCGGGCGGCGCCGTCCCCTTCCTGCACCGCCACCGCCGCCACGAGGAAACCTACGTCATCCTCAGCGGCCGTGGCGAAATGCAGATCGACGGCGAGATCATCGCGCTGCACCCGGGCAGCGTCGTCTGCATCAAGCCCGACGGCGAACGCTGCTGGCGCAACACCAGCGTCGAACCGATGCACTATCTGGTGATTCAGGCGGAGGTCGACTCGCTGGAGAAGGCCACCATCGAAGACGGCTTCATGTCGTCGCAAACCGTGCGCTGGCCGGCATAGCCGCGTTGCCTGCGCGGGCCGAACGTAGCACTCCGATTGTCACCTGTAGCCGCTTTCTCCTCGGTAGCGGCCTTCACAACCTCCGGAGCCAGGCCCGGAGCTTGCTTTTATTGTGAGGCTTACCGTTCGGATGTTCACCTGCCGGCACTGGAAATATCGGCCCCGGTTTATCGTTCGGCCGCGGGCGACTTGACGAAGGGCTGTACGAACCCTTCCTTCTCAAGGGCCAGGATGACGCTGCGGAGAAGGTAGTCAGCGCATTGCCTGGTAGGTGCTGAAAGTGCCAACGCGCAACGCTCGAAGCCAAAGCAAGACGAGCTGCCATCGCCCGTCGTGGGACGACTCGTGCTGGTGGGATTCGGATCACTTCTCAGGGGTCCGCAGGGCCAAATGCGAGATCGATACGCCTTGATGGAGGCTCATAGACTCTCGTCGGTACCGTTGGATTTCCTATCCTTACACGCCTGGGCGGGTACTGGTACTCTTTCCGGAAAACTGGATGGTCGGAATCGCGTACTGATCTTCAATATTGCCGACGGCAGCACCAGCGCCGCTCTGTAGCCGTCCTATCGCAAGCCCCATTGCTCGGTAGCCGCAGTAAGGATTTCCCACTCTAACCCGATTGGGTCATAATGGGCTAAAAAATAGTGTTCTCTCATGACACTGAGCCACGCCAGAAAGGAAAACAGGGAGATTCGCTATGCATTTTCGGCCGGCTAGGGCGGTCACGGTCATTGTCATCCTCGCCAACCTGTTTGTCTGCTCTCTCGTTGGCGTTTCGCTGCATGCGAGCTACGCCCAGTACCACGATCGCGCGGCAATTACATCGCGCAACACCAACCGTCTCGTCGCGCAGACGATCGAAGATGAAATTCGGCGCATCGACTTTGGTTTGCGCGTCGTGGCCGACGAATATACGCGCCAGAGCGCCGTCGGGCGCATCGATCCGGCCACATTGACGGATTTCTTGCGGCGCCAGCTAGAGCGCCTGCCGGTTTCCGGCGGATTGATGATCGCCGATCAGGAGGGCGAGGTGGTCTTCAGCTCGGACAAGGCCCTGCCAGGGGGAATTTCGATCACCGATCGCGACTACTTCGTGACCCTCCGCGACAACCCCTCGCACGAACTCGCGATCTCCCGGCCGCTGATCGGCAAGATCAGCAACCAGTGGGTGCTGATTTTCGCGCGCCGCCTCAGTGCCGCGGACGGCAGCTTTGCCGGCGTCGTGCTGGCACCGGTCGCAACGGAATGGTTCGAGCGCAAATTCTCCAGGTTGGATGTCGGGCCGAACGGCACCGTCGTTTTCCGTGGCAATGCCAGCCGCGACTTCGACATGTTGGGCCGGCTGCCGCCCGCCGCGCCAGCGGGCTACATGGGACAGACGAAGGTTTCGTCGCAATTCCGGGCAACCATTACGGCCAATCCGCGGGAAGGTACCTACGAGGCCTTTGCCGGCGCGGACAATGTGCGGCGTGTCTTCTCGTATCAGGCGGTCGGCGATTATCCGTTGATCACGCTGGTCGGGCTCAGTACCGATGACTTTCTTGCCGAATGGTGGCGGGAGTTCGGCAAGCTGGCAGCGTTGGCCGCTGCCTTCGCCGTGCTCTCGATCCTCGGTGCCATCCTCATTGTCCGTGCACTCCGCGCGCGTGCCCAGGCCTTTGACGAGGTCAACAGCCTCAACGAAGTGCTGGCGGCGCAGATTGCGGAGAAGGATCTTGCCTGGCGCGAACGCCGGGCGGCCGAGGAACAAATCGATTTCATCGCGCTACACGACAGCCTGACCGGCCTGCCCAACCCGCAACTGGCCGAGGAACGCTTCCGCCACGCCGTTGCCTATGCCGAACGCGAGCACAGCAAGGTCGCGCTCATCTTCATCGACCTCGATGACTTCAAGAGCATCAACGACTCACTGGGCCATCGGATCGGCGACGGCATGATCCGCGAACTGGCGCAGCGTCTGTACGAGCGAATCCGCGAAACCGACACGCTCTGCCGTCGCAGCGGCGACGAATTCATCGCTGTGCTTGGCGACCTGGCGGATGCCGATGCCTCTGCCCCGGTGCTGGTCAAGCTCGCCGAGAGCCTGCAGAACCCGATAACTATCGGCGACTATGAGCTGAACGTCACCGCATCGATGGGAGTCGCCATCTACCCCGAGGACGGTCGGGATTTTGAAACGCTGCTGAAGAAGGCTGAAAACGCGATGTATCGGGCCAAGGAGTCGGGAAGGAATACCTATCGCTTCTTCGACGCGCGGATGAACATCGAGGTCGTCGAGCAACTGACGTTGCGCAACGATTTGCGTCATGCCCCCGCACGCAATGAATTGGTGTTGCACTACCAGCCGCTGGTGGATATCCGCAGAGGCCGGCTGATCGGCGTCGAAGCGCTGATCCGCTGGAATCACCCCGGGCACGGCATGCTGCCGCCGACCAAGTTCATCCCCCTCGCGGAGGAGAGTGGCCTGATCGTGCCGATCAGCGAATGGGTACTGCGCGAGGCTTGCTGTCAGGCAGCCGCCTGGGCCAAGGATCCGATGCTTGCGGATATCGTCGTCGCCGTCAATCTCTCCGCCGTTCATTTCAAGCGCGGCAACCTTGAGCAATCGGTCATTGCCGCGTTGGAGGAATCGGCGCTTCCGGCGGAGCGTCTGGAACTCGAACTCACCGAATCGATGCTGATCAGCGACAGCGAGGCCATTCTCCATACCATCAGGCAGCTCAAGCAGATCGGCGTCAAGCTGTCGATCGACGATTTCGGCACGGGGTATTCGAGCCTTGCCTACCTCAAACGCTTCGAGGTGGACAAGCTCAAGATCGACCAGACCTTCGTGCGCGACCTGCCGGGCGACATGGAAGATGCGGCGATCGTGCGCGCCATCATCCAGATGGCGGCCAGCCTCGGGCTTTCGACCATCGCCGAGGGCGTCGAAACGGAGGCGGTTTTCGAATTGCTGAAGGAATTCGGCTGTGACGAGGCGCAGGGATACTGGCTGGCACGGCCGATGCTGGCGGCGCAATTGCCGGAGTTCGCTCGCCGCTTTGCCAGAGGTAACTGCTAGCCGCCGCTACACGCGATCTCGCGAAGTCGGCGATCAGCCCCGCCGACTCGCGCGTGAGCAGCGTCGCGAAACCGAGGTCCAGGAAGGTGATACTGCCGGCTAGGCATGCCGATGGTGTTGAAAGGCCCAACCGGCTGTGGCAAGACGCGCTTCGTCAAATACATGGACATGGCGTTTCGCCTGGCTTGTGGAGGCGGTGCTGTACCGGTTATCGAACAGGTATCCCCTGGCGCGACCTGCCAGAGCGTTTCGGGGACTTCCGCGTGGTGCACACCCGGCTCCCTCACTGGAGCAGGCCTGGGGTCTGGGAGCGCCTATGCAGACGATTAGCGCAAGAGACGGACAAATTGATGATACATCCTGGGCTGGCCGCTTCGGCACTGATCGGGGTGGTATTCTCGGCCTGACTTCACCCTCGATTCACAGGACTTCACCACCGCTTCTTCATCCGTTCACCGAAGTGATCGAGACTCCCTGCACCATCCACCAGGGAGAACTTCATGGACAAGAAACTGCTTCTCAAACTCGTCGCCATCGGCTTCATGTCGCTCCTGCTGCTGGTGCCTCTGGCCCTCATCGAGGATCAGATCCGCCAGCGCAGCTCGCGTCAGGAAGACGTGCAGCGCAGCATCGCCAATAGCGCCGCCGGCCCGCAAACGCTGACCGGGCCGGTCCTCGCGATTGATTACCGGGAACGGATCGAGCCCGAAATCAAGGAGGACCCCGCCACCGGTCGGACCAGGAGCACGCCGCGCTTCGTCGATCGTAGCCTGTATCTGCCGGCCGAGACACTGAAGCTGACCGGCGAGGCCCGCGTCGAAACCCGCCAGCGGGGCATCTACCAGGCCCGGCTCTATCACCTCGACCTGGCGGTCGCGGGGCGCTTCGTGCTGCCCGTACACCTCGGTCTCGATGGCCAGCGCAACATCGTCAGCGCCGAGGCGACGCTGCTGCTCGGCGTTTCCGACCCGCGCGGCGTAGACAACGATCCGCTGGTGAACCTGGGCGGCAAGAGTCGTCGCTTTTCGACCCCCAAGGGCTCGGCGCAAAACGGTGACGCGCTGGCGGGCGAACGCCTGGCCATCCCGCTCGGGAAGGTCGCCCTCGACGCGCCGACCTCGTTCGAGTTCGATTTTCCCCTGCAACTGACCGGCACCCAGCGACTGGCCATCGCCCCGACGGCGGAAGCGAACACCATCGCCATCCAGTCGGACTGGCCGCACCCGAGCTTTGCGGGCCGCTTTCTGCCGCGCGAGCGCAGCATCGGCGACGCCGGGTTCACCGCCCGCTGGGAGGTATCGCATCTGGCGCGCAGCTTTCCCAACACCCTGATGGCCGCCAAGGGCGGGCCGAATCCCGAAGTGCTCGACATCCTCTTCATCGATCCGGTCAATGTCTACCTGCAATCCGAGCGCGCCGTCAAATACGGCATCCTGTTCATTGCACTGACCTTCGCCGGATTCTTCCTCAGCGAGGTTCTGCGTCGCTCGCCGATTCACCCCTTGCAGTATCTGCTGGTCGGGCTGGCGCTGGCGGTATTCTTCCTGTTGCTGATCGCGCTCTCCGAGCACCTTCCCTTCGTTGCCGCCTACGCCATCGCCGCATCGGCCTGCATTGCCCTGATCGGGACCTATCTGGCGGGCGCGCTCGCTGATCGCCGCCAGGGCTATACCTTCGCGGCGGCGCTGGCCGGTCTCTACGGCGTGCTCTACGGCGTCCTGCTCTCCGAGGACAATTCGCTGCTGATGGGCAGCGTCCTGCTCTTCCTGGCACTTGGCGCGATCATGCTGGCCACGCGGCGCATCGACTGGTACCGGATCGGCCCGGCGCTCGCAGCCCGGCCGGCAGAATGAGCCCTCGCCATGCTCCGGTCCCTGTTTCGATGCTGGCGTACCGCCCTGGCCTGGGCGACGCTCCTCGCCTTGCTGTGCGTTGCCTGGAACCTCAAGCATCCGCTGCTGTATGGCTTGCGCGCCTGTGAAACGGCGCTTCTGCTGGCGGTCGCCGTCCTCGGCGGCAGCGCCGCCCTGTTTTGCCGGCCGCCCGGTCGGTGCCCGGCCAATCGCCGGCGAGCACTGGGATGCGGGATGCTGGTGCTGGCCAGCCTCACCGTCGGCCGGGAGCTGGAATTCCAGTCCAACCGCCAGCGGGTGCTGGCGGGCGGCCACGAAATGCAGGCCGTGGGCAGGCACTTCATCGTCGGCTTTCGCGCCCTGGAAGAGGTCGAAGCACTGGCGGCCGGCGGCCTGATCGGCGGCCTCTACCTGACGCGGCGCAACCTGCGGACGGGCAATGTCGCCACTCTCGCCGCCGGGATCGCCAGGCTTCAGGAGCTCCGCCGTGCCGCCGGCCTGCCGCCGCTGATCGTGGCCGCCGACCAGGAGGGCGGGCCGGTTGCCCACCTCTCGCCATGGTTGGAACGGCTGCCCGCACTGTCCAGCCTGGTCGGCGAAGCGTCACCGGCAACGCTTGCGATGCGGGCACGACGCTACGGCGAGCGGCAGGGGCGAGCGCTGGCAGCGCTGGGTGTCAATCTCAACTTGGCGCCGGTGGTTGACCTGCGGCCGGCGCAGCCGGACTCCGCCGCCGACTTCCTGACCCGCATCGGTGACCGTGCCATCGACGACGATCCGGCCGTGGTCAGCGAGGTCGCCCGGGCCTATGTGGAGGGTCTTGCCACCGCCAGTGTCGGCGCCACCCTCAAGCACTTTCCCGGACTCGCCCGCGTGCGGGCCGACACGCACTGGCGGCGCGCGACGCTGACGGCGGGCATCGATGAACTGCGTGGCGACTGGCAGCCCTTCCGCAGTGTCAGTGCTGGCGCCTGCGCGGCGATCATGCTCGGCCATGTCGTTTTGCCGGCGGTGGACCCCGAACAGGCCGTTTCCCATTCACGCAGCGTGGTGCAGACGATCCTGCGTCAGCAATGGAACTATCGCGGTGTGCTGATCACCGACGATCTCAACATGGGCGCCGTGTACCGCCAGGGAATCGGCCGCGTTGCGGCACAGTCGCTGGCGGCCGGCGTCGATCTGCTCCTTGTCTCCTACGACCCCGACCAGTATTTTCGTGCCATCACCGGGGCCGCGCGGGCGCTGGCCAGGGGTGAGATCGAGCCTGCGATGCTGCAGGCCAGCCGCCAGCGCCTGCAGCAATTTGCTCCCGGCAGCCCTTGCCGTCCGGCCTTGTTCACCGCGCAGAGCGCACCGGAGCGACCGGGAGGGTCGGTGGCCCCGGATGTTTGACGCGCTTGCCGCCACGGTCGATACTCTGCGTCCCTGCTCAGAGGTTGTGAATAAATCTACTGCGCGACCGATCTGCTGCGTTGCTCAGTCGCTCACTCCTCGCCTATCCACTTGATATGTCTCGTCGTTCGCTCCCTCGCGCCTTGCATCTCGGCCTGCTCGCAACGATTTCTTCACAACCTCTCAGGGCGTTCGCGCAGAAGCCCAAGCGAGGCGGCGCTCGGGGAGCCAGTGGGAGGCGCGGTACTGGCGTGGGTATTTTTCGGGGAAGCGTTCGCGCTGTGGCAGGGAGTCGGGTTTGTGATGCTGCTGGTCGGGATTGATCTGGCAGCGCGGGGGGAAAGACAGTGAATCAGCGGCGGGAGCTGCCGGCAGCGGTGACGGGCTGATCGACTTGCGCGGGTCGGACGGCCCGGCGGACAAGCCGGCCTTGCATTCCCATGCGCCCGCCTCAAGACCGATCCAAAGGACTGATCACCCCACTCCCGCCCCGGTTCAGCACATGCGTGTAAATCATCGTCGTCGCCACATCCTGATGGCCCAGCAACTCCTGCACCGTACGAATGTCATAGCCCGACTGCAATAAATGCGTGGCGAAACTATGCCGCAGCGTGTGGCAGGAGGCCGGCTTCGTCAGCCCCGCCGCCCGCACCGCCTTCTTCATCGCCCGCTGCAGCGTCTGCTCGTCCACATGGTGCCTGCGCTCCTGGCCGCTACGCGGATCGACCGAGCGCCCCGCCGCCGGAAAGGCATACTGCCAACCCCATTCCCGCGACGCATCGGGATATTTCCGGTCCAGCGCATAGGGCAGATAGACTTCGCCAAACCCCTCTTCAAGGTCCTGTGCATGCAGCACCTTCACCTTCTCCAGGTGTGCCCGCAAAGGCTCAAGCACGGATTGCGGCAGCATCGTCATCCGATTCTTTTCCCCCTTGCCGTCGCGCACCGTGATCTGCCGCATCTCGAAGTCCAGGTCCTTCACCCGCAGCCGCACACACTCCAGCAAGCGCAATCCGGCCCCGTACAGCAAGTCCGCCATCAAACCCTGCTGCCCGTCGATCCGCGCCAACACGCGCCTGACCTCCTCGACCGTCAGCACCACCGGCAGGCGCCCAGGCCGCTTCGCCCGCGTCATCTCGCCCAGCCAGGGCAAATCCACCTTCAAAACCTCCCGGTATAAAAACAGCAAGGCACTCAAGGCCTGGTTTTGCGTGGAAGCCGCCACCCGGCCCTCCACCGCCAGATGGGTCAAGAACCGCTCCACTTCCGCCGCCCCCATTTCGCGGGGATGGCGCTTGCCATGGAACAGGATGAAGCGTTTGATCCAATCCGTGTACGCCTGCTCCGTGCGGATGCTGTAATGCCGCAGCCGAATGGCCTCCCGCACTTGGTCTAAAAGGCGTGGCGGATTGAGGGCAGCCTGGTTGTCGAAAGGCTGCCCTGCAGATAGGAGAGTGGTGTCGCTCATGGATGCAAAGCCTCGGGTAAGCCGGCCGCCGATTATGACTCCTGGTGAAATAGATTTCAATATTGACGGAAGAATGGGCATCCGATAAGATTAGGAGATAGGAATCGGCTTCGATTG
>WBZL01003772.1_pt1 | contig 13618 bp, 8 predicted proteins | sample 5204291 | NCBI WGS metagenome assembly WBZL01 (sample SAMN12344345, study PRJNA552823) | activated sludge metagenome | biome: Activated sludge suspended growth; feature: Nitrification reactor; material: Wastewater; isolation source: activated sludge from nitrification reactor of wastewater treatment...
CGGTGGCGGTCTCGCCGTCCGGGACCACCTCGTGCGGGTACTGGTACTGGAGGTCGTTGAGCGAGAAATTGCACAGGGCGGCGATGTGCAGGGTCTCGTCGAGCAGTTCCGGCGGGTAGATGCGGCCCAGCGCGGCCAGCGGGCGCAGGTGGCGCTCGGCATTCGGGTGCAGGCGGTAGCCCGCCTCGCGCACCGTGGTGTGGTGGCGCACCGCGGTCAGCACATCGTGCAGCGCGCGGCGTCCGCGCGCGTGCATCTGCACATCCCCGGCTGCCACCAGCGGCAGCCCGCCGGCCAGCGACAGCGCGCGCAGGGAATCAAGCCGCGGGCCATCGTCCGGATGCCCGTGCAACTCGACCGCGATCCACGCGCGGCCCGGGAAGTGGTTGCGCAGCCAGGCGGCGTCGGCGAGGAGCGGGGGAGGGCACGAAGGCACGAGGGCACGAGGGCACGTTGGAAGCGCTTGCTCGCCAGGTCGAGTTCCAGCGGTGAAGTCCATGCCTGCCGGGAGCAGGCCTTGCGTGCCCTCGTGCCCTCGTGCCCTCGTGCCCTCGATATCCCGCTCCACTACCCACAACGCCACCACCCCGTCCACCACCGGCGGAAAATCCGCCCGTTCCAGCCGGTACTCGCCCTTCTCGGCGGCGCGCCGCGCGTGGGTGATCAACTGGCAGATCGCGGTGTAGCCCGTGTGGTCGGTGGCCAGCAGCACCAGTTTCAGGCCGCAGGCCAGGCGCAGTTCGCTGCCGACGATCAGCTGGATCCCGGCTTCATTGGCGGCCTCGTGCGCGCGCACGATCCCGGCCATCGAGCACTCGTCGGTGATCGCCAGCGCCCGGTAGCCGTGCAGGCGCGCGCGTGCGAACAGCTCCTGCGCGGTCGATGCGCCGCGCTGGAAGCTGAAGTTGGACAGGCAATGGAGTTCGGCGTAGGCCATGGCTGGTCGCCATGGTAGCGCTAACTGTATGGATGTACAGGTGTGTGAGGCGAAACAGCGGGAGAGGCAGGAGCGGGGCAGGGGGCAGGGGAAGACCTCGGGCCAACCGGTGACTCGCGTCTCGGCTCAAGGTGCCTGCTGCGTAGGCCGGAGTGCCGCGCATCAGCTCTCCGGCGGCTCTGCGGGTGAAGCGCTGCGCGCTACACCAGCCTACGACGACTCGCGTCCGCGCACTTCGGCCCATGCGGGCATGCTCACTCCGCGCAGGGCGTTGCCTGGAAAGTGGTGACGCCGTTCACCGTGCACTTGTAGACGCTCTGGCGCTTGGACTGCGTGGCTGCCGGACACGAGGCATTGATCAGGCACAGCAGCGTGACCCGGATGGCGTAACGGTACTGGCTGCCATCGGCGGCGATTTCCAGCAGTTCCGGGCGCTCCATGTGCGGCGATGCATCCAGGCTTCGCAGGTAGCTGCTCAGCAGTTGGTTGCTGGCGGCGCGGCCGCTGAACTCCACTTGCGATTGGTCCGCCTTGACCTCGCTGATGCTGACGCCGGAGGGCAGCAGCGATTCGAGGAGGCCGCGGGCGGTGTCCTGATCGCTCGCGGCGGCGGCGGACATCAGGAACAACGGGATCATCAACAGTGCGCGCATGTTCGATTCCCGCCCTTGCCAGTCACCAGCCGCAGCGCTGGCCTTCGTTCTGCTTTTCCAGCCAGGTTGCCAGCGGCTGGAAGTACTCGATCAGCGCATTCGCGTCCATCCGGTCGCTGCCGGTGAACTCCTGCATGGTCTGCTGCCAGGGTTGGCTGGCGCCACGGCCGAGCATGCGCCAGAACTTCTCGCCGGCAGCCTTGCTGTCGTAGATCGAGCACGCATGCAGCGGGCCGTCGAAGCCGGCGCTGCGGCAAAGCTCGCGGTGCAACTGGAATTGCAGGATATGGGCGAGGAAGTAGCGGGTGTACGGCGTGTTCGCGGGCACGTGGTACTTCGCAGCTGCGTCGAAATCGCTCTCGTCGCGCGCCAATGGCGGCTTGACACCCTGGTAGCGCTGCTTCAGTTCCCACCAGGCCGCGTTGTAGTGCTCGGGCTTGATCGAGCCGTCGAACACGCCCCAGCGCCACTGGTCGATCAGCTTGCCGAAGGGCAGGAAGGCGACCTTGTCCAGCGCCAGCTTGAGCTGCGCATTGATCAAGGCCTCGTCCGACTGCTTTGGTGCGTCGATCAGGCCGATCCGCGCGAGGTAGCTGGGGGTCAGCGAGAGCAGCACCGCATCACCGATCGCCTCGTGGAAGCCGTCATGCGCGCCAGTCTGGAACAGCGGCGGCAGCGGGTGGTAGGCGAGGTAGTAATAGACGTGGCCGAGTTCGTGGTAGATCGTGCGCAGGCTGTCCTCGTCCGGCTCGATGCACATCTTGATGCGCACATCGCCACGCATGTCCACGTCCCAGGCGCTGGCGTGGCACTGCACTTCGCGGTCGGCCGGCTTGGTCAGCATCGACTTCTGCCAGAAGCTCTGCGGCAGCGCCGGCATCCCGAGCGAGGTGTAGAAGCCTTCCGCCTGACGCGTCAGCTTCGTCGCGTCGTAGTTGCCGCGTTTGAGGCCGCCGGTCACGTCCAGGCTGGCGACGCCGGGGTAGGGCTCCACCAGCGGGTAGATCTGGGACCAGTCCTGTTGCCACATGTTGCCGAGCACATGGCCCGGGATCGGCCCGGTCTTCGGTACCTCGGTCTCGCCGTAGTGCTGGTTCAGGCGGGTACGCACATAGCACTGCAGCTGGGTGTAGAGCGGCTGCACCTGGCTCCACAGGCGCTCGGTCTCGAGGGAGAAATCCTCGGCGGACATGTCGTAGCCCGCGCGCCACATGTCGCCGGTGTCCTTGAAGCCGTACTCGCGCGCGCCGGCGTTCATCAGTTCGGCGAAGCGCTGGAAGTCCGCGCGCTGGCTGTCTGCGGTGTCGTGCCAATCGATCCAGGCCTGGCGCAGCGCGGCCGGATCGCGGCTCTCTGCCAGCACGCGGGACAGTTCGATCAGGTCGCGGCAGGTCTCGGGCTCGGCCGGATCGCCGCAGGCCTTCGCGGAGCCGTAGTGCGCTTCCAGTTTCGTGCTGATCTGCGTCAGCTCCGCCTGTTCGGCGGCGCGCGCGGGTGGCAGTACGGTCTGGCCACCCAGCATCAGGTCGATCGCGCGGCGCGTATCCGCATCCAGCTTGGCATCGGTGTAGCGACGGGCCTCGGCGAGCACTCCGGCCTGGTAGGCCAGGTCGCGTTCCTGATTCTTCGCGGCCAGCAGTTGCGAGTCGTCGTTGATGTAGGTCGCCGCGACCCAGCCGGCCGCGCTCGATTCGCGCTGGCGCTCGTACGCCTCCGCGTTGACCCGCGCGACCAGCGCCCGTGCGCCGTCGGCCACGGCCTTGGTATCGGCATCGGCAGGCGCGGCCGAGGTGGAGGGCGCGCATCCCGGGAGTGCTGCGAGCCAGCCCGGCAGGGCGAGGAACAGCGCGGCGCGGCGCAGGCGCGCAGTCGACGGGATCATGCGGGCCTCCCCGGGATTACTCGAAGCCGTTGGCGTACATCGACTGCCAGTTACCGAGCGGCGTGAACAGCGGACCGACCGATTTGCAGATCATCGAGTTGACGCCAGTGAGGTCGCGCACCGCAGCGCGGTAGTACAGCACGACATCCCTGCCTGCTCCGCCGCCACCGATATCCGCGCCGTTGGCGAGGTTGCCACTCAGCATCCCGCAGTCGCCAAGATTGTTGCTGTTGCCGCGATCGGTGTACTCGTTGGCGACATACTCTGTGCCGATCACATCGACCAGGTGGAAATTGCGTCCCGACTGGTTGGTGGGCGTGTCGTAGTCGCCACGTCCGGGCGTCAGGCGGTAGCCGCGGCCGGTAACGCTGTTGCGCACTTCCCAGGTGCGCTCCACGCCGCCCGGGCCGCCATTGGCGGATCGCAGCGAGGTGAACTCGGTTGATTGCGGGACGTCGTTGATCGACAGCAGGTTGTCCGCGGAGCCGTCGATGTCGAAATCGAAACGCCAGTAGTTGTGGTGCCAGTGGGTGGTGCCGTTGCCGGTGCCATCGCGATTGCCGAAGCCGAACTGGGCGTCGAAGGCGCCGTTGGCGTAGAAGTAGAAGCGCGAGGTGTACAGGTACCAGTCGGCGGAGTACTGCGTGGTCAGCATCACATAGGTGCCGCGGTCCTCGATGGCGACGCCATTGAAGCAGTCGCCCGAAGTGCGGCCCGCCACCTGGAACGGACACAGGCCGTAGGACTGCGTCGGGTGCGCCGAGCGGTCACAGCTGGTGGTTGGCTGGAACACGCTGGAGACGCCCAACTGGTTGCGCACCTGCGGTTCGGCGAGGAAGTTCGAGTTGGTGTCCTTCCAGTCGCGGTAGCAGGTGCTGCTGGTGTATTCGGCGAACAGCATCGGCGCGTGCGCGCGCTTGAGCACCGGGAAGCCGTTGTATTGCACGTTGCGCAGCTCCATCCCCGATCCGCGCGGACCAGCACTCTGGCTGGGCGGCAACCAGCACATGTGCCAGACAGGATTGCGGGCGGGCCAGCTCAACAGGTTCTCGCCAGGACCGCAGGTGACGGCGGCTTCGGTGCCAGAGACCGGCAGCAATGCCAGGGCAAGCAGGGACAGGGAAAGACTGCGAACGTGGTTCAAGGCGTGCTCCCCTTGTGGGCTTTGAGTTGAGTGGCATCGTAGGGATCGACATCGCCGGCAGCGAAATGCGGATGCACCACCGTACCGGTCTGCAGATCGACGATCGCGTGAACCAGTTTGCGCCAGCCATCGCCAGCGGACGCCACGACGTGTACGCAGCGCGAGCCGTATCCGCAGGCTGCGTCGTCCGCTTCGCGGTAGCTGAAGCCACCATAGACATGGTCGGCGTTGGCGATCTGTGGACCGATTTCCGGATGCGCGCGTGCCAGGTCGAAGGCGTATTCCTTCTCGGCGTCCGTCAGGTTCAGCGTGAGCTCCGGCTGGTCGCTCTGCGACACCAGCGCACCATCCGGTGCAGTGATGCGCTCGATGGCAATGCCTCGGTTGTAGTCCCAGGCGTATTCGACGTGGACTCGCACGTCCTGGCCATCGATCTTGAACTCGTCGTTGTAGCTGCGGACCAGGACGATCCCGCTGGCGCGGGGATCGCGTTCGACGTATCCCGCCGAGGTCTGGAGGGTCTGGCAGCCGGCCAGCGCGAGCAGCGTTGCTGCACCGAGCGCGAAATGGATCGGTCTCATTGCGGATTTTCCTGGGTGGTGGCGCTGTCACTGACCATGTCGAAAGGCGGCGAGCGGCCGTATTCCTGCCACAAGTCGTACATGTAGGCGGCACGCGTCTGGTTGCCCGGGCCCACCGTGCTGCTGCGATTGCACATCTGGTTCTCGCTCTGGAAGCTGTTGTTGACCGCTTCGTCGCGCAGGAACTCGATGTACTCGCGGCTGGCGACCTGGAAGCGCAGGGTCGCCGACACCGTCAGCGGCAGTGGCGTGCCCGGCGGTACCGGCACGCTGTAGGTGGTGTCGTCCCAATGCTGCAGCACGCCAGGAGAGACTTCCGGATAGGTGTAGCCGACCGGCCGCAGCTCAAGGTCGGCACCGCCACGGAAGCCTTGCGGCGGGATGCGGTTGTCCTTGGCCACGCAGTTGTTCAGCACGAAGTGGAACAGCTTGCGGCCGTTGCCGTCGTCGACATCGCAGGTGTTCTGGCCGTTGCGGTTCCACTGGCCCTGCAGCACTTCATAGACCTTCGCCTGCGCATCCTGGGTCAGGGCGCCGGTGGTGGGGTTGTAGGCGCCGCTCTCGAACACGGTGGCGCCGTTGCCATCGGTCACCTTGAAGTTCAGCCACATGCGGCGGCCTTCGGGATAGCCGGTGGGCAGCTTGTGGCCGGACAGGTTGGTGACGCGCACGCGCGCCGTCAACGTGTTGCCGGGGCCGGCGAAGCTCTGGATCGTGGTGTCGATGGTCGCGCTGCGTTGCGACAGCATCTCCTCGGTCCATGCGATCGTGCGGTTGAAGGCCTCGCTGCGCCCGAGCCCGTATTCATCGCGCAGGATCGCCGGGATCCAGGTGTTGCCGCCGACGAACTCGTGCACCGACAGGTCGCCGGTGCGCGAGCCCTGGGCCTCGAACACGCAAGCGCGCGCGCTGGGGCTCATGCTGTTGCGCATGTGGCAGTCCTGGCAGGTGCGGGTCTGGCTGACCACGTTCGGCAATGTCGGCGTGCGCCCGTCGAAGCCGTCGGCGAACACAGGATCGCCGAAGGCGCTTGCCTTCCATTCGCTGTAGGTGCGTTCGATCGGGAAGGGGATGCCGCTGTCCGTGCCGTTGGGCAGGATCAGGGTCTTCAGCGGGCCGGCGCTGGAGTCGGGCGTGCTGACGTCGTGGCAGGCACCGCAGAACTCGGATGAGCCGAGGTAGCTGGAATGCTCCCAGCCATGCGGCGGGGCGCTGACTCCACTGCCCGGGGTGTAGTCGTACGGCCCCTTGCGGCAAGGGCCGAAGAAGCTGCCGCCGTCGGGAGTGTTGCACTGCAGGGAATCGTCGATCCACAGGTTGCTGTTGCCGATCATCGACGGCTGGCCCTGCGGTCCGGTGTCGTCGGCACGATGGCAGAAATGGCAGGTCACGCCAGCGAAGTCGTTGGTTTCGCTGTCCGGATCGGTCAGCGAGCCGGTGAGCTTGCACCCGTTGGTGCCATCGATGGTCGGGGTGGCCGGGATGCCGGTCTTGTGTACCCGGCCGCCGAGCCAGCCAGTCGGCGTGTGGCAGCGCAGGCAGAAATCACCGGCACCCGGCACATCGTGATTGGCGACATCCAGCGCGGCCCAGAACAGCGGATCGCGGGTGGCATTCGCCATCATCGACCCGGACCAGGTGGCGTGCGGCATGTGTTGTCCGTCGACGGCTTCGAATGCACCGTGGCAGCCGGAGCAGGCGTCGGGCTCGTCGAGCTGGACATTCAATCGCGGCTGCGTGCCATTCGGCGTGAAGTCGATCGGGCCGGGGCCCAGGACGCCCGTGCCAGCGAGCGTGGCGGAGGCGGCGGAGAGCAACAGCAACAGGCTTGCGAGGCGGTATCGATGGTGCAGGATCATGGACTTTTGCATATCGGGCGGCGACAGGCGCCGAGGGCGCCGGCCGCCGAGTATCGATCCACCCGATGCCCGCCGGCCAGCCGCAAGTTGTGAAAGCGCTGGCGCGCCCTCAGCGTGAGAGGATCCCGGTCTCGAACCCGTCGTCGAACAGGCCGAAGGTGTTCGGCACCATCAGGTCGATCGTATAGCTCGAAGGTCCACCGGCCGCCGGCATGCCGAAGGTCACCGAACGCGTGAACGCTGGATCCGGGGCAATCGTGGTTACCAGCGAGAAGCGGAACAGCGTGCCCCAGTTCAGCTCGTTGCCGGCCGGCGCGGTCCAGGTCGCCGCACCCGCGCTGACCGCCCCGGTCCAGTCGTTGCCGGAGGTGATGTCGATATCGGCGAAATGACCCGTGTCCAGATGCACTCCAGCGTCCCCGCCGCGCGGAATGCTGAAGCTGACGACGCCCTTGTTGCTGATGACCTGCAGGTTGGCGCCAGCATTGGCGGGCGGGCTGGTATTCAGCACGGCGCGCGCCAGGTCGAAGTTGTGCACGGCGTAGTCGTAGCGGTAGCAGGTGCCGCTGAGACCGGAGCCCGCCGGGCATGCGTCCAGCGTCTTCACCTTGACCGCCACCTTGATGTTGCCTTCGCCGGTCTTGAGCAGCACGTTCTGGGTCGGATTGGTGGTCGGATTGACCCAGGAATCAATGACCGGGCCCAGAGTGAAAGCGCCCTGGGTGGCGATCGACCAGGCACTGCCCGAATGGCTCAGCGTCGCAGTTCGATGCCCCATCGTGTTGAAGATGTTGACGTCATCCTGGATCACATACCAGGAATCCGTGAAGAAGGTGGATCCGGCCAGTGCAAGCTGCGACTCGCGCGAAATCATGCGGTTCTGGTACTGGCTGGAGCCCACCCCGTTTTCATTGCCATCGCAATTGGTGTCGAAGATCGAGAAGCAGCGACCCCAGCGGCCGGTGGCCGGCACGATCTCGTTGCGCGGACCGAGGTCGTTCGTGGCGTCGTTGTTGCCGGTGCCATAGGTGTCCGAGCAATTGGGGCTCAGGATGTGGTTGCCGAAAACGTTTCCGCAGCCGACGTTGGTGGTCAGGAAGGCATGCTTCACGCCGGAGGCGCCGATTTGCTGCAGTTGCCCGTCATTGACGCGGTACAGGTTCCAGATCAGGTAGGGATGCTGGTCGTTGTTGGTGTAGGGGTAGTTGTACGGGCTGACCGAGAACTTCTCGTACCACGGTACGTCGGCCGTATTCGCGGTGTTGGTATTGCGCAGCGTGGAACTGGGCACGAACACCACCTCGCCGTCGTCTCCCGTCGGGCCGTCGCAACCGTTGGTGCCACCGCTGGTGCGGCAACGCGCAAACTGCATCGTGTAGCTGGTCAACAGCACATCCGCCTGGTAGCCATTGCTGCCGTGGAAGTTCGGGCCGCCAGTGATTGCCTTGGGATCGGCGGGCTTGAAACCGGCCGGGCGCTGCACGATCGGGCTCAGCATCTTCAGTTCACCGATGTAGGCGCCGGCCAGGCTGGGCGCGCCCACGCGATCGGCGAAAGCGGCGGTGGCGTTGATGTCGGCGCTGCGGATGTAGTAGGACTGATGGTCGTCGACCAGCTTGTACATCAGGTGGTTGACGTAAAACCAGGGTTCGCCGTCGGTGCCGACCAGCAGCAGGTTCAGCGGGTTGTTCGGGTCCGTGCGCAGCTCGAATCGGCTGAAGTCGAGTTCGAGGCCCGCCATGGTGCGGACCTTGAAACCGTCGCGCCCCATGACCTTGCCGCCGGTAAACTGCTGGAAATTACCCTTCGGCGCAGCGAAGCGCAGGCCACCGCCCTGCAGCAGCGGGAACTCGATCTCGACGTTGAAGTTCGGGTTGTCCGCCTTCATGCCGACGCCCGGGATCACCTCGACGCCCTGCGCCGACAGGCGATCCACATTGAAGCGCAAGTTCACGCTGCCGCCCTGCATCACCCATTCATCCGCCTTGGCGACCTTGGGCAGTTCGTCGACTGGCTGCTCTGGCGTCGCGGCGAACGCGGCGCAGGGCGCGAGGGCGAAGAGGAGGGCGCAGACCAGCGCGTGCTTGTGCATGAATGATGACTCCCGGTGCGTTTTGCGGGCTGGCGAGCGTGCCAGCCCACGGAACCTATCTTCGGGAGTTTAACCCGACTGTGGGCTTCGCGAGGTCGTCAGGGTTGTGACCGGGTGCGAACTTCTCCGTTCGACGATGTCCCGCCGACGGGGTTGAGGTCCGTACGTGTCCACCCCGGGGCGAGCGCGCGGCGTGGCTTTGCTGATTGCGCACCCGCGGCATCGATCGCGCACAGAGTCCGCCGACGGGCGCAGCGGCGCGCGCGCTCTGCTGCAAACAACCCACATCGAGTCAGCCGCCGCCCAGCAACTTCGCAACCACCCCCGCGTACGTCCGCTCCAGCGGTGCAAGGTCTGCCACATTCACCCACTCGTCGACCTTGTGGATGCTGTCGTTGAGCGGGCCGAGTTCGACCACTTCGGCGCCGGTGGGGGAAATGAAGCGGCCGTCCGAGGTGCCACCGCCGGTGTCCTGCACCGGGTCGATGCCGAGGTGCTCGCGGCAGCTCGCCACCACCGCGTCGATCAGTGCGGTGCGCTCGGTCAGGAACGGGGTGCTGGCGACGCGCGTGCGCAGCTCGAACTCGATGTCGTGGCGGCGCAGGATCTCCTCGACCCGCGCGCGCAGGCTGGCCTCGGTGGAGGCGGTGCCGTAGCGGAAGTTGAAGTTCACCGTGAGGTCACCCGGGATCACGTTGTTGGCGCCGGTGCCGGCCTTGACCTCATAGATCTGGAACGAGGTCGGCGGGAAGCGCGCGTTGCCCTCGTCGAAGCGGGTGGTCACCAGTTCCGCCAGCGCCGGGGCGAACTGGTGGATCGGGTTGCGCGCCTGGTCCGGGTAGGCGACGTGGCCCTGGATGCCCTTGACCGTGAGGTAGCCGTGCATCGAGCCGCGCCGGCCGATGCGGATGCGGTCGCCCTGGCGCTGCGCCGACGACGGCTCGCCAATCAGCGCGTAATCGAGGCGGATGCCGCGCTCGGCGAGCCACGGCATGACGGCCTGGATGCCGTCCTTCGCCGGGCCTTCCTCGTCGCTGGTGTAAAGGATAGCCAGCGTCCCGGGATGATCCGGATGCGCGGCGACGAAGCGCTCTGCGGCCAGGGTCATCGCGGCGATGGCCGATTTCATGTCGGCCGCGCCGCGCCCGTAAAGACGCCCGTCGCGTTCGGTCGGCTCGAAGGGCGGGCTCGACCAGCGTTCCAGCGGCCCGGTCGGCACCACATCGGTGTGCCCCACCAACGCCAGCACCGGCGCGCCGCTGCCATGGGTGGCCCACAGGTTGTCGGTCTCGCCGAAGCGTAGCGCGTGGATCTCGAACCCGGCCGCGCGCAGACGCTCGGCAATCAGCGCCTGGCAGCCGGCGTCGTCGGGCGTGACCGAGGGTAGCGCCACCAGGGCGCGGGTGAGGGAGAGGACGTCGTTGGGCATTGGATCCTGCATGGGAGAGCTGATTCTTGTCCGCAAAGGACGCAAAGGACGCAAAGGAAAGCAGATCTGGGAAGGTCTCTCGGGGCCGGTATTTTTCCTGGATCAACGCTCCTGTCTGCTCTTTTTCGTTCTTTGCGTCCTGTGCGTCCTTTGCGGACCAACAAGATCTATTTACTCCCTGAGCAACTCGTTCAGGCTGGTCTTGGCGCGGGTCTTCTCGTCCACGCGCTTGACGATGATTGCTGCGTACAGGCTGTGGCTGCCGTCGGCGGCGGGAAGGGAGCCGGCGACGACCACGGAACCTGCGGGCACGCGGCCGTAGCTGATCTCGCGGGTGGCGCGGTCGTAGATACGGGTGCTCTGGCCGAGGAAGACGCCCATGCCGATCACGCTGCCGCGCTCGACGATCACGCCTTCGACCACTTCCGAGCGCGCGCCGATGAAGCAGTCGTCTTCGATGATGGTCGGTCCGGCCTGCAAGGGTTCGAGCACGCCGCCGATCCCGGCGCCGCCGGAGAGGTGCACATTGCGCCCGATCTGTGCGCAGGAACCGACCGTGGCCCAGGTGTCGACCATCGTGCCTTCGCCGACGTGGGCGCCGATGTTGACGAAGCTCGGCATGACCACGACATTGCGCCCGAGGTGCGCGCCACGCCGCACCACCGCGCCCGGCACGATCCGCGCACCGACCGCGGCGAACGCGGCCTCGTCGCTGCCGGCGTAGCGCAGCGGCACCTTGTCGTAGAAATTCGACGGTTCGCCCGGCATCACCGCAGTCGGGTGGATGCGGAAATACAGCAGCACCGCCTTCTTCACCCACTGGTTGACCTGCCAGCCATCCGCGCCGGGCTCGGCCACCCGCAGAGTGCCGGCTTCCAGGCCGGCCATCACCGACTCGATGGCTTGCGCAACTTCGGCCGGGACCCGGCCGGGGCCAAAATCGTTGCGGTTTTCAAAGGATTGTTCGATCAGGGTCTGCATGTGCTCATGGCTCGCGCGATGTCCGGTTGCATCCGGGTGGGGATTCCTGCCAGGGCGCGGCTACCGCGCTGATCAGGCCGGGTGAAGCGGGAACGCAAAGTACGCAAAGTGGGCAAAGGACGCAAAGGAAAGCAAGACATGAGGACCGCGTCCTGCAGCTCTGAAGCGGCGGTCTGCTCTTCTTTGCGTCCTTCGCTTTCCTTTGCGTCCTTTGCGTCTAAAAAAACAGTTCACGTGTCGCCCAGGCGCTCCATCAGCGCCGCGCGCAACCGCGCGGACGCGGCTTCGTCCAGCCGGCGACCGTCCTCGGTGGTGACCGTGAAGAAGTCCTCGGCGCGCTCGCCGAAGGTGGCGATGCGCGCGGAGTGCACGCGCACGTCGGCGTCGCGGAAGGCATGCGCAACGGAGGCCAGCAGGCCGGGGCGGTCGGGGCAGACCAGCGAGAGCTGGGTGCCGGCGTCGTCGCTGCGGGTCTCGAAGGCGATCTGCGGCGGGAACTTGAACAAGCGCTGCTCGCGGGTGGCGCGTCGGCGCGCCAGGCGCGGCTTCAGCGGTTTTTCCGACAGCGCCATGGTCAGCGCCATCTGGATCTCCAGGTTGCGGGTCATTGCGTCCTGCTCTTCCTTGCGCATGTCGAGCACCTGGAAAGTGTCCAGTGTGTTGCCGGACTTGCAGGTCATGATGCGCGCGGCGATCACCGACAGGTCCATGCGGTCGAGCATCGAGGTGATCGTGGCGAAGATGCCTTCCTGGTCCGGCATGCGCACGAAGATCTCGCGGGTGCCGCCGCCACCCACGGCGCGCACCGCCACCAGCGGTTGCCCTGGCCGGCCGCTGGCGACGATGGCCTGGGTCAGCCAGCGCATCTGGTCGGGCGTGTAACGCCAGAAGCTCTGCTCGGGAAAATCGGTCCACAGCGCCTCGATGGCGCTGAACATGCAGCCCTCGCCGGTCAGCAGTTCCAGTGCCTTCAGGCGCGTTGCGCGCACGCGGTCGAGGCGGTTCACCGGCTGGTCTGTGCCGCGGCGCAGCTGGAAACGGGTGGCCTGGTACAAATCGCTCAGCAGGCGCGCCTTCCAGCCGTTCCACAGCTTGGGATTGGTCGCGCGGATGTCGGAAACGGTCAGCAGGTACAGGCACTCCAGGCGTTCCCAGTCGCCAACCTTCTCGGCGAAGCGGCGCACCACTTCGGGGTCCTGGATGTCCTGTTTCTGCGCCGTGACCGACATCAGCAGATGATTCTCGACCAGCCAGGCCACCAGCTCGATGTCAGCCACCGCGAAGCCGATGCGCCTCAGGTAGCGGCGGGCATCCACTGCCCCCAGTTGCGAGTGGTCGCCACCGCGGCCCTTGGCGATGTCATGGAAGATGGCGGCGTAGAACAGCAGTTCAGGCTGGCGCACGCGCAACGCCAGCTCATGCGCCAGCGCGAACTGGCCGCCCGGATCGGGCTCGAAGAAGCGTTCCAGGTTGCGCACCAGGAACAGCGTGTGCTGGTCCACGGTGTAGACGTGGAACAGGTCGTACTGCATGCGTCCGGTCACCCGCGCGAAGGGCGGGATCAGCGCGCCGAGCAGGCCGTGGCGGTGCATTTCGGTAAGCGCCCGGTAGGGACGGCGCGTGGCGAGAATGGCCTCCAGGGCCTCGTGTGCCAGGCGGTCGGTCGCCAGTGTGCGGCGCATCTGCGGCAGGGCGCGGGCGAGTGCCTGCGCGAGGTCGGGGCCGAGCGCGGTTGCCGCAGCGCTGCGGGCAATGCACACGAAGGGCTCGACGAGGTCTGTCGGTGTGGCGAAACCGCGGTGACTTTCGAGCACCTCGAGGCCGCCATCGCGTACCCCGAAGCGCCCGTTGCCGGCGATCGACTGCAAGGGTGCGTGGGCGCCATCGATACGCCGCGCCATGCGTTCGACCAGCGCCTGGGACAACCGGTCGATGTCGCCGGCGGCGCGGAAATAGTGGTGCATCAGGCCTTCGACCGGATGCTCGCGGCTGCCGGTGGGCGGACCGGCGGGGTTGAAAAGATGCGCCAGCGCGGGCTGGTGGTCGAACAACACGCGCTC
>WBZL01003773.1_pt1 | contig 13617 bp, 13 predicted proteins | sample 5204291 | NCBI WGS metagenome assembly WBZL01 (sample SAMN12344345, study PRJNA552823) | activated sludge metagenome | biome: Activated sludge suspended growth; feature: Nitrification reactor; material: Wastewater; isolation source: activated sludge from nitrification reactor of wastewater...
GACATTACTCGCTCAACAAATGGTCAATTTCGCCGCGTATAGATTCAAGGTCGTCGAGGCGCAGATAAACGATGGCGTAGCGAATATAGGCCACCTCGTCTAGCTCTTTGAGTTTGCTGATGACGAGATCGCCAACAAAGCGGCTTTTGACTTCGGCGCGGCCAAGCTGCTGTAGCTCGGCTTCCACTTCGCCCACAATGCGCTCGATGTCGGCGGCGGCAATGGGGCGTTTGTAGCAGGCCACGCGCAGCCCGGCCAGCAGCTTCTCACGCGAAAACTCCTCACGGGTGTTGTCCCGCTTGATGAGGAGGGGGGTGGACAAAATCGGCCGTTCGTAGGAGCTAAAACGTTGGTCGCAGGTGTCACAGACGCGACGGCGGCGCGTGCCACCGCGCAGATCATGACTGGTGTCTATGACGCGGGTCTTTTCGTGACCACAGTAGGGACATTTCACGGTATGCTTTTCCTTTCTCTCTCAATTTACCCAGCCAGCACAACAGAACTGTCCGGTTCTGAATGGTTTGTGCTAGATGTTGGGCTTGGGTACTGCTGACCCCCCATATGTGGCATAACGGATGGCATTATAGCATGGCACGTTTGTTCTGGCAAGTGAAATAGAAATGGAAAAACCTTAAAATTTTTTAACGGCCGTTTTCCCTTATAACCAAATTACAACACATATTGGCTTTTTTTTGCTTGCCGGTTTGTTAAAATGATGATGGGATACCTGATAGAAAGAACAGACATGATTCATGTTCTCATGGAAAGAGGAGAAACAATGCAAAAGCCGAAAGTCATTTCACTGTTAGTCATGCTTACATTACTGATTTTAACGAAAGTGATTTCAGCCTCAACCTTTGTGAGCAATACGACACCTAGCAATAAGCCGTTGTGGTTGTCTCCTGGATGGCGTTTTACGGCTCAATCTGACACAAGCTTTGGAGAATCCGTGTGTGTGGAAGTACATCCACAAGGAAATCCTAGTAACTATGTACGGACTGAATGTAGCTTTGCTGGTGGGACAGGTCCCTACGATTGGCAATGTGATGTATTTTCTGGAGGCGTTTCATCAGCATTCCAAAGTACAACCGTAGAATATCAGTTTTTCAATGACAGCGACGCAAATAATTGTAGTGGTGGGTACAACTTTACCGGGTTTAATTGGACGTTTCAAACTGGCCCAACGGCCGTTAATCTCCAAACCCTCACCGTCCAGCCCGCCAGCCCCAACACGCTCATCGTGATAGCCATCGCCATCGTGCTGCTGCTGGGGGGAATAACGGCCGTTTTCCGCCCCAAAAACAAAAAAGGCCAGCACCATGCCAGCCTCTAATATATTGGAGATTAGAGATTAGAGATTGGAGACCGATCCATCTCCAATCTCCAATCCCCCAATCTCACTTCTTCTTCCGCAAAAACGCCGGAATATCCAAATCATTCACCCGGTACGCCGGGGGTTCAGGTGTTTCACGGCGCACGGGCGGCGGCGTGGGTCGCGCCGCCGCCGACGGAACATTTACCGATTCCCGCGCTGTTGAACGGCCAGGCATTTGCCGCCCCTGAGGCCGCGTCATCTGCCGCATCATCGGCAAACTATGCTCAAACCCCGTCGCAATCACCGTAATCCGAATCTCATCCCCCAGCGTCTCATCCACCACTGCCCCAAAGATCAAGTTCACATCCGGGTGCGCCGTTTCCCGAATCAATGCCGCCGCCTGATTAATTTCAAACAGGCTCAAATCCTTGCCACCCGTCACATTAAACAAAATGCCCTTTGCCCCATCAATCGTCACATCCAGCAAATGGCTCGACAATGCTGCATGAGCCGCATCCAACGCCCGGTTATCCCCTTTGCCCTTGCCCACCGCCATCAATGCCGCGCCGCCCATGGACATAATCGTTTGTACATCGGCAAAGTCCAGGTTGATCAGCCCCGGCACCGTAATCAGCTCACTAATCCCCTGAATCCCCTGCCGCAGCACATCATCCGCCATGCTAAACGAATCCAGCAGCGAAATGCGTTTATCAGCCATCTCCAACAGCTTGTCGTTGGGGATCACAATCAGCGTGTCTACCTCTTCCTTCAGCTTCTCAATACCCATTTCGGCGGCGCGAGAACGCTGCGCCCCTTCAAATGTAAACGGCCGTGTCACCACCCCAATCGTCAGCGCCCCTTCTTCTCGCGCCGTTTTTGCCACAATCGGAGCTGCGCCTGTGCCGGTGCCGCCCCCCATACACGCCGTCACAAACACCATGTCCGAACCGCGCAGCGATTCCCGCAGCAAATCCAGCGACTCCTCCGCCGCCTTCGCCCCCACATCCGGGTTGCCCCCGGAGCCAAGCCCCCGCGTCGAACGCTCCCCAATTTGCAGCCGCTGCGCCGCCAAATTACTCGCCAGCACCTGCTGATCTGTATTGATGGCAATAAAATCCACCCCCGGAATATTCTCCGCAATCATGCGATTGATGGCATTACCGCCACCCCCGCCAACCCCCACCACCCGGATTAACGCACTGCTTTCTACCTCTGGCATTCTCTGCATCTCTGTTTTCCTTCTTTGTCCGTTCATTCTCTCTACCCTTGTTCCCATAATCGGTAATCGGTAAACAGTATTCAGTACTGATTACTGTTTACTGCTTACTGATCTATCCCGGCAATAACGCCCGGAAAAAGCTACCCATCTTTCGACCCCACTCATGGTGCAGCGCACGCGGCTGATAGGTATGGTTGCCATTCAGATGCCAGCGCAGCAACCCTACGCTTGTGGCGTAGGCGGGGCTTTGCAGCGCATCCACCAGCCCAACCATATTCTTGGGCAAGGCCACACGCGCTGGTACATTCAACACACGCTCCGCAATTTCGGCAATGCCGCGCAGTTGGGCGCTGCCACCCGTTAGCACAATGCCGGCCGGTAACAAGCCGTCATAACCCGATTCACGGATGTCGTGCAAAATCATTTGGAAAATCTCTTCGGCGCGGGCTTCAATGACATAGGCCAAATCTTGCCGCCCCACCTGGATTTTCTCACCCCCAAATGGCTCGACGGGGAAGACATAGCTGGGGTCAATGTTTTGCGGCCGGCAGTCACCATACTGAATCTTAACCTGCTCGGCCACCTCAAACGGCGCTCGCAGCCCAATGGCGATGTCGTTGGTGATGTGATAGCCCCCAATGGGGAAAACATTGCTATGCCACACCGTTCCCTGCTTGTAAAGAGCAATATCGGTGGTGCCACCGCCAATATCGGCCACGATCACCCCCATCTCCCTTTCATTCGGCTCCAGCACTGCTTCCCCCGCCGCCAGGGCATTCATCACCATTGCCTCAGGGCGAATTCCCACCGTTTGGGCGCACTTGCTCAGGTTTTGCAACGCTGGGCTGGAGGCCGTAACAATGTGGGCTTCCACTTCCAGCCGGTAGCCGTGCATCCCAATGGGCGTGCGCACATCGTCCTGGTTGTCTACCTTGAAGTGGCGCGGAATCAGGTGGATGATTTCGCGGTCGTGGGGAATGGGAATGGCTTGTGCCATGTCCAATGCCCGTTCAATGTCTTGCCGGGTCACGCCGTTATTGTTGCGGCGGTCAATGGCGACCGTACCCTCGTTGTTGAGGGCATTAATATGCTCTCCAGCCACGCTGACCAGTGCCCGCGCCAGATCATAGCCGGAGGTTTGCTCGGCGGCTTCGACGGCTTTGGCAACGGCAACGGAGGTGGCTTGCACATCCACAACCATGCCTTTACGCATCCCTTGTGCAGGTTCGATGCCTAGGCCGATGATGCGTAGCTGCCCTTCTTCCCGCACAGCGCCAACCAGGGCGCAAATTTTGGTGGTTCCAATGTCTAGGCCAAAGACAATTTCTTCCATTAAGTCCCTCTTTTCCACAATGGACAGAGGCATGGGGAGCATGGCGACCGGACCTTTTGCTCTCTGTGCCTCTAGCCAACTCTATGGTACCCGATAAAACGGTTTCTCCTGATTACTAACGCTGATTTCCAACGGGGTAATGCCCCGCGCTACCAGGTCTTCGACGATGGTTTCGTAGACGACGAGTTTTTGCTGCATGTTGCTGCCGCTGCCAAAGTAGACGCGCCAGCCGCGCCCATCCTGGAAGCTGAGACCACCAGCCGGCCGATAGTATAACTGCTCAATGTTGGGGCGAAGTTCGCGCAGTTGCAGTGCCCCGTTGAGGACATCGGTGGGGATGAAAGGGAGGCTGGTGGTGGGGGTGGAAACGGCCGTTTCTTCCTCCACCTGCCCCTCTCCTTCCGCCACAACCGGTGCCGCCGCCGGAACCATCTCCGACACAATTTGCAGCAGCCCCATGTTGCCCATCCGCGCCGGAATCAGGCTGCCCTGTCGGTTCACCCAAAAATCGGTGCCGTTTTCGCGCCACAGTGCCACCGGAGAATCCTCCGTCACCTGAATTGTAACGTCATTCGGCCAGTTCATTGCTACGGATGCCCCAATAATGCCCGGCAGCTCATTGATTTGCGCTGCGGCTGCGTTGGGGTCAACGGCAAAAACATGGGTTCCGGCCAGCCCGCTGGCAGCCACCACTTCCTCGGCTGGGATGGTGTGGGCGCCTTCTACCGGGATAAAGGTGACATAAAACTGCTCGTCCATGCCGATGAGATAAAGGGCGTAGACGGAAAGTGCCAGCAGCCCCAAACTAACCCAACGGGCGCTAAACAAGATGGCGCGAAGCAGGCTCATGGGCTGCCGTACCCACTGCTGCCGTGTTCGCCGCCGCCGCTGTCGCGCCGTTTTAGGAATTTCCAGCCGGGGCATGGAAACGGCCGTTTGTGCCCGCCGCATCTTTGGTTGTTTCCGTAAACGTTGCCTTTCTGCCATTACATTCTCTTCCTAAGGAATGGAAATTAAATAACTTGCCCATTTAGAAGTTCAACTTCTCAAAAGAAGTTGAACTTCTTGCGTAACTTATTTAATCCTCGTTCCTAAATGCTCGTCCGCAAAGTTTGGTCAGAGATTGGAGATTAGAGATTCAAAATCTCTAATCTCCAATCTCCAATCTCTAGTCACGCCGAAAATGACCGCTCCAAACTGATTGTTTCCTCATGCCGTTCCAGCGCCAGCCCAATCAACCGATCCAGCAGTTCCGCATATGACACCCCCGTCGCTTCCCACAGCTTTGGATACATCGAAATGCTGGTAAACCCCGGAATCGTGTTAATCTCGTTCAAATAGAGACCCCCATTATCCCGATCTAGTAACAAATCCACCCGCCCCAGCCCCGCGCAATCAATGGCGCGGTACGCCCGCACCGCCAACGCCCGCACCCGCTCCGCCAGCTCCGGCTCAATGTGCGCCGGAATAATCAGCTCCGAATCCTCATCCGAACCCGGTTCCGTCAAATATTTCGCCACATAATCATAAAAAGCGCGGCGCGGCCGAATTTCCCCCACGACGCTGGCAATGGGGTCATCGTTGCCCAGCACCGACACCTCCAGCTCGCGCACGTTAATCCCCTGTTCCACCACCACCCGCCGGTCATACCGCGCCGCCTCGGCCAGCCCCGCCCGCAGTTCATCCTGGTCGCTGCATTTTTGAATGCCAACGCTGGAGCCAAGATTGGCGGGTTTGGTGAACACGGGATAATCGAGATTGGCCGCCACATCGGCCACCACCTTGTCCAGTTCATGCACCACACTGCGGCGGGTATAGAGCCGCCAGGGCAAAATCGGAATGCCGTGTGCCGCCATCACGCTTTTGAAAATCGCCTTGTCCATGCCCACAGCCGACCCCACCACGCCAGCCCCCACATAGGGGATGTTGGCAAGTTCCAGCAGCCCTTGCACCGTGCCATCCTCGCCATAGGTGCCATGCAGCACCGGGAAAATCACGTCCAGTTCGGTGACGGTGGAAAGGGTGGGGGAGTCAGCTTCGCCGTTGGAAAGCTGGAGCAGGGCGGTGGATTGGGGGTCGGGCAGCAGGGTGGCGGGGTGAGAAGCATCGCTACCGGAGGTCAATGCCGCCATCGCGTCGCCGGTGAGCCAACGGCCGTTTTTCGTAATCCCAATCGGCACCACCTCATACTTCTCCCGGTCCAACGCCGCCATCACCGACGCTGCCGACCGCAGCGACACCTCATGCTCCCCCGAACGGCCGCCGAAGAGGATGCCAACTTTAATTTTGCGCTCTCGATTCTGATCTGCCATATTTAGCAATCAGTAATCAGTAACCAGTAATCGGTAATCAGTAGCAAAACTGATTACCGATTACCGATTACCGATTACTGAACAAACTCCCAATTACCAACCAACTCCACTTCCAACGCCATCTCTACGCCAAACAGTTCGCGCACCGTGTTCCACGCCTCAGCAATCAGCGAGCGCACATCTTCGGCCGTCGCGTCCCCTTCATTGACAAAGAAGTTAGCGTGCTTTTCCGAAATTTTTGCCCCGCCAACGGTCAGCCCTTTCAAACCGGCCGTTTCAATCAAATAGCCCGCATAATAATTTTCCGGGTTCTTAAACATCGAACCCATGCTGGCGCCGCCCGGCTGCGTCTCCTTGCGATGCGCCGTAAAGCCATTGGCCCGCGCCGTCAGCACCTCAATAGATTCCGGCTGTAGCTCAAGCTCGGCGGCAATAACGGTGCGCCGCGACAGCCGCCGCTCTTTTTCCCGCTTCAGCAAGCTTTCGCGGTAGTTAAATTTCAGCTCATCTACGCTGTACATTCGCGCCCCAACGCCCGGTTCCCAAATGAGTGCCGCCCGTAAATTGCTCTTCATATCGCCGCCGTGCGCCCCGGCGTTGCCAAAAACCGCGCCGCCAACGGTGCCGGGGACGCTAATGGCCCATTCCAGCCCGCCCAGCCCTTTGGAAATGCACTGCCGCGCCAGCGAAGACAAATTGGTGCCGGATTCGGCAGTGCAGATGACGCTGAAGCCGGTGTGGCGGAAGCTGACCTGCTTGGCGCGGTTGAGAATGACCAGCCCTTCAACGCCAGCATCGGCCACTAAAATGTTGGAGCCGCCGCCGAGGACAAAGTAGGGGATGCGCTGACTGTAGGCCAGTTCAACGGCCGTTTGCAGCTCCATCCCACTGCGAACCGTCACCAACATTTCGGCCGGCCCGCCCACCCGCGCCGAGGTGTGCTTTGCCAGCGGCTCATTCACCCGAAACTGTTCGCCAAAAATATCGCGGTACTGTTGATACCGCCGTTCCCGCACCGTTGTTGGTAAACTCATTTTTCTATAGTAATCGGTAATCAGTGATCAGTAATCAGTACTGGTCACTGATTACTGATTACCGATTACTGATAACAGCTTCTCCAAAAGCCACACGCCCACCAAATTACCATCCCCCGCGCCCAGCGTCAGCACTACGTCGCCGGGCTTGGTGTGTTGCAGAAGGTAGGAAACGGCCGTTTCCTTTTCCCCAATATGCACCACAGATGGATGCCGCATCTTCGCCACCACCTTTGCCGTGTCCATTCCCAGCGTCTCCTGCTCCCGGCTGCGGTAAATATCCAGTGCTACCACCTGGTCAGCATCGGCAAAGCTGCGGCGAAACGCTTTCAGCAGCAGCTTGGTGCGGCTGAAGGTATGGGGTTGCCATACCGCCCACAGCCGCCGCCCCGCATACCGCTGCCGCGCTGCCGCCAGCGTGGCGCGAATTTCGGTGGGGTGGTGGGCGTAATCGTCAATAATCGTCACCCCGTTGGCCTCGCCTACCAGTTGAAAACGGCGACCCACGCCGCCAAACGCCAGCAGCGCCTGGCAAATCAGGTCAAACTCAATTTCTAAATCGGTGCCAACAATGATCGCCGCCAGCGCATTCCGCACATTGTGTAAACCTGGCAGCTGCAGCCGCACCATTCCCAGCACCTGCCCATCCTGCTCCACCAAAAAATCAGTACCGCCCAGTGCGTTGGGGCGGCAGTCGAGGGCCTGGAATTGGTAGCGCGAAGGGTTTTGCTCGCTTTCCTGAATGCCGTAGCTGGTAATTTCCACGTTGGGCAGGTCGAGGCCGCGCAGCAGATGCGCCACGCCGGAGTCGTCGCCACACACAATTAAACGGCCGTTTTCCGGCAGCAGCCCGGCAAAATCAGCAAACGCCTGCCAATAGTCCGTCGCCGTTGGGTAAATATCAGGGTGGTCGTGTTCAATGTTGGTAATCACGCCAATTTCTGGCCGCAGACCTAAAAACATGCGGTCGTACTCATCGGCCTCGACAACAAAGTAAGCGCCATCACCAGAACGGCCGTTTCCACCCAACAGCGGCAAATCACCCCCCACAATCACCGTCGGATCCAGGTCAGCCTCCAGCAAAATCTGGGCAATCATCCCCGTTGTTGTTGTCTTGCCGTGCGACCCGGCCACGGCGATGCCCACTCTGTCGGCCATCAAATGCCCCAAAAAGTCGGCTCGTTTTAGCACCGGCACGCCCGCTGCCCGTGCCGCCGCCACTTCGGGGTTGCTTTCGCCAATGGCCGAGGAGATGACCACGGCACCGGCTCCAGCGATGTGGCTGGCTTCGTGGCCGATGTGGACGGTTGCCCCTTGCTGCTGCAAAACGGCCGTTTTCTCCCCACCGGCCATGTCCGAACCCGACACCACAAACCCTTGCCCCAGCAGCACCCGTGCAATGGCCGACATGCCCGCCCCACCAATGCCAACAATGTGGAGGTGCATCCCTGGTTTGAGTTGAAAAACGGCCGTTTGTGTTTGCTGCATCATACAAAACGCTGGAGATTGTGAGGTTCGGAGATTAAGCGATTGCCACAATCTTCCAATCCCCTAATCTCACAATCTCTTCCTAAATCATTACCACCAGGACAAACAAGAACACAATCACCACCAGATATGGCAAATAGGGTGCCAGCAGTGGCAGTGGCAAATCACTAATCAAATTAGTTAAAGCCATTGCTACCGTTGGTCGCGTAATGGTTTCCACGGGAAAGGGGTAGGTCAGGTTGCCCGGCACGGCCACCCAGCCCGTTGCCGTGTGAACATATTCCAGTAGTCCCCATAGCGTCCCCACAATCAAATACCCGTTTAGCCCGCCAACCAGCCCGCCCAATAGCTTGTCCTGCAAACTGTCGCGCACCCGCAGCCGCTCGGCGACGGTGCGCCCGGCAAAGGCTGGCCCCTGGTAGCTAAAAAAGGCAATGGTTAGATGAATGGTGGTCAAATAGTAAAACTGCTGACGGCGTAATGCTTCGTTAAACTGGTCGGTAATAGGGACATCAGACAGAATGGTTGTCAGTTGGTAGCCGAAGGCATTAATTGCAAAGAGCGACAGCACCAAACCGGCCGTTGCCACCACCTCTTTTGTCCAGCCGCGCATTACGCCCACCAGGGCAAAAAAGCCGACCATGAGCCAAAAAACAGTTCCCAGGCTGATCATGCTGCTAGATAGGGATAGTTAGACTATCCACGTCCTCCTAAATCCAGAATCATTTGTGCCAGCCGATCAGTCGCATCTGGCTTATCTAACGCGGTGGCGGCTGCCCGCATTTGCGCCAGCCGTGCCTCATCCTGTAAAAGGGGCATCACGATGTCATACAGCCCTGCAGCTAGTGCCTCGTCTGTGGTTTGGATAGCCGCGCCACGTTCTGTCAGATAATCGGCGTTGACCTTTTGATAGCGCCAGGCAAAGGTGAGAGGCACGAGGACGGCCGGCAAGCCAAAGGCTGGGCATTCGCCCAACATACTGGCCCCAGACCGCGCCAGCACCAGGTCGGCCGCTCGAAACGCTGCCCCCATTTGCTCATGCAAATAGGCAAACGGCCGATAATAAGCCCGCAACCTACCTGGTAACGTGGCGGCGGCTTCATTCACCTTGTCCCACGTCAGCGTGCCGGTAATGTGGATGACTTGCGCCTGTTCCAGCAGTCGGGGTAACGCTTTTAGCAGTGCCTCGTTGATATTCCATGCACCACGGCTGCCGCCAAACACAAACAGAGTGGGGCGGTTGGGCAGCAATTGAAACTCGGCCAATGCTTCTACCTGAGTCATTTGTGTCGCCGCCCGCAGTTCTGGCCGCACCGGATAGCCGGTCACCACCATTTTGCTGGCTGGAATATACGCCTGCGAGGCTTCGCTGGTGCAGCCAATTTTGGTTGCCAGCGGCGTTGTGAAGCGAATGGTGGAGCCAGGTTCTACATCTGGCAAGTAGATGCCGATGGGGACACGGTGCAGCCAGGCCGCTACCGATGCTGAAGCAGCCGCATACCCCCCGGTCATAAACATGACATCGGGGCGAAATTGCCGTATGTGGTTGCTGGCCGTGCCAACGCTCCAGCCAATTTTGCCCACGTTCATGATCCTTTGCGACAATGGTACACTGCTTACCACCGCGCCACCCGCTAATGTTTCCAAGCGCAGCCCTTCACGCGGAACTAATGCTTCTTCCATTGCGCCTGTGGTGCCAAGCCACAAAAAATCTTCCGAGCGCAAGCCACGCTTCTTTAACCCCGTCACAGCCGCCAAAGCTGGGTAAATGTGGCCGCCAGTGCCGCCAGCGCAGATCAGGACTTTCATCGGTTCATGGTCAGTAAACAGTAATCAGTAATCAGTAATCGGTAATCAGTTGAGCTACTGATTACCGATTACCGATTACCGATTACCGATTACTAAACCTCCCTCCGTCGCGGCTGTATTCGCTTGCTGATGGCGGCATCGCGGGAGATGCTGAGCAGGATACCGGCCCCGATTAGGGAAATGGCGAGGGAGGAGCCGCCGTAGCTGATGAAGGGCAGGGGGATGCCGGTGAAGGGAATAACGGCCGTTATTACCGCAATATTAATCAACGCCTGATAAGTTAGCCAGCAGGTAATTCCTAGTGCCAGCAAAAAACCATAATTGTCCCGTGCCTGCATTGCTGTACGCACACCGCGCCAGACAATCATCAAAAACAGGCCAATGACAATTAGCCCGCCCAGCAGCCCCGTTTCCTCAGCCAAAATGGCAAAAGCACCGTCGGTGTGGGCGGCCGGCAGGGCGCCAAATTTTTGAATGCTTTCACCCAGCCCAACCCCCGTCCAGCCACCGCGCCCCAGCGCAATCAGCGTTTGGCGCACGTGCCACCCCGCTTGGGCGGGGTCACGTAGCCCAATGGTAAAGATTTCCACGCGCGCGGCGGCATGGGGTAGCGTTAAAATCAGGGTGAGAAAGACCGCACCCCCTAGCCCAGCAGCTACAGCAAACTGCCGCCAGTCGGCCCCGGCGACAAAGAAAAGGGTGAAACTGACCAGGGCAATCAGCCCCGCCGTGCTGAGGTCAGGCTGTCGCACGATGAGGGCGCAGACGACGCCGACAATGACGGAAAACGGGAAAAGGCCGTAGGTGATGAGCTTGATGCGGTCGCCTTTGCTGGATAGCCAGTGAGAAATATAGAGGATGGTAACGAGTTTGGCGACCTCAGAAGGTTGGTAGGAGCCTTCGTACACACCGCGCTGCGCCCCAAAAATGGCCTCGCTAAAAAAGAGGATGGCGAGCAGGGAAAAGAGGGTAATAAACAGCATGGGGACGGAGAAACGGCGTAGGACGTGATAGTCGAATTGCATGATGACGATGATTGCCCCGATACCTAGAATGAGCGCCCAGAGTTGCCGCTTGATGTAAAAGGTAGCATCGTCTTTTGCCAACATGCCCAGGTCAAAGGTGGTGGAGTAGACGGTGAGCAGCCCGACGATGACCAGACCGGCGACGGCCAGCAGCAGCCAGTAGTCGAAATAGAACTTTAACCCGGGATGGACGCGGGTAGTGCGTTGGCGGATGGGGTTTACTGTCGTCATATCGTTATTGGTTGTTGGCTATTGGTTGTTTACGAATAAGAGTTGTAATTATTCAGGTGTCATACCCTGCTTAGGCGGGAATGATTATTTAGAAGTTCAACTTCTCAGAAGAAGTTGAACTTCTTCCGTACCTGATTTAATCCACGTTCCTTAATGTGACCAATAGCCAATGCTATGAAAGGGCTTGAACGAGGGCGCGGAAATGTTCGCCGCGTTCCACAAAGTCGCTGTAGGCATCGTAGCTGGTGCCGCCGGGGGAGAGGAGAACGATGTCGCCAGAAACGGCCGTTTCTGCCGCCACACCCACCGCCTCTTCCAACGTATTGACCCGCACAACGGGGTCGTCCAGCAAACCTTCCAGCATTTCGCCCAGTTGCCCAAACAAAATCACCTGCCTAGTGCGCTGTGGTACGACCTGCGCCCACGTTTCCCACTGCATATCCTTGTCGCGTCCACCGGCCAGCAGCACAATCGGCTCGGTGAAGGCGTTGAGCGCCGCCAGCGCCCGTTCCGGCGCGGTGGCAATCGAATCGTTGATATAGTGTACCCCGTTTCGCACGCGCACCAGCTCCAGCCGGTGGGCCACGCCGTGGAAGGTGCGAATCGCTTCAGCCATTGCTTGCACCGGAATGCCAGCGGCATCGGCTAGGGTGGTGGCGGCCAACACGTTGAGAACGTTATGGTGGCCGCGCAACTGGATGTCGCTGAGGGGACAAACGGCCGTTTCCCTTCCGCCATCCCGCAGCCAAATCTGCCCATCCCGCACAAACGCCCCATCGTCCACCGGCTGTTGGGCGCTGAACAGCCGCAGCCGCCCCCGCACCAGGCCGCGCACGCTGCCGCAGCCGGGGTCGTCGGCCGACAGCACCGCCACATCGTTGGCCGCCTGATAGCGCAAAATGTTGGCCTTGGCGTTGATATAGGCCGTCATCGTGCGGTGGCGGTCGAGATGATTGGGCGTAATGTTCAAAATGGCGGCGATGGCCGGGCTGCGCGTCCACAGTTCAAGCTGGAAGCTCGACAGCTCTTGCACCACAAAATCCCCCGGCTGCATCTGGGGCAAATCGGTGATGAGCGGCCGACCGATGTTGCCGCCCACCCAACTGTTGCGCCCCGCCACGCGCCCCATGTGGCCGGTGAGCGAGGTGGTGGTGGTTTTGCCAGCCGACCCGGTGATGCCAATAACGGCCGTTGGCGTGCGCCGCAAAAACTCCTGCGGCTCGTTGGTCACACAAATGCCCCGTGCCCGCGCTGCCTCTGCCAAAGGCATATCGGCCGGCACGCCGGGACTCAATACCAGTACATCTGCTTCATCTAAAAGGGTCATTGGATGTTCTCCCAATACATAATCAATTTCTAAGCCATCCAACTCCACAAGGCTTGCCAATAAACGGTCACGCGGCCGGGCATCGGAGACAACCACATGCGCCCCCTCTGCCGCCGCAAACTGGGCCAGCGCCTTCCCCTCGCGGGCCAGGCCGATGATGATAATGCGTTTGCCGGTCCAGTTTTCCATAACAGAGACTGGCGATTGGCGATTGGCGATTGACAAAGGTTCACAATCTCTAATCTCCAATCCCCAATTACCTAAATCAAAGCCAGCGCAATGCCAACCATGCCGGCCAAAATGCCGACCAGCCACCAGCGCTGCACAATTTGCGTTTCGCTCCAGCCCAACAGCTCAAAATGATGGTGGAGCGGAGCCATCTTAAACAGCCGTTTGCCGCCCGTATAGCGGAAATAAAGCACCTGCAGGCTGCTGGAAAGCAGCGTGGATAGGGGGACAATGGCGATGATGGGCAAAATGAGCCATTGGTTGGTCATAAGCGCCACCACGCCCAACGCGCCGCC
>WBZL01003774.1_pt1 | contig 13614 bp, 10 predicted proteins | sample 5204291 | NCBI WGS metagenome assembly WBZL01 (sample SAMN12344345, study PRJNA552823) | activated sludge metagenome | biome: Activated sludge suspended growth; feature: Nitrification reactor; material: Wastewater; isolation source: activated sludge from nitrification reactor of wastewater...
CCCTGGGCCGGCTGCCGGACCGCTTTGGCGAGCAGGTGCCGCACGGGGAGCTGCGCGGCGAGCTGTCGGCGTTGATCGAGAACTCCAGGCGGGAGGGCAGCGTGCGTGAGCTTCTCAACCGCCTGCGCTACAACGCCACCGTCCTCCGCGACAGCCTTTCGGACGACACGTGGCGGCTCTTCAACCGGCTGGAGAGCGACACCAGGCCGAAGGGCGCGCGCTTCCGCGTCTCGGAGGCGCTGGACCTCCTCAATACGCTGGTGCTCGACCTCTCCGCGTTCACGGGGATGGAGATGGAGAACATGACGCGCGGACATGGCTGGAGGTTCCTCGATCTCGGCCGGCGCATCGAGCGGGCGCAGAACCTCCTGGCGCTACTGAAGGCAACGGTGCATCCGCCTCCGAGGAACGACGCGGTGCTCGGCCCGCTGCTGGAGATCTGCGACAGCAGCATGACCTACCGGCGGCGCTACCATGCCCGCCCGCAGTTGGCGCCGGTGCTCGACCTGCTGGTGGCGGATGAACTGAATCCGCGTTCGCTCGTCTGGCAGCTCTACCAGCTGCATCGGCACGGCTCGCTGCTTCCGAGGGACGGGCTGCAGGGCAGCGCGCGGGACGAGAAGCGCCAGGTGGACCAGATGCTCTCGCAGCTGGAGGGCACGAATTTCACCGCCCTCGCCGCCGCGGAGGACAGGGCGCCGGGGTACATCGTGCAGTTTTGTGATGCGATCACGGCGGACCTGACGCGGCTGTCCGACACCATCACCGAGCACTACTTCCACCATGCGCTGCCGCGCGTGAGATGATCCCGCCATGCGCTACGAGATCAAACACCGTACAGTCTATACCTACGATGAGTCCGTCAGCATCGGGCACCACCTCGCGCACCTCGCGCCGAGGAGCCTGCGCGGGCAGCGGTGCGAGTGGCACAGCCTGGACATCGAGCCCGCCCCGACCAGCATGGCCGGGCACACGGATTACTTTGGAAACACCGCGCTGTTCTTCGCGGTGCGCGGCTCGCACCGGACGCTGAGCGTGATGGCGCACAGCCTGGTGGACATCGATCCGCCCCCGGCTCCCGTCGCCACGGATACGCCGCCCTGGGAACAGCTGCGCGACGCGGTTCGCGCTGACGTGCTGACGACCGACGCGGAGGCCGGGGAGTTCTCGTTTGCCTCGCCGCTGGTCACCCCGGCGAAGGTCTTTGCCGATTACGCCCGTACCTCCTTCCCAGCGAAGCGACCGGTGCTGGAGGCGGCGCTGCATCTGAACCACCGTATCTTCACCGACTTCAAGTTCGACGCCAAGGCAACGGACGTGGCGACGCCGGTGCCCGACGCGTTCGAGCAGCGCCGCGGGGTGTGCCAGGACTTCGCGCACGTCCTGATCGCCTGCGTGCGCTCCCTCGGGCTGCCGGCGCGCTATGTGAGCGGCTACCTGGAGACGCTGCCGCCGCCTGGAAAGCCCAAACTGGTGGGCGCCGATGCTTCGCATGCCTGGGTGAGCGTGTGGTGCGGACCCAGCATCGGGTGGGTGGACCTGGATCCCACCAACGACTGCCAGCCTTCCGTGCGCCACATCACGGTGGCTTACGGCCGCGACTTCAGCGACGTGTCGCCGCTCCGCGGCGTGGTCTACGGTAGCGGGGAGCAGGAACTCGACGTGGCCGTGGACGTGACCCCTCTTCCGGCTCAGCCCGCGCCGTCGCCCTTGCCCTTGCCGACGGGCGCGAGCAGGGTCTCGTGAGTCACGGCAAGCGCGTAGTCGCGGTTCAGCTTGGCGATCCAGCGCACGCTGATCTCCTTCGGGCAGGCGGCTTCGCACTCGTACTGGTTGGTGCAGTTGCCGAAGCCGGATTCGTCCATGGTCTTGACCATGGCGAGCACGCGGCGGTGTTTCTCGGGCTGCCCCTGCGGGAGGGTGTTGAGCTGGCCCGCCTTGGCCGAGACGAAGAGCATGGCGCTGGCGTTCTTGCACGAGGCGACGCAGGCGCCGCACCCGATGCACTCCGCGGCATCCATGGCGGCGTCCGCGGCTTCCTTCGAGATCGGCAGACAGTTTGCGTCCTGGGCGGAGCCGGTGCGCACGCTGATGAATCCGCCAGCGACCATGATGCGGTCGAAGGCGCCCCGGTCCACGGCGAGGTCCTTGATGATGGGGAACGCCTTCGCGCGGAAGGGCTCGATGAAGATGGTGTCCCCGTCCTTGAACTTGCGCATGTGAAGCTGGCAGGTGGTGGTGCCGCGCTCGGGCCCGTGAGGGACGCCGTTGATGACCATGCTGCATGTGCCGCAGATGCCTTCGCGGCAGTCGTGGTCGAAGGCGACGGGATCGCCTCCGCTCTCGATGAGGCGCTGGTTCACGATGTCGAGCATCTCCAGAAACGAGGCCGTCTCAGGAATGTCCTTGGCGGCGACGTCCTGGAAGTAGCCTTTGGCGTTGGCGCTGGGCTGGCGCCAGATCTTGAGTTGGAGATTCAGGGTGCGGGCCATGGACGGGACGGAGTTCGGTTCGCGGTTTTGTGATTCAGGGTTCGCGGGAATTACACGTAGCTGCGCACGGCGAGGTGGACCTCCTCGTACTGGAGGGTCTCCTTGTGCAGGATGGGCTTGGAGAGGTCACCCGAGTATTCCCAAGCGGCAACGTAGGCGAAATCGGCATCGTTGCGCCTCGCCTCGCCGGCCTGGCCGCGCTTGGCCGCCTCGTCCTCCTTGGTGTACTGGTGTTCCACGCGGAAGTGGCCACCGCAGCTCTCCTCGCGCTCGAGCGCGTCGAGGCACATCAGCTCTCCGAACTCGAGGAAGTCGGCGACACGGCCTGCCTTTTCAAGCTCCTGGTTGAACTGGTCGCCAGCGCCGGGGACGGTGACATTGCTCCAGAATTCCTCGCGCAGGGCGGGGAGGCGCTTGAGCGCGGCCTGCAGGCCTTCGCGGGTGCGGGCCATGCCGCAGTCGTTCCACATGAGCAGGCCTAGTTCGCGATGGAAGCTGTCCACGGTGCGCCTTCCCTTGATGCCGAGGAGTTTCGTCGCGCGGTCCGACACGGCGGACTCCGCCTCCTTGAAGGCGGGGTGTTCCGTGGTCACCGAGCCGGGCTTCTGGGTGGCGAGGTAGGGGGCGATGGTGGTGGGAATGACGAAGTAGCCGTCCGCAAGGCCCTGCATGAGCGCGCTCGCGCCGAGGCGGTTCGCCCCGTGGTCCGAGAAGTTCGCCTCGCCGAGCACGTGCAGGCCGGGGACATTGCTCATGAGGTTGTAGTCCACCCAGAGGCCGCCCATGGTGTAGTGCACCGCGGGGTAGATGCGCATGGGGCGCTCGTAACCGCTCTCGCCGGTGATCTTCTCGTACATGTCGAAGAGATTGCCGTATTTCTCGGCAACCACCGCCTTGCCCAGGGCGCGAAGCTGGTCGGCGGGCAGTTCCTTGCCGCCCGCCTTGTCGCGGCCGTAGCGCATGATGGCATCGGCGAAGTCGAGATAGACCCCGAGCCCGCCCGGGCCAACGCCTCGTCCTTCGTCGCAGGCTTCCTTCGCGCTGCGGCTGGAGATGTCGCGCGGGGCGAGGTTGCCGTAGCTGGGATACTTGCGCTCGAGGTAATAGTCGCGGGCATCCTCGGGGATGTCGCCCGGAGGCTTGCCGCAGTCCTCCTTCTTCTTGGGCACCCAGACGCGTCCGTCGTTGCGGAGCGACTCGGACATGAGCGTGAGCTTGCTCTGGTAGTCGCCGCTCACCGGGATGCACGTGGGGTGGATCTGGGTGTAGCAGGGATTCGCGAAGAGCGCGCCCTTCTTGTGGGCGCGCCAGATGGCGGTGGTGTTGCACCCCTTGGCGTTGGTGGAGAGGTAGAAGACGTTTCCGTAGCCGCCGGTGGCGAGCAGGACGGCGTCGCCGGCGTGGCTGCTGATCTTGCCAGTGACCATGTCACGCACTACGACGCCCTTGGCGTGGCCGTCCACGACCACAAGTTCGAGCATCTCCGTGCGCGCATACATCTTGACGTTGCCGCGGGCGATCTCCTTGGAGAGCGCCGAGTAGGCGCCCAGCAGGAGCTGCTGGCCCGTCTGGCCGCGCGCGTAAAAAGTTCGGCTCACCTGGGCGCCGCCGAAGGAGCGGTTTGCCAGCAGGCCGCCGTACTCGCGCGCCAGCGGCACGCCTTGCGCCACGCATTGGTCGATGATTGAGGCGCTGACTTCGGCGAGGCGGTACACGTTGGCCTCGCGGGCGCGGAAGTCCCCGCCCTTGATGGTGTCGTAGAACAGGCGGTACACGGAGTCGCCATCGTTCTGGTAGTTCTTGGCCGCGTTGATGCCGCCCTGGGCCGCGATACTGTGGGCGCGCCGCGGCGAGTCCTGGTAGCAGAAGCATTTCACCTTGTAGCCGAGCTCGGAGAGCGTGGCTGCGGCGGAGGCGCCGGCGAGGCCGCTGCCGACGACGATGATCGTGAACTTGCGCTTGTTGGCGGGGTTGATGAGCTTGGAGTCCTGCTTGTGTCGCGTCCACTTCTCCGCGAGGGGGCCTGAGGGGATCTTGGAGTCGAGTTTGATGTCGGACATGGGCGGGAACCAGTGATGAGTAAGGGGGATGAAGAAGGGGAGCGCGAGGTGCGGGGTTCCGGTCAGTTGTGCACCCAGCCAAGCCAGACGGCGAAGACGATGGCGGCGTTGCCGAGGAAAATGAGTCCGGCGTAGCAGCGGCCGAAGGCCTTGAAGAGGGGCCAACTGCGGGCCGTGGCGAGGCCGAGCGTCTGGAACATGCTGCTCACGCCGTGGCTGAGGTGGGAGCACAGCATGCCCATGGCGATGAGGTAGAACACGGAGGCGGGCCACCAGGAGAAACCGGCGATGACCATGCGATGCACGTCGTGCACGGTCTCCCCGTGGAGCATCGTGGTGTAGCTGTTGTAATCGTTGGAGACCCGGACGGTGAAGTGCAGCAGATGGTAGATGATGAAGGCCAGCAGCGTGAGGCCCGTGAAGATCATGACGAGGGACGACCTCGTCGCCTGGATCGTGGCCGGGTGGCCGTAGCGGTCGGCGCGCGCCGCGCGGTTCTCCTTGGTGAGTTGGATGGTGAGCACGATGTGAACCACGGCGCAGGCCAGCAGCCCGAGGCGTGCCACCCAGACGCCCATTCCGTGCCCCATGGTGTGCAGGAAGTGGCCGTATTCATTGATCACATCCTTCCCTGCGAAGATGAGCAGGTTTCCAATCATGTGTCCCAGCACGAACACCACCAGAACTGCGCCCGTCAGGGCCACGAGGATTTTCTTGCCAATGGATGAACCGAGGGTCAGCGAAACGGTCTGCGTAAGGGCGCTCATGGGGTGATGTCAAAGAGATCGGCCCCTCCGGTGAAGGAAAGGCCCCTTATCATGGCGATACGTCGCGCTCGTGCAAGGAGAGGCGTGCAATTTGACGCGATTTCCGGCCGGTCAGTGGATCGGCGAGGTGTCGTACACGACGACACGGTCCCAAAAGGACTTGCAGGTCTTGACGAAGCGCTCGTGGTGGGCGCAGCCCTTCTGGTAGTGCTCGTGGTCCTCCAGATTCTTGAAGTGGAGGGTGAGGGAGTAGTCGAAGCTGTGGTCGGTAACAGGGCGCGGTTCAGTCGGCGCGGGCCTGCCGACAAAGCCGTGGACGAGATAGGAGATTTCCTTGAGCCGGATGAGTTCGGCTTCGAAAGTGGCGCGATCGGCTGCGGGGAGGTCCTTCTTGAGCCAGAAATAGACGTTGTGAATCATGGTGGGTGCGTGTTGATAGTCTGGAAGGGAGCGCTTGGTGAAGATTGAGTCACGTCCCTGGCACGCGCCAGCGTTTTGTCATGCCCATGAACGAAAGAATCGAACTGACGAGCAGGGAGCGGCGGGTGCTGTGGTGCATCTGCCTGCTCGGGCTGCTGGGGCCGAACGGGGTCTTCGTGTACTCGATGCTGTTCCGCCGGGAGGACCTGACCGGGGCGCTGAGCAACCCGGTGGCGGCGGCGTTCATCTTTGAGGCGTTCGTCGTGATGGGTCTCCTGGCGTGGCTGGCACGCCGGTTCCGGGCTGGGGCGTTGACCTGGGTGGTGTTCGTGCTGCTGTCTCTGCTGGGAGGCCTGGCGTTCAGCATTCCCGCCTTTTTGCTCTGGCGGTCGCGGCGGAACTCCGACAGCATGCCCCCCGTTGATTGAATCAAGTCGCAAGCCAGCACGTATTCTCCTCCTGACTCATGAAACCCCACCTGCCACTTCTCACCGCGGGCGGCGCAGCCGCCCTCTCCCTCACCCTCATGCTCGGCGCTGCGGACGCGCCGAAGGAGCAGCCCGCCAAGGCTCCGGCCAAGGCCAAGGCGAAGGCCCCGGCAGGGCTGAAGTTCCGGGTGCAGCAACTGCACGTCGACAACAACGAGGGCTGTTCGGTGGCGGATTTCAACAACGACGGCAAGCTTGACGTGAGCGCGGGCGAGTTCTGGTACGCCGGGCCGGAGTTCAAGGAGCAGAAGCCGCTGCGGAAGCTGCTCCCCTTCGGGAAGGACTACCTCACCAGCAACGCCGAGCATGCCTACGACGTGAATGGGGACGGATGGGTCGACATTGTGAGCGGCTCCTTCATGGAGGGTGAGGTGTACTGGTTCGAGAACCCCAAGGCGGAAGGCCTCGCCAAGGGTGACTTGTGGTCCAAGCACCTGCTCACAGACACCAAGCTGATGCAGAACGAGTGGACCGACCTGCGTGACATGGACGGCGATGGCGTGCCGGAACTGGTGGTGAATTCGTGGAATCCGGCCAACCCGATGGTGCTCTGGAAGTTCGCGAAGAACGAAGCCGGAGAGCCGGTCCTCAAACCGTGGGTCATCCACGAGGCAGGGGTGAATACCAATGGCCACGGCCACGGCTACGGCGACATCAACGGTGACGGCCGCGAGGACATCCTCTTCGGGCTGGGCTGGTACGAGCGTCCAAGCGGAGACGTGGTGGGGGCCCCGTGGACGCTGCACAGTGATTGGGATTTCCCCCATGCGAGCTGCCCCATGCTGGTGGTGGACCTGAACGGCGACGGCAAGAACGACATCATCCAGGGCCACGGCCACAACTACGGCCTGTGGTGGGAGGAGCAGCGCGACAACAACAAGGACGGAAGCACCAACTGGCGCTCGCACCTGATCGACGACCGCTTTTCCCAGCCGCATGCGCTGGCGTGGGAGGATCTGGACAACGACGGCCAGCCGGAGCTGATCAGCGGACGCCGTGTCCGTGCGCACAGCGGGAACGATCCCGGGGACGCGGCCCCGGGCGTGATCTACTACTTCAAGTGGAACAAGGAGACGCAGAAGTTCACCAAGTTCACCGTCGCCGAGAATGGTCCCGGCATCGGCCTCCAGATCCGCATCGCAGACCTGGATGGCAACGGCTGGAAGGACATCATCTGCTCCGGAAAGAGCGGGACCAACATCCTCTGGAACGAGGGGAAGTGAGGCCGGAGGCGGTCCGTGCCTAGCTGCGCAGGGCGGAGATTTCGATGTTGGCCTGGCGCAGCCGGCTCGAAAGCTGGTTGGCAAGCTGGCTGAGCAGCTTGATCTTCAGCCAGGGCCGTTGGTCGTCGAGCGTTTCAAACAGCTGGCGGGTAAGGACGCGGCACTCGACGGGTTCGAGTGCCACGACGTCGGCTGAACGATGCGACTTGTCGAGGAATGCCATTTCCCCGAAGCTCATGCCCGCATCGAACACGTCCAGGCGCTGCCGTCCCTTGACGCCATCGGCTGGAAGGCACACCTCCACGCTGCCGGACACCACGATGAAGAGTTCGTCCGCGTGGCTACCGCTGGTGATGATCGCCTCCCCCTCGGCAAAGTTGCGAAGTGGCATCTGCTGGTAGAGCAGGGCCAGGTCGTCCGAGTCGCAATCGCAAAAGAGCGTGCATCGGTTGAGCGGCACCGGCTGGGGCTCCTTCCAGGGACCGCGCATGACTTCGTGGAGCAGGATGTCCTCGCAGGACTCCAAGGCCTCATCTTCGCTGTCGAAGACGGACTCCTCGGCGATGCCTGCGGCGATGATGTTGCGGGTGATCTTGCCCGCCTGGCAGCAGATGAGGTTGACGCCGATGAGGGTGAGCTGGTCGCGGACTTCCTTGAGGAGGCGAAGGCTGACGGAGTCGGCACTGACGACGTGGCGGAAGGTGAGCACGACATGGCGGCAGTAGGGCGCCTGCTTCACCAGGGCGCGCACGACGGGCTCAAATGTCGAGAAGACAAGGGGTCCCTGAAGCTCCATGACCCGGATGCGATCCCCGTAACGGCGCACGGCCTGCATGGCCACCGAGGGGAGGCGGCGCCGGGAGAGCACCTGCGTGGCGTTGTAGCTCAGGCGCAGGGCGGGCTGGGGCACCACGCTGGGATTGAAGAGGTGGAGGGACAGTTCGCGCGCGAGATCCATGCACACCTGGATGCCGCGCACGCTGTTGCCCTGCGAGTCGAGGGGAGGGGAGAAGACGCCGATGCCCAACTGCCCCGGCAAGACGGCGAGGATGCCGCCTCCGACGCCGCTCTTCGCCGGCAGGCCCACGCGGTAGATCCACTCCCCGGACCAGTCGTACATGCCGCACGTCGCCATGACACCAAGGACGTTGTCCACGTACTCCTGGGCGACCGCCCGCTCGCCGGTGATGGGGTTGACCCCCTGGTTCGCCAAGGTTGCGCCGATCACTGCGAGGTCCGCGCACGTGACCTTGAGCGAGCACTGCTGGAAATAGGTCTCGAGAATCTCGTGGGGGTCTTCGTCCAGAATTCCGAAGTTGCGCAGCATCCAGCCGATGGCGCGGTTGCGGTGCCCGGTCTGGCTTTCGGAGCGGTAAACGCTCTCGTCCACCTCCAAAGCCTCTCCTGCACACTTGGACAGATAGCGGGTGATGCGCTGGATGCGCGACTCGCCATCCTTTGCGAGGACCTGCCCGCAGGTGGCGATCGCACCTGCGTTGATCATCGGGTTGAACGGGGTTCCGCTGCCGGCCCTCAGGCTGATCGCATTGAAGGCTTCACCCGAGGGCTCGACGCCGATGCGGGAAAGCACATGGCCCTCGCCCCGGTCCTCCAGTGCCAGCCCGTACGACAACGCCTTGGAGATGGACTGGATCGTGAAGTCGCAGCGGGTGTCGCCCACCTCATAGATATGGCCATCGCGGGTTGCGACGCAAATGCCGAACAATCTGGGATCCGCCTTGGCGAGTTCAGGAATGTAATCAGCGACTTTTCCCTCGGAGACTGCGGCGTAGCGGGCATGCAAAGATTGAAGAAAGGCAAGTATCGGTGATTTCATTCGTGGACGGGCAAAGCAGCTTTGGTGCCGTATTCGCTCAATGTTTCTTCGAATGTGATTAAATGAATTCCAAGTTTTCCATTGACGCTCAGGCATCTGCGCCGGAAATCTCGCGGTTCGGCACAGTGACTTTTGGGGCGATTTTGGCGGCAGGGATTCAAGGGGGCGCGCCGGGAGTGAGCCTGCGGCCTGTGGTGCTGGGAAGTCAAGGGGACACCGAGGGGACCGCCCGGTGGCTCCCAATCAGGAGTGTCGAATTGTTCACAACAATTCTTTGGTCAAGTCAGCAAGCTGGGACTGGATGGGACACCCATCTTGTCGAAGACCCGGACCATGCCCGGCAATTCCTACGCCTACGCCTACGCAAACAACCACCTATGCTACATCCGCTGGCATACTGGCGCGAAGATTCGGGAGTGTCTGGGCTTCAGTGTTCACCGGGTGAGCGTGACGAAATTGTCCCCATTTCAGCAGGCGGAGGAAGCGTTGCCATCGTGGGTGGGATTTGCAGGCCTGCCCAAGCCCAAGGACGGCTCGACCACCGACGTATGGCCGATTCAGAAGTTTGAGTGGCTCGACCGGACCCCCCCCAGGGAAGGTGCATTCAAGTACCGTGTCATCCCGATGATCGGGGTGCCGGGTGAGTTGCATGCCGACGAATCACGTGCGCTTGAAACCAACGAGGTCGCGCTCGTCAGCGACTTCGGCAACATCAGCGCCACGTTTCTTCTGGGCATCGCCTCAGCGTCGATAAGCAGGGGGCGGCGCCCGGGCGCCGGCGCGAAGTCGCGAACGGCTCCGGGCGGAGACAACCCGGAGCCAGGAGTGGAGATCGTCGGTCCCCTGGGGCCACGCGCGGAAGCCCTGGCCGCTATCCGCTCGTTTCTATCGCAAATGGACGGCGGGGGAAGAGTCTGCGGCGCCTTCCACAATTTGACGGACCGCGAATTGACGATGGCACTCGCGGCACTGGACGACCGGGTCGAACTGGTGCTCACGGAATCTGGCGCGAGGAGATCCAGGCATGGAGGCGCCGCTGGGGGGGCTTCCGAAGTCGGCAACCACGCGCGCACATTGCGAATCGGCAGGATCCTGATCACCCGCCGCCACCTCGCGCGAGGCGCCAGCCACAATCACTTTCTGGTCTACGTCGATGCGGAAGGGCGGCCGCAGTCCGTGCTCACGGGCAGCCTGAAGTGGAGCGCCATGTGCCTGCGCTCCCAGACCAACCATCTGCTTCAGGTTCGAGCCTCTGATGTGGCGGGACAGTACCTTGCCTACTGGCGCGGACTGCAGCGCGAAGCATCAGTCAAACCGGTGGCCGGGCGCGAGGCGTATGATGTGCCGCCAGTGTCTGGCACTGGAGAAAATGCGGAATCCCCGCCGCCAGCAGCCGTGGGTGGCGCCATCAGAGCATGGCTCTCACCGTGTGGTCCTCCGCAAAACACCCCGTATCACTGCGTACACGGGTGTCCGGACTTGATGGAAGTGCACCGGCACATCGACGAGGCGCGGGAGAGCATCCTCTTCATCGCTCACCGCCCCGGCTCACCCAGCATCGCGCAGCACATTCGTGACGTGCACCGGAGCCGGGTGCGGGCCGGTCGTCCCCTGTACATTTCTGGCACGAGCACGGATCCGCTGGCCGACGGGCAATTTGTAGAAGTGTTCAAGCGTGGAATTTCGCACATGGTGCAGGGGCCGGCCCGCGCCAGGGCGACCGGAGCGGGTGTGATTGATGATGCCTTCAGCCGGCTTCAGGAACAGCTTCATCGGGCGGGCGAGACGGTGATTCACGAGACGATCGTGGTGATCGACCACGGGAGTGAGGAACGGTGCGTCGTGATCGCGGGCAGTCACAACCTGAACTGCAAATCATCGTGCCTCAATGAGGAGAACCTGGTCATCATCACGGGCAGGAGCCGGCTGGCGCGCGCCTGCGCCGCGCATGCTTCCAGCGTGACTGAGCACTTTCTGTGGCGGTGGCATCTGCAGCAGGACATGAAGCTTCCCTTCCTGAAGCGCGGGCGGGTCTGGTCCAGCCTCGGCATGACTGATGGCTGGCAGGACAAGTACTTCGAGGCCTCCAATGAAGCCTCCCACGACTCGGGCTTGTTATGCATTGAGGATATCAATAAGCAGGATTCGGGGATTGTGATAACGCAGTAATATCATGGTGAACGGCGCTGCCGGCGGCCCGCCGGGATGTCGGGTGACATGTGGCGGGACGGGTCAATGTGTCGAGCCCGTTTCCGTCAGTGAAGAATCCGTCACTGTGGGCGGCGCCGGGTTCGAGGAGAATGAGCGCGGACGCTTGGGGGGCGGGTGGATGGCGGGATGGATCACGCTTGAACTTCCTCATTGCGATCAGTGAAGAAATCGTTGCACGAATCGGGTGGCTTGGCGGGACTGGCTGGCCATAGCCTGCGTCGCGAAAATGCGCCACTTCACCTACTCTTATGCGTCGCAGGCCGAGAACTGAATAACGTCCTTCTGCATTCCTTTCAGGCAGCTCCACCCAGGGGATGCCGCCCCGCCATCCAACACCTCGTCAGACATTCCAACCAAACAGCATCACCAGAACATGAGAGCACTCAAGACTCTACTCGCAGCGTCCATATTGATTGCGTTCACCGGCCTCGCGGAGGCCGAGACTGTCGTCCGCATCACCGGGTCCACGGCATTCCGGGGCGCGACCCTCACCGCGATCAAGAATATCTTCGACGTCAGCCCCGCCGTGGTATACGGATACATCGGCAGCAGTGAGACCGGGGCCGGGAAGTCGATCTACAAGGGCAAGATCAATCTCCAGGATGTGACGATCAAGACGTCTTGGTCGGGGGCGGTCGGTGGAATGTACTTCGTCGTCTCCCAGGACACGACGACGCAGAAGTATCTGGAGGATGGCAATGCGCTTAGTGCGGCTCTGACAGACACCGGCACAGCGAACCTCACGGACAATGCCTCCGCTGGCCAGAAGGCTGACGTGTGCATGCTGGACCATTTCCAGAGCACCACGCCCTTCAAGGCTCCGACCTATCCAAACCTGCATACGGAACAGGTGGGCATCATTGCTTTCAAATGGTTCGCGAGCCGCGGATATTCGCCCGCCATCATCAAGAGCCTGACCCTGACCACCGGGTCCAACATCGGCACAGTCGACGACACGGCGACCCTTGCGGTCGGGATGACCATTCAGGGCCACGGAAAGCTCTCAAACTCGCTCACGGCGAACAATGCCAAGATCGGGCAAATCCTCGACGGCACCACATTCACCATCGTGAAGAACTCCGATGGAACCACCTTGAACGCCATCGACGGAACGACGAACAACACCGCCACCCAAAGCGCCACCTTCGTGTCTCCGGTCTCGATCGACAACATGACCAACCACATCGCGAAGGTGCTCTATGGCAACGGTTCGGTCTCCCTTGCGACCATTACCGGAAATGCTGCGGACAACGATAAGGTGGTGTGGGGAATCGGGCGCGACGCTGACTCGGGCACCCGCCTGAACGCCCACCAGGAGAGCGGCATTGGCTACAACTCGCAGGTCAAACAGTGGACCCCTTCCGGCAATCCGGTGACTTCGCATGCGCTTGCGGTGAACGACAGCCTCAAGGTGCCGCAGGCAGTGCAGGACCAGCACCCGAACGCGGGCGACGGTGGCTACAACAGCGGTGGGACGCTGGCCGGTGTGTTTGGTTCCCAAACGCCGACAGCCCTGGATGATGGCAACGGTGGCACAGCCATTGGCTTCTACATCGGGTATGCGGGAATTTCGGACGCGAACGTGGCGATTGCCGCGGGCGCGAAGGAGCTCACGTGGAATGGGGTCTCCTACAGTGACGTCGCTGTCCAGGAGGGCAGATATACCTTCTGGGGTTATGAGTCCCTTGGATATCAGAACTCGCTTGAAGCGGAGAAGAAGGCCGTGGCCGATGCGTTGGCGCTTCAGATCAGGACGGTCGACGCTCCGGCTCCGAAGATCAACACCATGCACTGCCAGCGTGCCACGGACGGTGCGCCGGTCATTCAGAATTATTAACCGCGGGTGAGGGCGGTTGAGTTCCGGTGATTCTCATCCGGAGCGCCGCCGCCCAACCTTCATCGCAAACCTTCAACGACACTTGGATGATTCACCCTATGAAATTTCTCAATAGAATTAGGGCAGCGCTTCTGGCACTCGCCAGCGTCGCCCTGCTCACCACGACTGCCAGCGCGCAGTCGATCGACAATGGCTACGCGGCCGGGGATCTGCTCCTTGGTGTGCGTTCTACCGGCAACCCTGGCTCCACGCAGGAAATCGTCGTCAACCTGGGGTCGG
>WBZL01003775.1_pt1 | contig 13613 bp, 15 predicted proteins | sample 5204291 | NCBI WGS metagenome assembly WBZL01 (sample SAMN12344345, study PRJNA552823) | activated sludge metagenome | biome: Activated sludge suspended growth; feature: Nitrification reactor; material: Wastewater; isolation source: activated sludge from nitrification reactor of wastewater...
GATGCGATCCATGCCACCGCAAATCAGTTGCGCCGCATAGACCAGTAAACGAGTGCTGGGCACTTCGTCCAGATCGTGTTCCTTCAGGGCGCGGAAGGCGCCCGCGAGCTTCACCAATTGACCGGCGGTGGCGGCGTCGCAGCCGGTTTCGCCCATCACGATGGCCCGTTCCCGCTCGGGGTTCGGAAAATCGAAGCGCAGCGCGAGAAAACGTTGGCGGGTGGAGGGTTTCAAACTTTTCAGTAGGTTTTGGTAGCCGGGGTTGTAGGAGACTACCAGCATGAAACTCGGTGGTGCCGGCAACATCTCGCCGGTGCGCTCGATGGGCAGCATCCGCCGGTCGTCGGCCAGCGGATGCAGCACCACCGTGGTGTCCTTGCGCGCTTCCACCACTTCGTCGAGATAGCAAATGCCGCCCTCGCGTACCGCCCGAGTCAACGGCCCGTCGCACCAGACCGTCGTACCGCCCTGCAACAGATGCCGGCCCACCAGATCGGCGGCGGATAAATCGTCGTGACAGGCGACGGTATGCAGCGGCAGGTCCAGCCGGGCCGCCATGTGGGCGACGAAGCGGGTCTTGCCGCAGCCGGTAGGACCCTTGATCAGCAGCGGCAAGCGGTTGCGCCAAGCCGCTTCGAACACCGCGCATTCGTCGCCGAAAGGTTCGTAGTACGGTTTTTCCTGCGGCGGCTGGATATAGGGTTTCATGGCGATTCCCTCCCTTTTGCGAGAGAGGGATTGGCGTGAAAGTAATCGCTCAAGTCGTTGCCGGCTGGGTCGCTCCGGCCTCGATGGTTTGCGGCTTGTCCTTGGCAAAGAAGCTGTAAAGATAAACCGCCAGCCCGGCGAAAAACACCACGCCGGCCAACCAACGCATCCAGTAGAACATCGCCAATTGGTCCTGCACCGCCATAAACGATTGCGGATTGGGGATGATGCGTTGCAACCACACTTGCAGGATGCCAGCAGCAGTCAGGAACAGAGTGATGAACACCATGGAAACCGTCATCAGCCAGAATGACCACATTTCCAATACCTGCGAACGTTCCGGATTGACCTCGCGCCCGCGCAACATCGGCATGGCGTAGGAGATAATGGTCAGCACCACCATCACGTAGGCGCCATAAAACGCCATGTGGCCGTGCGCGGCGGTAATCTGGGTGCCGTGAGTGTAGTAGTTGACTGGAGCCAGGGTATGCAGGAAACCCCATACGCCGGCGCCGAGGAAGGCCATGACGCCGGTACCGAGCGCCCACAAGGTCGCGGCTTTGTTGGGATGCTGGCGGCGGCGGCGGTTGACCATGTTGAAGCAAAACACGGTCATGGCGAAGAACGGGACCGGTTCCAGCGCCGAGAACACTCCACCCCACCATTGCCAGTAGCCCGGTGTGCCGATCCAATAGTAGTGATGGCCAGTGCCGATGATGCCGGTCACCAAGGTCAGAGTGATGATCACGTACAACCATTTCTCGATCACTTCGCGGTCCACGCCGGTGATCTTGAGCAGCACGAAACCCAAGATGGCGCCGAGGATCAGTTCCCACACGCCTTCGACCCAAAGATGCACCACCCACCACCAGAAGTATTTGTCCTTAACCAAGTTGGATGGATTGTAAAACGCGAACAGAAACAACACCGCTAGCCCGACCAAGCCAGTCAGCAAAATGATGCTGATGGCGGTCTTGCGGCCCTTGAGGATGGTCATGCCGATGTTGTACAGAAAGGCCAACGCCACCACCACGATACCCAGCTTGGTGGGTAGCGGCTGCTCCAGGAACTCGCGGCCCATAGTTTCTAGCAGCTCGTTGCCCGTCATCTCGGCCAGCTTGGCGTAAGGTACCGCAAGATAGCCGACGACGGTCAGCGCGCCGGCCACCAGGAAAATCCAGAACAGCAGGTGCGCCAGCAGTGGGCTGTGCAACTCGGTTTCGGCCTCTTCCGGCACCAGGTAGTAAGCTGCGCCCATGAAACCGAACAGCAACCAGACGATCAACAGGTTGGTGTGCACCATGCGAGCGACGTTGAAAGGGATGGCCGGAAACAGGAAATCGCCGATCACGTATTGCAGCCCCAGAATCAGGCCGAACAGGATTTGCCCGACGAACAAACCGATAGCGGCGATGAAATAGGGTTTGGCCACCGCCTGGGATTTGTATTGCAACAATTGCATGATTGCCTTGTCCTCTGTGGTCAGCTTCGGTTCAGCCTTCGATGTTCGGCGGCCATTTTTCGGTATTGATTTCCGAGGTCCATTTTAGGAACGCCACGAGATCGTCCAATTGCTGATCGCTGAAGTTGAATTGCGGCATCTGTCGGCGTCCCGGCACATGGGTCGGTTGCGCCTTGATCCAGATTTTGATGAAGTCCGGGCCGCGCCGTTTGTAGACGTTGCCCAGTTCCGGGGCAAAATAGGCGCCCTCGCCGAGCAAGGTGTGGCAACCGATGCAGTTGCGGGTTTCCCACAACGCCTTGCCGCGGGTAACCTCTTGAGAGGGGGTCTCGGTAGGGATGCGTCCCGGCAGTTGCCAGGTGGTGTGGAAGGTCAGGGCCAGAAACAGCAGCACCGAAAACAGCGTGCCGCCATAAAAGATGTTTCTCGCCATGGATTTGGTGAAGAATGCGCTCATGAGGACCTCTTCTCGACGATGATACGAACCACCCTGATTGAGTCCGATCAGGCGGGAGCAGCGCCCATGTTCCGAAAATAACGACTTTTGTTCCTTGATAGAGGTCAAGGAATCCTGAACCTTGCACCGAGCACAATCATCGCTGATTTCATGGCGGACCCGAGGGCCGAACTTTATGGATACGATCACCGAATTTCTTGCCGACGAACATCGTTGTTGCGACGAAAGTTTCGCCGCCACCGAGGAGGTGGCCCAGACGGGCGATCTCGCTCGTTGCCGCGCGAGTTTCCAGCAGTTTCGGGCAGCGATGGAGCATCACTTCCAAAAGGAAGAAGCGATGCTGTTTCCCGCCTTCGAGCAGGCGACCGGTAACGCGATGGGGCCGACGCGGGTGATGCGGCTGGAGCACCAGCAAATGCGGGAAACGCTCGCCGGAATGGACCATGCGCTCGCCGGTGGCGACTTGGATGATTTTCTGGGGCAAGCGGAAGGGTTGCTGATCTTGATGCAGCAGCACAACATCAAGGAGGAGCAGATGTTGTACCCGATGTGTGACCGGTTGCTGAGTGGCACCGTCGGATCGGTCATCCAAGCCATGCGCGATCTGCCAGCGGTTCAGCCGACATGAACCCATCCGAGATCGTAGTGGATGGGCGAGGGTTGGAACCACCAGAGCCGATGGAGCGGGTTTTGGCGGCCCTGGATCAATTGGAACCAGGGCAACAGGTGCGATTTCTGATCCACCGCCAACCTTTTCCGCTTTACGACATCCTGCGCCGGTATCGCTACCGTTACGAAACCACAGCGATCCCGGATGGCAGTTATGAAATCCTGATTTCGAAGTCATGATCACCGCAGGTCTTTCGCTGGAGCAGGCGCCACCGTTTGGCGTTCCCCTGCGGTTCTTCTTGACCGCGCCCTGGTTTCTAGTTTTAGCGGCAGCGCTGGTGGCGTGGCAGGGACCGGAGATTTTCGCCAGTCGCTGGCTACCAGCGACGCTGGCGTTGACACATCTGCTCGTTCTGGGGTTCATGGCGCTCGTCATGCTGGGAGCGCTGTTGCAAATGTTGCCAGTGGTAGTGGGGGTAATCGTGCCTTGGCCGCGCCTGACAGCGACCCTGATACACATCCCTCTGACGCTCGGTGTGTTGACGCTGGTCGGAGCCTTCCTGAGCGGTATCCCGGTTTGGTTTCAAGCCGCGTGGTGGTTGCTCGGTCTGGGATTTAGCGTGGCCTTGACCACCATCCATCTCGCTTTGTGGCGCGCGCCGGTTGCCAGCGGTACGGTCATCGCGCTGCGTTGCGCGTTGGTGGCGCTGCTGGCCACAGTCGGAATCGGATTGCTGTTGGGCGGTTTCTTTGGCTGGGGATGGCGATTGCCAGTCGTGACGATGGTCCACCTCCATGTCGCTTGGGGATTGATCGGATGGACGGTGCTGCTGGTGGCAGGCGTAGCGTATCAAGTGATCCCGATGTTTCAGATCACCCCGCCTTATCCAGTAAGGTTCGTTCGTGGATTTGCCCCGCTGATGGCAGCGTTGCTGGTTATCTGGTCGGTGTTTGCGCTCGGTGGTCTGGAAACGGCGACGGAGTTGGCGGGCGTTGCTGTAGCGGTTGGTGTCGCGCTATTCGCGCTAACGACGCTCCATCTGCTGGCGCGGCGCCGCCGCAAGATCGGCGATCCTACCTTGATTTATTGGCGAACCAGCATGATCAGCCTGCTGGCAGGGGCCGTGTTCTGGCTGCTGGGGCTACTGGTCCCGGCTTTGAGGCAAATGCCGCAAGTCGATCTGCTGTTGGGAGTCCTGGTGATCTTCGGTTTCGCGGTCGCGGTGATCAACGGCATGCTGTACAAGATCGTACCGTTTTTGGCTTGGTTTCATTTGCAGGCGCAACTGTTCCAACGAGCGAAAGTGCCCAACATGAAGCGGTTATTGCCGGATGCGGCTATCCGGCAGCAATGGTGGGCTTATCTGGCGGCGTTGCTGTTGCTATTGGCTGCCGCTGTCCATCCTGCCGTTTTTACCTATCCTGCCGCACTGGCCTTGGGCGGGACCGGTGCCTGGTTAGGTGTCAATTTAGTGGGAGTTTGGCGAATGTATCGCCAGGTTTTGCGAGATGGGCTGGTCAGCACGTCGGTCGTGAGTAACCCCTAGATTCGATTGTTCTCGACGCATGCACAACCGGGCGGACGTCAACCGACGAGAACCGCGCTATGCGTTTTTGCCTAACATCATATCCCGAGAGAGGTGATTCAACGGGAACCAGGTGGTGGCGGTGGAGCTGAATCCTGATCAGCACCATGCCGCTGGCGGTCGTGGGAACGGATGTGGAGTAGGAAAAGCTTGCGATAACTTATCCATTTGAACTGGCTAATGTTTGGTCGAAGCTGGATTGTCGGCCGGGGATGTTGGTGGCTGTGGAGTCGCTGGCGCTGGGGGTGTGGACGGAGCGGGAGTCGATTTCCGATAATCCTCGATCCAGGGGCTGATGCTGATGAAGCCCACTGGCATTCCATCTGTTGGGGACAATGCCATCACGATATCTTTGTTTTTGCCCTTAAGCGGTAGAAATAGATAATCTTCCAATCGGCCATTTTTTTGGGCCAAAAAGCTATCGATGGCTTGTTTTGCATCCACATCAAGCGCATCGATCTTCGACAGATCGATGCTACGGGTCTGCAAACGCGCGAGGTCGGGCCGATACGGTTCGTAAAGTTCTGCCCGAAATTCCAAATCTTTCTGGCCTTCGAGCAGGACACCAAACAGCAGTTCCTGACGTAGCTTCGGGTCGTCGGGGGGGCGTGCTTGCGCCAGTATTGGACCGATGCCGGCGAACCGTTGGAGTTCCGGGTATTTCAGCTTGTCGAATTCCACCTCCGCCGCCGGGATCGAGGTAAAGCGATCCACTCCGAACATTACGAACGCGGGACGTTGCTGATAGATGGTGGTTCCGCCGTAGATCAGCGCGCCCAGCTGTACCAGGACGATGCAAGTCATATCGAATTTGAGGCTAGGTTTGCCGGGCTTGAATACGATCAAGGTCAAAAGTGGTCCCAGCACTACGTCCACGCCAGCCAGAATGCGCAGTACTTTCCAGCCGCCGTCCGTTTCGAAATACGGTACCGGATACCAGACAAAAAACATCACTCCTAGAAAAGCCAGGATGACGGTGGCACTGACGATTAAGTGGATGGCGAAGGCGCGTAGTTTGGTCATCGCGAGTTGAGAGTCGTGCAAATTAATCCAGTCCCAGCAGCTTCTTGGCCTGCGCGAGAGGAATACCTCCTGCTATCAACCGATCCAATGCTTGGTACAAGCCTTTTTCCATCCCTTTTTCCATCCCTTTTTCCATCCCTTTTTCCATCCCTTTTTCCATCCCTTTTTCCATCCCTTTTTCCATCCCTTTTTCCATCCCTTTTTCCATCCCTTTTTCCATCCCCATCTGATAGCTGGGCAGCCGTTCGAGGTTGATTTCGAGCATGGCACAGGTTTCCTGTAGGTTGAGGTTGAGATGACGGTTGTCGGCCAAAATTTCCATCATGGACAGATATTCGCGCAAGCGTTTTTCGTCGGGTCCGGTGAGGGCGCACAATTTCTCTACCAGTCGGACCACGACAGTTTGCGGATCCTCGCCGCCGAAATCACCCAGGATAGCCAGCACCAGGGCGTCAGGCTGGTCGCTGGCATACAGGTTGCGGTAGTCGATAGTTCGCATGTCGACCACGTCATAGCGATAGCGCAGTTGCGGGCTGTCGAGTCCGGACGCCATGGTCAGTCGCTCGGCACCGATGTAGACCAGGCATTGCTGGACTCGGTGACCCGGATGGGCTAGGTGGATGTCGGTCAGGTAGCGCAGCATCCGCACCGCCATTTGACCGTCGTTGGCGTTTTGGATTTCCAGGTGGAGGACAAACGGATCGCCTTGGGCGGGAATCACTTTGGCAACCAGATCGGCGCGGCGGTCTTCGATGCGCTGCTGCTCGGTCGAGAGCAGTTCGGCGTCGATCAGATCCAGCCGGAACAGGTAGACCGCCATGTCCAGCAGCAGGCGCTTGAGGATGTCCTTGGAGATGATGTCTTTTTGGCCCATGGACAGGATTTTAGCCGATATTTGGGGCGGCGGCGTGGAACCTTCTGCTTAGCCTGCTGATTCAGAAACTCAGAGCGAACAGGAGGGCGGCTTTGACCTGCTCCATGCGTCGGTCATCGAGAGTGGCGATGAACGGCCTGACCTTGGTTTTGGCGATGGTTTGTACATGATCGAGGTTGACGGCGCAGGTTTCGGGCAAGCCATCTTCTGGAGTCAGGATTACTTCGCTGGGAATGTGGCGGATCGTGGAGGTGATCGGTGCGATGGTCACTTCGCCCAGCACGTCTAGAATCGAGTTTCGCGTCAGGATCAGGACCGGCCGTTTTTTGTCGGGTGCCTTGAACGTGTACCAGCGAATTTCACCGCGCCGCATCAGTCGATCCAGACCTGCTCGTCTTCGAAGTCGCTGAATTCGCCGGGGCTGACCGGCTGACGCAGGTAGCCTTCCCGGTGTTGCTGTTCCAGCGCTTGCGCTTCGAGTTTCGCCAAAGCCGCGCGCAGCGCGTCGCGGGCAAAGGCCGAGCGTGATTGCCGGCGCTGCCCGGCGGCCCGGTCCACCGCCGTGACTAGGTCGTCTTCCAAGGTGAGTTGTACTGTCCTCATGATTCGACACCTACTCGATTAGCGATAACCATAGTGATGCGGGTATCGATAGCGATCAATGAGTCGGAAAAGTCGATTGTCGTGCTCTGGTTTAGCGGCAAGCGTCGCCAGTTCCTTACGGATCGATTCAGGGATCTCGTTCATTTGGCGATCAGCAACAAAAAACCCCCGTCGAACGGGGGGTTTTTGTTGCGTCAGCCTGGAGGGTGGGCATCGCCACCCTACCCAGCTCAGCGGCAGTTTGCCGGTAAGTATTTCGCTATGATAGTGGTGCCGGCGGCTGCGTTGCAAGCCCATGAGAGAGGAACAGAAGGATCAGCACCTGCAGTCGGGGCTAGGGCGAAGGTTTCCGATCCAACAGCTATCGATCCTCCTAGCGTTCCCGGGACGCCTACAACAGTAATGACACCATTGGTAACATTTAAGCTCGCCACATATTGTGTGGCGTTACTAGAGCAGCCCGAAGCCGCTAAGTCTGCGGGCAACGCAGCCAGCGATTGGTAATATTCCGCAACCGAGGTTTTGCAACCATCCGCCGCGAGGACAAGTTCAGAAACCTTGGACCGGGTGATGTAATCCTGATACGCCGGAATCGCGATGGCGGCTAGAATACCGATGATCGCCACGACGATCATGAGTTCGATCAGGGTGAAGCCTTGCTGGAACTTCTTCATGGATTGCTCCTAAAACTACTTTTTTAAATGAAAACCCGTTGGGGGGCCTGGAAATTATCGGGGATCACCGTTCAATCCCTTCGCGGCTACTTTTGCAGGGGTTGTGCCAAGCGGTGAGTGGTGAATAGAAAAAATTATAACTAATTATAAAATAAGATAAATTATTATCGGTTTTGTTTAGCGCTCGCGCTGAAAGCCTCACTATTGAAATAGTTGCCATTTTATTGTGACCGCCCGCGACGCGGGCTGACAAAAATGGTCAGTGACGAATAGGGCAGGTGGACCACATCCGTTTTGAAGGATATGATTTGCATCATTTAGTCCGATTCTAAACTCGGAAGTGAATCATGTTAAGGCTTAACATCCACGAAGCGAAGACGCACCTATCCCGTCATTTACCCGCCATCGAACGAGGCGAAACCGTCATTCTGTGCAAGCGCAACGTACCCATCGCCGAGATTCGCCCCCTGCCTAAACCGCGTACTGAACCACGCCCCATCGGCATGGCGGCAGATCGCGGTGTCGCGCTGCCCAGCGAATTTTTCGAGTCGCTGCCCGCCGATCTGCTCGCCGGCTTCAGTGGGGAAGAATCGTGAAAGTCTTGTTGGATACCTGCACGTTCCTGTGGATCGTGCGCGCCGATCCCCATTTGTCCGCCACCGCTCGTGCGATTTTTAGCGACCCCGCCAACTCGATCTACCTCAGCTCGGTGTCGGCGTGGGAAATCGTGGTCAAACATCAGCTCGGGCGCTTGCCGCTGGCGTCGCCGCCGCATCTGTACATTCCCCTGGAAAGGGAAAAGCACGGTATCGAGGCGCTCGATCTAACCGAGGAAGCGGTCTTGGAGCTGCGCCGCCTGCCCCAGCATCACCACGACCCCTTTGACCGGATGCTGATCTGTCAAACCATCGCGCATGGTTTGACCTTGTTGACGCCGGATCCGCAGATTCAGGACTATCCAGTGAGGGTGGTATGGTGAGAGTCGCAGTTGGATAGATGGCATCGTGCAATCGGTCGCTGAAGACATTCCAGAGCGGCTTGAAGCCATCGATTGAATTGAAGATTTCTCGCCGAGGATATGCCAATGGACACCGAATTGCTAAAAGAGACCATCAAAAAGGAGCTGCCCGGCCTGTTGCGGGACGATCCGGCCCTGCGTGCCTATATTCTGGAACTGACCCAGAACGCATACGCTGAGCGACAGGAGACCCAGGACCGCTTTTGGGAAGTGCTCGCCGAACTACGCCGTGACCGCGAGGAACAGGCGCGCAAGTGGGACGAGCACAACCGCAAATGGGACGAGGATAAGGCGGAGCAGGCGCGCAAGTGGGACGAGCACAACCGCAAATGGGACGAGGATAAGGCGGAGCAGGCGCGCAAGTGGGACGAGCACAACCGCAAATGGGACGAGGACAAAGCGGAGCAGGCGCGCAAGTGGGACGAGCACAACCGCAAGTGGGACGAGGACAAGGCGGAGCAGGCGCGCAAGTGGGAAGCGAACCAGGAAGAACTTCGGCGGCTCCATCAGGAGATCATGGCTCAGGCATCCAGACACGACCGCTCCATCGGAGCCTTGGGTGCGCGCTGGGGCATGCAATCCGAAGCGGCGTTTCGCAACGCCTTGGCGGGAATTCTGGAGAAGAGCTTCGGGGTCGAGGTGCTGAACGTCAACGAATACGATGATCGCGGCGAGGTGTTCGGTCGGCCGGATCAAGTGGAACTGGACGTGATCATCAAAAACGGCCTGTTGCTGATCTGCGAACTCAAATCTTCCATCGATAAGGCCGGCATGTACAGCTTCGAGCGCAAAGCGCGCTTTTACGAAAAACGCCACCAGCGCAAGGCGGATCGGCTGATCGTGATTTCGCCGATGATCGACGCCCGCGCCCGGCGAGTCGCCGAGCAACTGGGGATCGAAACCTTCAGCGACTCGCTGGACGTGCCGGCGCTCTGACGCCCTTCACTCCAAGCCCAGCTTTTTCAGCCGATAGCGCAGCGCCCGGAAGCTAATGCCCAGCTTTTCGGCAGCGGCGGTCTTGTTGTAGCGGGTCGCTTCCAGCGCCCGCAAAATCGCCGCCCGCTCCAAACCCTCCAGGTAGCCCTCCAAGTTGTTGACCATCGGCAACATCGGTTGAGTCTTGGGCTCGTCTGGGAGATGAGAGGACACGGTCGGCGGAGTTGGTTCCGATCGAATCGATGTGGGACTCGGTGTCGGGGTTGCGGCCAAGGGCATCGAGATGCTGCTGCCCGCCGGTAGTAGCAGATCCTCCGGCTGGATGACGCCGCTCTCGCACAGGGTGAATGCTCGCTCCAGGATGTTTTCCAACTCGCGGATGTTGCCAGGGAAAGCATAGCGTTGCAGCGCTTGCAAGGCCGACGGCGTCACCATCGGCCGGGGTGCTCCCGATTGCCGGCTCAACCGGTCGAAAGTGGCGGCCACCAGCTCCGGAATATCGTCCAGGTGTTCGCGCAGGCTCGGCATTCGCAACTCGATCACGTTCAGCCGGTAAAACAAATCCTGGCGGAAAGCCCCGTTGCGGACCAGGGTTGCCAAATTCTTGTGGCTGGCGCTGAGAATCCGCACGTCGATGGCGATCTCGGCCGGTGCCCCGACCGGACGCACCGCCCGTTCCTGGATCGCGCGCAACAGCTTGACCTGCATGTGCATTGGCAATTCGGCCACTTCGTCCAGAAACAGGGTGCCACCCTGCGCTACCTGAAAGAGGCCGCTCTTGTCCTGGTTGGCGCCGGTGAAGCTGCCCTTCTTGTAGCCGAAAAACTCGCTTTCCATCAGTTGCTCGGGGATCGCCCCGCAGTTGACCGGCACGAATGGCCGATCAGCACGCGGCCCGGATAGATGGATCAAGCGAGCGGCCAGCTCCTTGCCGGTGCCGGATTCGCCACTGATCAGGATCGGCGCTTGGCTGCGCCCCAACTTGGCGATGAGCGTGCGGATTTCGTCCATCGCTGTCGAACGGCCCAGCAACAGGGGATGTCGACCGTCGCCAGTACGAGCGTCTCCATTTCCCCGGTTCAGGCGCAGGGCCGTCGCCACGATGTCGCGCAACACCGAAATTTCAAACGGCTTGGAAATGAAATCGAACGCGCCCAGCTTCAGGGCTTCCACCGCGCTTTCCACGTTGCCGTGCGCGGTGATCACCGCCACTGGCAGATTGGGGTAATGTTTCTGGATGTGCGCGACCAGCTCCAGGCCGCTGCCGTCCGGCAAGCGCAAGTCAGTGATGCAAAAGCTCAAAGGTTGGCGTTTGAGCAAGGCGCGTGCCTCGCCCAGGGTTTCCGCCGGCAGACAGGTCACCCCGAGCGGCGACAAGGTCATTTCAATGAGTTCGCGGATGTCGGCTTCATCGTCCACGATCAAGGCATTGCAATCGTCCATCAATCCATCTCCGTGGCTGGGCTCGCAGGTGCGAAGGTGATGCGAAAACAGCTACCACCTGCGGGATTAGGCAAGTATTGTAAATGGGCGCGGTTGGCTTCGCACAGTTCCCGCGCCAAATACAGTCCCAGACCGGTACCCTTGGACCGCGTGGTGAAAAACGGCTCGAATAGTTTTTCGGCGTTTTCCGGCGCGACGCCAGGGCCGGTGTCTAGCACGGCGAGAAACGGCCGGCCACGAGTCGGTTCCAGGCCGGCGTTCAGCATGATCGTGGGTGTTTCGCCGGGTTGAGCGCCATGCAGGCAAGCATTGGCGCAGAGATTCCAGAGTACCTGCCGTAACTGGTGAGGATCGAAAGTGATCTCCATTTCTCGCGGTTCGACGGTTTGCCGCCAATTGGGCAGTGCTCCTTCCTGACCGTGCCGAAACTCTCGGACGAAAGTGCCCAACCAGGGCGCTAGCGCGAGCCGCTCGGGGTTGACCCGATCACGCCGGGTTAGATCCAGAACGTCGTTGATAATGCGGTTGGCGCGGTTGACGTTGTCGTGGACGATCTGCCCTAGTCGCCGGTCGCTGGCGCTGGCGCCAGTCGATTCCTGCAACAGTTGGGCGGCGTGACTGATCGCCGCGAGCGGATTACGGATTTCGTGGGCGATGCCCGCCGTCAGCCGGCCCAGCGCCGCCAGCTTGATCTGCCGCAAGCGCTCGGCGGTCTGCGCGGAGTCTTCCAGCAGGATCACGACGTTCTTGGCGTGGCTGCCGCTCAGCCGGGAAAAGCGCGGGATGAGCTCCGGGCGATGCTCGATCGGCCGGAAAGCCGGAATGTCGACAGCCCCGGCCCGCCATGCCTGGAGCCGCTGGCTCAGCGGTGGCGACAGCTCGTCCAGGGGCATTAACGGTTGTACTGACAGGCAAGCCAGCAGTTCCCGGGCGGTGTCGTTGAGCAATTGGACCCGGTCGGTGCGATCCACCACTACCACGCCGCTTTGCAAATGACGAACGATGCCCTGGTTCAGCTCGGCGATCTCCAGCAGTTCCCAAGTGCGCCGCCGGGCAAGTGCTTCGCCCCGGCGAGCTCGTTCCGCCAAGGCGTAGCTCAGTCCAGCTGCGATGAATAGCGCGGCGCCTATGACGCCCAGCCGGACTAGATTGTCGGAGGCAGTCACTGAGGGCAGCAAATCAAGCCAGTCGCTGACCGAGCGTGCGGTTCGCCCCGTTCCAGCTTTGGCCGCCCATTCCGTGGCTAGCCAGGAACAGCTCAGCAGTAAAAACCCCAGTGCGGCCGACAACAGCGCCGAACTGAGCGGTAATAAAATGCTGCTGGCGGCGATGGCAGTAATCAGCAGGCTGTTCAGGCTGCTTGCCAAGCTGCCCGAGGCGTGGATCATGATGGTCAGAGTCACCAAATCCACCAACATCTGGAAATGGGCCTGCGCCCATAGTTTTGGCCGTCGCCAATAGCTACCGGCGATGCCGAGCAATGCCAGCCCCATATAAACCAGCGCCGCGTCGAGGAACAGCGATGGATGCTGCTTACCGAATAGCCGGTTCTGCTCGTCCAGCGCGAAGGTGGCCAGTAGCAAAGCGGCCAGCACCAATCGATAGAAATTGGAAATTCGAAACACCCGCCACAGGTGGCGGCGATCTGGATAATGCTCAGCGGTCAGTTCGGTAAAAGAGTTGGCAACGGTCATGACGGAACAGGGCAGAATGGCGATTTTTCCGAGAGAGGGAATCGGCCTATAATGGATTGTACTCTTCCCAAAGCCAGGATGGGCCGGTCGCGATCCCCTCACCGCGAACGTGAAGATTGGGGCATTTCGGGGTACAATCACAACCTGACTAAAAAAGGGGATGTAATCCGCATGAACCTGCACGAATACCAAGCAAAAGAACTCCTACAGCAATTCGGTGTGGCGATACCGGGCGGCATCAAGGTCACTTCTCAACAGGAGGCGATTGAGGCAGCGAAACAGGTCAAGCCGGGCGGACCGTGGGTGGTCAAGGCCCAGGTCCACGCGGGTGGGCGCGGCAAGGCGGGTGGCGTCAAGTTCGTTCGCACCATTCAAGACGTCGAAGAGGTAGCGGGGCGGCTGCTGGGCTCTACCCTGCACACCCATCAGACCGGTCCCGAAGGCGTTCCAATTCATGCCCTGCTGATCCAGGACGGTGTGGACATCGTCAAGGAATATTACCTGAGCTGCCTGGTGGATCGCAGCA
>WBZL01003777.1_pt1 | contig 13612 bp, 12 predicted proteins | sample 5204291 | NCBI WGS metagenome assembly WBZL01 (sample SAMN12344345, study PRJNA552823) | activated sludge metagenome | biome: Activated sludge suspended growth; feature: Nitrification reactor; material: Wastewater; isolation source: activated sludge from nitrification reactor of wastewater...
CGCAGTTCGTCATCGGCATCTCGCTTGTCGCCGTTGCCTGGCTCTTCAAGATCTACCTCTGGCGGCGCAAGCGCGATCGGAGCTAACTCGGCTTCGTTCGGACTTCAGGGCCGCCCAGAGCTGCCGTACTGCTCGGCGGATTGCGTTGCGCTGCCCGGGTGGTGAGGGCAAGGTTTGAGGGTGTCGAACGGTCGGTCCACGATTGCCCTGGCAACCATCGTGCTTGCAGTCGCAGCAGCGACGAACCCGATCGTCGTGAGATGGGCCTATCTCGACAACAACGTTCCGCTCTCGTTGCTCGGCGTACTGCCGGCGGTTCCTCTTCTGCTGTTCGGTGTGATCTGCATCTTGCAGGAACGAGACAGGCGCCCTCGTCGATCTTTCGAATCGATTCCGCTGTCTGCTGCGATGTTCGTCATGGCCGGGTGGGCGGTCGGTAGCGCGATCCTTGGCTACTGGGTGCTGCTGCTCGGCGTCGTGGTGTTGCCGGCCGCTGCGGCTCTGCTCGCCGTGGCTTGGGTGCAGCCGACTGATGAGCAACTTCCTGCCACCATCGTTCTGGCCATACTCACGATCCCGTTCATCGCCTGGTTCGCAGGCCGTGCCGATGAGTACGTATCCGAAGCCGTCATGTCCGGCACCGCGATCGTTGTTCTCGTCCTTGCCCTCGCCCTTGTCCGGCGGCGCGGCGATCGGGCCACAGTCGACCGCCCATAGCTGCCGCTCGGCGCTGTTGACGAATGAGCCAGGCAACGGCACGCTGCCGCAGTGACCATCGACTGGAATGCCGACCGACGCGCCGCAGCCGCGAGACTTCTGACGTGGAGTGACACCGCCGTGATCGCCGATGCGGCGCTACTGCTCGTCTTGGAGCGCGAGCGCGAATCGATGTCGCTGATCTGCGAGTCGCTCGCCGCTCATGAGACTGCCGGCAGGGTCGAGGAGCAGGAGACGATCTTGTGGGTTTTCTCTGCGGCGTGGGAGTCCGGCGCTGTCGATGTGCCAGCGCTCCTGCAAGAAGTCGAGGTCGACGCGAGCGAGTCCGCTCGCCGGGGCGTCACCATCGCTCGTGAGTGGCTGGACACCAGCGGATAGCTTCCGTGATGCGCTGGCGGTGACTTGCCTCGCGTCGATCGTGGCAGCATTGTTCGCTGCCATGGGTAGCGAGCCGCAGACACGAGAGCGATCGCAGCCGAAGAGGAAAGCGCCACGCAATGTCGGCTTCCGTCTGCTGGTCGCAGGCTGGTGCCTCCTGCTCTCGCTGCCGGTGCTTTGGGTCGCCTACAACGAGTTCATGGGTGTCACGGCGTGCGAGCACCCTCGATTCGACTCCAACTACGGCGAGTTGAGTTGGTCAGTTCTTCCGCCTGGCAGGGTGTGTCGATTCGCGAACCTGCCGGATGGACGGCCGGTCGAAACATCGGGGCCGCACCTGTACATGTCGTTGTACTTGCTAGTCACCCTCCTCGCGGGGGTAGCCCTCTTGCGACGCCGCCCACGCACATAGCTGTGGATCAGCGCAGCATCCGCTGCCCGGGCAGGGCTCTTACGATTGCGAGATGAGCGGACCGACCAAGTGGATCTACTTCGATGGCAACGCTCTGACGTGGCTCTGGGACTGGTACACCGAGGTGCGCCAAGAAGCGCGCACAGGCGCCGCTCGGGAAGCATCCCCGTTTGCCCACGCTGTCATCTCTGACTTCGTGATCGACGAGATCGTCACCAACCAGATCGGCAATGCCTACAAGAAGCATCTCGCGTTGCTCGCGATCTTCCCGGACATTCCGGTACTCGTTTCGCTTGAGTCAGCCGACCTCGCTGCAGCCCAGACCGATCGCGAACTTCTCGTTCGCCCTGCGGACTTCCTCGCCAAGGTCGTCGCCACACGAAGCTTGGCCGTGGCCGGTCACCCTGAGGCGCTCCATGGACTCGCCGAGGACATCGCGAACAAGCAAGACCGCATCAACGCCGACAAGACCCGAGCGATTGAGTACGCATCGAAGCGGCAGCGCGTGCCGTTCGACGAAGCGGTCGCCGCAGTCATTCAGGCGAGACGGCTCGACCCAAGGCACTCGGCTCACGACTTCTTCCAGCTCTGCACGATGCTCTACGACCTCGAGACGAAACGATTCATCGATCGACCGGCGCACGAAAGGAAAGGCGCCGGACGCCTCCTCAACCAGCAGATCGACCACTACCACCTGACCTACCTTCCGTTCGTCGACGAGTTCGTCACTGGGGACGTGGTACTCGCACGTAATGCCACCGACCTCGTTCGCCTCGTTGGCCTTCAGACCGTCGTGCACGCCACCAGCAGCTACCTCAGCGAATGGATGCGGGAGCAGCTACTGGCGTGACAGACACAGGGTCCATTGCGCAGGCTCAAGCCATGCAGCTAGCGCGGAACTGCCGATCGGCGCTACCTCGTTGGACCCGCCCGAGAGCGCATAACAACGGCTCCGGGAGTCGGCGTCTCGGGGCAGTGCTTGTGTGGGGATCTGCTCGCTGTCAGCGCTTGCTCAACCGGGCCCAACAAGCACCACGAGCGGGCTCTCGACTGTGGGCGGGCCCAGCCAGGGTTGGGTGCCGTCGCCCATGTAACGGTGAGCGGCGTCGCTTGCGGCTGCCCCCGTCGTGTCTGGGTTCGGGCGAAGGGCCGCGATCTTTCGGATCGTGGAACGATTTCGTGGTGTGGCTGATCAGGTCGGTGTGTGGGTGATGATCGAGGCGGCCGAGCTGTGAGCATCGATCCGCTCGTTCGGCCCATTTCGCGACCCGATTCGACTCGGTTGGACGATCTGTACCTGCGTCATCGCCGCCGGCTTGAGGGGTTGGCCGCGGCGGTCACGCTCGATCGAGCGACAGCGCCGGAAGTGGTCCAGGATGCGTTTGCCGGGTTGGCGTCGCGTCTCGATGACGTGGTTGATCCGGTGGCGTACTTGCAGCGGTCGGTGATCAACCTCGGGATCCGCGCTGTGCGTCGACGCGAACGCGATCGCTCTCTTCCTCTCCGCCCGATCGAACACTCGACGATTCCCGACGTCGACGAGATGTGGGCGCTCGTGGTGCGACTCCCGGTCCACCAACGCGCCGTCGTCGTGCTGCGGTTCTGGGAGGACCTCACCCAGGAACAGATTGCCGAGACGTTGGGCCTCCCGCTCGGCACCGTCAAGTCGACCCTCCACCGCGCATTGCGCACCCTGAAGGAGCAGCTGTGAACGATCTCGCAGAACTCGAGCGTGAACTCGGCGGGCGCCTGCGGGCCACGCTCGACCTCATGCTCGTCGACGATGCCACCGAACCCTTCCACGACGACACTCCTCGGCTCGGAAAGGACCCGGTTGTTGTGCCCATCGCCGCCCGTTCGACGAGCGGACCGAGCAGACCGGTTGCCCGAGTTCTCGTGTTCGCCGCAGCGGCGCTTGCGCTTGTCGGCACCGGCGCGGTCTACGTGGCGTCGGCGCGCCAGCGACCGCCGGTCGAGAACAGCTCTGTCGTGACGGAACCCGCGGATGACTCGTTGCCGGTGCTGGAGGTGTTACCAACGAACGTGCCGGCCTCGACCGCACCCGACACCATCGTCGACGAACCGGCTTCGTCGGGCATCTGGCTTCCCTCCACCGACGTTCCCGGTTTCTCCATCGCCGACCTCTCGGTTACCAGAGGTCTCGATCGATTCGCAAGTCGGACTGTGGGCACCGCCCGCTATGACCGACGAGGCGCCGACGGCCAGATCGACGCATCACTGTTCCTGCGGCTCGATGACGCACAGGGATCCATCGGCTCGACGAATGGTCGCACGATCCATGGTCAGGCCGCCATGGTCTACGACAGCGGGGAGGGCACGATCGCCAGTTGGGTCGAGAACGGCTTCGTCTTCGAGGTCCGAGGCGTTGGCGTCGATGAGGACGCCGTCGTCGCTCTTGCGGAATCGCTCGTCATCCATGGGACCCCCGCCGCCTTTGACGTCCCGCCGGCGCCCGCCGGCTTCGAACAATCACCCGGTGGCGGTCCGGATGCATCGGATGCTTTGTGGGTGCAGATGCACTGGCTGCCAGATGTCCAGCAAGCCGGAGTCGACATCTCCTTCTCAGCTGCACCGAACATCGACGGCACGACCGCTGACCAGATCGAGTTCGACATCGGCCAGCAGAGGACATTCGACATCGAGCGAACCACTGTCCACGGCCAACCAGCGATCCTCGCCACGTCAACGCTTGGCCCCTACAGCCCATTGCGGAACGTCTCCTGGATCGAGAACGGAACCTTCCTGTCGATGACCGGCCGCGTCCCAGCCGAGCAGTTGCTCGCACTTGCCGAAGGGCTCACACCTGCGACCCTCGACGACGCCAGCGCTCTCCGACAGCAGATCGACGAGCGGCAACTCCAACTGGCCGAACTCGACCGCAGCACCCTCCCCAACGGGTTCCAGGTCTCTGTTCGGACCACAGGCACCGGCGCCAACGTGATGTGCGTCGAGGCACCCGAACTCACCTGCGAAACGAACACGAGCGAGAGCTCGCTCGTCGGAGACGACCAGGCGGTGGCGGTCCTCACGTTCCTCATCGACGGCAAGCCGTGGTTGATCGGCTGGGCCGAGGGCACCCACCAGCCACATTCCGTGGCGCAAGGCGAAGCAACCGACCCCCTCGACCAGACGGTCCAGGGTGCGGCCGGAACCTTCTTCGCACTGCCCTTCGCCGACGCCTCGACACAGGTCGTCCTCGACCCCGGCGACCAGACGATGTATGGGGGCGCCGACCTCGGAACCGTCGAGTCACTCATCTGACGCTGCGGGACTCCCGCATAAGTGCCGGTAGGGGCGAGGGCTACAGGTCGATGCCGAAGTCGTCGTCTCGGCTGGCGGCGGGTGTCCGGAAGTCAGGTTCGAGGCCGGTGGGTGACCAAAGTTCTCTCGCTCGTTCATGGGCGGGGAGGTCGATCCAGTCGTTGGTGAGGTAGCGGGCGAACAAGTCCGCAGCGGTCTCCTCGCCTTCGATGGTGAGGTAGGCGTGGTTCGAGTCGCGGCCACGTGTCATGGGGACGTAGATGTTGCGGACGTCGGTGACGCCGTCGATGACGGTGATGGCGTGATCGACGGTTCGGCCTTGTGCGCCCATCGCAGTGACCGCATAGGCGAGCTCGACGTGCTCGGCGACATAGTCCGCGGGGAGGATCACGATGCCGGTGTCGCCGACAGCGGCGATGCCGCCGTCGTCGTGCAGGTAGGAGATGGTGAACGTGTTCCGGTTGCGGACCATCTCGTGCCGGTTGGTCTCGATGCTGCGATCGTTGCGGCGAGTCGCGATCACGTCACCGACGTGCAACCTTGCGCCCGCGATCGTTTCGACGAACTGTTCGGGGTCGAGTTCACCGGCGATGATCCGGCGTTGTTGAGCTCGATGATTCAGCCGGTCGACGGTGTCGTTCGACGGGGCCATGAGCAACACGGTCTCGTCTCGTTTCCAGTGCCGCCACCACGCCGAGATCGCGGCGCGATCGACCTGTTCGCTCGTCCCGCCATGCAGCCGGCCTTCACGGTCGTAGACGTCCGCGACGCTCGGGTCACCGCGACGGAGCTGCAGTGAGGCGGCGCGTTCCCACGCGTTGGTGAAGCGGTGGACGCGGTCGAGTTCGATGCCGCCGTGGGTGTCCACGAGCATCCCGAACATCCCACCGCGACCGACCGCAGAGAACTGCAACGGGTCACCGACCATCGCCACCCTCCACTGCTTGTCCTCGGCGAGTCGGATGAGTTCGGCGAGTTTCGCGGTGCCGAGCATCCCGGCCTCGTCGACGATCACCGTCGCCCCGGCCGGCAGATCGAACGCCGGGTTCGGGCGGCCCGTGCGGTGTTCGGCGAGGAGCTTGTCGATCGTGTCCGCAACCACCCCTGTCTCCGCGGACAGCACATTGGCGGCGATCGCCGAGGGGGCGACACCGAACGCGACTCTGCGGTCGGCGTGGAGTTGTTCGACGGCGGGTCGCATCGCCGTGGTCTTGCCGGTCCCGGCCGGCCCGACCACGAGCACCACGGGCGCGGTGCCGGCAATCGCAGCGGCCGCCTCCCGCTGGGCGGACGACGCTTCTGGCGGGCAGCGGTCGAGTGTCGACCGGTTCGAGCGGGTCTGGGCGGGGTCGATCCCGTGGGCTGCCCAGTCGAGCACGAACGCTTCCTCTTCGAGGATCCACCACTGGGTGATCGCACGGTCCAACGCGCTCTCGGTGATCGGTCGCCCATCACTCTCCCGGCACTCGACACCCCCTGGTGCCGGTGGGCCGAGCTCCATCCCGCGGAACACTGCATCGCGGTGCACCGCGACGTCGACCCAGCCCACCAGCTCGGCAGCCGACGCCGACAGGTTCGTCGGGAGAACGGCAGCAAGTTCACGGACGATCTCTGCCGGCCGCCACGACGATTGCTGCTCCGCCAGCGCATCGATCGCGACGTCGATCAACTGGTCCCGATCCAGCACATCCAGCGTCGACTCGGTGCGCAGCGAACGGCCGATCACCGAGGCGACGAGCCACTCCGGGTCGATCCCGAGATCACGGAGCTGATCGACCCAGCGTTCGTGCAGCACCTCGGCGTTCACGGCGTGGTCTTTCGCCGGCCGCGAATCGACGGCGGCTTCGCGTTCGAGCTGCCACCGCTCCCGAGCCGTGGGTTCGCGGCCCATCGTCTGCTCGAACCGGTCCAGCTTCATCGACAGCCTCGCCCCCATCGCCTTGGTACGGGTGGAGAACTCCTCGATCACCCGCCGGTCGATGCCCTCGATCTCGGCGATCCCGTTCACGACCGGACCCCACTCCACACCGAGCCGCCGGGTCAACTCGGCACGCTCTGCCGCGTGGAACAACGCCGACAACGTCCGCTGATCACGCTTCAACGTCCGGGCATCCAACGCAAGCCAGCGGCCGTCCGGGGACTTCACCCGGTTCGCGACCACCAGATGCGTGTGCAACTGCGGATCCAACGCTCGCGACGTGTGCTGCCGGAACCCGGCCGCGACGATCCCTTCCGCGTCCACCATCACGACCTCACCGCCCAACCGGAACCGGGTGTGCGCATGCGCCTCGATCCAGCCGGCCACTGCCGCGACCGCGGCGTCGTGTGCGGCGAGCACCTCGGCACGAACGTGGTCGTCGCCGACCGCCCACAACACCGACACCGACTTCGGTGACGACGCCGTCACATCGAACCCGCGCACCGACCGCTCCGAGTACCCGTTGCCGAGCAGACGCTCCGGATCGCGAGGGTCCAGACCGGCCATCAACGCGAGGAACGCGTCGTCGTCCACCGTGCCAGACAGGCCGAGCTTCCCGGCTCCGTGGCCCTGCCACAGACCCCTCGGCTCGTCGGCGTCGAGGTAGTAGTTCGGCAACGCCTCCACGTAGTACGCCCCAGCCGCAGCGCCCTTCAACGTCGTCACACGAACCGTCACGAGAACCTCCCCGCGACGCCCGTGCACTCGTCTGTCCTTCCTCGGTGCTGCTCCGCACAGATGTGAGCGTCCATGCGGCTCAGCCCTCGAACGGGAGCGACAGTTGTGACCCCTGCGGGTCGGCTTCGGCCGACAGGTCGTGAGTCGTCGAGGTATCAGCATCCGGATCGCCTGCTTGGTCTGGCTCGCTGGCGAGTACGACGGCGTCGTCAATCGCTGGGGCCTGAGTGATCGCAGGTTCGCAACGCTCGACCCGGGACTTCTCAGCGGCTTCGACCTCGCTGCCGTCCATCGAAGGGCTCGACGAGTTCGAGCTGGCTCCTCGGCGGCCGGCGCCGTGACGCCTCTGTCGAGGCTCGCGGCGTGGCGGCCACGAGATCGGCCCACCCGTCAACTCCTCGAGGCGCGTGCGAGGCACCCGGTACTGGCCGCCGATCACGACCGCCGGGATCCCCTCCGCCCCGTTGGACTCAACGAACTGGCTGACGAGGGCGTACGCCGTCGTCCTGCCCACCTGCATCACGATCGCCGCCTGCGACACCGTCAACAGGTCTGGGGCCTTCTGGCCCGCAGATGTGCCGTCTCCGTGATCGTTCGCCATCGAACGCCCTCCACGAGGAGTGCGGCCGCCGCCGCAGTCCCGACCCCGACGGCCGGAACGGCGTCATGGATACGAAACGAAGTTCCCGGCGATGTTCACACCCCCGACCGTCCCACATGACGATTTCGCGACAATCGAGCCGGAAAGCAGCGCAACTTCACACCCCCGCTGAGCAGGCATCGGGAACACCGCCGGGAAGAACATCGGGCAGATCGGCAGGAACAACCCGACCGTCTCCCGAGTGGACGTCCTCGACGCGATGTTCACCGCGATGTTCACACCGACCTTCACACCCTCCAGAACCGTCGCCGGGACCGCGAAGGTGTCCGGCGATCGCCCAAAGGCAAGCAACGACCATGCAGTCGATCCTCATTGCTACTCGGCGCGGATATCGCGGCGCGCCCTGAGCTCGCTCGCTGCGAACGCGGCTGACCGCCCCTTCCGCTACGGTCGGCGGGCGTGTCGCGACGGATGTGGAGCGCTTCGGAACTCGCGCAGCTCTCGCCAGCCGAGCAGGACGCGGTCTTCGCCAGCAGCCTCGTTCGCGACTTGGCAGATGTTCCGCCCGAGTTCCTTGCGCGAGTGCGCGCTCGACTCGAACAGCACGTGTCCGGCAGCGACGCAGCCGCCGAGTAGGAACGCGAACGACCCTCGAGCCGTGCCAGCCGGTCGCGGCTGCGGAGGCTACGTCGGCTCGATCTCGGCGAAGATGGCCGGCAGGTCCTGGGCGTCGGCCAGGAGGCGGACGACGTCGACCTGATCCGAGGCGACGAAGTAGTACCAGCCACACGGAAACCCGACGACGCGCCGGAAACGCAGTCCGGGCACCTCGCAGAGCTCACCGACTCGCGGTGACCCTGCGAGCGGCATCCGACCGATGGCGTCCAGCGCGGCGATCGCAGCGTCGAAGAAGCGTGCTGCGAGCTCGTCGCCGCCAGCGGACCGATACGAGCGTGTGCGCTCGATGAGATCCTCCTCGGCCAGCGGCCTCAGGAACGTCGCGGTCACTCGCCGAACGATCGCGCTCGCAGTTCGGCGATCAGGTCGGCGGTGACCGGCCTGCCGTCGCCGGACGCGAGACCATCGGCGATCAGCCCTCGCAGCCGAGCGGCGGCCTGCTGCTCCTGGTCCCGCCGGATGAGCTCGCGCAAGTACTCGCTCGTGTTGCCGTAGCTCCCGTCGCGCACGCGGGCATCGATGTACTCACGCATCGACTCCGGCAGAGCGAAGCTCATCGTGTAGCGGCTCACGAGTGCAGTCTGCCGAGGGATATCAACCGTTGTCAACATCGGACGCTGCATGGCCTGCAGCTGCACGCTCACGAGGCTTCGCCGGTCGGAAACTCGATGACGCTGCCGATGATGTCGGCCGCCCCACGGTCGACGCTCTGGAGGAAGTGGGCGTACACGTTCAGTGTCGTGGCGGCATTGCGGTGGCCGAGCCTGCCTGCGATCGTGCGGGCATCGACGCCCGCACCGAACAGCTGGGTGGCGACAAAATGCCGCAGGTCGTGCAGGCGGACGTCCGGCATGCCCTCGCGACGACACAGCCGCTTGAACGAACGCGACACCGTGTCCGGATACCACGACTCGGAGAAGTCCGCCTCGTTGCTGAACACGAACGAGTCGGCACGAACTTCGGTGCGGCAGACCTCGGCACGGTGGCGCATCCGGACGTAGTGATCGGCGAGCACCGCCGCAGTCCGCGCATCGAGCGACACCCGACGGGCCGAGTGCGTCTTGGTGTCCTTCTCGACCAGACCGTCCATCCCCACGACCACACCGCGATGGATCCACACGGTCCGCTCCTCGAGGTCGACGTCCGCCCACCGCAGCGCGATCACCTCCGACCGGCGAGCGCCCGTCGCCGCCGCGAGCAGCAGATAGCAGGCGAGCTCGGGTTGCTCGTCGAACGCGCGCTGGAGCACCCGGCCGAGCTCGCCGCCCGACGGCGGGTTGATGTCGGGGTCGAGCACCTTCGGTGGCGTCGCCACAGCCGCCGGGTTGGTCCCGATCCACCCCCACCTGACCCCCTGCCCCAACGCCCGACGGAGGATCACGTGGATCCGGCGGACCGTCGCCGGCTTGAGCGGTCGCCCGCCTTTGCCGCCGCTCGCGAGCAGGCGTTGATACAACGCATCGACATCACTCGCCCGGAGCTTCGCGAGCGGAACCGTCGCGAGGTACGGCAACAGGTTCCGGTCCATGAAGCCCCGCGTCTCCTTGACCGTCTTCGGCGAGAAGTCCCGCGATGCCAGCTCGAACCACTGCTCGAGCAACTCACCCACCGTCGCCGACGTCCGCACCGTCAGCCCGCGCTCGGCATCGGTGATCATCTCGGCCAGCGTCCGCTGCGCCTCGCGCTTGCCACCGCGCACCGTCTTGCTGACGTACCGCTTCTTCCCCGTCACTGGATCCGCGCCGAGGAACACCCGCAGTTCCCACGCCTCGCCCCGCCGCCGCATGAAGCCCTTCATCGCCTGTTCTCCGTTCCGTAGATTGGCACGGGATTGGCAAGCTGGGAAGGAAACGCAAAGAGCCACTCCGAAGAGTGGCTCTGAGCAGGTATTCCTTGGCAGCCCGTACGGGATTCGAACCCGTGCCGCCACCTTGAGAGGGTGGTGTCCTAGGCCACTAGACGAACGGGCCAAGCAGCGGTTGAGCACACTACCAATCGGCATCGGTCGCGCCAACCGGACGGGCAAGCTTCACCGCCGCGGTGGCCGAAAACGACGACAGCCGGCCTGGTGGCCGGCTGTCCGTGGTTGGGGTGCAAGGACTCGAACCCTGAATAACAGAACCAGAATCTGCTGTGTTACCTATTACACCACACCCCAGTGGGGCGCCCTTCCGGGCGACCGGTGAGTGTAGCGGGAAGACACCGCCACGCACCCTGGTTGGATGTCCACGTGACCCGAACCGTCCTGTCGATCCTCGATCTCGCCCCGGTGTCCACCGGCAGCACGCCGGCCGACGCACTCCGGTCCTCGCTCGACCTCGCCCGTCTGGCGGACCAACTGGGCTTCGGCCGCTACTGGGTGGCCGAACACCACAACATGCCCGGCATCGCCAGCTCGTCGCCGGCGGTGTTGATCGCCCACATCGCCCAGGTGACCGAACGGATCAAGGTCGGCTCGGGCGGGGTGATGCTGCCCAACCACTCGTCGCTCGCGATCGCCGAGCAGTTCGGGATGCTCGAGGCGCTGCACCCGGGCCGGATCGACCTGGGCATCGGTCGGGCACCGGGGACCGATCAGCTGACCGCCCGTGCGCTGCGGCGCAACATCGGCGACGAGGCCGTCGACGACTTCCCGCGACAGCTGTCCGAGCTGTACGGCTACTTCACCGGGTCGTTCGCCACGACCCATCCTTTCGGCACCATCCACGCCGTGCCGGCACGCGGCTATCTGCCCGACATCTGGCTGCTCGGCAGCAGCGACTACAGCGCCACGATGGCCGGCTACAACGGCCTGCCGTTCGCCTTCGCGCACCACTTCGCGGGCGGCAACACCGAGGCCGCCGTCCAGGCGTACCGCAGCCACTTCCGCCCGTCGGGCAGGCTCGAGGCTCCACATCTCGGTCTCGGCGTCAACGTGGTGTGCGCCGACACCGACGAACACGCCCGATACCTGGCCGGATCGGGAGCGCTCGCGATCGCTCGGCTGCGGCAGGGTCGTCCGTCCACCTACCCCTCGCCCGAGGAGGCGGCGGCCCACGAGTACACGCCGATGGAGCGCGAGATCGTGCGGGGCTTCACCTCGAGCCATGTGATCGGGTCGCCCGACACCGTGCGCCAGGGGCTGCTCGACCTGGTCGCCCGCACGGGTGCCGACGAGCTGTTCATCACCACCAACGTGTACGACCCGGCCGAGCGGTTGCACTCGTTCCGGCTCGTCGCCGACGTGATGGAGCAGGTCGACGGCGAGTTGCTGCTCACCGCCTGACCAGGCACGGTGATCCGTGAGCCACCGCCGCGGTGACGCACGGACCAGGACGTCCGTGAGTCACAGGGCCCGCCGGCGTACCGCTGGCTCACGAACCACGGACTCCGTGAGCCACAGGGCCCACAGGCGGACCGCTCGTTCACGAACCCCCACCACCGTGAGCGCCCACGCACGGCCACTCACGGACCAGGACATCCGTGAGCCACAGGGCCCGCCGGCCGACCGCTGACTCACGGACCACGGACTGCGTGAGCCGCAGTGCCCGCCAAGGGACCGCTCGCTCACGGACCTCGGGGTCCGTGAGCCGTCAGCCGGTGATGCCGAGCAGGCGGTCGAAGCCGATCACGCGGCCGACGGCCACACCGGCGGCCTCCTTCAGCTCCTTGGCGAACTCCTCGCCACCCGTGATGGTGCTCGTCGGCGTGGGCGACACGGCCGCGTCGAGCCCGAGCTCGTCGGCCGACAGCTTGCTGCGCAACAAGTGGAACGGGTCGCTCACGATCAACACCGAGCGCTTGCCGAGCGGCTCGAGGATCGCCGCCACCTGCTCGAGCGATCCGTACGAACTGCGCCCCACGGTCTCGCGCAGGATCGCCGCCTCGGGGACCCCGCGCTCGATCAGGTACTCAGCCGACACGTCGGCCTCGGTGAACCGGTCCCCCGGCTGGTTGCCACCCGTCACCACGACGGTGTCGGCGAGCCCCTCACCCCACAACGACACCACGTGGTCGAGCCGCGCCTGCAACTGCAACGACGGGCGGCCGTCGTACTGCGCGGCCCCCATCACCACGATCGCGTCCACCGGGCGCGCCCCGTCGGACCGTCCGGTCGACCACACCTGGTACAGCGTGACGAGGTAGTAGCCGACGAGCCCGAGCAACACCGCCAGCGCCGCGAGCCCGATCCGCTTCGGCCAGCTGCGGCGCGGGCGCACGATGCGCACGCCACCGACCGGCGTGGGATCGACCACCGGTGGGGGCGTGTCGTACCCCGTGGTCGCGGCCCAGAGCTCGTCACTCACGCGACGTGGGGCCCTCCGGGCAGCGTGCGCAGCCGGCGCAGCGTCTCGTCGCGGCCGAGCAACTCCATCGCCTCGTACAGCGGCGGGCCGACGGTGCGACCCGTGACCGCGACGCGGATCGGTGCCTGCGCCTTGCCGACCTTCAACCCGTGCGCCTCGGCGACGGCCTCGAACGCCGTCTTCAGCGCCTCGGAGGTCCAGTCGCAGCCCTCGTAGGCGACGATCGTGCCGGCCACCAGTGCGGCGGCGTCGTCGGTGGCCCACGCCTTGGCCAGGCTCGCCTCGTCGTACTGCGGGTGCGGCAGCATCATGAAGTCGACCACGCCCGGCGCCTCCGACAGCACGGTGGCGCGCTGCTGCACGAACGGCGCCATCGCCAAGAACGCGGCCTGGTCCCACACGTGGTCGGGGTGCGCCTCGCGCCACTGCTCGATCCACGGCTCGGCGGCTGCGGCGAACTCCTCCGGCGTCATCTTGCGGATGTACTCCCCGTTGAACGCAGCCAGCTTCTTCAGGTCGAAGAACGCGGGCGACTTGGCGACGTCCTCGAGCGCGAACGCGGCCTGCATCGCCGACCACGGCTGGATCTCCTGCTCGCCCGG
>WBZL01003779.1_pt1 | contig 13608 bp, 16 predicted proteins | sample 5204291 | NCBI WGS metagenome assembly WBZL01 (sample SAMN12344345, study PRJNA552823) | activated sludge metagenome | biome: Activated sludge suspended growth; feature: Nitrification reactor; material: Wastewater; isolation source: activated sludge from nitrification reactor of wastewater...
GATTCTGAATCGATGATGAATCTTCGCCCCTGGAATTATTGGATGCCTGATGGCCAACCCTATGAGGGTACAGCCGAGATTGTATCTATTACAGAGGATGTATTAAGAAAAAATCCCATGCATCCCGGTGCTCTGCACTTATATATTCATTTGATAGAACCGACGAATGCGCCTGAGCGAGCAGAAGCAGCAGCTGACAGGTTATTGACATTGATGCCGGATGCAGGCCATATGGTTCACATGTCCTCTCATATTTATCAGCGAGTCGGTCGCTACGCAGATTCGATGAAGAGTAATCAGTTAGCGATTGCAGCAGATGAGAATTATATGGCGCAATGCCACGCGCAGGGAATATATCCGATGGGATACTATCCGCATAATATTCATTTTTTGTGGTTCGCTGCAACCCTGGATGGGCAAAGTAAACCAGCGATTGACGCGGCACGTAAAGCAGCTAGCAAGATTAGTGATGAAACTTTGGCCGCACTTCCTGCGATGGCGATATTTCGTGTATTACCCTATTGGGCGTTAACTCGTTTTGGACACTGGCAATTGATGCTAGAAGAGCCACCGCCACCCAAGGCGAGCATTTTTCTGACCGGAAGCTGGCATTATGCGCGTGGTTTGGCTTTTATTGCAACCAAGCAACTCCAGCAAGCTGAGCTAGCATTGGAGTCATTACGTAGCACATTAGCAGTGCAAGATCCAAGTTGGGATAGTCCTCTATTTTCACCCAATACCGCGCGCTCAGTTCTTGCGATTGGTCCGGAAGTGCTTGCTGGGGAAATCGCTGCTGCCAAAGGAAAATTAGATGAAGCGATTGGACATCTCGAACGTGCGGTGCGATTGGAAGATGGGTTAATCTATACTGAACCGGCTGAATGGCACTTTCCGCCTCGATTAGCATTGGGTGCTATTCTGCTAGAAGCGGGTCGACCTGCCGAAGCAGAAACAGTGTATTGGGAGGATTTACGCCGCAATCGAAACAATGGTTGGGCGCTGTATGGATTAAGTCAAGCACTACGCGCACAGGCTAAACATGAACTCGCCAGAATGATCGAAGACCGATTCAAATTAGCCTGGGAGCGTTCGGATTTGACGCTTCATGCTTCACGTCTGATCCGCTAGTCTAGGTCTTAGCTTGAATTGAAAATTAACTTATGTATCGGAATATAGCAATCGATTGGATGCGCGGGATCGTAATGGTTTTGATGGCGATTGATCACGCATCGGCTTTTTTTAATCAGGGGCGAATTGCAAACGATACCATCGTGACGCATAGTGTTGGTTCTGTTTTTGTGGTGGAGCAGTTCTTTACACGTTGGGTAACGCATTTAAGTGCACCTACTTTTGTTTTTTTAACAGGTACTGCGATGGCGCTGAGTATTTCGCAACGAAGCGCAAGGGGGATATCGATCCAAGCAATCGATCGCGATTTGTTGTTAAGAGGGTTATTTATTGCATTGCTCGATTTGATCGTACTATCTTGGTTTTCTGGATCACTTTATTTACAAGTGTTATACGCGATTGGGGTCAGCATTATTGCGATGCGCTATCTCCGTTACTTAAGTAGTGCGAAATTGCTAGCTTGCGCATTGGTTTTATTCATCGGTGGCGAAGTATTCACAAACCTTTTTTGGGAGCCTCAGGGTGATGTGCCGCTTTGGTTTGCATTAACGTTTGTACCTTGGTTCACTCCAACATTTACAGTGTTGTATCCTGCGATACCGTGGCTTTCGATCATGATACTTGGTTGGGTTTTTGGTGATTGGCTAACGCAATCACCGGATATAAGAAAGGTATCTCCAGCTAGGATGCTATTTTTGTCTGGGATTGCAGCGATCATCTGCTTCTTAATCGTGCGCTGGCTGAATAGTTATGGAAACATGCTACTGTATCGTGAAGATTTTTCACTGATTCAGTGGCTTCACGTCAGTAAATATCCGCCAAGCCTAAGCTATATTTCACTGGAGCTTGGGTTGATGGCGATTATATTGGCTGCTTTAATGTGGATAAAACCGAAAATTACAGTCAATCAGAATGGACCTATTCTTGTATTTGGGCAAACCGCGCTATTCTTCTATTTAGCGCACTTTATAGTGCTTGGTCTACTAACGATTTTCTTGGAGAAAGCTGGATTGCAACAAGCCTATCTTGCTGCACTAATTACATTATTAATTCTTTATCCAGTTTGTAGGTTATATCGTATGCAGAAGTGGCGTTATCCAGATAGTTTGTTGCGTTTTGTTTAAATAAAATTGGTTATGCGTTATCTTTTTTCTGAGAACTTAACCATGCGCACGGACAACCATGCAATCAATGCCTTGCCGAGAAAGGTTCTGACAAGCTGACCGCGCTTGATTTTCTTGTAAACCGACCAGTTGAGCGCGGTATAATTTTCGGTTACTGATCTTGACCATCGTAACAGCTACTTCACCAGGTGCCCATCGAGTAGCTGCTTTTGCGTGGGCATGTGCACGATCGTGAGCGGAATAAGAACCCAATTGAATACCCCAGATTTTATTGGGTCTTGGTGTTGGAGAATAAGTGACGCGTTGTGGTTTACTAAGCTGTTTTACTGCTGATTCATTGGTTTGATTGTTTAGCGCTGCGGATTTTTGTGCCGGAATCGTGGTTTTAATGCGGTGATGTTCTGTTATCGGTAGAACCTTAGCGCTGCTGGTCGCTGGTGTAGCGCCTGGGTTAGCTAGTCGATCGAAATTTCGATTGAGCAATTCAGCGACTCTTTGATCCCGAGCGGATGCTGTTTCTCCGCCCATAACGACAGCAACAAGTCGATGGTTATCGCGTTTTGCCGAAGTCGCTAAATGAAACCCAGAAGCACGAATAAAGCCAGTTTTTAATCCATCTGCCCCATCAAACTGACGCAGTAGGCGGTTATGACTATTGTAGGTAATGCCTCTGTGACGAAATGATTGGGTCGAGAAAAAATGATAGTGCTGAGGGAAGTCTTTCATGAGGCGCGTTGATAGTATGCTCATATCTCTGGCCGAAGTAACTTGCTCTTTATTAGGGAGTCCTGAAGCGTTCCGGAATGTCGTAGCATACATACCAAGCTGGCGCGCTTTGTTGGTCATCAATTGGCTAAATCGAGCTTCGCTACCAGCGAGTGCTTCTGCAACAACGACTGCAACATCATTAGCAGAGCGAACAATCAGCGCTTTGATGGCGTCGCGTACACTCAAGGTATTGCCAGCTTGTAGTCGTATATTGGTAGGTGGCATGGAAGCAGCAAAGGCTGATACGCGCATATCAGTATCAAGATTCATTCGCTTTTGCTCAATCGATTCGAAGAGCAGATAGAGCGTCATCATTTTAGTCAACGAAGCAATATAGCGTGCTTCATCGGCATTTTCTTCATGGAGCACTGTGCCGGTCGTTGCATCAATGACGATAGCTGCATAACGAGGATTTGCTTGTGCTTCGGTAAATAGCATGAATAGCGAAGCTAACGTAATAACCAGTAATCCTTTTTTCCCTGAATGTTTCAAAGAAAACATAAAAAATATTCTCCGTATCCTAAATGCTTCGTAAATTCTAGTAATGACGCGAAGCAAGCGTTAAGTTAACTGCGTCCGATCCTACCTTATCACGCTTGTAACCATTTTTATGCTAGAAAAAGGGCATAAAACAGCCTTATAACAACGATTTAAACTTTCAAATCCTTTCTACTAGCAAGTTTAGCTAACTTTGTTCTGCGTTATCGCCGTATTTTGCGATATTTTATTTTAATTTGCTACTAGCCATGGCTATTTTTAGGGGGCTATAGCTACAAAATTTTTACTAAACGATTGTTGCAGAGGTGCCTGAAACATTATTCAACTTCCATTTTGGGTTCCCGCTCGAGAATTTTTCGTACCGCTTCCTTCGCTGACACACCTTCATATAAGACACTGGATACCGCTTGTGTGATTGGCATCTCAATTTTATGTAATTTTCCTTTTGTGAGCACGGCTTGAACAGTGTGAACGCCTTCAGCAACATGCCCAATATCTTGGAGAATATCCGCTAATTGCATCCCTGCCGCTAACCTTAACCCAACCTGGCGATTGCGTGATAAGTTACCTGTGCAGGTTAGGATTAAATCACCTAATCCAGCGAGCCCCATGAATGTTTCCTTGTGTCCACCTAAAGAAACACCTAACCGGGTTATTTCGGCGAGTCCGCGGGTAATTAGCGCAGCACGGGCATTGCTTCCTAATTCCAATCCGTCCGATATGCCAGCAGCGATAGCGATTACATTTTTAGTCGCTCCTCCTGTTTCTACGCCGATGATATCGGTGCTAGCGTAAATCCGTAAATAAGGCGTACGAATTTGACTGCTAATTATTTTTAAAAAAGTATGATCTTTAGAGGCTAATGTAAGTGCAGTGGGGCGCTGTTGAGCAACTTCCTTAGCAAAACTTGGCCCTGACAAAATCGCATATGAACCTTCACCGGCATAAACTTCCTGCACAATTTCATGGGGTAATCGCGTGGATGGCGATTCAAAACCTTTGCAGCACAGAATGATTGGCAGTGACTTGTTGAGCTTATAAAGCTGTTCGAGTAATTGGCGTAATCCAGCAATCGGAATAGTAACTAAGGCTAAATCAACCGCTTCGATAGCGGCATTAAGTTCACATGTTAATTTTAGGGTGTCAGGTAGCGCTACTCCTGGGAGGTAACGTTGATTGACCCGCTGACGTTCGATCTCGGCTTTCTGATCTGTGTTTCGTGTCCATAGCGTAACTGGGTGGCTAGCAGAAAAGTTGATGGCTAATGCGGTACCCCAGGCGCCAGCACCCAGAATCGCAAGTTTCATGAGCCCCAGATTTGATTTGATCGAATATAACCCATCTGGCCATTCTGGAGGCGTATCTGCACCCAGTCTGTAGTGCTGGAATCCAGTAACTCGATCACGACATCTTTCTGAACTTGAAACAAAATGGGTGAGTGAATATCAGCAGACTGGTGAATATTGGCGAGAGGGGCGGTTACGATGACATAGCGTCGCTCAGTGAGAAACTTATTTTCAATCCAAGCGATAGTGTCACTACTATCTTTGACTTTTGTCCATCCTTCGACTTTGACCAAAACTTGTACAGGAAAATAGGCATTAACGATAAATAATTTTTCAGCCTTCAAAGAAGGTGCATCATACATGATCGCTGAATTGCTCGAGATAGACAAAAATTCGTTCTCATCTGCAGCAATGCTTATGGATGCATGTAAGCTGAAAAGTACTATCCAAAAAAAACGTAAAATCAATGTTAGATTACGATGGTTATTACACACCCGGATCGTTCCTTTTAGTGTATTTGTTCTGTTCCAGGGGATTGCTGTGCTACTGTTGCTGCCGCATTTGCTTGCTGCTTCTGAAGATAGATCGCTTCAAAATTGACCGGATTAAGGATAACCGGCGGGAAACCTGCTCGCGTTACTGTATCAGAGACACTTTCTCTTAAATAAGGGAAAAGTATATTGGGACAGACAACGCCTAGAACTGAACCCATATCCTTTTCAGGAATATTTTTTATGCGAAAAATACCGGCCTGATGAATTTCAACTAAAAACATGGTGTTTTCTTTGAGGCGTGCTGTAACCGTGATCGTTAACTGAACTTCATAAAAATCTCCGTCAAAATGGGTATCTTGATTATTGAGTTGTATATTAATTTCTGGTGCTTCCCGATCCAGAAAGACACGCGGTGCGTTAGGGATTTCTAAAGATAAATCTTTGACATAAATTTTTTCAATCGCAAAAATCGGTTGCTGATCGGTCATATTGAATTTCCTATGTTTGAGGACAATGTTTACTAATAAATTTAGTGCGGCGTGAGGAGTCTAAATAACTAAGCGGATAGCAATTTGACAACCCCCCCTTGTTGATCAAGCTTAACCAAGTCGTCATAACCCCCCACATGGGTATCCCCAATATAGATTTGAGGTACTGTTCTGCGACCAGTTTTATTCATCATTTCAATACGCTGATCAGGTTTTAAGTCAACTCGAATTTTATCGATAACCTCGACACCCTTGGAACGTAATAATTTCTCAGCCATGACACAGTAGGGGCAAGACCCCGTTACGTACATTACTACCTTAGCCATTTTATGATTATTGCCGCTACTCGTTACTTTTTGACGATCGGCATATTGTCCCGTTTCCAGAAATCAATTCCGCCGTTTAGATTGTAAACCTTGTCGAAGCCATTTTTTCTTAATACTGAAGCGGCATGACCTGCGCGAAGTCCAGGACGAAAAACGATCACGATTGGGTTATTTTTGTATTTTTCAAGCTCTTGCAAGCGATCATTAATTCGCTCAACCGGGATATGTTTTGCATTGGGAAGATGCCCCTCCGCAAATTCTCCATCGTCGCGAACATCTAATACCAAGGCATTTTCATAATTGATGAGTTTTACAGCTTGCTGCACATTGATTTCTTTAGCAGCACTACGAGAAATCATAGGAAAAAGTAACATACCGCCGCTGATAACAGCAGCGATAATAAAAAACATATTATCCTGAAGAAACGTTGATTCCATATAAGTTTATTCCGAGTTCAGTTTTGATCTAATTGCTGGTTTTGTTTGATCGACTATTTTAGCAAAGTATTAGTAAATCACGATGCTTAAATACGAAGATAAATCCGTTTTAGTGCAATACGCCATTAGGAACTACTACTGTTCGACAACCGCTATCAATCAATCAACCACATTTTTGACTAGATGCAAATTGTTTGCTACTTTCCCGTCGCAACTATCAAACTTTTTTATTTTACGCTGCAAGTCACTGAGAAAGAATAAATGCACGAAGAAACATCAATGCATGATTTAAAGCCCAAAGGACTGAAAAAAGGGGCAGTTTCGAAATGGGGCGCCATAACGATTGGGTTGGCTGCTACTGCACCAGCTTATTCGCTGACCGGTGCATTGGGGCATGGTGCTGCAGAAAGTGGTTATCAGTTGCCGATCGTGTTCATTTTGTCGGTGATTCCGATGTACTTCGTGGCGTTATCTTATAAACATCTCACGACCGCAGCACCGGATGCTGGAACGATTTTTACCTGGGGCACTAAAGCGATCGGCCCACGATTTGGCTGGCTCGGCGGATGGGCGTTGTTATTGGCGAGTATTCTCGCAGGGGTTGCTGCAACTCAAATCACGGTCAACGCCCTCATCGCTTTGATGGGTTTAAAAGATAGCCCCACTTGGTTAAATCTGGTTATCGCCATTTTGTTTATTCTCAGCACCACTTACTTGACGGCGCTGGGCGCGAAAGAATCATCGAGAACGACGATGTTGCTGACTGCGATGCAATATGGTGTGTTAGTGGTGCTCGCGGCAATATTGACGCTACGTGTTTTGCAAGGTGACGCGGTTGCTACTGCGAATCCCTTTTCCTTGGAATGGTTGAATCCGTTTGCCATTGCTTCATTCGAAGCGTTTCTGGGCGGATTTCTGATCGCACTTTTCATTTTCTGGGGATTTGATGCTTCGCTGGCCATGTCAGAAGAAACCGCAGGAACTTCAGAGCAAATCGGTCGCAGTGGCACTACCGCAATGATGATTACCGTCATTACCTATGTGGTATTTTCCATTACGGCTTTGGCGTATGCTGGCGTTGATGCTCATGACCCATCTAGTTTAACGTTTGAGGGGAATATCGATTCGATTGTTACCGCGCTGGCAACGGATACCATCGGTGAAATGGGCGCCATGATTGCAGCATTGGTTATCGCGATTTCTGCATTTTCGGCAACGATCTCGACGATCATGCCAGCAGCGCGGGTTGCACTTGCGATGGCAACTTACCGGGCGATTCCTGCAAAATTTGCTTACGTCAGTGGTGTCACAAAAACGCCTTTAGTGACGACCTGGACGATAGGCATCATGTCGTTAGCGATCTATATCACGTTAAGTTCAATTAGCGAATCGATCGTCAAAGATTCTATCCATAGCGTTAGCATTGCTATCTGCACTTACTACACGGTTGCAGCGTTATCTTGTGTGTTTTATTTTCACCGTACGGCGTTTAATCATTGGTACCACGCTTTGTCACAAGTCATTTTACCTTTAATCGCAGCGGTTATTCTGATTGCGGTGGGAATTTACCAAGCTTGGAGTATGATGGATCCCAATTATGGTTCCAGTGGTTCGATTGCTGGGGTGGGCGCTGTATTCTTGATCGGCGGTGCTGCATTAATGTTAGGTGTTCCGCTGATGATTCTTTGGAATCTGCGTGAACCGCGATTTTTCCAGGGCAAGACATTACCCCTTGAAAGAGCGCATATGGTTCTCGATAGCGAAGATACGAAGAAAAATAATAGTGTGTTGAAGGCAGATAAATGAGTGAATATGAAACGTTGATTACATCATTAGCCCTAACAATGGGCGCATCATGGGCGAGCGGCATTAATTTGTATGCAGTATTGTTAGTGCTCGGCATCGGTAGCGCAACCAACAATATACAGTTGCCAACCGAGCTTTCGGTATTAGAGAATCCTTTCGTGATCGGTGCTGCAGGTATCATGTATACGATTGAGTTCTTCATGGACAAAATACCTGGATTGGATAGCGTTTGGGATTCGATTCATACCTTTATCCGTATTCCAGCCGGTGCATTACTGGCGGTCGGCACAGTCGGCGATGTAACGCCAGCGCTGGAGATTGCAGCAGGTATTTTGGGCGGCAGTGTTGCCGCCACCAGTCATGCAACTAAAGCAGGAACGCGGTTGATGCTCAATACCTCTCCCGAGCCCGTATCAAATTGGACTGCATCAATCAGTGGGGATTTTTTGGTATTGGGTGGTTTATGGACCGCACTCAATCATCCCATCTTTTTTTTGATTCTGTTTATTGGTTTTATTGGTTTCTCGATTTGGTTTTTACCTAAATTGTGGCGATTCATTAAAATCTTGTTGCAGAAGATAGGAACTTTCTTTGGTTTAAGGAGCGGTCAGAATTGAAATCTTGATTTCTTTTACGGTAAGACTTACGAGTTGATAGTAGGTAGCATCCATGAAATTTGAACGATTGATCACCGCGATTACAAATCTTGCCGTAGTAATGGGTTTAGTGCTTGTTGTATTTGAATTGCAGCAAAATCGTGAAGCAATTCAGATTACACATCAACTATCGCTAGCGGGATTAATGAGCCAAATTCACTTGTCGGTTGCGTCGGATCACGAACTGGCAGAGTTGATCACGCGAGCAAAGCATGACGATACAAAGAATTTCAGTGCTGCAGAGACTGAACGCGTAAATCACTGGGTTTTGGCAATCCTTGAACCACGCATCAGCTCATATCATCTCAGAAGTAACGAATTTGTTGTCTTGGAAGACTGGTGTAATCTTATGCGCGATTTTACAGATCTTTACCGGCATCCCTATTTCGGCAATATAGTAAAGTCAGAACTTAGTTACGCAGATGCTATCGCGGTAGACGTAGAAAATAGGTGCACTAGGAATTAATGATACCTAGCTATATCCATGGGGCGTAAGAATTTCTAGTGTTATTTGCAGTATTCATTCGAGCACTCAACACCAGAAATTCATGTGCTTTATGGAAGCAAATCGGGTTCTGGGCATAAAGCATCTGGATACTTTATATATAACTCTAATGTTCTTATAAATTGATCTTCGCCACTACCGCCAAATAGGAATTGATCGTTTGCGGAATCATCGAGTCCGACAATGACTCCTCCAACCGCAAATCGATAGTCATCTTCCTCGGCACCGAAACGCAAGATCCTGTTAATGTCATAAACAGCAGTATGGTTGAAATGGATTGGCTCAGCCTTATTATTATTGTTCACACTCGCAACATAACTACCATAAATAGGTCCATCAGCCAGATCTGTAAAAGCAGGAAGCCCTCCTGTCCCATCAATCAAGCTATTAATATTTTTTACGCGATTCAATACGTAAGTTAAAGTGTCTCCACTATCATTTTTATAGCCAATAGCAGGATTATAAGGGATTAATCTTGCAACTATTACTTCAACTCTCCTAGAAAAAGGTGCTGGATAATTTTCAGGAAGAATCGACCTCAAATCAAAAACAAAAAAGTTACGATATACGCTAGTAATATCTTGAAAAGTGCTTTTACCAACTATATAAGCAACTACTCCATGAGTAGAATCAGCTCTGCTTTGGCCACGATTGTTATACCATCCATGATCAATAGCTTGTAGATGCTTTGTAACTATTGGTGTTGTCAAGCAGTTTATTTGATTTTGCAGACTTTGTAAGGTAGGTCGCGTCGTTTGTGCTAGCGCATAGCTGCTAAAAGTAAAAATGATGAACAAAAAGAAAAGCGTAATGAAATTAGTAACTATTTGACGACCATTCTTCATAAGGACTCCTCAGTTAAACGTGATTAGGGGATAAAGCTAATTCAGTATTATTTTGTTTCTCAGTGCTCTCATAAATATTACAAATATTCCACCCAGCATAAGTCCAGCTGTTCCTGGTTCAGGCATAGATACAGTAGCGATGATGATATCGTCAATATTGAAAAGAAAAGGCCCTCCGATAACATCAGGTCCATATTGAATGCTGGCGGAACTAAAATTGATATTTCCTATTAAACCGAGAAAGTAAGCATAATAATCAATACCATCGAAGCTCCCAATAAAAGTCTTGTCATTAATCATCAGCGAAGCGGCATCACCACCAGTTACTAGACGAATGTCATCATCAAATAACAAATCTGGGGTAATAAAAGATAAGCCAAGGGCGATAATAGGGTTGGTGAAGCCCAGGTTTATAACTGTGCCACCAATAATAGTGTTGTAATTATCTGTGTCATCGGTACCCAACGAATTTTGATTGGAAGTAGTAGGATTGTTGTCATTAATATTAGTAACCACTTGCAACTGATGGGAAAAATTTTGCCAATCGGTAACAGATGCTGGGAAAATGATTCCGGTATTACCGCTCACAGTTTGAACTGTTCCAGAGATGGGTGTGTTATGAGCTAGGTTGTCAAAATCGAGCACCCCGATTGACCCAGCAAGATTGTTCAGAAAAGCACTTTTATCAGTAATCCCAATTGCCTGACCTACTAAGGAGTACATTGACAATAGTGATAAAACTAATATGTAAGAAATACTTTGTTTTTGCATTAAAACATTCCCCCTTTAGATGATAAAAAATTAAAGTAGATCTAATTTATTAATGCTGATTTAACTTTGAGTGTTTAGATGAATTTTTCTACTTTTTCTTACTAAACCTTAACTTGAGGTATATCAGTTTTATTTTTGTTTAAATTTTGTAGATATTTGTTTTCGTCTTTATTAGTCCCTAAGTATCGCCCCCTCTTATATTGTTATGATTGCTTGTACTATACTGTTACAGAAGTAATAAAAGGAATACGTGCTAGCACGTATATAGAAATTTACAAAAGTAACCCAGAATAAATCGGGTTATCGGATTAAGTAAATTTTTTGCGAAACTTGTTTTCTATACCCTAAGAACTAGCTTACCAGCAGGGTGATTTTGTTCCAGAAAATGCTGCGCTGTTGCAGCTTCTGAGAGTTTAAAGGTACGAGCAATCGCTACGCTAAGTTTTCTGTTATCAAATAATGCAGCGCATTGCCGAAGAATTTCAGCTTGATGGTGTTTGGCCTGCTCTAATTCCAACAAAGCCGGTGAAAGCATGAGTTCATGACTAAAACGCACGTTGCGTTTGCGCGCCTCGCTCCAATCGGTTTCAGCTGTGGCTTGTAGGATAGTGACGACATCGCCGTAAGGTTTGACGCATCGGAAACAACTTTGCAGGACTACGGGGCCAACGGTATCGAAAGCAATGTCTACGCCTTTACTATCAGTTCAGCGCATTACTTCTGCAATGATGTCTTGGGTGTGGTAGTTGATAATCAAATCGGCACCAAGCCGTTTCACGAAAGCGGCTTTTTCTTCGTTGCTGATGGTGGTGATAACGCGAGCACCAGCCTGTTTGGCTAATTGAATCGCGGCATGACCAACACCGCCGGCACTGGCATGAATCAAAACGATTTGATCTTGCGTGATTCTTGTCCGATCATGCAGTGCTTCCCAAGCGGTAATAAAAACCAGTGGTACCGCGGCTGCTTGTTCAAAGGATAATAAGCGCGGTTTTAATGCCAGCAAGCTGGCATCGACTACTACAAACTCGGCGTAAGTGCCTTGTCGGCCATTAAAACCGGGTTGAGAAAAATAAACTTCATTTCCAGGCTTGAGGTCGCTAACTTTTGTATCAACTGCTTCTACAATACCTGCACCATCGCGGTAATATCACCACTGATTTAAGGTGGATACTTGCTATGTTCCAGTTTATATAGCCAGGCAAGAAGCTCGGCGACAGCAACATAAAGCTGCGGAGGAATACGGTCATCAAGATCAACCTGCATCAATAATGCAACCAAGTCTCTCGATTCATGGACATAGATTCCGGCTTCTTTGGCACGATGGATAATTTCTTCAGCGATCAAACCTCTTCCTTTGGCGACCACTTTGGGCGCAGTTTGACCTTCCCGATAAGCGAGCGCTACAGCCGTGGGCAGAGGCTCATTATTTTTCATGCTGATGGATTTCAACAGACTGAACATTCAAGCCAGCTGCTTGTATTTGCGAGGCGAGAGGCTGTTGATTATTTTTCAGCAGATCTATTGTGTTCCTATCGATGGCATCCAGTTTGATGGTTAATCCATGGGGTCCGAATGCAATTCTGGCTGTGATCTCACCTAGGTTTGGCATTGTGAGATGTAATTTCGTGTGCCATTGAACAGTCTGCTCGTGTTCATTTTGCTTGTGATCCTCAGGTTGCTCATAAATCTCCCACTCCATGGGTTGGTTGTGCCATATTTCACCGCGCCAAATAACCTGTCCGGTTTCCAGTGTGGATAGTTGCTGTGTCACCAACGTGTTGATCTGGTTATTCACTGCAATATCCATAGTATTGGAACTAGCCGCTACTGCCCTAGCTACGGATTGATCCATTGCTGCCATTACCGTTGAATTCATTTTGTTCTGGGGTTCTTGGTGGAGACTTTGCAGTGTCTTCTCTCCATTAATCCACTGTGCTTGATGAGATTCATAGAATAATCCACTTTGAGAAATTGCTTTCTGCAATAAACTTGGTAGCTCAGTGCTGTTTATGGAAGACTCTGATGAAATGGAAGGAGATATTTGAGTATTTTGTGAAGTAGGCGTTGATTGCTTGTGTGCATCTTGTAGTAGAGCGCTGATCAATTTCCCAGTAGAGCTGATCGTTGCGGGTTGATCGCTTGCTTGCTCTTGAGTTCCATTAATAATTTGAAACTGGAGTTCGGGTAGTCGTGATGTGACTAATAGTTCTATTTTTGCACCCGATTGGAAATTTTCGGGTAATTGCATTTGGAACCACTGATTGGCAATCAGGACGCGTGCATTGCCATTTGATAATCGTGCATCAACGAGGGCCTGGTATTTTTGCCCGGGTAGGAATTCAGAACTGTTTTTTTGTGAATCGAGGTCGGTTGAAACGGGTGTAATTGATTTGATTTGAGTTAAGGGGGTAACCAGATCAGGTTTGGCAGTAATCGGGATCATGATGATTTTCCCCCTTCAACTCACATCTTT
>WBZL01003781.1_pt1 | contig 13605 bp, 6 predicted proteins | sample 5204291 | NCBI WGS metagenome assembly WBZL01 (sample SAMN12344345, study PRJNA552823) | activated sludge metagenome | biome: Activated sludge suspended growth; feature: Nitrification reactor; material: Wastewater; isolation source: activated sludge from nitrification reactor of wastewater treatment...
CATCAACCTCAAGATCCCCCAGGCCGCCGCGCCAGCGCCCGCGCCCGCACCCGCTCCGGCCGCCGCGCCGGCGCCCGCTCCCGCACCCGCTCCGCCCACTGCGGCGGCCGAGCCCACGGCCGCTCCTCCCGCGGCCGCTCCTCCCGCTCCCGCTCCCGCCTCGCCAGCCCCCGCTCCCGCTCCCGCCTCGCCAGCCCCCGCTCCCGCTCCCGCTCCCGCGGCGCCGCCCAAGAAGGACGCCCTCGCCGAGGCGCAAGAGGCCGCCAAGCCGTGGCTCGAGCCGCTCAGCCCCGTGCCGCACGGCATCGAGGCGCGCTACGAGCCCGACTTCGAGGCCATCCGGGTGGAGGTGACCAAGCTCGACTCCCCGTCGGGCGACGCCGCGGTCAAGTGGGACGAGGTGGCCCGCAACGCCGAGTCGCTGCTCAAGACCAAGTCCAAGGATCTGCTCGTGGCGTCGTACCTCGCGTACGCGCGGCTGCAGACGCAGGGCCTCGAGTCGCTCGGGGTGGGCCTGGCCATCGTCACGGGCCTGCTCGAGGGCTTCCCCGAGGTGTGGCCGTCGCGGCCGCGCGGGCGCGGCAACGCGCTCACGTGGCTCACCGAGCAGCTCGAGCGCCAGCTCGGCACGCTCAAGCTCGAGCCCAAGCACCGCGAGGCGGTGGAGGGCCTGCAGAAGATCGTGCGGGCGTTCGGCCTGGCCGCGCGCGAGAAGCTCGAGGACAACGCGCCCAGCCTGCGCCCGCTCGAGGATCGGGTGCAGCGCATGCTGCTGGCGATCCCCAAGCCCGAGCCGCCCAAGCCCGAGCCGCCCAAGCCCGCGCCCGCGGCCACGCCCGCGCCCACCGCCGCCGCGGCCCCGGTGGCCCCGGCGGCCCCCGTGGCCGCGACCCCGGTCGCCCCGATGCCGGCTGCCGCCGCCGCGGCCGGCAGCCCCGAGGAGGTGGGCAAGTACCTGCTCGAGACCGGCCGTGCGCTGGTCAAGGCGGCCAACCTGCTGCGCCAGGCCCAGCCCACGAACCCGGCGGCGTACCGGCTCATGCGGACGGGCGTGTGGCTGCACCTCGATCAGGCGCCCCCGGCCGCGGCCGGCAACAAGACGCAGATCCCCGCCCTGCCCGCGCCGCGGCGCCAGCAGCTCGCGCTGATGGAGCAGAACGCCAAGTGGGCGCCGCTGCTCGAGGAGACCGAGTCGGCGCTGATGCAGTTCCGCTTCGCGCTCGACCTCCAGCGGCTGTCGGCCATGGCGCTGCAGCGGCTGGGCGACGCGTACGAGCCCGCCCGCCAGGCCATGCTCGGCGAGGTGGCCACGCTCTTGCGGCGCATGCCGGGGCTGCCCGATCTGCTGGCCGCCGACGGCACGCCGCTGTGCGACGAGCAGACGCGCGCGTGGATCGGCTCGGACGTGGCCGCGGCCAAGGGCGGTAGCGGCGGCGGGGGCAGCAGCGACGACCCCGGCGAGCCGTTCCCCGAGGTGGCGGCGCTCCTGCGCGCGGGCAAGACCCCCGAGGCGCTCAAGCTCGCCAAGACGGCCATCGACGGCACTCCCAGCCCGCGCCTGCGCTTCGTTCGACGACTCGCGCTCGCGCAGGCCTGCCTCGAGACCGGCCAGGCCAAGCTCGCGCGCTCGCTCTTCGCCGCGCTCGATCGCGAGATGACCGAGCGGAACCTGGTGGAGTGGGAGCCCGCGCTGGCGGCGGGCTGCCTCGAGGGCCTCGTGCGGGCCATCCGTGCGGCCGCCCAGAAGGGCTCGCAGTACGCGGCGGCCGATGCCGCTTTCGAGCGGCTGTGCCACGTCGATCCCATGGCCGCGGCGGCGCTGGCGGGGTGATTTTGGGGGTTTGACGCCGCGGCCCCGGTACGGACAAACTCCGCCCATGGCCCGGCACCCTCGTCATCGGCTCGCCCACGGCGTCCTCTCCCGCCTGCTCGCCTGCACCGTCGCGCTGAGCTTCGCGAGCGCGCCCATGCAGGTCGTGGCGGCGGCGCCCGACTCGGAGGTCGAGCGCCTCTACGTGGAGGGCCAGGACAAGTACGCCGAGGGCGACTTCGCCGGGGCCGCCGATGCATGGACCCGGCTGCTCGATCGCCTCCCCGAGGCCCAGTCCAACCGCGCCACCCGCGAGAACGTGCTGCTCAACGTGGTGCAGGCGCACCTCGACGGCTACGCCCGCAACCGCAAGCCCGACGGCACCAAGGACATCGAGCACCTGCGCAGCGCCAAGGCGGTGATCGAGGCGTACTTCACCGCCTTCAAGAAGGCCTACGGCGATCGAGCGGCCGTGAGCGCCGCCGTGCAGGAGAAGTCCGACGAGCTCGATCGCACCCTCGCCGACGCCGAGAAGGAAGCGGCCGTGGTGCCCGATCCGGGCCCCAAGCCCGACTCCACCCCCGGCGACACCAAGACCGACGACGGCAAGAAGCAGGGCCCCGACATCATCGTGCTCGAGTCGCAGAACGACGGCGGCGGGCTCATCGCGGGCGGGGCGGTGTCGGCGGGCCTGAGCCTCGGTGGCTTCGGCGTGCTGGCGGCGGGTGCCCTCATCGCCAAGCGGGCCGAGGAAGACTTCCTGGCGGTGCAGTGCGGGCCCCCGTGCGACGCCGACGCGGAGGAGGCCGCCCAGAGCGAGCGCGACGACGCCGAGAAGCGCGGCCGCACCGGTAACGCGCTGACCATCACCGGCGCCATCGTGGGCCCAGTGCTGCTCATCACCGGCGGCTTGCTCATCGGCCTCGGCCTCAAGCGCCGCAAGGACGCCAAGGCGGCGCGCGAGGAGCAGCTGCGCAAGAGCCTTGGGGTAGTGCCGGCCGCAGGGCGTGGGTTCACCGGGCTCGTGCTGACGGGGCGGTTCTAGCCCCCCTCCTCGAACCAGCCGAGCACCGGCGGCACGAGCATGGTGGCCATGCGCTCGGGGGCGCGCACGCCCTCGGTTCGCATCGCGGCGTCGGCTTGCTCGATCATCCCTCGATCCGCGCTCAGCTCACCGATGCGCCGCCGGGCCACCTGGGCGTAGAGGCCCATGCCGAGCGGCTCGAACGCCGCGATGGCCCGCTCGAGCGCGAGGCGAGCCTCGGCGCGTCGGCCCTGCGCCGCCAGCAGCGACGCGGCGATGGGCGCTGCCATCGCTGCGCCCCACGGGCCGGGCTCGGCCTCGAGCCCACGCACGGCGCGGTCGGCCTGCTGCACGTACCCCGCGCGCTCGCCCCCGCGGGTGCCGTGCGCGGCCAGGGCGGCGGCGCAGCCCTCGTCGTGCAGCATGAAGATCCGCAGCGGCGGCCGCTCGAGCATGAGCGAGCGCTTGATGGCGGCGCGGTGGCGCGCGAACGGCTGCCACGCCGCAGCGCCGTCGCCCGCGTACCGCTCGATGCGGCTCGCGCTCAGCACCTCCACGTAGAGGAAGGTCGAGCGCGCGAGCTGGTCGGGCCACCGCGCCTGGCAATCGGACAGCTCGGCCCGCGCCCCCGCCACGTCGTCGGCGGCGAGGTACTCGATGGGGCCGTACGACACCCGCAGCATCAGCGCGGTGTGGAGATCGTCGCGTGCGGCCGCGTCCTTGAGCGAGCGCTCCATGCTGCTGGCCATGGCCCGTAGCTGCCCCATGTAGTAGAGCGACATGGCCGTGTACGTGCGCACCATCGACAGCTCCCACGCCACGTCGGAGCAGCGCGTGCGCAGGATCTCCTCGGCCTCGACCAGGCGCGGGTAGGCCTGGCCGAAGCGCCCGCGATACACGGCGGCGGCCCCTGCCGCGAGCCCGGCCTGGCCGCGTGCGCGCGGATCGTCGAGTCGCTCGGCGAGCGCCTCGACCTGGGCCTCGAGCCACTGGGTGTGCTCGGCTCCGGCCTCGCCCGCGGTCGCGGCGTAGAGGGTCTCCATCGCCAGCGCTCGCGCCACCCGCCGCGGCTCGCCGGCCTCGAGCGCGAGCAGGAGGTGCTGCGCCTGGTAGCTCTGGCCCACGATCACGTTGACCTGCACGAGGCCGGTGGCCGCGGCCCAGCACGTGTCCACCCGGAACAAGAGCTCACGAGGGATGCGGTGGCTGGGGCGCTCCTCGAACCCCAGGCCACGCGCGCGGATCCGCAGGCGACCCCACAAGAACCCCAGCATCGCGCGCCGCGGGCTCGGCGGCTCCGGCAGCCCCGCCGCGCCCAGCACCCCGCGTAGCTGCTCGAGGCCCTCCTCGATGCGACCCGATCGCAGCAGCTGCTCGGCCGCGCGCCGCCGCAGCTCGAGCACCTGCTCCTGCCCGGCCATGCGCGCGGCCTCGAGGTAGGCGTGGCCCGCCTCGGTGCCGCGCCCCGCGTGCGCGAGCGCGTCGGCCAGGGCCACCTGCAGGCCCGGCCGGCGGTAGTGCTCGCGCGGCACCAGCCGCAGCGCCGCGGCAAAGAGGCTCGCCGCGCGGTTGAACGCGAGGGCACGCGCGGCGCGATCGGCCGCGCGGACGTAGCGACCGGCCGCCTCGTCGTGGCGGCCGGAGCCCTCGAGGTGGCCGGCGAGCACCTCGTCGTCGGCGTGGTGGCGCTGCAGCGCCTCGGCGATGCGACCGTGCCACGCGCGGCGATCGTCGGGCGCGAGCGCCTGGTCGACGGCCACCGCGATGCGATCGTGATAGACCTCGACCGGCTCCTCGAGCGCCACGCCCTGCGTGCGCACGAAGCAGTGGCTGCGCAGCGCCACGAGCACCTCGGGGCGGCGCGCCTCCTCGTCGCACGCGTCGAGCACCACCTGCTGCGGCAGCAGCTGCCCGGCCACCACCACCACCTCGAGCAGGCGTCGCGCCGGCGGGCTGAGCTGGGCCACGCGCGCGCGGATCACCGCCTCGAGCCGCAGCCCGGGCACGCCCTGGCTCGGGTCGAGGGTGGCCACGTGACGCGCCAGCTCCACGGCCAAGAGCGGGTGCCCGCTGGCCTCGTGCGCCACGAGCTCGGCGAGCGCCGCCGCGTCCTCGCGACCCGACAGCAGGGTCACCGCGAGCGCCCGCGTGTCGTCGTCGCCGAGCGGGCCGATGGGCACGTCCTCGACCTGCAGGCTGCCCGCGACCGGCCGCGCGCGCGCGCGCAGGCCCGCCAGCACCGCGCCCTCGCGATCGGCCTCGTCGCGATAGCTGCCCAGGAGCAGCGCCTGCGGGCGACCCGAGCCCTGGAACAGCTCGATGAGCACGTGCCCGCTGTCGGCGTCGCACCACTGCAGGTCGTCGAGCACCAGCACCAGCGGCTCCTCGTCGGCGAGCCGCCGCAGCACGTCGCGCAGCGCCTCCACGGCCGCGTCTCGCAGCGCCACCGGATCGCGCACGTCGCCGCGCTCGGCCTCGGGGTCGAGGCCCGGCTCGGGCTGGAACCCGGGCACGTCGCCCAGCACCGGGAACAGCCGCGCCAGCGCGGCGGCCCCGGGCGGCGGCTCGAGCGGCTCGCCCGCCCGCGCGCGCGCGTGCAGGTGGCGGCGCAGCACGTCGACCAGGCCGTCGATGCCCTTGAACGGCACGCTCTCGCGCTCGTGGCAGCGCCCCTCGAGCACCAGCCCGTCGCCTCGCAGGCGCACGCGCTGCACGAAGCGGCGCACGAGCGCGGTCTTGCCCGTGCCCGAGCGGCCGTGCACGAACGCCACCACGCTGCACCGCGCGTCGCTCCACGGCGACACGCGACGCAGCGCGGCGTCGAGGCGCACGAGCTCCGCCTGGCGCCCGAAGAACTGCTCGGCCCCGAAGGCCCCGGTCGCCGGCCCGGGCGCGGCGACCTCGGGTGCCGCCCCCAGCCGCCGCAGCACGTCGGCGGCCCGCGGCCGCCGCTCGGGTCGCAGCGCCAGCAGCTCGTCGCACAGCGCCACGAGCTCGGGGCTCGCCGTGGGCGCCCTCGCGGCCACGGGTGGGGCCGGCCCCACCTGCTTGATCAGCAGCAGCGGGACGCCCTCGAGCCCGGGGAACGGCCCCTGCCCCGCCAGCGCCTCGTAGAGCATCACCCCCACGCTGTACCAGTCGCTCGGCGGGCCCAGCATCAGGTTGGCGGCCTGCTCGGGCGACATGTACATGGGCGTGCCCACCGTGCCCTCGTCGTCGGCCCCGCGTGCGAGCGGGCGCGCCAGGCCGAAGTCGACCACCGCCACGCGCCCGTCCTCGCGCACGAGCACGTTGGACGGCTTGAGATCGCAGTGGAGGATCCCCGCGGCGTGCAGCGCCGACAGCCCGCGCGACAGCCCGATCATCGCGCCGCGCAGCCGCGCCTCGTCGAGCACGCCCGCCGGCCGTACCCACGACGAGAAGTCGCCGCCGGTGATGAGCTCCATGGTGAAGAACACCACGTCGGCGCGCACGAACAGCTCGTAGAGCCCCACGAGGTTGTCGTGGCCCACGTCGCCCAGCGCGCGAAACTCCTGCTTGAAGCGCGCGAGCGCGTCGGCGCCCATGGCCGGCAGCACCTTGAGCGCAACCGGGTGCCCGAGCCGTAGGTCGTGCGCCTCGAACACGGTGCCGTGCCGTCCGTGCCCCACCACCCGCCGCACCTCGAAGCGATCGGCGAGCGTACGCCCCACGAGCTGCCCCACGTCGAGGGGCTCGCGCGCCTGGCCCGTCACCGGGAGCGTGGGCTGGTCGGCCTCGGACACCCCCACCAGCCTAGCGCTCGTGTGGAGCGTCGGGGCCGGGCGCACGCGCGCCTTCCGGCGCGGGCGGCTGGGCACCCGGCGCCTCGGGGCGAGGCTCGTCGGGGCCCGGAGCTGGGGCTCGGGTCAGTCGCTCGCCCTGCTCGGCGGCCCACGCCTCGAGCTCCGCGAGCACCTCCTTGCCGCCCGCCCCCGCCTCGCGCAAGAACACGCGGGCGCGCTCGAGATCGGCCCGCACGCGCGCCGGCTCCTGATCGGCCCCGAGCCGCGCGCGCGCGAGCTCGAGGTGGATGCGGCCGCGCAGGGTCTCATCGAGCTTGGCGCGCTCGCCCGCGGCGGCCAGCGCCTCGGCCTGGGTCACCGCACCCGCCGCGTCGCCTCGCAACCGCTGCAGCTCCGCGAGCGCGAGCCGGCTGCTCACCACGTCGTCGTGATCGTCGCCATAGCGCTTGGTGCGGAGCTCGAGGGCGCGCTGGTGCAGCCGCTGCGCCTCGTCCAGGCGCCCCTGGAGCGTGCGGATCTCGCCCAGCCCCGCCAGGCACGCCGCGACCTGCGGGTGCTCGGGGCCGAGGCTCTTCTCGAACAGCTGCTGCGCGCGCCGATAGTGGCTCTCGGCCTCGGCGAGCTCGCCGAGGTGGCGCTGCGCCTGCCCCATGTTGAGGTGCGTGGTGGCCACGTAGAGGTGCTCGGGCCCGAGCCACGCCTCGAACTGCGGCAGCGCGCGGCGCTGCTGCTCGAGCGCCTCGGCGTGGCGTACACCAGGCCCACGCTGACCACGGCGGTGGCGATCTGCGGGTGCCCCTCGCCCAGCGACACCACGAGGCCCGCCTCGGCGGCGAGGTAGCTTTGCAGCGCCGCCTCGTACTGCCCGAGCCCCACCTGGGCGTTGCCGAGGTTGATGCGCTCGATGGCGAGGTTGGGGCCGTCGCCCTCGAGCTGCTCGCGCAGCGCGATGGTGCGCTGGTAGTGCGACAGCGCCTGCTCGTTGTCACCCTTGCGGTGCCACACGTTGCCCACGTTGTTGAGCAGGCTCGCGCGCGGCAGGCCGTGCTCGCCCACGCGGTCGAGCAGCGCCTCGGCCTGCTCGGCCCACGTGAGCCCCTCGTCGTAGCGAGCCAGCCGGTCGCCCACCACCGACACGAGCTGGATGGCGGCGCGGGCCGCCACCGCGTCGTGCCCGGCCCGCAGCGCGGCCCACAGCGCCTCGCGCAGCCGCGCCTCCGACTGCACGAAGTCGCCCGCGTGCTCGAGCACCACCCCGAGCGCGAGCAAGGCCTCGATGCGCAGCGGCTCGTAGCCCAGGCCCTCGGCCTCGACGAGCACCTCCTCCACCTGCGTCCGCGCCTCCTCCACCCGCCGCACCGCCTTGCGCACGCCCGCCTGGCGCAGCGCCTGGCGCAGCTGCTCGACGCGCGCGCGGGTGGCCTCGTCCTGCGGGGGCGGCAGCCGCTGCCGCAGCTGCTCGGCGTCGGCGCAGCCCTCGAGGCCCGGCAGCCCGCTCACCATCAACACCGCGCGCTGCACCACCGCGGCGTCGGGCTCGGCGAGCACGTCGAGCACCGCCCGCACCTCGCTGAGGTGATCGCGAAGGCACGTCATCCGCAGATCGAGCAGCTCGTCGGATTGCTCGCCGCGCACGCGCGTCGCCTCGCAGGTGTCGCGATAGGTCTCGACCCACGCGTCGAGGTCGGCCTGCGTGCGCCGATCGATCTCGGCCCACGTGTGCTCGGCGTAGGGCAGCCCGGTCCCGAGGATGGCGCGCTGCAGCGCCTCGCGGCGCGGCTCGTCCCACAGCCCCTCGAGGTGGCTGGCCCCGTCCTGGCACGGGCGCTCGCCCCCGCCGAGCTGCTGGCCCGCCGCCGCCGTGACCACCACCAGCGCCACCGCGGCGCCACCCAGGCCCAGCCAGCGGTTGCGGCGGCTCTCGGAGTCCCGCTCGAGCACCTCGACCACCTCGTGCATCGAGGGCCAGCGCGCGGTGGGCCGCGGCGACAGCCCGCGCATGACCAGCTCCTCGAGCCACTGCGGCACGCGCGAGTCGCTGGGGATGGGCGTGACCCGCCCCTGCTGCTTGAGCCGCACCAGATCGTGCAGGCGGTCGGCCGCGAACGGATCTTGGTGCCACAGCGCCTGGTAGAGCGCCACGCAGAAGCTGAACTGATCGCTGCGCGCGTCCACGCCCACGCCGGCGTGCTGCTCGGGCGCCATGTAGCGCGGCGTGCCCACCACCGCGTCGTCGAGCGTGAGCGGCGAGGACAGCACGTCCGACTCGCCCAGGTCGCGCAGCTGCGGGATCCCGTCGAGCGAGCCGCCGGCCGCCGCGTCGTCGTCCTCGTCGCCCAGCTGCGAGACGTGCGACACGTTCGAGACCTGTGACGAGTGCGTGGGGTCGGCACGGGCCAGGCCGAAGTCGAGCACGCGCACGCGGCCCTCCCGGCTCACCAGCACGTTGTCGGGCTTGAAGTCGCGGTGCACGAGCCCCGCGTCGTGGGCCGCCACCAGGCCCCGCCCCGCCAGCGCGAACACCCGCCGCACGTCGGCGATGGTGCGCGGCTCGAGCTCGAGCCACTTGCTGAGGGTGTGCCCCTCGATGAACTCCATGGCCACGAACACCGAGTCGCCGTGGCGCCCCACGTCGTAGACGGTGACCACGTTGGGGTGCGAGAGGCGGGCGATGGCCTGCGCCTCCCGCATCAGGCGCGCCGCGGCCTGATCGGCGCTGCGCTTGCGCCCCTTGGCCCGCTCGCGCGTGGCCTCGGCCGCCTTGGGGGTGAGGATCTTGAGCGCGATCTTGCGGTTGAGCTCGGGGTCGAACGCGGCATACACCACGCCCATCCCGCCCGCGCCCACCTCGTAGAGGATCACGTAGCGGCTGACCGCGGTGCCCGGCGCGAACGTGACGTGGGGCTCGGCCCGCGCCGCGAGGGGTCCGGTGCCGCTATGGACCATGGTCTCGTCGAGCACGTCGGACCGGTCGTCGCGCCCGCTCCAAAAGCCCTCGCGGGTGGGACCAGCATCCTTCATCCCCAGCGACAGCATGCCAAAGCGGCGCCGTGCGGTCGAGCCGCGCTGCCGCCCCCGGGCCGCGCCTCGGGGAAGCACCCCAGCACCCGCGCAGGGGGCCTTGCGAGGCTTGGATTCGCCCGCCTCGTCCTCACTGGAGGAACCAGAACAGGTGCTCGTAGTAGGCGCGATCCCACGGCGGCACCCAGTGCCCCTCCACGCGGTGCTGCCAGCCTTGCTGCCCCGCCACGCACGCCTTGGCCTCGCCCTGGTGGCGGAAGATCGTCGCGCCGCGGCAGGCCGCCTCGATGCCCTCGGTCACCTTGGCGTCTCGCTGGCTGCGCAAGCCGAGGTTCTCGCGGGTCTCGCAGCGCGGGAACTTCCAGCGGTTGGCGTCGGTGCGCTCCTGACCCACGAGCGAGAAGTCGGTGTCGCCTTCCTTGCCCACGCAGATCTCCAGGCGACCGTCGTGGCCGTAGACGTAGAACTCCACCACCATCACCACCGGCAGCGCCCACCACAGCCACGAGAGCCTCGACCTCCGCGCGGGTGTCGGCGTGCTGGCGAGCGGGGCCTTGGGGAGGTCGGTGTCGGCGGATGTCGGGTCGGGCGCAGGGCTTGCGTCGACGGGGGCCGCCGCCGCCGCTGCGGGCGAAGATGCGCCGGGATCGCCCTCACCTGGCGTCTCTCGCTCGTGGCCCGCGTCGTCGTCCATGGTGGCTCGATGAATTATCAAACACCCCTGGCGAGCACCAGCCGGGTCGGTGACCGGGCGTCGCACGAGTACCCGAGACCACATCGATCACCGCAGGAACCTCGGACCACCCTCGTACGTACTCGAAGCTCGGGCTACACGCCGCCCCCGCGGCTGTGCAATAGTCGACGCCGACGATCGGGGAACACCGTCCCGTGGGCAGCGGGCGCGACACGTCTCCAACGAGCCGAAGAGGAACACGACGGACATGACCGCCGCACAAGACGAGGCATGGATTCAGGGCTCGCTCGCGCGCCTCGAGACACTCGAGGCTCAGCGAGCACAGCTGGCCGCCAGCGGCCAAACCGCTGCGCTCGCCGAGATCGACGAGGAGATCCACGCGCTCTACGAGGTGCTCGAGTCGGCGGCCGGCGAGGACGCGGCCGCCAACACGGGCATGGCACCCGCACCTGCCCCCATGGGCATGGCACCCGCGCCCGCCCCCATGGGCATGGCACCCGCGCCTGCCCCCATGGGCATGGCACCCGCGCCCGCCCCCATGGGCATGGCACCCGCGCCCGCCCCCATGGGCATGGCACCCGCGCCCGCCCCCATGGGCTCGGGCTTCGACCCCATGCAGGCGGCGGCGAGCTACGACGCGGCGGGGGACGACGACATCAAGCCCTCGCGCAGCCCGCTGCCGTTCATCCTCGTCGGCGTGCTCGTGGTGGGCGGTGGCATCGCGGGCGCGGTGATGATGCGCGGCGACAAGCAGCAAGAGGCCAAGCCCGCCGCCACCGAGCCCGCCCGCGAGATCAAGTCGGGCGCGATCGTCGAGGACACCCAGGAGCCGCAGGTGGCCAAGGGTGCCGACGCCGATCGCACCGCGGGCACCAAGCTCAAGGAGAGCCCCGAGGCCGAGCGCGCCGACTCCCGGCGCCCCTCGAGCGGCGGCTCCAGCAGCGCCCCGTCGCGGCCGCGGCCCAAGAAGGAAGACGACGGCCGAAAGATCACGGTCGAGAAGAGCCGCGATCCGCTCGCGGGCCTCGACTGACCGGGCGACGGCGCCACCGCGCCGCCGCCACGAGCATGGCCCACCACGCCGACGCACCCGAGCCCGCCCCCCGGCACGCACACGCGGCCTGGGGGCTCGGTACGTCGGGATCGGGCTCGGGCTCGCGGGGCCATCGCGCCTCGATCGTCACCGCGGCCTCGCCCACGTTGCGGTCGTGATCGATCGCCTCGAGCCGCAGCGTCCACCGGCCCTCGGGCACCACGAGCTCGAGGCCCGCGGGGTCGGGCTCGCGCCCCAGGTGCTCCCAGCCGAGCTCGGGCACCTCGAGCATCCAGCCGAAGCCCTCGTGGTCGTCGGCCACCTCCACCTCCACCACGAGCACCTCGCCCGGCCGCATCACGTGCCCGTCGGGTGGCCAGAGGATGGCGGCGTGCGGCGGCTCCACGTCGCGCTCGCCCGCCCCGAACAGCCCCCGCAGCTCCGCGAACGCGTCCTGCTGCCCCGCGGGGCAGAACTGCTCGCGCTCGCCCCCGCACTCGCTCGCGTCGAGATCGATGTCGAGCCCCAGGCAGCCCTCCACGAACTCGGGCGTGCCGACCGACGGGAAGCGCGACATCACCGAGCCGGTGCCCCCCGCGTGCTCGAGGCCCCACGCGTGGCCAGCCTCGTGCATCGCGATGCGTCCGACCTGCAGCGCGCGCTCGTCCTCGGCCAGCTCGGGGAGCGCAGCAGTGACGATCCACTTCTCGGAGAACATGAACACGGTGTCCCGGTGCGATGCGTCCCCGCAGTCCACGTCGCACGCGAGACCGTTGAGCTTGGCGTCGAGGCCCAGCGTCACGGGGTCGCCACCGACGCGCACGTGCGTGTAGGGCAGGTGGGGCGGCGGGCGCTGGGCCACCACGCGCACCCCGAACGGCGCGACCAGGCGCTGCGCCTCGCCCAGCGCGATCTCGGCGGCTCGATCGCTGCCCAGGAAGATGGGGTACACGAACGGCTCCGGCACGCACGTGGCGGTCCCCTGGCTCGAGTCGTCGCCCGGCCCAATCGGCCCGCCGCCGAAGTCGAGGAACACGGTGGTGCGGCGCGTGCCCCCGGCCGCGCTCGCAGGCACGAGCCACGCCGCGATCGCGAGCACCCACGCGCCGCCATGCGCCCGCGAGCTCACGGCGCCACCTCGAACGGATCGTCCTCGCGGTAGCGCCCGAGCCACGCGTCGGCCTCGAAGAGCACCAGCCGCCGCGCGCCCGCGAGCCACACGAGCCCCTCGGCGTCGCGCACCACTGCGCGCCCCTCCCCGCGCGTCATCTCGTCGGGCGTCGCCACGTACCGGCGCGCGCCGTCGGGGGCGTACGCGGCCAGCCACAGCCGCCCCGGGCAGTCGGTGCGCGAGCATGCGGTGCCCGGCAGGGGATCGGTGCCCACCACCGTCGCCCCGCCCCCGGGCTCGAGCGCCAGCGCGAACGCCTCGCGCCGCACCGCGCCCTCGGGCGGCTCGACCACGCGCCATCGCACGCGGCCGGCCGCGTCCAGGCGCGCCAGCCAGGGCTGCGTGCGCCAGGTGCTCGCGTCGCCCGGGCTCGGGGCGGCCAGCACCTCGGTCCCCGCGGCCCACAGGTCCCCCGTGTCGTCCACCGCCAGCGCCGAGACCCACGCCCCCACTTCGCCGCGCTCGCGCGTGGTGCCGACCGGGCTGCCCTCGGCGTCGAGCTTGGCGATCCACCACGCGGTCAGCCCGTCCTCGCCGCCCCCCACCACCACGCCCCCGTCGGCGGTCACCACCACCGCCCGCGCGTCGTCGATGCCGCCGGCGGGCCCGTCGTGCTGCCACCCGTAGCGCAGCGCGCCGTCGCGATCGAGCGCCATCACCAGCCCGTCGCGATCGCTCGCGTCGCGCAGCGCCTCGCCGGCCACCACCACGCCGTGCTCGTCGAGCGCCAGCGCCAGCCCGCGGTCGCGGTGCCCGCCCACGTCGCGGACGAAGCTCCACCGCGCGCTGCCCGTGGGATCGCAGCGGGCGATCCACACGTCGTCGTCGTGCTCGCCGTGCACGTCGCCCGCGATCCACACGTCGCCCTCGCCATCCACCGCGACCGCCCGCGCCGTCGCCGAGCTCCACGCGGGGTCCTCGGGCAGCCATCGCGCCCACCGCTCCTCGCCCACCGCGTCGTAGCCGGCCACCCATGCGCGCGGCGCCGAGCCGCGCTCGGCCTGGCCGTGGCCCGCCACCACGGCCCCGCCCTCACCGTCGAGCGCGAGCCCCAGCGCCGCCCCGGGTCGCTCGCCCCCCGCCGGGGC
>WBZL01003782.1_pt1 | contig 13603 bp, 10 predicted proteins | sample 5204291 | NCBI WGS metagenome assembly WBZL01 (sample SAMN12344345, study PRJNA552823) | activated sludge metagenome | biome: Activated sludge suspended growth; feature: Nitrification reactor; material: Wastewater; isolation source: activated sludge from nitrification reactor of wastewater...
TCGCCAACCGCCTCGTCGGCATCCTCCACGGCTGCCTCCGCCACCGAACCCTCTACGACGAGCACACCGCATGGGGGCACCGCAGCCAACTCGCCGCTTGACACCTACGGGGCGTGGGATGTCTAGGAAGCGGGCCGCCCCCCGGTGCGAGTCGTGCGCCCGGACGGGTTGCGAAGTATCGCCCGGCGGTGGCGCCACCTAGACTCGTCACCCTCATGGGTGTACTCGACAAGCTCCTCCGGGTGGGCGAGGGCCGCAAGCTCAAGGCCTTGCAAGGCCTCGTCCCCGACATCAACGCACGCGAACCGGAGCTCCAGAAGCTCTCCGACAGCGCGCTGCAGGCCCGCACGGGCGAGATGCGACAGCAGCTCGACAACGGCGCAGACGTCGATGACCTGCTCATCGAGGCGTTCGCGGTGGTGCGGGAGGCCGCAACCCGCACCATCGGTCAGCGCCACTACGACGTGCAGCTCATGGGCGGCGCCGCGCTCCACTTCGGCTGGGTGGCCGAGATGAAGACCGGCGAGGGCAAGACCCTCGTGTCCACGTTGCCGGTGTACCTCAACGGTCTCACCGGCAAGGGCGTGCACCTCATCACCGTGAACGACTACCTCGCCCGGCGCGACGCCGAGTGGATGGGTCAGATCCACGGCTGGCTGGGGCTCACCATCGGGCTGATCCTGCCCGACAACAACGATCCCGCCTTCAAGCGAGCCCAGTACGCCTGCGACATCACCTACGGCACGAACAACGAGTTCGGGTTCGACTACCTCCGCGACAACATGGCCACCTCCAAGGAGTCCAAGACGCAGCGGGGTCACGCCTACGCCATCGTCGACGAGGTCGACTCCATCCTCATCGACGAGGCCCGCACCCCGCTCATCATCTCGGGTCGGGTGGCCGACGCCGCCCAGCTCTACTACAAGTTCGCCAGCATCGTGCGGGGCCTCAAGCGAGACGTCGACTACGACGTCGACGAGGAGAAGCGCAACGTCGCACCCACCGAGGAGGGCGTGTCCAAGGTCGAGGCCGCGCTGGGCCTCGAGAACCTGTACGACGCCGTGCAGCAGAACCTGGTGCACCAGTTCCAGGCCGCGCTGCGGGCCAAGGAGCTCTTCAAGCGGGACAAGGACTACATCCTCCAAGAGGGTGAGGTGAAGATCGTCGACGAGTTCACCGGACGCATCCTCGAGGGGCGCCGGTGGTCCGAGGGCCTGCACCAGGCCGTCGAGGCCAAGGAGGGGGTGAAGATCAAGGAGGAGAACCAGACCCTCGCCACGATCACCCTCCAGAACTACTTCCGCATGTACGACAAGCTCGCCGGCATGACCGGTACGGCGCTCACCGAGGCCGCCGAGTTCGGCAGCACCTACGCGCTGCAGGTGGTGCCGATCCCCACCCACCGCGACATCCAGCGCATCGATCAGCCCGACCTGATCTACAAGTCCGAGGAGTTCAAGTACGAGGCGGTGGTCGACGACCTCGCCGAGCGCTACGAGACCGGTCAGCCCGTGCTGGTGGGCACCATCTCGGTGGAGAAGTCCGAGAAGCTCTCCCGCATGCTCACCAAGCGCGGCGTGCCCCACGAGGTGCTGAACGCCAAGCAGCACTCGCGCGAGGCCGAGATCGTGACCCAGGCCGGGCGGCTCCACGCCGTCACCGTGGCCACCAACATGGCCGGCCGCGGCGTCGACATCCTGCTCGGTGGCAACCCCGAGGGGCTGGCCCAGCGAGACCTCCGGGCCGAGGGCCTGGACCCCGAGACCGACGAGGGCAAGGCCCGCTACCAGGCCCTGCTGGCCGAGCACAAGATCCAGACCGGGGCCGAGGGGGCCAAGGTCCGTGAGCTCGGCGGCCTCTACGTGCTCGGCACCGAACGCCACGATTCCCGCCGCATCGACAACCAGCTCCGCGGCCGCTCCGGTCGCCAGGGAGACCCGGGCGAGAGCCGCTTCTACCTGTCCCTCGAAGACGAACTGATGCGCCTCTTCGCCACCGGCGCCATGAACTGGGTGATGGGTCGCGCCCTCCCCGACGACGTGCCGATCGAGGCCAAGATGGTCTCCAAGGCCATCGAGCGGGCGCAGAACACCGTCGAGCAGCGCAACGCGGAGATCCGCAAGAACGTGCTCAAGTACGACGAGGTGATGAACGAGCAGCGCAAGGTCATCTACAAGCGCCGCGACCAGATCCTCGAGGACGCCGACCTTCGGGCCGAGACCCTCGACTACCTCGAGGAGGCCATCGAGGCCGCCGTGTCCACCTTCTGCGTGAACGACATCGCGGACGAGGAGTGGGACCTCGACGGGCTGCTCACCGAGATCACCACCCTCTGGCCCACCACCCTCACGGTGGCCGAGCTGGAGGAGGCCGACAACACCCGCGAGCTGAACGAGCGGCTGCTCACCGAGGCCGTGGCCTACTACGAGACCCGCGAGCAGGAGCTGGGCGAGACCCAGATGCGCCAGATCGAGCGCCAGGTGATGCTCAACATCATCGATCAGCACTGGCGCGAGCACCTGCTGGAGATGGACTACCTCGAGCACGGCATCGGGCTGCGGGCCATGGGTCAGCGCGACCCGCTGGTGGAGTGGCAGCGCGAGGGCTACGAGATGTTCGGGGTGATGATGACCTCGATCGCCCAGGACTTCGTGAAGTACGTCATGCACGTGCAGGTGGTGAAGGAGGAGGCGCCGGCGCCGCCACCGGTCCGGGACCTCGCCACCAGCGGCCCCGAAGACCCGTCGGTCGCCGCCAGCGGCATGGCCGCCGCGGCCCGGGCCCAGGCGGCCAGCGAGGGCGGCGAAGCCCCCGCCCCGGCCGAGCCCGAGACCATGCAGCCGGTGGTGAAGTCCGACTGGGACAAGACCCCCCGCAACGCCCCCTGCCCCTGCGGCAGCGGCAAGAAGTTCAAGAACTGCCACGGCACCGCCTGAGCTGGTCAGCAGTACGGTCCGCTCGTCGGGCCGTTCCGCCGACGCCGGGCATCGGGTGTTGGTCGTCGGTCGCCGGGCGTCGGGCGGTGATCGGCCGCTGGTCGGTCGAGGCGCGTCAGGTTGCCAACAGGTGTTCGCAACGGGGTTCCCACCGGCGTGAAACCGCCCGGACCAGGGCGGTCCGTACCGTGCCGTGCATGACCGAGAACCAGACCCTCCTGCCGTGGCTGTGGATCGACGGCTACGGCGCCCGCCGACCCATGCTCCCGTCGGAGATGCGCGACACGGACACCGGCACCCGGCGACTGCTGCCGTGGGCCCGGGCCGAGATGGGCAGCCCCCGCCCGCTGCTGCCGTGGGAGCACCGGACCGGCAACGACTGGCGCGGGCTGCGCGCCTGACGCCCGCTCCGTGCCGCACCCGCTCCTCGCAGGGCGGTTCAGCCGGTGCGCCGGCCCCGCTCGAGGGTGATCACCACGTCGGCCCGTTCGAGCACCCGGGGGCGGTGGCTGGTGGCCAACACCGTCAGGTTGCCGTCGGTGGCGGCGAACAGGCCGTCCCAGAGCCGGGCCTCGGTGGTGACGTCGAGTGCGCTCGAGAGGTCGTCGATCACCAGCAGTTCGGGCCGGCGGATCAACGCCCGGGCCGTGGCCACGCGCTGCACCTGCCCCCCGGAGAGGCGGACGCCCTTGGCGCCCACCGTGGTGCGGACGCCGTCGGGCATGTCGACCAGGTCGTCGTCCAGGCACGCCAGGGCCAGCACCCGATCCAGGCCCGACGCCTCGTAGCCGAGGAGCACCGACTCCTCCAGCGGTTCGGAGCACAGGCGGGGCACCTGGGGGACGTACGCGGCGCGAGGGGGGACCAGGAGCACCGACGGGTCGGCCACCTCCTCGCCGTTCCACTGCACCGTGCCCGCCGACCGGGGCACCAGGCCCAGCAGGGCCCGGAGCAGCACCGACTTGCCCGATCCGACCGGGCCGGTGACCACCACGAACTGGCCGCGCCGGATCGTGAGGTCGACGCCCCGGAGTTGCCCGGACGGGTTGGCCCCGGCGCCGTCGTCGAGGTGCACGCCCAGGTCGGAGACCTCGAGGTGGTCGAGCCGGTCCCGGCCGGCCCGTGAGAGCGGGGCGGTGACCGACACGGGGACGAACGGCGGCGGCCCGTGACGCAGCCAGGTGGGGGCCGTCGCCGACGCCCGGTCGGGGTCCTGCTGGGGCACCAGGCGGGCGAGCCGGGCCGCGGCCACGTCGCCCTGGCGTTGGAAGGTGGCCCACCGGGCCGTGACCCGGGGCAGGCCGCCCACGGCGGTGGCGTAGGTGGTGAACAGCCCGATGTCGCCCACGCTGAGGTCGCCCCGTCGCACGGCCGGCACCACGGCCAGCAGGGCCAGACCCAGGCCGGCGTTGCTGGTGATCCCGCCGAGGGTCTGGCTGAGCTGCGTGCCCACCTGGTCTCGTCGGGCCGCGTCCGCCCGCCGGTGCCCGATCTGCTCGAAGCGGTCCAGCACCGCGGCCTCGGCGGCCGCCGTCTTGACCGTGGCGATGCCGCCGAACACGTCGCCGATGAACCCGGTGACCGCGGCGGTGGCCTCTCGCTCCGCCCACCGCCACCGCCGGAGGCGGGCGGCGAGGAGGTGACCGGTCCACAACACGACCAGGATCGGCAGCACCATGGCCACCGCGCTGCGGGGTTCGATCGCCCACAGGATCGCCAGGCCGGCCACCGATGTGATGCCGGCGGCCAGCAGGTCGAGCCAGACGTCGAGCACGTTGGCGATGTCTCGGGTGTCGTCGCGGAAGCGGCTCACGGCCTCGCCCGGTGACCCGGGGAGGCGGCCGGTGACCGGCCCGGGGTCGCCCGTGAGGGAGCGGAGCACGTTCACCCGCGGCAGGGTCTGCCAGAAGACGTAGGCGCCGTGCCACTGGACGATCGCGGGCAGGAGCAGCAGCCAACGCCCCACCTGGAGCCCGGCGAGCAGGGCCAGCGCCCCGGCCAGGCCGGCGGCGTCGGCGGGCGGGAGGCGGTCCAGCACGGCCCGCAACGCGAGCCCGATCGGCAACGGGAGGCTGAAGAAGACCACCCAGAGCCCCAGGGCCAGAAGCCACGCGGCGGGGTCGGCCCGCAGCACCCGCCACGCGAACCGGACCGACGGCGCCGTCTCGGGCTCGGTCGGTGGGGTTTCGCCGGGCCGGCGTGCAGGTCTGGCGGGGTCGGGCCCGGCCGCGACAGGCTCGGCCGCGACGGGCTCGGCCGGGGTCGGGGCGCTCACGACGACCCCACCGGTGCAGCGGAGGGAGCCCACGCGGTGGGCCCGGCGGCGGCCGCGGCGAGGAGCCGGGCGAAGTGTGAGGTGGGGTCGGCCTCCAGCTCGGCCCGGGGGCCGTGCTCCACCACCCGACCGCGGTCCAGCACACACACGGCGTCGACGTGGGTGAGGGTGCTGAGGCGATGGGCGATGATCACGGCGGTCCGGCCCCGGACCAGGGCGTTGGTGGCGCCGGCCAACCGCCGCTCGGTCTCGGGGTCCAGGCGACTGGACGCCTCGTCGAGGATCACCAGGTCGGGATCCTGCAGCAGGGCCCGGGCGAAGGCGAGCAGCTGGGCCTCGCCGGCCGACAGGTCGGTGTCGCCGTCGATCACCTCGTCGAGCCCCGCCGGCAGGTGGTCGAGCCAGGGCGCCAACCCCACGAGGTGGAGGGCCCGGCGGAGGGCGTCGTCGGGCGCCTCGACGGCACCGAACACCGTCAGGTTGTCTCGCACGCTGGCCCGGAACAGCTCCACGTCCTGGCTCACCACCGCCACCCGGCGCCGCACGTCGGCCGCCCGGTAGGAGCGGATGTTCCGCCCCGCCAACTGCACCTCGCCGCCGTCGGCATCCCAGAGGCGGGCCAGCAGCCGGCCCACGCTGGTCTTGCCCGATCCGGTGCGGCCCACGAGCCCGAGCGTGGTGCCAGCGGGTACGTGGAGGTCGACACCGTCGAGCGTGTGGTGGCCGGTGCCGTACCCGAAGATCACGCCTGACAGGCGGACGTCGAGCGGGCCGGGCGGCAGTGGGGGACCGTCGCCGTCGGTGAGGTCGCTCGATTCGGCCAGCAGCCGGGCTGCCCGCCGGGTGCCGGCCACGGCCTTCTGGGCCTCCGAGAGCTGTTCGGCCACCCGCCACAGCGGATCGCTGACCAGCTCGCTGATGGTGACCAGCGCCACCACCGTCCCCGGCGTGATCTCACCCCGTCGGGCGAGCCACACGCCCAGCACCAACATGGCCACGGTGCCGGCGGCGAACACGGCCCCGGCGCCGGACAGGGCCCCGTCGCCCCGGATCGCCGCCCGCCGGGTGGCCCGCCACCATCGGGCCGAGTGCTGGTGCAGCCGGTGGTCGGCCCAGCCGCCGGCCCCGTTGGCCCGCAGGTCCTCGAGGCCACCGAGGCGCTCCTCGAGATCGCCGTAGAGGTCGCCCAACACCTCGCGTTCGGTGTCGTAGTGGGGGACCGCGGCCCGACGCATGGCGGCCATCACGGCCACGGCCAGTCCCACCGTGACCGACACCAGGACCGTGGCCCGCCAGTCGATGGTGAGCGTGAGCACCAAGACACCCACCACGAGCACGGCGTTGCCCAGGAGGTGGAGCACCGCCATGGACGAGAACCGGGTGACGGCGTCGATGTCGCCGTCTATGCGCTCGATCAACTGGCCCGGGCTGTGGCCCGCGTGCCATTCGAGGTCGAGTCCGAGGGCGTGGGCACACAGGTCGCGGCGGAGGCGGTTGCCCACGCGCCACGCCACCCGGACGGACTGCCAGGTGACCACCAGTTGCAGGGCGTCGCCGGTGAGGGTGCAGACCAGGAAGAGGCCGGCCAGGGCCATCAGGTGGGTGGCGTCGGCCCCGTCCAGGGCAGCGTCGATGAACCGGCCCACCAGCACCGGCCCGCCGAGCGGCAGGAGCACGGCGACCACCAGCAGCGACACGAGACCCACCAGGGCGCGTCGCTCCGGACGCAGGTGCACCGCCAGGAGGCGGAGGTCGGCGGGGGCTTCGGATGGCGACATGGCAGCAGAGGGTGCGGCCGCCCGACGGGGTCCGCCGCCGTCGGGCGAGGTGGGCCGAACGGACCGACGTTACGGATCCGGCCGGCGAGGCGTGGCCCCCTTTTCGGCCCCGGATCGCGGCCGGTTCTCCGCGGCGGCCGGGTTCGGGCGAGAATCGGAGGATCATGCGAGACGTCAGCGACGACATCAGCGCCCTGCGCCGGCGCCACGACGAGGCCGCCACCTACCTCAAGGTCGACGAGCTGCGCGCCCGTCGGCCCCAGCTCGAGACCGAGGCCTCCCGCCCCGACCTGTGGGACGACCCCGACCGGGCCCGCACGGTCACCGGGGAGCTGTCGTCGGTCACCGACGACCTCGACCGGTACGACGCGCTCGGCAGCCGCATCGACGACGCCGAGACCCTGGCCGAGCTCGCACGCGAAGAGCACGACGACTCGGTGGCCGCCGAGATCGAGCAGGCCCTCACCGACCTCACCGCCGACTTCTCGGCCCTGGAGCTGCGGAGCCTGTTCACCGGCGAGCACGACGAGCTCGACGCCATCTGCGAGGTCCAGGCAGGAGAAGGCGGTGCCGACGCCCAGGACTGGGCCAACATGCTCCTGCGCATGTACCTGCGCTGGGCCGAGCGACGCGGGTTCGACGTGGAGCTCGACGAGGTCTCCGAAGGGTCCGAGGCGGGCATCTCGTCGGCCACCTTCATGGTGAAGGGCCGCCACGCCTACGGCCTGCTGCGCTCCGAGCACGGCGTGCACCGCCTGGTGCGGATGAGCCCCTTCAACGCCCAGGGCAAGCGCCAGACGGCGTTCGCGGCCCTGAAGGTCACGCCGTTCCTGGAGGACGTCCCCGACATCGTCATCGACGACAAGGACCTGCGGATCGACACCTACCGATCGTCGGGGGCCGGCGGTCAGCACGTGAACGTGACCGACTCGGCGGTGCGCATCACCCACCTGCCCACCGGCACCGTGTCCTCGTGCCAGAACGAGCGCAGCCAGCACCAGAACAAGGACCGGGCCATGCAGGTCCTGAAGGCCAAGTTGGCCGAACTGGAGCGCCAGAAGCGCGAGGCCGAGCTCGACGCCATCCGCGGGGTGCAGCACTCGGTGGGCTTCGGGTCCCAGATCCGCAGCTACGTGATGCAGCCGTACCAGATGGTGAAGGACCTCCGCAGCGAGCACGAGACCGGCAACGTGGAGTCGGTGCTCGACGGCGCGCTCGACCCGTTCATGGAGGCGTTCCTGCGCTGGCAGCGCGCCGAGTCCCTGGGCGGCTGACCCGGCTCTGACCCGGCTCGGCCCCGGCCCACCGAGGTCCGACCACCGGGGGGTCCGGGCCCGACGACTCGTGGGGGGTGCCACGGTGGCGTCGTAACCACTTGGTAACGTTTCTCCCTGGTCCGGAGCCCCGCCCGACGGGCCGCTCCGCCCGCTCCGCCGCCGTCGAGGGTCCACCGCAGGAATGATCAAGCTCGAGAACGTGTCGAAGGTCTTCAAGGGCGACGTCGTCGCCCTCCGGGAGGCCAACGCCGACATCGCCAAGGGTGAGTTCGTGTTCCTGGTGGGGCCCTCCGGGTCCGGCAAGTCCACCATGATCCGCCTGCTCAACAAGCAGGAAGACCCCAGTTCGGGGCGGATCTTCGTGGCCGGCAAGGACATCGGCGAGCTCAACGCCTGGAAGATCCCCTACCTTCGCCGCAACATCGGCTGCGTCTTCCAGGACTACAAGCTGCTCACCAACAAGACCGTCTACGAGAACGTGGCCTTCGCCCTCGAGGTGATCGGGCGGCCCCGCCACGTGGTCAAGACCCAGGTGCCGGCCATCCTCGACCTCGTCGGGCTGTCCAAGAAGCACGACAACTACCCCGACGAGCTGTCCGGCGGCGAGCAGCAGCGGGTGTCGATCGCCCGGGCCTTCGTGAACCGGCCGCTGATCCTGCTGGCCGACGAACCCACCGGCAACCTCGACCCGGCCACCTCGGTGGGCATCATGCGCCTGCTCGACCGCATCAACCGCACCGGCACCACGGTGGTGATGGCCACCCACGACCGCAGCATCGTCGACACCATGCGTCGCCGGGTGATCGAGCTCGACCGCGGCTCGATCATCCGAGACCAGGCCCGCGGCGTCTACGAGTGACGTGCAACCAGTGAGCAGCAGGGACTGACATGGCCATCAACGGCAACTACGTGGTCCGAGAGACCACCTCCAACCTCGCCCGCAACCCCACCCTCACCGTGGCGTCGGTGCTGACCGTCTTCGTGTCCCTCGCCATCGTGGGCACCGCCGTGCTGGTGCGCCAGGGGGCCCAGAACATGACCCGTCGCTTCGAGGGCGGTGTCGAGTTCATCGTGTTCGTGGAGCCCGAGATCACCGAGGCCCAGCTGGCCCAGGTCAAGGCCGACCTGGAGCGCAACCCCAACGTGAAGCGCATCGACTACGTCGACGTCGAGGAGACCTGGGCCGACTTCCGGCGCCTCTTCAAGAACGACGAAGCCATGCTGGAGAACGTCCGCAAGACCGACCTGCCCACCAGCTTCCGGGTCGAACCCACCGACAAGAGCGTGGAGACCGTCCAGAGCCTGGTCGCCTACTACCGAAAACGGCCCAACGTCTACGACGTGAAGGCCGCCACCGACGTGATCCGCGAGATCAAGGGCCTCACCACGTTCGTGAACAACGGCCTCACCGTGTTCGCGGTGTTCCTGCTGGTGGCGTCCAGCCTGTTGATCCTCAACACCATCCGCACGGCCATGTTCGCCCGGCGCCGCGAGATCGAGGTGATGAAGCTGGTGGGGGCCACCAACTGGTTCATCCGCGTCCCGTTCATGCTCGAGGGACTGGTGCAGGGGCTCATCGGCGGTGTGCTCGCCGTGGGCTTCGTGTTCCTGGCCCGCAACTGGATCCACACGCTCATGAACCGCAGCCGGGGCCTCACCCTGCTGCAGACCTTCTCCATCGAGTCGGGCGACGTGCTGCTGGCCTGCGTGGCCGTGATGGTCACCGCGGTCATCCTGTCGGTCACCAGCTCCGTGTTGGCCACCCGCCGCTTCCTCGACGTCTGAACTCGCACGGCTGCGCCGTGTCTGGCTCGGGGTCGGGGGGCGCCTTCACCCCTCGGTGCTCGGCTCTCGTGGTGCGCCTTCGGCGCTCGCCTGTTGGTTCCGGCCGGGCCGGTCCTCGCTTCGCTGCGGCGCCCGGCCGGGTTCGCCCGGTTCGCAGTTCCTTCGCGGCCCTTCGGTCTTCTCCTCCAGCGAAGCGGGCGAACTGGTCGCTGGTCGCTGGTCGTCGGTGTCGGGCCCGTTCGTCCAGCCCTTGCGGGGGCCGGTCGGTAGCGTGGGGCCATGCCGAGACGGACTGCCGTGCTGGCGGTGCTCTTCTTGCTGGTGTGCGGTGGGCTGGTGGTGAGCCAGCGGCCAGACGAGCATGGGGAACCGAACTTCTGCTGGGCCGACGGGATCGGGGACGCCGAAGGCCACGTGTACGGGCGTAGTGGGGACGACTGTCGGTTCGTCGACGAGGACGGCGAACCGCTCACCGAGATCGACGGGGAGAAGCTCTGCTACGACGAGGTCGGCATGGTGAGGTTCGGGCCGCAGTGCGAGTGACTGTGGCGTGACCGGTGGTCAGCCGTGGAGCATCACCGGGAGGTGGTCGTAGCCTCTCAGGACCAGGCGCTGGTTGTGCACCGGGTCGGCGGCTCGCTCCATCTGGGGGAAGCGGCGGACCAGGCGGCCGATGACCTCCTGGCCCTCCAGGCGGGCCAGGGCTGCGCCCAGGCAGTGGTGCACGCCGCTGCCGAACGAGACGTGCTCGCGGGCGTCGGCCCGTGACAGGTCGAGTTGCTCGGCGTCGGGGCCGAACTTGGCCGGATCGCGGTTGGCGGCGCCCAGGCCGGTCATGACCATCTGACCAGGCTCCACGCGGTGGCCGTCGACCTCGAAGGGCTCCAGGGCGATGCGCCGGGAGAACTGCACGGGGCTGTCGAAGCGCAACAGCTCCTCCACGGCGTTGGCGTCGAGCGTCGGGTCGGCCACCAGGCGCTCCAACTGGTCGCGGTGGTCGAGCAGGGCGTTGGTGCCGTTGCCGATCAGGTTCACGGTGGTCTCGTGGCCGGCCAGGTAGAGCAGGGTCACGTTGTCGATCAGCTCGTGGTCCGAGAGCACGTCGCCGTCGTCCTCGGCGCGGATGAGCGCCGAGAGCAGGTCGTCGTCGTCCCGCTGGCGCTTCCACGCGATGGCAGCGGTGACGACCTCGACCATGCGGTCCGACGCCTCCACGATGGCTTCGGCGTGCTCCATCACGAGCAGGGGGTCCAGCACCTGGGTGAGGGTGTGCGACCAGGCCCGGAGCTGGTCTCGGTCGCCCTCGGGCATGCCGAGCAGCTCGGAGATCACCTGGAATGGGAGCGGGAAGGCCAGGTCGGCGATGAGGTCCACCGGCTCGTTGCGCCGGGCCAGGTCGTCGAGGATCTCGTCGGTCAGCTCGGCTGTGCGCGCTCGGATGCGCTCCACGGCCCGCGGCGTGAACGCCTTGGAGACCAGCTTGCGCAGCCGGGTGTGGTCGGGCGGATCGATGTTCAAGATGGCGTGGCTGGCCCGGTCGGCCCGCTTGGGGTCGAGCTCCACCAGGCGGTCGCGCCGTCGCCGGCCCTCGGGCAGATTGCGCTCGTCGACGCTGGTGCCGGGGCGGCGCAGCACGGTGTGCACGTCGGCCCAACGGGTGATCAGCCAGGGCCCGAGATCGGAGCGGTGCACCGGGTCGTGCTCGCGCAGCTGGGCGTACTGGCGGTAGGGGTCGTCGTAGTACCCGGGTTCGAACGGGTTGAGGCCGAAGGCGACGTCGGACATGGCCCGACACTACGCACCGCGCGATGATCTTGCACCGGTCGTGCAAGATCCGTCGGTTCTCCGGGGTCGGAGGCGGTCTGGCACAATGGAAGCCCCCAGCGTGGACCGCACGGATCGAAGTGGAGCCAGATGTCCTTCAAGGTCAACGATCGCGTGGTCTACCCGCACCACGGCGCCGCCATCATCAAGAAGAAGGTCAAGCGGAAGCTCCAGGGCGAGAGCAAGGAGTACTTCGTGCTGGAGATGGTGCACGGAGACCTCACGCTGTCGGTGCCCGTCGACAAGGCCGAAGAGGTGGGCATGCGCCCGCCGATCTCCAAGTCCGACGTGGAGGACCTGTTCCGCCTGATCGCCAAGCGAGACGTGCGCGAGCCGGCCAACTGGAGCCGGCGCTTCAAGAACCACCAGGAGAAGATGAAGTCGGGCGACGTCTACCAGGTGGCCGAGGTGGTCCGGAACCTGGCGCTGCGCGAGAAGGGCAAGGGCCTGTCCACGGCCGAGAAGTCCATGCTGGAGCGGGCCCGCGGCATCCTGGTGTCGGAGCTGAGCTTCGCCCTCAACGTGACCGAAGAGGCCGCTCTCACCAAGCTGGAGAAGGGCCTGGAGTAGGCCCCACCCGGCTCGAGCAGGTCCCGTGTGGGGCCGGCTCGGGTAGGCCCCGTCCGGACGGGGCCAGTGGCTCGGTCAGTCGACCGGGCCGATCTGGCGCTCGGCGCGGCGGCTGAGGCGGCCCAGCTCTTCGGCGTGGGCCAGGGCGTTCTGGATGTGCTCGTTCAGGGCGGCCCGTTGGGCGGCGATGAGTTCCTCGAGCTGCTCGCGGCGGGTGGCCAACTCGGGGTCGTGGGCCAACAGCTCGGGATCGACTGCGACGGCGCCGCGGGCGTTGGTCCGCACGTTGGCCAGCGAGGCGCCGGCCCTGGCCCAGTGGGCCTTGAACATGCCCATGTCGAACTGGCCGTCTCGGATGCGTGCCGCCGTCTTCACCCGGGCGGGCGGCTCCTTGAGGTCACGCACCACACCCACCCAGCTCAGGGACTTGAGGATGTAGTAGGTGACGTCGAACTCCCACCAGAAGAAGCCCTGGCGGGTGGACGACTGGTAGTAGTGGTGGTTGTTGTGCCAGCCCTCGCCCATGGTGAGGAAGGCGATGAGGGCCGAGTTCCGGCTGGTGTCGGTGGTGGCGTAGCGGCGCCGGCCCATCACGTGGGCCAGCGAGTTCACGAAGAACGTGGAGTGCCACAGCAGCACGGTGGAGCCGAGGAAGCCGAAGACCAGGCCGCTCCAGCCGCCGATGAGGTACGACGCCACGCCCACGGTCCACGGCGGGATCCAGTCGTTCTTGTTGAGGAAGCGCAGCTCGGGGAACTTGTTGAAGTCGCGGATGTCGTCGGGTTCCCACCCGTTGTTCTTGTCGCACAGGATCCAGCCCACGTGGCTCCACCAGAAGCCCTTCTGGGGGGAGTGCAGGTCGAGCGGGGTGTCGCTGTAGCGGTGGTGGTTGCGGTGGTGGCTGGCCCACCACAGGGCGCCCTTCTGGGCGGCGGCGCCGCCACCGAATGCGAGGATGAACTGGAAGACCCGGTTGGTCTTGTAGCTGCGGTGCGAGAAGTAGCGGTGGTAGCCGGCGGTGATGAAGAACATCCGGATGAACCACAGGGCGAAACACATGATCGCCGCACGACGGGTGACACCGCTGAAGAGCGCGAACACGGGCATCACGTGGATGATGACCATTCCAATGACCTGGCTGCGGCGCAAGCGCTCGTC
>WBZL01001945.1_pt1 | contig 13602 bp, 18 predicted proteins | sample 5204291 | NCBI WGS metagenome assembly WBZL01 (sample SAMN12344345, study PRJNA552823) | activated sludge metagenome | biome: Activated sludge suspended growth; feature: Nitrification reactor; material: Wastewater; isolation source: activated sludge from nitrification reactor of wastewater...
GGTATGGTTCGTGTCAGGGGAAGGTGATGGGGATGTGGACTTCCGTTTGCTGAAACCCTCGGCAATCTCCACTGTCTGACAAACCGGGCAGAAACGGCCGTGTTTGCCATGGGCATCTACCATCACCGGGCGGCGATGGCAGCGGGCGCATAGTGGGGGAGGGGAAACGGCCGTGTCAGCCATCGATGCGGTAGATGTCTCCATCGTCGTCCGTCAGGTCAAATGGAGCGCCGCAGGCATCGTCATAAGCCGATGCTGCCCGGAGGGCGTCGCGGATAATGTTTCTGGCAGGGGCAACGACATTACGCATTGCAAACAACGCGCCCAAAGCAATGTCCGTGCCGCTGCCAATGGCCGCGTATGGTTCGGCCGGCTGCGTGACCGAGAAGTCCTGCCAGATGACAAACAAGCAGCCATCAATGGCAACCATCATAGTCAATTCGGCCTCGTCGCTTTGGGCGGGCGATTTTCCCATCTGCCCGGCCTCCCTCAGCGCATCGCTGGCAGCGGCAGCAAATGGGCCAACCAGGTATCGATATGCACTCAGGCCAGCGGGCCAATCGGGGGCATGCATTTCACCGATCACCTGCCCGGCACGGATAGAGCCGGATGTGCCAACAAGGATGTGCCCATTCCTGTTAGCGATCTCCTGGCTTTTAGCTCGATACGGCCGTTTCACCACCATTCTGGTTAGCTTGCTATTCCGGTCAACGTACCGGTTGCCGTTGCTGCGCACAGTGTCCGCGCCCATGTAGGCACGGCCGTCTTGATCGATCAAGCCGACGACGATAGTCATAATTCACCTGCCGCAGGGCTTCCCCATAATGGAGTCAACCTCTATAGTTAATCCCCGCAATTGATTCTCCTTGTGGTACTGCAAAATGGCCTCGTAGATGGCCTTCAGCTCTTCTGGCGTGAGGGTGATGCCAACCTCATCAAGGGGCGCTGTTTGCTGATGGATGATGGCCTTCGCCAATGCGTAGGCTTTGCCAGATAGTGGATTTTGGCGCATAACGGCCGTTTCCCCGCCCATGTAGGCACGGCCGTCTTGATCGATCAAGCCGACGATGATAGTCATAATTCACCTGTCGGAGTAAGTAGTATAGATTTCAAGTCCTGGTCAGATCGAAGGTCTTTCAATGCTTCGCTTACCGCAGTGTCACCCGACAAATCTCGCTTTGCCAGCACCCTGACTATTGCAATGATGGCATCGATAAGCCCAACCGTAACGCCTTCTTCGCTTCGGCAATCTGTGGTAACGGCCGTTTCCCCGCCGCGTTTGGTGATAGTTGTCATGCAAACCCCCAAAACGCCGCACGGAATTCATCCATGCTGGCGTAGGCGAGGCGCTCGCCCCGCGCTTTGAATTCCATCACACCTGTCGGCGGGTGGAACCTGGCCAGGAGATTGCCGTAGGCATCACGGATCTCCATCCATTCATCATCCGGTATAGCTACCGGGATGCTGCTACGTGCGATTGGATAGCGTCTAAGATTTGTTGGACGATCCATTGCTCCCGTTTTTCCAGCACATCTTTGGTAGTTTGCCACCGGCCCTGGTGCACTTCTGCCTGATAATCCTCATCCTGGACAAATCGCGCATACGGCGTCACGTTGCCCAGTGCGGTTTGGATACTCATCAAGCCGACTGTCTCATCGTGCGTCCAGGAACGCCCTAAGGTTTGTGTGCGTCGGTACGTAGAATCTGGGGGCGGAGGGGGATAAGCCGCCAGATCAGTGTTGAGCTGCGCCCCAATTGCCTCGAACGTCGGCCGTAAAAAGCCCGGCGATTGCAACGACTCAAGGAGGGCATCTACTTCCCGATTAACTAACAGCTTCGTGTGCAGCATGTTGCCTTGCCTGAGCTACTGCCCCGGTCATTATCACCTGCACGTCGCCGCTAACCCGCACCGTCAGCACCGAAGAGCGCGCGCGATTAACAATCATCTTTGGACGGCCGTCCGGGTGGCTGCCGCCAGTGATAAGCAATTCTACCCAACCGGCCGTGGTATTGAAGCCCACGCACACCGACGTCACATCGACGCCATTCAGCGTAACGCTGTGAATGCGCGGCTGAGCAACCTCATCATCTGCCCAGCGTGCGTCCGTGCATGATTGCACATACGGCCGTGCTGCCGCGCGCTCGTCTGCAATCGCTTTGACGATAGCGTCTTGAATTGTTGAGTTAGGGGAAATCGTACTGGCTATAGTGGCTGGGCTACGCTGCCACAAAACAGGATTATCACTCAAGTCCATTACTCACTCTACCTCTTTAAATAAGTGATGCCACCGTCTCCGGTATATGGACGACGATGGCTGACTGTTCCAATCCAAATCTCATCGGGGATTCCTTTAGGGAATGCCTCGCACGTACGTTCTACCCCATGATTATACAGTAATATACAATCAACGCACATGGGAGAAATGGGCGGAAGCCGCATCGCACTACTGGTCAGAGTCAGGTCAGCCATAGAGTTTAGTCCGTTTGTAATTCAGACGCGCACGGCCGTTTTGCTTCAAACGCGCATCAAATTCCTTCCACACACGGTGCCAGTATTCGTTGTTGGCCGTCTCGCGCAGCAATGTGCCAGACGCAACCTCAAGCACCATTTCGGCATTCACTTTGCGCTGGGCTTTATCTAGTAAATCCCCCATGGTTTCGGGCTTCAACGTGTAGTAGGCGGCATTGGGTTTGATTGCGTAACGCCACGCCTTGCCCTCGCTGGTGATGCCCACCAACCGTAGTTCGCCTATCTGCACCCGGCACGCGGTTGACACATCCACCGGCGAAAAGCCGAATCCACCTGGTTGATTGAATACGACAGTGCTGCCGATCAGGTCTTTCGCTTCGATGCCTTTGGCCTGCACCGTTCGCGTCGTGCCGGTGGCCGTATGTAACAGACGGCCGTTGGCCCCATATACCGCCACGTTCTGTTTCGACCGGTTTACGAACGATTGTTCTATATAGCCAATCGGTCGTTGATGAATGGCAACCGCCTTGGCGTCATCGAGCAGCGGGGCAGGGCGGGCAAGGCCAACACGCTGCTTGTGCAGTGGGCCGCAGATATCGCAAACGGCGTCGTCATTGGCAGTCAACCAAATCCACCACCACGCACCATCAGTGTCCGAATCCGGGCGCACGTCACAGCGGCAGCGAACGTGGCCAGGCGGCTCTTTCTCCGGGGCCTGCTGCGCTAGGCCGGAAGCGGTGTAGCCCTCGACCTTACCGCGCGCGTAGGCGCGGGTGGCTTCAGTCTCGGCGATCATCGTGGCCCGGTCTACGCTGAAAAGCTGCTCGATGATGCGAGTGGATGGCTCCTGGATGATCAACGGCCGTATGCCATCAGCTAAATCGCTCAACATTCCGCCCTCGCGCACCCATCGCGCTACCGCCTGACTAATGCCCTTGCGCGTGGTTTCCTGCACCCGGCTTACCAGGTCGTACGAATAGTTCAGCGCAAATTGCTCGGCGTTACGGTTGGGAAGTTTCCAGTCCACAGCGACGGAGGTGTTGAATGGCAGGGCCTGCGACACATTGACAATGCCCGCCTGAGCTGAGGCCACCAGAATGCGATACATCGCCAGTTGCAGGGGGTCGGCGTTGTCCTCCATTACCTTCATGACGCTGGTAACAATGGTCTCCTGGTCAACCCCGCCAATCTTATCGGCCATATCAAGCAAGGCAATCTCTTGCTCGCGCAGGGCTGCCCGCAGTTCGGCCGTCGCCCGCTGCTCGATGGACGACAACAGGTCGTTATCCTGGCGTTCCTTGTCTGTGGCCTTAACGGCCGTTCGGGGAGAATCGTGGCGGTGAGGATCGGCGAAAAACGCGAAAGGGGGCGGCAAACGCCGCCTTCACCTCCTGCGCCGACTGCGAGTATAGCAGTTGGCTTCGCACTAATTCGGCAACCGGCGCCGGGATGAAGTCGGACTCAAAATCAATGCTGGCCGGCAAAACCTTGCCGACGCGTTTCAGTACCTTCGTTTCCCACAGCGCAAGATCGCGCTGCATCAATTCGTATTCGGCTTCCGTCATGCCCAGCGGCATAGCGGCCTTCACGTCCGCGCCGGAATCATCAGATGGCGAATCGGGCATCGTGTCGTCGGGCGAATCGGCTGGAGTATCACGGCCGTCGCTGTCATCGTCCCCGCTTGGCGGGTATCCAGCAGCCGCGCGGCGCTCATCCCGGCTAAGGTCAGCCGCCACCACCGACAACCCTTGCAACTTGGATAATTCTTGCTGCTCGAATACTTCCAGCTTGTCAGGCCGGAACCGCAGCCGCAACCCAAGCGGACCGAATATATCGTCGTTGGCCGTTTCTTCAATATCCCTCGCCAGTGGCACGACTGTCTTGGTATAAAAGTGGAGATCGTCTTGCTCGCTGGTGCTGTTCCGGCTGGCATTAGAAAACAGAACAGAGACAGGCACGCCCATGGCTATACAAATGCCATGCTGCGCTTCCGTGCGCAGTTGCGGCAGCACCATTTCCTTGAGCGGGGGAACCAGGTGCTCAAAGTGTAGGTTACGGCTCAATAATTCAATTCCCCAGGCCCGCAGCCGACCGGTCATCGCCGAATACAAAAAACGCTTAATGCGGTTTGTTTCTTCGGGGTTTGGCGCCGCGCCTTCCATGAAAAACAGCGTGGTAGGCATCGCGCCGTTCTCAAAAAATCGGCTTAGGAATTCGTTCTGATGGTAAATGACGCCAGCGTCATGCAGCGCGGCCTGAGCTGGTGAGATGCCGGGCTTATTCTCGCGCAGCCCTGGAATGTAGAAATAAGCGATGTCTTCTAAGGGGATCGGAATTGGCGACCGACCCCGCAGCCGCTTCTCGAAGCCGACAATACCATAATCATCCCGTTTCGGTCGGAGCAATTTTGGGTCTTGCCAGGTAACGGCGGTTTGCCGCAGCATGTTGCGCTCTTTGTGCCAAAACGCTTCGGCGTGCACTTCCAGCGACACGGCCGTTTGGTACAACAAGCGATTTGTTTTTATTTTGAATGGGAGATTTTCTTCACTGAGGGGACGGCCGTTTTCATCGAGTTCTGGCTGGGGGAAGTTGGCCTGAGCAACAATCTGATTGGTGACCGTGCTTTCTATCTGCCTGGGCATCGAAGCGATGCTGTTGGCGATCATATTAATGCAGCGGTAAAGCGTGCCCACCGCCGAAGCGTAATCTTCGGCGGACATGTTTGCCGTCTCTGCGGCAATCAACTGCTCTAAATCAGAGACGTTCTTTAATGGTCGGACGCGCCCATCGCCACGAGGACCGATGACGGCTACTTTCAGATTATTGAGTTGTTCAGGTTCCATTAGCACAATTGTACCATAAACTAATTTCGGCCGTTTAGAATTTGCGAGAAACACGCTTATATCGTCGTGCTTCTGACTTAGCAGGGGCGTCAGCCTTTAATGCGCCATACAATGATGCGCGGCGGGATGATATAGAATCTAGTAAGGTTACGGTTGCCGCTCGTCGCCGTATGTTAATCCGATAAAGCGAATAGCTGCGTCCTGCTTGTCGCCGCCGCCAACGTTGCACCGCGCTTTCTGGCTGCCGTTGCTGGTCCTCCTGCGGAGAATCCAATTCATTGGCCACAGATACAGTTTAGCACGGCAGTTCTACGGCCGTCAACGGCCGAAAAAAGGCCCTTTTTGTTGGGTGGACAAAATACGGACAATGTGGTGTAAAACGGCTGTTTTACCTCCTATTTTGCTGTTTTATTTATACCGATATTTTAATCATATTGGTATAATTAAAAATATCACAAAACGGAGGCATGAACCATGACCAATAAATCAATCATCACAACCAAGCAAAACCCGCTTTCGCGCCAAAACGATGTCGCAAACGCCGGGGCCGCGGCCAATGAAGCCGCCGCCCATTACCTCTTCGAGGATTATAAGCAGCGTCGCGCGCGCGGAACCGTACGCACCCACACCGCTGCCCTGCTGCTGTGGGTGCAATACCTGGAGCGTGTGGGCGCGGGCCGCTCTTTGCTGCAAGATGCAGCGGAGTGGACGTACGCTGCCCTATCGCCTGGTGAACTTAAGCGCCTGGAGACCTACGCCGAGGAGCAATCCGTGTCGCTTCCCGTCGTTCTGGCCACCAACTATTGCCAAAGCGACCCCAACGCGTGGGAGGGCGTGACCTGGGGATTGGTGGAGGGGTTCGTGAAGTGGCTGCTGCAGCAAGGCTACAGCATATCCAGCGTGAACGGCCGTTTATCGGCCGTAAAGATATACGCACGCTTGGCATCGAAGGCTGGGGTTATCCCGGCCGGTGAATCCTCGATGATCCGCGATGTGCGCGGGTACGGAACGACTGAGGGTAAGCGGGTAGATGTCAAACGGCCGTCTACACGGGTAGGCCATAAGAAAGCCGAGGCTATTGTGCTAACGGCCGTTCAAGCCGGCAGACTAAAGCGCGAACACAAGCGCAACCCGCAGGGCTTGCGCGACAAGCTCATGCTGTGTTTGTTCTTGGACCTGGGATTACGCGCCAGCGAAGTATCCGGGCTGCGCGTGGAAGATTTCGCCGACCCAGGCCACGTCATTGTCTACCGCCAAAAAACCGACACGGTAGACAGGATGCAGCTAACCGACGATCTGACTCAGGCGCTTAAAGAGTATCGGCCTTACATGCGCCAATCGGGCAAGCTGCTGCGCGGCAGCGAACGAAACGGGGAACTCAACGATCAGGTGATGTCGGTTCGGGCCATTGGCGCGAGGGTGAAGCTGTTGGGGCGCGATGTCCTGGGGCTGTTCGACCTCAGCCCCCATGACCTGCGCCACACCTGGGCCACGGAAGCGGCCAAAGGGAGCAGCCCGTTCGATCTGCGAGACGCGGGCGGCTGGTCGAACATGCAAACGCCCAGTCGTTATGTGGAAAAGGGTGATGTGGTAAACGAACGGATCAAATTAGGTTATTAACGGCCGTTTCCCGGAAAAATCTTTGCGCAGAAGCCGCTACAGCCTTAGATACAACAATACTTATGTGAACAAATCAGGCAATCCACCAGGTATCCCGCTTGCTGGCGGCATAGCAGTACGTTTCAGCTAACGCGAAGTGGTCGGGGTTGCTGCCCTCGCGGTAAACGCTGACTTCGTTGCCTCGCCGGTCTTTTTCTGTAATGCGCACCGGCGCGCGCAAGTGGTTGAAATAGTCGCGGATGCTTTCAGCGTTTTCTGGCAGCGTGTTCTCTTGATCGTAGAACCTAGCGTACATGCCGTCTATGACGCGCGTACGGTCCATATTGACAATGCCTTTTTTTGCGTCCCAAACTATCGCCTCCGGGTCTTTCGATCCAGTGTCTGTCCAGGGGAAATAGGCCAGCCACACCAGACCGTCCCGAAAATCGGCTTGTAGTTCACGGTTTTTGGTCGTTTCCGGCGCGGCATCGATGACGCACGAGGCCACATTGTAAAGCCTGATGAGCCGACCCACGTCATAGTGGCTGGAGACTTCGCCGCAAAATAACTGTCTCCGTTCCCCCGGCCGTTCCGGGTCTGCTCCCCGAATAACCACATGCAGCCCGTTTGGCGACACATCAACGCCCATGTAGGCGCGTTCGCCAGCCATGAGCGGCTTGTGGGCATACGGCCGTATGCAGTTGCGTAGTATATCCAATGGCAAACGCCCACCGCGCGGCTCGTAGGCTTCGCCCATGTCCTGGTTAATGGCCTGCCGCCGTTTAGCCTCGTCGAGCGTGTCCCGTCGCTTCACGATTTCAATCAGCGGGGTATGCGGCGAAAACAGTTTGGTAACATGGAACCCCACAATGTCTTTGCCAAACTTGGCCGACACCCACTCCCCGCCCGCCAAGTGATCGAGTTCCTTACCACAGCGGACGCAGGCCGCATAAGCCCTGTCCTCTGATTGTCCATGCCAGGCGACCGGCCGTTCAAAGTCGTCTTCTTCGGTAATGATTTGCTGAAGGCTCAGCATCTGCTTTTTGCCACAGTGTGGACAGGCAACAAACCATTCCCGCTGGTCGGTGTGCTCCCACTCAGAATCTATGCCGATGCCCGGGTAGCTGGGCGTTGAGGCCAACCACTCCTGCTTGACAGGGCTATGTCCCTGGCGCATTTGCGCCAGCGGCAAAACATCATCTTTCATTTCGTCGTATTCGTCGAGGATGATTAGATCCGCCGGAACCGACTTTAACCGATTTGCTTTTTGCCGTTCTCCTCGTGTGTCTTGCACAGACGCGCCGCGCAACACAAGGTTATTGCTACCGATGACCTTAATCTGGACGTTATCTGTTTGGCGGGCAGTACGGCCGTGTACCTTCCCCCTAACAGCCAGAAGTTGGCTCAGGTGCGGCGACGCCTGCACCGCTGGCTCGAAGCGCAGTTGAGAGAAATCGCGCATGTCGCCGTGGGTGGGCATCAGGTATAAAACATCGAGTTTGCGCTCATCGCACGCGTGCAGCGCCAGGCTAACCAGCAGTTCAGACAAACCGGATTGCCCCGATTTCTTCACCCTCACCTGCCGCGCCGTGCAGTTGTAGATATCAATAAGATACAGATGGTCGTGCAGCGTAAAGGGAGTTTCAGGCCGTATGTAATAGCGATGCAACAGCGCCCACGCCAGCATGGGCATTGGATCACGGCCGTCTTTACGGCGATGCGGCGCCACTGGCAGGGCGTTCATCCCTAGTTTCGTCGCTGCGTAGGCCGCGTGAAAATCAATTCCCCCTACTGTGTTACCATTGCTGCCGTTCATTGCCTGCCGTTCAGTTCCGTAGTGTTCAGTGAACTCCCCTAATTATCGTCTTCCGCGTCATTACTATACGAACCGTCTACAATTACCGGTTGTTTCTGCGTAGCCAACATCATATTTTGTACAAACAGTTGTAACCCATCCGGGGGAAGTTCAGACAGTGATTGTAAGAGACCTACGTCCGTATCCGGCAACTTACCGCTGCCGCCAGAAAACATGTTAACCGTGACGCCTGGTTGTGCCTGCTTACCTCTCTCCTCGTCGTACAATTCACGCATGACGCCTGGATAACCGATAATCTTGGCGCGTGTTTGGATGATGCCTATCAGCGTTTCGATAGCATCTAGGTTCCCGGTTAGAACAGAATTCCAGATAGACGAGATAGCTACATCCAGGCGTAACAGGTCGATGTTGACCAGATCGGTCATATTTCTCGACTGCTGCCGCGACCACTCTTTGCGTAGCGTGCGCACATCGGAATTGATCGTCCCGACAGAGACTTTTAATTCTTCAGCTATTTCGCGCTGGCTAGCACCGGCCACCAGAAGCGCGGAAACTTGCAATCGTCGTTGTTCCCGCGCATCGGCATCAGAAGTTTTACTCATTACTCATGGCAACCTTCTGGGATAACCATCAGTCCGCCAACCGGCAGAAAGAAGCGATCCCACGCATTGCGGGCTTGCAGTGTCGGCCAGCAGTACGGGTTGCCGTACCACACAGTAGCTTGCTGCCAATATGTATCGCCACGTTGAACGATATGGCGGCCAATGTCTGGAACGGCCGTTTCCGTGGGCGGCAAGGGCGTTATAGTCGGCGGCGCGGCTGTTAATGTTGGCGGGGCAACGGCCGTTGCCGATGGCGGCACAGGCGTGGAGGTAGCCGTGCTTGTCGGCCGCACTGTCGCCGTAGGCGGCGCTGCGGTTGGCGTAGATGTAGGTGAAACCGTAGCCGTGGGGGTCGTGGATGGCGGCAATGGCAGGGGCGTTACGGCCGTTTGCTGGCAAGCGCGTGGCAACAGCAAGAAAAACACCAGCAAGCCAACTGCGCCGGAAACAAGACCAAAAAAACGTTGTGCTTTCACTGTTTTGGCTCCTCGCAAATCTGCGCGTGGATCATGAAAATCCAGCCCTCGACAGACGGCGGAATAACCTCGACAATGCGATACCATGCCAACTTAATGCCAGTTGCCCAGTCAACGATAGCCCGAACCTCGCCCACAACCGGAACATCTTCTGTGTCGCGCCCCATTGTAATAATTGCCTGACCAATACTATATTCCATGCACTCCTCCGCCTTGATCGATCAAGGTCTCATTTCTGTAATACGGTAATGTTCTGCGGAAAGTAATCTCCGGGCATCGTTGCCGGTATTCATCAGAGCGTCAATGATGCCCATCTTAGGCATAAATCCCCCATGTACCTGGGGGTACTCTGGGTTCAAATACTCCATAGCCAACAGTGTAATGCCAGCGTCAGCAAACCGTTTGGGGTCCAAATACACCCGCGCAGCCTCCGCACCAGCCAGGTACGCATCGCCGCCAACGGCCCTGGTAAGAGCTATCAGACGACCGTTTTTGTCGCCTCGCTGCCAATCGTTGCCCAGACTGGAAGCAAGGCGCACACTGGGCAGCATACCCATCAGGTAGCCAAATATGCCCAACGATAGAAAGGAAAAATACAAAAAACTCAACGATGGGCTGTCCTCTTTCAGGGCTTCCAGGTATGCGTAGGTCTGTGGAAAGTGGGGCGCGGTTTGGTATTCATGGCGGACAATGTTAAGCAGCTTCACCAGGTCCGCGCCCTGGGCCAGCCTGACATTTTTCACAAGCGAATCGCTGTGATAGGTAACAGGCATGGTCAACCAACGCCACCCCTCTACCCGCTGCCAGCTGCGGATTTTGTTGCGGTGCATAAAGCCGTTTTTTACAAACTGAACGTCATCGCTGATGATGAACGTATCGGCCGCCTTCATCTTGGCGAAATAACCGAGGTACGGGTTAAAGTGCGGTTGATGCGAGGCGACAATTTTCATGACGTCCACATGCCCCAATTCATCTTTTGCACCGCATAAGCCTCCACCGGTCCGGTACGAAACTCGTATCCTCGATGCGTCATTAGACCTCTGGACCAATCGAGTAGATTGAGATCGCAGGCCAAACGACTAACCTGCGACGCGTGTTCGGCAATGGCCTGCACCTTGGCTTCAGCCATGCTAGTAGATGCTGGTAGATACAAAACCGGCGTGAAGTTTTGGGTCGATGGCGTCTCGAAAAACAAAAGGGCCTGGCACATCCTGGTAGATGGGATAACAGCCTGGGCGAGGTACACGTGGTCGCGGTGGGTGTCGTGCGGATAATGGGTGTACACAATCTCGGCATCAGACCATTCCAGCCAGGAACGGATAAGGGGGATCATGCGGTACTGTTCGGCCAATTCGTCCATTGTCAAATAATTGATCTTTATGTTGCCGCCTGGAACGCCAAGGGACGAAAGTCCTCGAATCTGTTCTGCCGCGCGTTTCCAGTCATACTCCCCGTCAGACGAGCCTGTATTGGCCGTCACGCAAAACACATGGTCGCCGCGTTCCAAATGCCACTGGATAGCCACAGCCGCGCCTAGCTCAATGTCATCAGGGTGGGCGCCAATCATTAGAACATTCATACTACTCCTTATGCTTTTGCGGGATTTTTACCCGTACTGTCATGCCTGAGCCGCGCTTCTTCCCGTCTGGCGTTACCACGTCACGGCCGTATTTGTGCTGCAGGTAACGTATGTCGCGTAACTCGGCGTCACTGGTGCGAATGTTCGCCAGGCCGCCCGTATCCGCGCCGGTGCGCCCGCCTGTTTCATCACACCAGCCCCAATAGCGCATGTCCTGCCAGAGATACTTAAACTGGGCAATAGCCTGGAGGCATAGATCAAGGTCGTCTTTGACGCGCAGATTCTCATCAAAGCGCAGCACGTCGGGGCGTAAATGGCCCATGCAAGCGCCCATCCCCCACCCGCGTAAGCGGAATGGCGAGAAACTATGGCGCTCGTAGGGCACGGCCGTCTGCGCGTAACAGAACAGCCCTGTGCCCATGTCGCTGGCGCATAGGTAAGAGCGGGTGAAGATGTCGATAATCCGGCGGGGATCGCTGGTACGGGTCTGCGCCGAGCGAAGAGTGAACAGGTAGTGCATCCCGGCGTAATCATCGTCGAGCTGCATCTCGAAGTCAGCCTCGCGTTTGTGGTCCAGCATGAAGTTGCGGATGCGTGGCAGGCTGCCGTCGGCGTTGTGGGGAACCAGTGCGCCAGGAATGGCTTTGGCGTCGGCAAAGGTACGGCCGTACTCTTCCATCTCGTCTTCGGCCACAAAGATGTTGCCCAAAGCAAAAAATGGGTGATTCATCACCCGATGGGCACGTCCACGGCTGGGAATGCACACCACCATGGAAACGTCGCCATTATGAATGACCAAAAGGCCATCGTCGCGCCGGCTTACTTGTTTCATTTTTTAGGTGGGGTGTAACTTCTAAATAACTCGCGCCGGTGGCGACCAACTCCCTGTAGATAGAACCTCAACGTCGCCCCTTTTCTGCGGATCTCATACCGCTCGGCGAACAAGTACAAAAAAACGCGGCGCACAGGTGAGGGCGTGATTGCACAAAAAAAATGCTCGTCAAAACCATCTTCGCCAAGCAAGCTTATGACTTTCATTTCTTCTTCCGTAAACATCAAAGGCCAACTCCTCGTTCAGCCAAAACGCTGCGCATGGCAGCGTAATGCGCCCCCTCAAGCTTGCCTGTTTTCTCCATGTTGCGTTCTGCCCGGCGGCAAACATCATCATAGAAACGACGCAAGACGGCCGTTTCTGCTGCTTCATCTTCTCCACCCCAATCGAACGCGAAAAACTCAGATGGCGGCGGCACTTTGGCCGTAATGACAGGCACACGGAGAGGTATTTGCTGGCCATCTGGCACTTTGGGAAGATCGCCATGCTCAATGAATAGGTCAATATCACCCAGCGCCGCGCGCTCGCCGATGCACGCCTTCACCTTTGCACCTTTGGGGAAGGCCAATGCGTCAAGAATGAGCTGTGTGCTGATACGAATCCTGGCAACTTTCATGGTCTGTTTCCTTTTTTGGCGGTGCCTATTAACACCAACATAGCTCCTACACGTCGGGGAGCAGTATTTACGATGCGGGGCAGCGTCTGTGGGTAACGGCCGTTTGCAGCGAGGGTTGGCGCAGAAGCGCTGTTCTTCCGGTTTGTGGTAGTCACAGTAGGCACGGCGGTCACCCTCCCAGGTGGCTGGCTGCGGGCAGATGTCGCAGACTGTCATCCGGCGTCACTCTTTTTCACAGACGGCCGTAAACGGGGCAAAACGTCGCCCAAATACTTGCTGCCGTCTACAACTCGCCCAAGACCCTGGCCGCTGTTGAAGGCGCAGCGCACCTTCTTCACGCCAAAATGGTCGCAGGCGGCGTTAAAGTCCAGCTCCGTGCGGAACAAGAGCGTGATGTAGTTGTACTGCTCTCCAAGCACCAGGGATATGCCGCCTTCCGGCAAGGCTTTGGGCGTGGGTAAATCGTCGTCGTCGCCCTCGTCCTCTTCCAGTTCGCCAAGACGTTTGGCGCGTTCATCGGCGCGATGTTCCAGGATCGCCTGGAGGTTGCGCGACTTGGTTTGTACCATTTCAGCCAAACGCTCGGCGGCTTGGCGGCGGGTAGCATAAAGAGACCCGATACGGTCCAGAAGAGCAAGTATTTTATTTTCAGTTTCAGGGGGAACATTGATCGTCAGAACAGGCAAACGTTCCAGGTTACGTTCCAGAGCGTCTTGCAAACGCATGTGCCCATCAAGCAGGCGCTTCGTTTGCTGGTTATACAGGAGCG
>WBZL01003784.1_pt1 | contig 13601 bp, 14 predicted proteins | sample 5204291 | NCBI WGS metagenome assembly WBZL01 (sample SAMN12344345, study PRJNA552823) | activated sludge metagenome | biome: Activated sludge suspended growth; feature: Nitrification reactor; material: Wastewater; isolation source: activated sludge from nitrification reactor of wastewater...
GGCGCCACCAGCGGCGTCACCCGTTCTATGTCGGCCTTCAGCTTCTCGGCCTGACCCTTGGGCACCGTGACCACCACGTCCTGGTCGAAGCCGGCCTGCACCTCGCGGGCCTGGCCCTTCCACACCGGATAGGTGCCCGCGGCCTGACCCTTGCGGAACACCGGCACCGCATCGAAGCTCTGGAAACCGAAGTTCAACAGCTTCTGTGACTCGATCGCGCGGGCGGATTCCGACGCGGTACCCAGCACCACCGACAGCAGCCGGCGGGTGAAGCCGGCGCCGGGCTGCTCGCGGCGGGCCGAGGCGATCAGACAGTAGCCGGCAGCATCGGTGTGGCCGGTCTTCACGCCGTCGACAGTGGGATCGATCGCCAGCAGCCGGTTGCGGTTGGCCTGGCGGATATTGTTGAAGGTGTAGTCGCGCTTCGAGTAGTACCGTGCGTAGTACTCGGGGAAGTCCTCGATCAGGCGCATGCCGAGGATCGACAGGTCGCGCGCCGTGGAGTAGTGCTGCGCATCCGGCAGGCCGGTGGAATTGCGGAACTGGGTGTTCTTCAGCCCCATCTTCTGCGCCTCGCGGTTCATCAGCGCCGCGAACGCCTCCTCGCTGCCGGACACCGCTTCGGCCAGGATCATGGTCGCGTCGTTGCCCGACTGCACGATCATGCCGTTGATCAGTTCCTCGACGGTGGCAGGTTTCGCCGGATCGACGAACATCCGCGAGCCGATCGCCTTGTAGGCGGGCGTCGACACGGGCGGGCGCAGATCGAGCGCGAGCTTCTTCTCCTTGACCGCGGCGAACACCAGGTAGGCGGACATCAGCTTGGTCAGCGACGCCGGTTCGATCTTCAGATCGGGTTCGTAGGCGCCCAGCGTCTGCCCCGACGAGCCGTCGAGCAGCAGCCACGAGCGCGCCGCCAGGGTCGGCACCGTCACCTGCGCGGCGGCCGGCGGCAGCGACATCGACAGGCCGGCTGCGGCGATCAGGCCGCAGGCGATGCGGCGAACGCGACGCAGGGTCGGCGCGCGGCCAGGAGCGAGAGTCGGCTGTCGTTTCATCGTTGGTGGCGGCTGGCCCGGCGCGGGCGGAACCCCGAATTATATTCGTGCCGCCGGCCGCGTTCGCACGGGCACAGCGTGGTGGTGGCCGTCAAGCCGCGGTGCGCCCCGAGATCAGCGGGCGCACCAGTTCGGTCAGCCGGTGGCCGGCGCTCTCGCCGCGCTGTGCATGTACGGTCTCGATGCCTTCGCGGATCACGCCACGCAGCACGTCCAGTGTCACGCTGTCGTGCACGCGGGCATCCAGCAGCCGGCCGCCGGCGCCGAGTTCGTTGCCGAACACGCCGTGCAGTGCGCGCTTCACGGTGGCGAGGCGTTCGCGTTCGTGCTCGGCGCGGTGCGAACGGTCCAGATGCACGGCCGGCTCGGCCACGCCGTCGAGCGTGATCAGTCCGCGCTGCTCGAGTTCCTCCAGCAGCAGGCCGATCTCGCCGGGGCGCGCGAACGCAGGCAGGTCTGCCAGCGTGCGTTGACCGTCGATGACGATCAGGATGCGGCGGGCGGCCTGCGACAGGCCGAGCTGCCGGTCGACGATCTCGGCGCTGCCCGCCGGTGTCTTCGCGTACACGAGCCGCAGATCGAAAGCGCGGTGCGCGCCGCCGCTGGTGGAGTCAGATTCGTCCGGCACGGTGAAGGAAGTCGTGAGTGGCAGTGGGGCCTCCGATCGCTTCGACGATCGCCAGCGTCGCGGGCAGCAGTTCACGCAATTCGCGCAGCGCGGTGCAGCGTTGCAGGCGCGCCGCCAGTGGCGCGCCATGTTCGCCGATCAGCTCGTCCAGCGCAACGATCATCCGGGTGCGGGTCTGTTCGAGCGCGTCGGCCGACGCCGGGTCGGCCATCGGCTGATCGCGCAGCAGTGGTTCGGGCACTGCCGCGGCGCACGCCGCGACGTCGCGTGCCATCGCCAGGCCGTCGATGAGGCCCGGATGGAACGACGGGACGGCGTTCACGGGCCTGATCAGCCCGTGGCCAGCCAGTGCCCGCAGTTGCTCATCGAACGTGGCCATCGCCATCAACCGCATCAGCTCGCGCTCGTCGCGCCGGCCGTCGATCAGTCGCAGAAGCTGCCGCAGCCGCGCATTCAGCCCGAGCCGCCCGCGATCCAGTTCGTCGTCGCCGGCGCCGGTGCGCTGCCAGACGGTGCTCGCAGGGGCGTTCACTCGCCGGCTCCGCCGGAGGGGTCGATCCGCCCCCAGGCCTGGAGCACGATCCGCTTGATCGTCGTCAGCCGGCGGTGAAAGAAGTGATCGGCTCCGGGAATCACCACCACCGGCGCGTCACCTTCTCGTGCCCACTGCAGCACCGACGCGAGCGGCACCGTGTCGTCCAGTTCGCCATGGATCAGCAGCGTGTCGTCGGGCACCGGGCGCACGTCGAAGCGCTTGACCGCGGTGCCCACCAGCACCATCCGGCCGACCGGCGCGCCGGCGGCGAGCAGCGCCTGCGCCACCCGCGACTGTACGAAGCTGCCGAACGAGAAGCCGGCCAGCACCGGTGCCAGGGGACGAGGCAATGCGGCGAGCGCCGGCAGTTCCGAGCCCGCTCGCACGACCGCCAGCAGGTCGTCGGTTTCGCCGTGGCCTTCATCGTGACTGCCCTCGGTGCCGCCGACTCCCCGGAAGTTCGGGCGCAGCGTCAGGTAGCCGAGCGAGACGAACGCGCGCGCCAGGGTCTGCACCACCTTGTTGTCGCGGGTGCCGCCGAACAGCGGATGGGGATGGGCGACCACCGCCAGGCCGACAGGCGGATCGGCGGGCGCGTCGAGTGCGGTGTCGATCGCACCGGCCGGACCGGGAATTCGCAGTACCTGCGTCGATGCGTTCATGCGCGGCTCTCGGGTCGGCCGATTATAAGGGAGGGGCCTCGCCGCTGCGGCCGCAACTGGAGCAGCAGCGCGCCTATCGTGACGAACGGCCAGGCCATCGACACCGCGCGCAGCAGCGCATCGAGATTGCGTCGCACGCCGAACAGTCCGGGCAGTTGCACGCCCTGGTAGACGCTGGGCGAGAACACGTTGGCGGACACCAGCGCCAGCGTCAGTAACGCAATTGCCAGCCACAGGCGGTTGCGTCGGGTGGCGCTGGACAGCAGCGTCAGCAGCACCAGCCCCATCAGAACGCCGCCCTGCGCGCCCGCCGACGACCAGTGTGCGCCACTGCGGCCGGGCACGATCCACGCGGCCGACAGCAGGTGCACGGCCAGCGCCAGCAGCAGCACCGCCGCGACCGCCGACGGACGCGATACGCCGCGGGCCAGCGTGTCGGTGGTGATCAAGCCGATCGCGGTGATCGTCGTCGCGACCGATGCGCTTTCCAGCACCGCCGCGTAGTCGGCCAGCGGCGTGAGCGCAGTCGTCCAGTCGAGCAACCACCGCGAGGCGCCGGCCACCAGCGGCCCCCAGTCGGCTGGCAGCGAACCGTTGTCGAGCTGCAGTCGCAGCACGCGCAGCAGCGGCTCCACGATCGCGCCGGTTTCGAACAGCATCCGCTGCGGTGCCGCCTGCGCCACGATCCAGGCGGCCAGAATCGTCAGCATCAACCCCGAGCGCGGCCGGAACAGGTCCGGCCGGTGCCAGGGGCCGTGCGGAGAATCGCGGGTCGCCCAGGTGATCAGCAACCCGAGCAGTCCGCCGAGCAGGCCGCCTGCGGTGTTCAGCGCCACATCGAGTCGGGAAGGCACCCGGGTCGGCAGATAGGTCTGCGCTGCTTCGAGCAGCAGGGACAGCGAGCCCGCGGCGAGCACCGCCAGCGACAGCGCGGCCAGCGGCCGGCGGCGCGCGAACCGCGTCAACGTCAGCAACATCGCCAACGGCAGGTACATCAGCATGTTGATGACCACGTCGCTGAACAGCCAGTGGCGCCCGGCGGGCTCCAGCAGATAGGCGAACGGCGACACGCCGATCGATCGCCAGCCCCGCCATGGATACAGCGACCCATAGGCCAGTGCGAACACATAGGCCAGTGCCAGCAGCCTCGGCACCGGCGAGGCGTGATCGGTGGGGGAGAGAGGGTGTTGCTCGGTCATCTGCAGCCGGGGCGCGGGGATGCGCACGTTATCATGCGCGCCATGGAGCGGACCGCAATCAACTGCCTGATCGACGCCGCGCTGCTGTCGCGCGAATGCGGCGCGGCGTTCGACGTGCGGGCGGTGACCGAGACCGACTCCACCAATCTGCGGCTGATGAACGAGCCGTTCGGCGCATCGGTCGCCCGACCGCGACTGATGAGCGCCGATCATCAGCGCGCGGGACGCGGCCGGCGTGGGCGCAACTGGGTCGGCGACCCTGCGCGCAGCCTGATGATGTCGTGCGCGTTCGAGCGCGAGGCCCATGTCGGTTCGCCGCCGATGACCGGCTGGCCGATCGCGGTCGGGGTGGCGGTTGCCGAGGCGCTGACAGCCTGGCTCGACGACGTGCGGCTCAAGTGGCCCAACGATCTGCAGCGTGCCGGTCGCAAGTGTGGCGGCATCCTGATCGAGACCCGCCGCCAGCCGCTGTCGGCCCGCACCGCGATCGAGCGCGTGGTGGTCGGAACGGGCTTGAACCTTCGGGTCGATGCGGCGATGCGTGATTCCATCGACCAGCCAGTCGCGGGCCTGTTCGACGACGTGGAACTGCCGGCCCGCGAACAGGTGGCGGGCCGCATCGCCTGCGGCCTGCTGCACGCCTGGCAGCAGTTCGATCGCCAGGGGCTCGCGCCGTTCATCGATCGCTGGGCACGGTTCGACGCGCTGACCGGGCAGGAGGTGCTCGTCATCGAGGGCGGCACCGTGCTGCTCGATGGACTGGCCGACGGGGTCGACGCGAGCGGAGCGCTGCGCGTGCTGGCCGCCGATGGCACGCATCAGGTGACGGTGGGCGATGTGTCGGTGCGCACCGCGGCTTCGCGGCAACGCCCCGCGAGCGGCTGAAGCGCGCTGCGACGGGAACTTCGATGCGCTCGAGGACCGCGCTGGGGCTGCTGATCGCCGCGAACGTCGTGGCGTTCCTGTGGTGGCATGGGGATTTCGCCTCGTGGAGCGGCAGCAACCGCGAGCCCGACCGCCTGCGCCAGCAGATCGATGCCGATCGGGTCAAAGTCTTGCCACCGGCCGCGCGCGCGGTGCAACAAGGCGCGAGCGCCGTGCCCGTCGCGCCTGCGGCAACCGGGGCACCGGCGGCCGCGGCCGGCCCCGGAACGCCGGCACCCGTCGAGAGTTGCCTGGAGATCGGTCCGCTGGAGGAGACCCGATCGGCCCGGGTGCGCCGCTTCCTGGCCGAGACGCCGCTGGTGCGCGGCGAGATCGAGCCGCTGGGCGATGCCGGCACCTGGATGGTCTACCTGCCACCGTCGGAAACGCTGGCGATGGCGCAGCGCCGGGCGGCCGATCTGCGCCGGCTCGGTGTCCGCGATCTGTACCTGATGCCGGACGGCCCCTATCGGCTGGGCATCTCGTTCGGGCTGCTGCGCTCGGAGGAGGCCGCCCGTGCGTTGACGGACAGCCTGGCGCAGCAGGGTGTGCGCGGGCTGCGCATCGCCCTGCGCGGCGCCAGCGAACCCAGGTTCTCGTTCCGACTGCACGCGGTTGGCGGCGATTCGCCGCAGGCGCGCGAACTGGCGCAGCGGCTGTCGGCGCTGCAGGCCGAACTGGGCGTCGGCTCCCAGCCCTGCGCGGCGGCGCGTACGGCGGCGACCCAGTAGTTTCCGGGCAGATCCTGCGACCGTGACGATCGTCACGGTTCGCCGCGTCGTGCATGTTTCGTCGGCCCGGACAAACGGTTAGGCTGTGAGCGGGCGGTCATCCTTGTGAAGCGGGGCCTCGTTCAGCCGGAACGATCCGGCGGGAGACGCAAGATGTCGAATCGAATCGGGATTCTCCGCGCCTGGCGCGGACGCATGACCCTGGCGGGGCTGGCGGTGGCGGCGTTGACGTGGCCAGCGGCGCAGGCCCAGCCTGCCTATCCGGGGGCGCCCACCTCGATCCACCAACCGGGTTACGGCCAGTCCTGGAGCACGCAGTCCGGGCCGGCGGTGATCGTCGTGCCGCCGCCGGCTGGTTCGGGATATCTGCAGGGGTACGGCACTCCGGGGTATGGCGGCGACGGATACGGGCCGCAGGGGTATGGGCCGGGGTACGGCACTCCGGGGTACGGTGGCGACGGATACGGTGCGCATGGCCATGGGTCAGGGTACGGCCAAGGGTACGGCCAAGGGTACGGCCAAGGGTACGGCCAAGGGTACGGCCAAGGGTACGGTGCGCAGGGCTACGGCGGATACCCGCAACACGGGGGGCCCGGGCCGGGCGGGCAGCCGCTGGTGCCGGGTCAGCAGTACCGCAACCGCCCGCCGTCGCTGCCGCGCGGGCCCAGTGTGGTGCCAGGATGGGGGGGCCTGCCGCCCGCGCAGAACCCGCCGCCAGTCATCGTCGTGCCGCCGCGGCGGTGAGGCCGAGCGCCGGCCGCGTGCGTCGCATGCGGCCCGCCCGGGCGGCAGACCGCATGTTCGACCGATTGGCCCCGTCAGTTGGTCTTCAGCGACCCGCCGGTGCCCAGGCCTCGGCTACCCGCCGGCGCCTGTTGTGGCGAGTAGTTCTTGACCGCGCGGACCAGTTGGTTGAACGAATCGGTGAACGCCGCCACCAGCACCTTGCCCTCCGGCGTCTTCTGGTAGGCACCCAGCGAGCCACCTGCGCGTGAGCCGAAGATGGCGGTGCCGACGTCGAAGTCCATCCGTGACGCGCTGCCCTCGGCGATCGCGACCTGGATGCCGGATCGATTGTCAGTGAGCGCCAACATCGTCGATGCTTCGCGATTCTTCACACCACCGGCGATCGAGCTGAAGACCCCCAGGCCGCTGGAGAGGCCCGCCAGGCCGCCACGGACGCCACCGGTGTCGCCGGCCGAAAACGTCACCGAAGGGGTGATCGCGTAGTCGGCGGACGCAAGCTGGCCCTTGCCGAAGTTGCTGTTCTGGCGCAGTTCACCCGACTGCGCGAGCGCCCGCTCCCCCTGGATCGCCTGCATGCCGCGCCCGCGCTCGACCACCACGAAGCAGTTCGACTGCTGGGCGAGCATGCGCAGCACCATCGTCGTCGACGGCAGCCGGTACTGGGTGGTCAGAATGCCGTACCACTGCGCGCTGGTGTCTTCGATGAACGCGGCCGTGCCCACGGGCCGGTCACATCGCTCGAGCGCAGCGTTGGCATCGTTCGCGTTGGCACCGCCGGCGCTGCCGGTGGCCGCGGTCTTGGCGGAACTCGAACCGACGTTCATCGGTGTCGCCAGGCAGCCGGCGAGGCCCAGCACCGCCGCGCCGGCGACGATCAGATTCAGTCGCATGAGCTTTCGTCCTATGACGTTCCTTTACGAGGGTAAGCAATCCTAGCATCGCCGCTGCCATTGTCATCCACCTTTGGTACTGGCCGATCCGCCGTCCGCGCAACTTGGCCGGGCCCCACCGGTTCACTCGCGGCGATTGTCGGGTTCGGAGAGACGGATCCGGCTGAGCGTCTCGGTCGTCGAGCGCTGGAACGCGAACGGAATCGACAGCACGCGCCCACCGGCCAACAGCACCTCGTCGGCGCCGACGATCCGGTCGAGCGCCCAGTCGCCACCCTTGACCAGCACCTGCGGCTGCAGCAGACGGATCAGTCCCAGGGGGGTGTCGTCGTCGAAGGAGGTCACCGCATCGACGCTGGCCAGCGCGGCCAGCACCGCCATTCGGTCCTCGCAGCGGTTGATCGGTCGGTCGGCACCCTTGCCGAGCCGGCGCACCGACGCGTCGCTGTTGACGGCGACGATCAGCGCCGCCCCTTCGGCGCGCGCCTGCGCGAGATAGGTCACGTGGCCGCGGTGCAGCAGGTCGAACACGCCATTGGTGAAGACCAGCGGCCGGGCCAGCGCAGCGGCGGCCTGGGCCAGCCGGGCAGGATCGACGATCTTGCGTTCGAAGTCGGCCATCGTTGCGGATTCTAGCAACCGGCGCAGGGCCGGCAACCTCTACACGAACAGCGTCAGCACTCCGGTGTGCCCGTACAGATGGCTGCGTGCGATCTCACCGTTGGCGTACATGCCGATCAGCGGCAGGTCGCCGAGATTGTGGCGAATGATGTCCAACTCCGTGCCGGGCCCGCCGAACAGGTGCAGGCCGCGTGCCACGCAGGAGAAGTACAGCACCCCGCGGGCGGGCTGGCGCTCCGACTCCAGTTCTTCGCGCAGCTCGGTGCACACGCGGATGAGATCGGCGCGTGCGGTCTGGCGATCACGGGTGCAGAACACCACCCGTTCGCCGCGGCGTGGCTCGGCCGCTACCGCCAGCAGCCGGTTGTGCGGATCGATGCCGAGCAGGTTGCGCACGAGGTAGTCGCGAAAGCCGACCCGCCGGTCCGTGCCCTGGGTCGCGATGCCCACCAGCAACCCGCGGCGCAGTCGCTCCTGCGGCAGCGATCGCAGGATTGCCTCGCCATCGCGCGACGCGCGCATCGCCTGCTCGACACCGAGATCCTCGAGCATCACGTCCAGTGCCGGCTGGCCGTCGAGCGACCGGATGTAGTGCGACGTGCAATCGGAGATCACGTGCTCGGCGCCAAGCGGCGCACAGCCCTGCGTGACACGCGACATCAGCCGCACCGAGTCGGCGAACAGCACGCCCGACAGGCCCGATCCGGCCGGCCGGCCTGCGTAGTGCGCGGCCATGCCGTCGGTGCCGCCCACGATGCCGCCGAACAGGTAACCGGTGGCGATGCGCTGCGACAGGTCGGCGATCACCTCGGGCAACTCGGGCGTGTTCGGGCTTGCGTGGACCAGCGCCGTGAACGGCGTCATGTCGCCGGCGTGATCCTCGATCGCCAGCCGCAGCGGCGGCGGGCGGCCCTCGAACAACCGGAAGCCGTCGTGCGGCAGTTCAGCCAGCATCGCCACCACAGCGGGTTCCTCGTGATACTCCGCGCCGGTCGCGCAGACGCCGGACGCAACGGCGCCGACCCAGTGTGGCAGACCGGTGCGCTGTCGGAACAGGTCGACGATCGCCGACAGCCGGTTTCCGAACGCCTCGGTCACATAGACCAACCCCAGCACCGACGTTGGCGATGCCGTGCTCGTTGCCATCTGGGCAACGACACCCTCGACCGCCTGCTGCCAGTCCCGATGGCGGGCATGACCATAGCGGAACGGCCCCACGGTCAGGACCCCGGCGGCTTGCGTGCGGGGGCGCGTCGCTTGCGCGGTGCGGCATCGGCAGGCGTGGCGGCCGTGCGGGGTCTGGCGCGCGCAGGGTTCACGGGTGGTTTGGCCGCAAGCTTGCCGGCTGCCTTTCGGGCCTGGCCAGCGGGTCCGCCAGCGCGGCCGGACTTGCGCCCCGTCGGCGCCGCCGTTTCGTCGGGTGCCTCAGTGCGGGGCTTTGCTGCGCCGGCGCCAGCCGCCTCGGCGAGCACACCGGCGCCAGAGAGCGCCGCCTGTGCCACCTGGTTGAACTGGCCCTGCAGCAGATTCCACCACGCTGCCGGACTGACCATCTGCGTGCCCGAAGGCAACTGCAGAGGCACGGCCGCCTGCATCTCCGACAGACCGGCCGCCAGAGTGCCGGCGGCCCTGCGTATCACATCGGCCCCAGAGGCCGCTGCGGGCGCCGCCGTCGACGGTCGCCCAGGTTGGCCGCGCCCGGTCGCCCCACGTTCGCCGCCGGCGCCGCGTCCTTCGCGCGGATCGCCCTTGCGGCTGTGGTCGCGCACGCGTTCATCGTCCTCGTGATCGTCGTCGTGATCGTCGTCGGCATCGTCGTGGTCGTCATCATCGTCGACGTCCTCGTCCTCGTCCTCGTCCGGATCGTGATCGTCGCCGTGCTCCCCCGCGGCTGACGGCCGCGTGAACGGGCCTTGGGGGGATGGTGAGGGTGCGGCGGGCGATGCAGTCGCTGCCGGTCGGGCCCGTGCCGCCTGTGCGAGCTGCGCCATCGCGTCGCTGGAGCCGGTCACCGCGCGGCCGAATGCCTGCACCGCGGCAAGGGTGCCGCGCTGAACCTCCAGTCCCTGGATTGTGCCCCGCAGCATGCTCAGGTTGACGTTGAGCCATTGCTCGACCGCTCGCAGGTCGGCGATGCGTTTGTCGAGTTCGTCCACGTCCATCGTCGGGGCGAGGTTGGCTGGCAGATTGAAGCTCGACCACGCCTTCTTCACGAAATCCATCGAGCCCATCATCGTGTTCAGCGCGCCGATTCCAGGAATGCCACTGTCACTCGTCTTGGCCATCGCGTGCGTCCTCCATCGGAACTGCGCTGTTCGCGGACGATAGCAGACCGCCCCCGGGCACCGCCAGCGGCAGCTGCGTCGAAGGTCGGGCCAGGCACCCCCACCGCCGCGGATTTGCTGGCATCATGATGTCCTGTGCGAGGCGCTCTCGCACATGTCAAACGGCGGCCGCTTCTTCCGTGCAACGCGAATTTCTGACGTCCGAGTGGGTGGCCGTCTTCCGGTCCACCAATCGCGCGCGCTGTGCCGAGAGCGCGCTGGTGCTGGCCTCGGTCGGCATCGCCAGCCGGGTCGATACGGCGCAAGGGCAGTCGCAGGTGCTGGTCACGCCCGATCAGGTCGCACGTGCGATGCATCAGCTCTTTCTGTATGGCGAAGAGAATCGCGGCAGGCACCTGCAGGCCGATCGCCAGCCACGCAGCGTGCATTCGTTCGCGCTGCCCGGTGTGCTGCTGTTCCTGCTGATCACCGCTGCGCTCGGCGACTGCGCGTTGATCGGCGCGTTCGGCCGTGACTGGTTCGCCGCCGGCAATCTGTCACTGGCAGCGCTGCAGGAAGGCGAGTGGTGGCGCACGCTGACCGCGCTCACGTTGCATCGCGATCTCGCCCACCTGCTCGGCAATGGGGTGTTCGGAGCGCTGTTCGGTCTGCTGGTCGGCCGGGCGATGGGTCCGGGCCTGGGCTGGCTCGCGATCGTGCTGGCGGGCGCGGCCGGCAATCTCGCATCGCTGCCGTTGTCGCCGGCCGGCGTCGCCAGTGTCGGCGCGTCCACTGCGGTGTTCGCCGCGCTCGGCATGCTGGGCAGCTGGTCGTGGATGACCCGGGCGGTTGCCGCGTCGTCGCGCATGCAGCGCTGGCTGCCGTGGCTGGCCTGTCTGACGCTGTTCGCGCTGACCGCGATCGGCGGCGATCCGTCCGTCAATGTGGCCGCGCATGCGTGCGGGTTCGCAACCGGGGCGCTGGCGGGTGTCGTGCTCGTGTCGCTGCCGCGCCGGGTGCTGTGGTCGGCCGCGGTGCAGGCTGCATCCGGTGCCGCGGCCGTGCTGCTTCTGGGCGGGGCGTGGTTGCTCGCGCTGGTCTGAAGCCCGGGCTGCCGAGGCCCGGGTATCAGATGTCCGAATACCAATAAAGGCGAGATCGCAGATGTCGAGAATCCAGATCCCCGATGTTCGTATGTCCGACGCTCGTGTACCCGGGCAGCCCGGCCGGCGGCTGCTGCTGTCTGCGCTGTGCGGCTTGCCGTTGCTGGGCTCGTCGCTGGCTCCGCTGGTCGCATCGGCACAGACGGCAGGCTGGCCGACCCGCCCGGTCAGGCTGATCGCGCCCTATCCGCCGGGCGGCCAGACCGACATGATCTCGCGTTACCTCGCCGAGAAGCTGCAGCCTGCTCTCGGGCAGAACGTCATCGTCGAGAACCGCGCGGGTGCGCAGGGCATCGTCGGACTGGAGGCGACCCGGAACTCACCGCCCGACGGCTACACCTTCGTCTATTCCAACGTGTCGAACATTTCGTTGAATCCGCACATGTACGAGCGCTTGCCCTATGACGGGCAGAAGGACTTCGCGCCGGTCACGCAGCTCGGCCTGTCGGTGCTGGCTCTGGTGGTGGCGTCCTCGCTGAACCTGCGCACGCTGAAGGATTTCATCGCGTACACGAAGGCCAATCCCGGCAAGGTGTCGTTCGGTTCGTTCGGAGCCGGTTCCACCTCGCACGTGTACGGCGAGATGCTGAAGGCGGCCGCCGGGCTGGACATGAACCACGTCGCCTACAAGGGCGCCGGGCCGGCGGTGGCCGACATCATGGCCGGCCACGCGACGATGGGCATTCACGACTTCGCGACCATCTTGCCGCACATCCAGTCCGGCAAGCTGTTGGCGCTGGCGGTCACCGGCCCGAAGCGCTGGCCGCTGGCGCCCGAGGTGCCCACGTTCGCAGAACTTGGCTATCCGCTCGACATCGCCGGCTGGAACGGCATCATGGCGCCGGCCGGCACGCCGCGCGAGATCGTCGAACGGATGAGCGTCGAGATCAACAAGGTGATCCAGTCGCCGGCCGGGCGCGAGCAGATCCTGAAGTACGGGCTGCTCGTCACCGGCACGACGCCGGTGGAGTTCGCCGAGGTGATCCGCCGCGACACGCCCCGCTGGGGCGAGGTGATCCGCGCGGCGGGCATCCGGCTGCAGCAGTAACCGCAGCCGGCGCGGGCGCGGCCGCGTCTCCCGGTTGCGCGCCGCCCGATCGGGCGGGTCGCTACTCTATACTCGGCGCCTTCGGATCACACCGTCAGCGACACGTGCCGCCATGTCCGACATCGAAACCTTGCGCAGCATCCTCGCAACCAGCCGCGTGATCGCGGTCGTGGGTCTCTCGGCCGACTGGTTTCGCCCGAGCTATTTCGCGGCGAAGTACATGCAGGAGCACGGCTACCGGGTCATACCGGTCAACCCCCGTTATCCGCAGATTCTGGGCGAGCGCTGTCACGCCTCGCTCGCCGACATCGGCGAACCGGTCGACGTCGTCGACGTGTTCCGCCGCACCGAGGACGTGCTGCCGATCGCCCGCCAGGCGATCGACATCGGCGCGAAGGTATTGTGGCAGCAACTCGGCGTCGTCAACCACGAGGCCGATGCGCTGGCTCGCGGCCATGGGCTGCGGTCGGTCATGGACCGCTGCGTGAAGATCGAACACGCGCGGCTGTTCGGCGGGCTGAACTGGGTCGGCGTGAACACGCGCGTGATCTCGGCGAAGCGCCCGCGCGTCGTCGCGAACTGATCCGGGCGAGCGACGCAGCGGTCGCCTGCCGGCACTGCCAATCGCCAAGCCGCGACTCAACAGGGAAGACCCGATGGCAGACCATCACTACCGCCAGGAGACGCTGGCGATCCACGCAGGTCAGATTCCCGACGCCCAGACCGGTGCGCGGGCGTTGCCGATCTACCAGACGACCAGTTTCGTGTTCGACAGTGCCGGGCACGCGGCAAGCCTGTTCAACCTGCAGACCTTCGGCAACGTCTATTCGCGTCTGTCGAACCCGACCGTCGCGGCGCTGGAGGAACGGGTTGCGGCGCTCGAGGGCGGGCGGGCTGCGGTGGCCAGTGCCAGCGGCATGGCCGCCGAGACGATGGCGCTGATGACGATCCTGCAGTCCGGCGACCACGTGGTGGCGGCCGGCGCGCTGTACGGCGGCAGCGTGACGATGTTGGCGGTCAACCTGCGCAAGTTCGGCATCGAGACCACGTTCGTGGACGCCACCAGGCCGGATGCCTTCGCCGCGGCGATCCGCCCGTCGACCCGCGCGCTGTACGTCGAGAGTCTGGGCA
>WBZL01003785.1_pt1 | contig 13600 bp, 10 predicted proteins | sample 5204291 | NCBI WGS metagenome assembly WBZL01 (sample SAMN12344345, study PRJNA552823) | activated sludge metagenome | biome: Activated sludge suspended growth; feature: Nitrification reactor; material: Wastewater; isolation source: activated sludge from nitrification reactor of wastewater...
GGGCGGCCTTGGAGGCATAGGTTTTTAGCAACTTCATGGAGGCGCGTCTTGATCCTACCGCATTTTTGATTTCAAGGGTTTTTAGTTGCCCGGCCGCACAGCGGCCAGGGCGACAAGGTTTTGTTTGCAAGAACAGACCATAAAAAAATGCGTTTGATTTGCAAATAAGTTCTTGAATTTGTCGAGAAAAACCTTTAGGGTCTGAGAAAATATGATTGCAGAATGTCTGCGACAAGGTCGGGTTGTAAATCACAAAGGTACGTCCCCGCCTCCGGGATGACGCGCATTTCGCCGTGTTGGAGGAGGGCGAAGGTGGGTTCCAGGCTGGCGCGGAGGGTGTCGTGCTCTCCGGCCATGACGAGGATCGGGAGGGTTAACCCCGCGAGGCGTCCGGCGAAGTCGTAATCGAACGCGGCTTGATAGGTTTCGTGATACCGATCCGCACGGAGGGTGAGGAGCGTTTCGCGGTGGGTCAAATTGAGCGGGGCTTGCGGCGCACGTCCGCGGAGGCGTTGCCAGACGGGGAGCAGATGATCACCGTTTTCGGTCAGGGCAAGGGGGCGTAATCCCGCGGCGAGTTGGGCTTTTTGCGCTTCGCTCAACAACGGTGGCCCGGAGAGGATCATCTTCCGCACCAGATTCGGGTATGCCGCCGCGAGTTCCACGGCAATCGCCGCGCCAGTGTGATGCCCGAAGACGAAACACTTGTCTATGGAAAGGGTTTTGAGCGTGGCGTAAATGACCTCAGTATAAAACGGGATGCTCGGAGACATTTCCGGGTCGAACGAATCCCCGTACCCCGGCGTGTCGGGGGCAAACAGCCAAAAATTTTCCCCCAGCAGACGCATGATCCCTTCAAACATGGCCGATGAACTCGCCGTTTGGTGCAACAGCACGACGGGCATCCCCGCGCGCGTGGGAGTCATGCGGTAATGCACCTGTCCAAAGGCGGTTTGAGCATAGCTTTTGATGAGTTGAATTGTCATAATGTTATGACAATTATAACCATAAACGCCTGAAAAGTGTTGGGGCGAGATGGGCAAGAACGAGTTTTTTTTTGTAAAACGGAGAAATTTCCCGATCGCCTCGTCCGTACATTGTAGCGACTTTCCCCACCCGTAAAACCGAGCTAAAAAAGCCGGATTCATCCGGCGTCGTTGGGTAGCCGGGGGACTTCATCCCCCGGCGTGCCGAACAAAAAACAATCCTAGTCTGAGCAAAACCGTCCCCACCCGTAAAGCCACCGGGTTACAAAACGACACCCACAAAACCGAGCTAAAAAAGCCGGATTGATCCGGCGTCGTTGGGTAGCCGGGGGACTTCATCCCCCGGCGGGCCGAACTAAATTATCACCCCCCACAAACGAAAAACGCGGCCTTTCCCAACCCCTTAACCCAAAAGCCGCCTGCATCTGCAGGCGGCTTTTGGGTTGGGACAATTAATTTTGCGAAAACGCAGTCGTCAGTTTTCCCTGCCCATTGGGGGATGCCCCGGTTGGGGATACCTCAACCGGGAGCGTTTCCGACCCTTCCGGCGCTTCGCCACGCCAGAACTGGCTCATGTAAATGTCGTAATAAAAACCCTTCTTCGCCAGCAGTTCGTCGTGTTTGCCTCGCTCGACAATCAACCCTTTGTTCAGCACTAGCACTTCGTCGGCGTTGCGGATGGTGCTCAGGCGGTGGGCGATGACGAACGACGTGCGCCCCGCGAGGAGTTTTTCCAACGCTTGCTGGATCAACTGCTCGGTGCGGGTGTCCACGGAACTGGTCGCCTCGTCGAGGATCAGGATGCGCGGGTCGGCGAGGGCGGCGCGGGCGATGGAGATCAACTGCCGTTGCCCCTGGCTCAGGCCGGAGCCGCGTTCCCCCAACACCGTCTGGTAGCCATCTTGCAGGCGTTCGATGAACGTGTCCGCGCGGGCGAGTTTCGCGGCGGCGATCACTTCCTCGTCGGTCGCGGCGGGGCGGCCAAAGCGGATGTTTTCCATCACCGTCGTGCTGAACAGGAAACTGTCTTGCAAAACGATCCCGATCTGGCGACGCAGGCTTTCCATCGTGACTTCGCGGACATCCTGCCCGTCAATTTTTACACTCCCGGATTTCACGTCGTAAAAGCGCGGGATCAGGTTGATGATCGTGGTTTTCCCCGCCCCGGTCGGGCCGACGATGGCGATGGTTTTCCCCGGTTCGGCGGTGAAACTGATCCCGTTCAGGACCGGTTCGCCCGATTTGTATTCGTACGCCACTTGATCGAACACCACTTCGCCCCGAATTTGCGGGATGTCTTTCGCATTCGGGCGGTTTTGGATGCCCGGTTCTTCGTCGAGCACGTTGAAAATGCGTTCGGCCCCGGCGACGGCGTTTTGCAGGTTCGTCCACAGAATGGAAATCTGCTGAATCGGTTGGTTGAACCGTTGCACGTAGGCGAGATAGGTGATGACCAGCCCCAACGAGACACTGGTCCCCCACAATTCTCCGCCGTTGAGCAGGATCATGCCCCCGACCCCAACGACGACGGCGAGCGCGATGTACCCCAACCCCTCCAACACCGGCGCGAGCGCGCTCGTGAACGCCACCGCGCGGATGTTCGCATCCCGGTTCGCGGCGTTCGTCAGTTTGAACTGTTCGATATTTTCATCCGCCCGGTTGAACGCCTGCACCTCGCGCACCGCGGAGATGCCCTCTTGCAGTTCGGCGTTGATGCTCCCCATCTCTTCGCGGGTTTTTCGGAAGGCTTTGCGCGCCTGGCTGGAGAACCAGTTGGTGGCAAAGAGCATCACCGGGGCAATCGCCAAGCTCAACAACGCAAAGGGTACGCTTCGCACGAGCATGTTGTACGCCGTCCAAACGATGAGCAAAATGCCACTGAGCACGTTGATCAGGGCGAAAGAAATCGCTTGTTGGATGGTTTCTGAGTCGTTGGTGATGCGGCTCATCAGATCACCGGCCTCGTTTTCGCTGTAATAACTGAGGGAGAGGCGGTGCAGATGGGCAAACACGTTCACGCGCAGGTTGGTGAGTACACTTTGTCCGGCCAGAGTCATGGACAGAAAGGTCAACCCGGTCAGGACCGCGCCGACCACGTACAAGCCGATGACGATGGCGATCATCCGCCCCAACCCGGCGATGCGGGATTCGGGGGTCAGATCGGCGCTGTTATCCGGCGGGGTGGGGAAATCCCCCAGCGTGAACAGGCCCCGCAGGACCGTTTGGGTGAGGCCTTCGGGTTCGTGCCCCGCGCGGAACCAGCAATTCGACTCCGCGGCGGTTTCGGAATCCCCCGCCCCCGGAAACGATAATCCGCTGGCCGAAGAGGGCGTCAGATAACAATCGACCACCTGCCCGATCACATCCGGCGCGGTGACTTGTGTCCACGTCGAGGCGATCACAAACACCGCCACGAGCAAAAGCATGGGCCAATAAGGTTTGAAGTATCCCCCAAATCGTTTGAGGGTATCGGACACACGCGTGACTTTGAGTGTATCCTGGCTAAAAATACGGCGCAGGCCGTCTTGTCCACCGAACATAGGGAACTCCTAATGGTGAATGATGAATTGGGAATAATTAATGGTTAAGGAATTCACAATTCATCATTCAATATTCACAATTTTTATGCTGTCTCAACCGCCGCATCCCCAACCAGTTGGGAATTGTAGATTTGGGCGTAGATTTCGCTGTTTTCCATCAGATCGGCGTGTTTGCCGCGGGCGACAATCGCGCCTTTTTCGAGAACGAGAATCTGATCGGCGTTGATGACGGTGCTGATGCGCTGGGCGATGACGAAACTGGTGCGGCCTTTCATCAGCAAGTCCAAAGCCCGTTGGATTTTTGCTTCCGTGGCGAGGTCCACGCTACTGGTGGAGTCGTCCAGGATCAGGATGCGGGGGTTGAGGAGCAACGCGCGGGCGATGGCGATGCGCTGTTTTTGCCCCCCGGACAGGGTCGTGCCCCGTTCCCCGACCGGAGTGTTGTACCCCTGTGGGAACCCGGAGATGAATTCGTGGGCGGCGGCGGCTTTTGCGGCCTCGGTCACTTCTTCGAGCGTGGCGTCCGGTCTGCCGTAGGCGATGTTGTCTTGAATGGTGCCGCTGAACAGGTTGGTTTCTTGCAAAACGATGCCGATCTGCGAGCGAAGGGAATCGAGAGTCAGGTCGCGTAAATCCACGCCTTCGACCTTGATACTGCCTTCCGAGGGGTCGTAAAACCGAGGGATCAGGTTGATGATCGTGGTTTTGCCCGATCCGGTGGCGCCGAGCAAGGCCACCGTTTCCCCCGCTTTGGCCTCGAACGAGACGTTGCGGAGCACGGGATCGCCGCTGGAGTAGTAGCGGAAAGTTACATTGTCGAATTGGACGTTGCCCTCGAGCGGGAGCGTGCGGGCGGTGGGCTTGTCTTCGACATCGTTTTTGGCGTCGAGAATTTCAAACACCCGTGCGGCGGACGCGGACGCCTGCCCCAACTGGGTGATGACAAACCCTAACTGCGCGATGGGCAGGAACAGGTACACCAGGTAGAGGCTGAATTCCTGCCACTCGCCGAGGGTGAGGGTGGCGTTGACGATCTGCCGCCCGCCAAAGTAGAGGATTGCCGCTTGCCCGAGGTTGGCGACCATGAAAATCAACGGGAAGAGGAAGGTGAACAACCGGGCAAGCTGGATTTGTTGCGCTTTGACGATGTCCGCCGATTTGTTGAACTTTTCCTGTTCTTCTTTTTCGCGGGCAAAGGCTTTGATGACTTTGATCCCGGCGAGGTTTTCTTGCAGGATGGTGTTCAAGTTGGAGAGTTTGATCTGCACCTGGACGAACATCGGGCGACTGGCGGTGCCGAAAAACATGAACAACACCATCGCGACAGGCAGGATCGGCACTGCAACCAGGGCGAGCTGAACGTTCGTGGTAAAGAGCAGAATGAGCGTGCCCACCAGCAAGACGATAGAGCCAATGAGTTGGAGCAAGCCCTGCCCAATGAACAGCCGGACTTTTTCGATGTCATCCGTGGCGCGGATCATCAATTGCCCGGTCTGGTTTTGGTCGTGGTACGAAAACGAAAGTTTCTGGATTTTGGAATACAGATCGTTTCGCAAGTCAAACGCGACGTGTTGGGAGTTGCGTTCGGCCCAGTACACCTGTAAAAACGCAAACAGCCCCCGGAAGATCGCAAAAATCACGATGGCGATGACGGCGGTGATCAACGCGCGGGGGGCGTCGGTTTTGTCGAAGGTCAACTGCTCGGTGAGTTGGTCGAAGGACCAATCGGTGGGTTTGCCGAGTAAATCTAAAATTTGGGGCAGGGCCTGGGCGCGAAAAGTCGCCGGAATTTTGTCCAGGCCGCTCAAGATGGCATCTGCTACCACGCCCGAACTCACGGCGTCAATGATGTTCCGAATCATGCGCGGCACAGCCAACTGCGCCAACGTCGCGATGATCAGGAAAAAGTAGGGGAAAAAGGCTTCGCGGCGATATTTTTGCAGGTAGCGGATCGCCCGACCGAGCGCGCCCTTTTGGGCAGGGTCGGTGGGCGGGCCGCCGCGTCGCCCGCGCGAACCGGGGCGACCATTGGGGGGGGGATTATTCAAAGCAACCTCCTGGGTAAGCGGATTGGGTTTCGACACTATTTGTCATGTTCCGAATCCGTTCGGCTCCCGATATTTTTTATCGTATCGTTTAAGCGGGTCAAAGCCGCCACAATCTGATCCCGTACCGCTTCGGGCAGGGTCTCGCCAATGGTCTCCATCCACTGGCGGCGCAACGCAATGACTTCGTTCACCAGCCGTTTGCCTTCTGCGGTGAGCGAAATCCGTTTGATCCGGCGGTCGTTGGGGTCTTCGACCCGATCAATCAACCCTTGTTCGACCATTCGCTGAACCATCTGGCTGGCCGCGGCGGGGGTGATGCCCAAATGGTCGCTGATGTCGGAGATGATGAAGGGTTCATGGTAGTGCAGGCGCATTAACAGCCCAAAATGCGCCATCGTCAGCCCATTTTGGCGTGCAAAATGTTCCATCTCGCGCATGGTGTGGGACATGAACAGGCCCACTAAGGTATGAAAGGCGTCAACAAAATTGTTTTGTGTAGTCATGGTTAAGAGACGTAATTAGTTAAGAGCACTGAAATATATCCACTTCAGTGTCCATTCGCAAGAGGTGAAATGTTAGTTTTTTATAAGAAATATTTAAAAAATATCCCCTCTTTTCTCACTCGTGCAGAAATCCTGCTTATTTTTACTGAACCATAGGCCCGCACAACCACCACGGACGTCCCTGAATCAACTCGGTGTTGTACGACATCATCTTAAACCGCGCTGTTTCCGGGTGAATGTCCGTGGTGAACAACCCCGCCTCGCGCGGGGCGCGGAAGACGCGCGGCTCGTTGATCGTGCCCGTAAATTCCCTGTCCTTCCACGGGGTGAAAATCTGAAAATCCCTCCACTGCGTGATGATCAAACTGCCCCCGAACGCCTTCGGACGGGTCGCCGCGACCACACAAACCCGGTTTTCCGCGGAGCGCCCCACCAAACCGAGTTCCACCTCCCACGCTTCCTTCGCCTCGAACGGAATCGCGAGCACATCCACCCCCCGGATCGCCAACACCTTCGCGACTTCAGGGTACATGCTATCGTCCCCAACGATGATCCCCAGCCGCCCCCAGGGGAGGTCAATCGTACAAAATTCGTCCCCCGGCGTGCTCCAGGGGTGAGCTTCCGTCCGGTGGAGTTGAGGTTGGCGGAGCAGGATTCCATCTGCCGCGATGAGTACGCCGGTATGCGTGTAGCCGGATTTGGGGTGGGGCAAAACCAGGCTTGTACATACGCTGAGGGTGGTGCCGGAGAGTGCGGATTGGATGGTTGCCGCGACCTGTTCGGATTGGGTCAAGTCTTCGGGGTCTGAGATACCGGTCAGTTCGGGCAGGACGAGAAGGGAGGTGGGACTTTGGGCGACTTCGCGGAGGATCGAGGCGAGGTCGGGTAGGGTGATTTCTTCGGGCGGTTGGTAAACTGCGGCGGAGAGGACGGACGCTTGGGGGTGATCGGAAATGGGGTGAGGTTCTTCGGCGATTTCTTTGTACAACGCGGGGCGGCGGGCGTGGAAAATGTGGGTGCCATCCGGGCGGCATTTGTCGTCTGCCTGGGTGAGATCGACGTCGGCGAAGATCACCGCTTCCTCGCGGAGGGGGGCTTTGGCGAGCACCGTGCCGTCCGGGGCGACGATCTGGCTTTCGCCCACGCCGTACAGGATGTTTGCCGGAACACCCAATCGTTCCGCGGCGGCGTCCAGTTGATCGAGCGGAACCAGCGCCCCGACTTTATTCGCGGAGACGACAAACACCTTGTTTTCAGGGGCGCGGATCGGGATGTGCAGACTGGCTTCGTCAAAGGCGAACGAGTTCAGGCTATTGCACAGGATTTGCGCGCCGCGCACCGCCAACCCGCGCGGGGTCTCCATCGTTACCCCGTCCCGGCACATGAACAGGCCGAGGCGTCCGATGGCAGTTTCCGCGATGGGGGCCACGTCCAGCGCCCGGTCGAAGAATAGATTTTCCCGTCCCATCAGGGTTTGTTTGTCCGCGTGCATGATCTGTTCCCCGTCCGGGCCAAAGAGAAAACTGGTGATCGTGATGCGAGGGTGCTCGCGTTTCACCGTCACATTGACGATAACGTGCATCCGATGCTCTTTCGCTTTCGCCGCGATAGCTTGCAAAAAAGGGCCGTTTTCTTCGACCGCAAATTCCCACGCTTCATCTTTGTTCGCGTACCAGGACAGGCGGTTGCAAAACTCGGGGGTGATGACGAGATCAGGCTGGTGTGCGGCGGCCTGATCGAGCAGGCGCAAGCACGCGGCGAGGTTGGCATCCACGTCGGTGGTGGTGGCGTATTGGATGGCGGAAAGACGGGGCATGGGGACTCCTGGGGGAACGTAGAACGTAGAACGTAGAACGAGAAGGGGAACGTGATGCGTGAATTTTTGATCAGGTTCTTTTGCTATTGGAACTTCATCCGGCCAAAGACTTTGTGCAAAATGGCGTGGGATTGGTGGGGAAACAGGGCGCGATCGCACAAGGCCAGGTGTGCCCCAGCCTGAAATAATTGGGTGGCAAGACTGCGCCCCAGCCCGGATCCTGCTCCGGTAACGACGGCAACTTTGTTGTGAAAAGAATTCATGCGGTTTGGTGTCCAGTAAAAAGGGGATTGGGGGCGATTATACCAACAATGACATAATGTTATAACATTTGCTGTGGAGAGCGGGAAACGCTTGTTTATTCTGGAGAAACTTTCTAGTCCATCCCCGCCCGACGCACCTCCACCCTATCAAAAACACCCTTTCCCCCTTGACAAATCGTAAACCATCTTATATATTCATTTGGTTTGATAATTAAGTAAACTTAATAATTAAGGTGACTACTCACCTTTTTTTCGGGCTAACCTTTACCCTGAGTAGTTACCGATTAAGAAGGATTGATTTTAGATGAGTGAAACCGAAGTGACCGGACGATTGGAAAAATTATTGGAAACCTTTATGCGCCGTTCGATGCATAATTTTATTTTGACGGCCAAAGAACGCGGGCTTTCGATGTCGCAGATTGGCGCCCTGTTTGCCATTCACCGGAAAGGATCGTGCGGCGTGTCCGACATCGGCGATCATTTGGGCATCACCGCGGCCGCGACGAGCCAGATGCTTAATCGCCTCGTTGAACAGGATTTGATCGAACGCACCGAAGATCCCGTAGATCGCCGCTTGAAACGCATCGTCCTGACCGCCGCCGGAACGCAGACTCTCCAAGACAGCGTCCGCGCCCGTCAAAACTGGCTCCATCGCCTGGCCGTTACCCTGACCCCGGACGAACAGGATCATGTCAGTAGCGCCCTTCAATTGTTATTAGAAAAAGCCAGCCAGCTAGATACACCCATCCCCGAAGTGGTTGAATAATCCGCTAAGGAATTCTAAAAAGCTAATTCCGTCTCTTTTTTCCGCGGCTTAAATACAAGTCGGGGAAAGAAGATGCAGAAAAGATAAAAGGAGATTTACCCATATGATACGAATTGCAAGATACTTGCGCCCCTATCTGTTGATGTTTGGGATCGCGGTCGTCCTGCTGTACGCTCAGGCCCAATTGGACCTGGCCCTGCCGGATTACCTTTCCCAAATTGTCAACACCGGCATCCAGCAAAACGGCGTGGAAAGCCCGGTACCCCATGCCATCCGCCAAAGCGAGATGAATCGAGTCGTGCTCTTTCTGAGCGACGAAGACAAAACTGCTGTCCTGGATGCCTACACCCTCGTCGAACCTGGTTCTCCTGAAGCGGATACCTACGCCGAACAATACCCCCTCGTTGCCGACGAACCCATTTATGTCTTAAACGATCTCACTCAGGATGAAAAAGACGCCCTGAGCCTGCCGTTTGCCAAAGCCCTGTTGGTGGTCTCCACGCTGGAACAGGCCCTTGCCGATCCCGAAAAAGCGGCGCAGTTCGGCGGGGGACAGTTTGACCTTACGAAACTGCCACCAGGCGTGGACTTGTTCACCGTGTTGAGCCAGCTTCCCGCGGCCCAGCGGGATCAAATTTCCGGCACGATCAACGAAACCTTTGCCGCCCTGGGCGATAAAATGATCACCCAAACTGCCGTGGCGGCGGTGAAAGCGGAGTACGAGACTCTAGGTGTGGACATCGCTGAATTGCAAACGAGCTACACCCTCCGCATCGGGGCGATCATGTTGATGGTCACTCTACTTTCGGTCGTCTGTACCATCGCCGTCGGCTATCTCTCCGCCAAAATTGCGGCAGGCGTGGGCCACGATCTTCGCCGGGATGTGTTCAAAAAAGTCGAAAGTTTCTCCAACGCCGAGTTCGACAAAATCCCCACCGCCTCCCTCATCACCCGTTCGACCAACGACATCACCCAATTGCAAATGGTCACGATGTTCATGGTACGGTTGGTGTTCTACGCGCCGATCATGGGTTTTGGGGGCATCATCCGCGCCGCGGGCAAAGGCTCCTCGATGTGGTGGACCATTGCCCTCGCCGTGGTGGTGCTCGTGAGCGTCATCATCTCGGTGATGACCATTTCCCTGCCCAAGTTCCGCGTCATGCAAAAGCTGATTGACCGCCTGAACCTGGTCGCCCGCGAAAATCTGTCGGGCATGATGGTCATCCGCGCCTTCAACATGCAGGGGTTTGAAGAAGACCGTTTCGACAAAGCCAACCTCGACCTGACCGCCAACACCCTCTTCATCACCCGCGTGATGGCGATCATGATGCCGATCATGATGATGATTATGAACGTGTTGACCGTCGTCATCGTTTGGGTAGGCGCACGGCAGGTTGCAGATGCAAACATGCAGGTCGGCGATATGATGGCCTTTTTGCAATACGCCATGCAGATCGTCTTTTCGTTCCTGATGCTTTCGATGTTGTTCATCATCCTGCCCCGCGCGTCCGTCTCTGGCGACCGCATTGCCGATGTCCTCGAAACCGACCCGGTAATCAAAGACCCCGTGACGCCGAAAGTGTTGAACGGTCAATTCAAGGGCGCCATCGAATTCCGCAACGTCTCCTTCCGCTATCCGGGCGCGGACGCCGATGTTTTGCACGACATCAACTTCACCGCACAACCGGGGGAAACGACCGCTTTCATCGGTTCGACGGGGTCGGGCAAATCCACCATCGTCAACCTCATCCCGCGTTTTTACGATGTCACCGACGGGAAAATCCTGGTGGACGGGGTGGATGTGCGGGAAGTGACCCAACACAGTCTGCGGGACAAGATCGGGTACGTGCCCCAAAAAGGGACGCTGTTCTCCGGCACGGTGGAAAGCAACCTGCGTTATGCGGAAGAACACGCCAGTGAAGAAGCCATTCGCGAAGCCCTCAACATCGCCCAGGCTGAAGAGTTCGTGTTTGCCAATCCCGATGGCCTGAAAGCGGAAATCTCCCAAAAAGGGACCAACGTTTCCGGCGGGCAACGTCAACGTCTTTCGATTGCACGGGCGTTGGTCAAAAAGCCGCCCATCTACATCTTCGACGATACGTTTTCCGCGTTGGACTTCCGCACGGACGCCGCCCTCCGCCGCGCCCTGCACGAAAAAACCGGGGAAAGCACCAAACTCATCGTCACCCAGCGGGTTTCGACCGTCAAAAACGCCGAGCAGATCATCGTCCTCGATGAAGGCCGGGTGGTGGGCAAAGGCACCCATCACGAATTAATGGAAACTTGTGAAACCTATCAAGAAATCGCGCTCTCGCAATTGAGCATGGAGGAGCTATCATGATGCACCGTGGAGGTCCCGCCGCCGGCGGCCCGATAGCCGCAATGCGAAAAGGGGATAAAGCCAAAAACTTTAAAGAAACGATGAGCAAACTCGTCCGTTATCTGAACGCGTACCGTTTGCAAATCGTGGTCGTTTTCGTGTTTGCCATTGCATCCACGGTCTTCAATATCGTTGGCCCGAAAGTTCTCGGCAATGCCACCACCAAATTGTTTGAAGGGGTCATCGCCGAACTAGCGGGCACAGGCTCGATTGATTTCGAGTACATTGGCCGCGTGCTGATGTGGATGTTGTTCCTGTACTTGATTTCGTCTATGTTTGCTTACCTCATGGGTTGGATCATGGCAAACGTTTCGACGGACATCTCGTACCGGTTCCGCAAAGAAATTTCCCAAAAGGTCAACCGCCTGCCGTTCAAGTACTTCGACGGCACGACTCAGGGCGAAGTCCTTTCCCGCATCACGAACGACGTGGATACCGTCAACCAGACCCTCAGCCAAAGTCTGACCCAAATCATCACCTCGGCGGTGACGGTGATCGGGGTGCTGGTGATGATGTTTTCCATCAACTGGTTGATGACGCTCGTGTCGCTTTTGGTGATCCCGCTCTCGTTGGCGCTGGTGGCGTTTATCGTCAACCGCTCGCAGGTGTATTTCAAAGAACAGCAAGCCTTCCTCGGGCACGTCAACGGGCACGTCGAAGAAATGTTCGGCGGGCATCAGGTGATGAAAGCGTTCAACGGCGAGGCGCGGAGCATCGAAAAATTTGAGGAATACAATGCCGCGCTCTACAACGTGGCCTGGAAATCCCAATTCCTCTCCGGCTTGATGATGCCGATCATGAACTTCATCGGCAACCTGGGGTACGTCGCCGTGGTGGTGATGGGTGGCTACTTGACCATCCGCAACGCCATCACGGTCGGGGACATCCAGGCGTTCATCCAGTACGTGCGCTCGTTCAACCAACCCCTCATGCAGTTGGCGAACATCTCAAACGTCCTCCAGCAAACCGCCGCCGCCGCCGAGCGCGTGTTTGAGTTCCTCGAAGAACCGGAAGAAGTCAAAGAAACGACTGCCCCCGTTCAGCTCAAAACCGTGGAAGGCCACGTGGAATTCCGTGATGTCCAATTTGGGTACACCCCTGAAAAACCCGTCATCAAACATCTGAATGCGGAGGTCAAACCCGGCCAAAAAGTCGCCATCGTCGGCCCCACCGGGGCGGGCAAAACCACCATCGTCAAACTGCTCATGCGCTTTTACGATGTCAACGACGGCGCGATCCTCGTAGATGGGCACGACATCCGCGAATTCTCCCGTCACGATCTGCGGAAATGGTTCGGCATGGTTCTGCAAGATACCTGGCTGTACAACGGCTCGATCATGGAAAATATCCGCTACGGACGCCCCGCCGCGACCGATGAAGAAGTCTACGCCGCCGCGCAGGCCGCCCACGTAGACCACTTCGTTCACACCCTGCCCGATGGCTACAACATGGTCATCAACGAGGAGATCACGAACATCTCCCAGGGGCAGATGCAACTCCTCACCATCGCCCGCGCGGTGCTCGCCGACCCGCGCATCCTCATCCTCGACGAGGCCACCAGTTCCGTAGACACCCGCACCGAAGTCCTGATCCAAAAAGCGATGGATCGCCTGATGGTGGGCCGCACCAGTTTCATCATCGCCCACCGTCTCTCCACCATCCGCAACGCCGACCTGATCCTGGTCATGCGCGATGGGGATATTGTGGAGCAGGGGAAACATGAAGAACTGCTGGAAAAGGGTGGGTTCTATGCGGAGTTGTATAACAGTCAGTTTGAAAGGGCGGAAGTTGGGGAGGATGTAGTCGTGGAAGTGAATGAGAAGGGGGAGAGGATGGCGGTGGGGGTGATGGGGGATTGAGGGTAGGTTGAGGAAATGAAAACGCCGGAGGTTAACTCCGGCGTTTTTTTGTTGGTAGTTTGTGCTTTTTGTTTTGGGAATGGCCGTCAAGACAGTGGGTGGCTTAAGCAAACGGCACTCGCAATCCCCGCACGCTTCGACTGCGCTGGAGATGGGTAGGCCGGGGGTCGGGTAGGTTCCCGCTCCGCTCAGCGTGCTACGTTATAGCTGAATGGGCGCATCCTGAGCGGAACGGGAAGTTACTCTGACGCGCGAGTGCGTTTTGTCCAGTGAAGTCGAAGGATGCAGGGGGGGGAGGTGTTACGTTTTCCCGCACGCTTCGACTGCGCTGGAACTGAGTAGGGTTGGATTTTGGGTACTGTCCCGCTCCGCTCAGCGTGCTACGTTATAGCTGAATGGGAGCATCCTGAGCGGAACGGGAAGTTACTCTGACGCGCGA